>Ga0179593_1337107_pt1 | contig 21850 bp, 17 predicted proteins | sample CZODoug2_1_08_16_FD_185931 | JGI IMG/M metagenome (GOLD analysis project Ga0179593, IMG submission 185931) | Vadose zone soil fungal communities from Angelo Coast Range Reserve, California, USA - CZODoug2_1_08_16fungal (PacBio error correction) | ecosystem: Environmental > Terrestrial > Soil >...
AAAGGAGACAATACACATTTCACCACTCTTGAATCAAGGAAAAGAAAACTAAAGCTGACACCCTAGAAACGGAAGCCAAGGCCAGAGTGAAAGAAGACATAGGGAGGGGGACAAAAGAGAGGACAGACATCAAGTAGGTCTTCGCACGCATCGGTCAAAAGGGCAGGCACTCTATAGGTAGAAAGAAACAAGGACGCGGGGTCCAGGAAAGAGAGGGGGGTGAGGGATAAGGGTATCTCGAAACAGAGTGATCCAATTCCGCCGGCAAACGTGAGAAAGGGGAAGGTCACCACATGGAAAACAACGTGTTACACTGCATCAGCGGCGGGAAAGCCAAACGGCGGCAGCGCTACGTGTCATCACGAGGGGAGAAAGAAACCGGGGAGCACACGAACGGCCCTTAAAGGGTCGAGAGACGGTCGAAGAAAAGGTGCCCTCGATGAGGCGCCTACTAAAGGAAACCGATTGGAGAAAAAAAAAAACTGTCGGGAAGAAAGAGAGAATACTGAAAAGAAAGACTTGTCACGGCCTGGAGGGCTGGAAGGAGGGCCATCGGTCCAAGGCAGGAGGCGGACACAGTAAGAGGGGAATTCGGAACAAGGAAAGGCCCGAATCAAAGATTTAAAGATAAAAATAGAGGAAAAGCAACGGGGGTAGGACTTACGGAACGAACGTGGGCAGGAGGGTTTATTGGTAAGAAACCCACGGGAGAGACCAGAAGCGCGCTGGAGCCACGACGCGCCGAGCGAGGGGAAAACCTGGGAATATAACGGGCCTTAACCCTTCCCAAGCCGACACAAGAAACAAAAAAAAACCAGTCACGGTGGGCGCGAAATACGAACAAGAGATTGAACCCAGCCTTTCAGACGGGGGGAGAGTATTAAAATCGACGTCGAAGAATCGAAGAAAAAAAGGGGGCAGGGAAAGACAACTTGAAATCGCCGACCTGAAATTCGAGGTGCGAAAACTCCTAGAGGATGGCAAAGTCGACGTCTTGTGAGGAGAAAATCAAAAAGAATGGTCGTGAAGCGCCACGTCCAGCGAAAAACAATACGGGGGAGATGAAGTGCTGAACGCGTGTGAATGCGGGACAAATATTACCAGTCAAAGGGAAAGATAACCGAACTGGGCCGAAAGAGCAAAAGAGACGTAGACGACTGAGTGAGGGCCGGGAACCTCTACGGAGATAAGATGGGTAAACGAGCTCACGGCGTACTACCTACAGGAGGTCCACCTGCCTAGGTCCGTTATGAAAAGAAGTAGGAAGAACACTCAGGAGGAGGAGAGGAGAAAACGCCTCAGCAGCAGTGAAGGATATGAACTGGACGCATACCTTCTTGAAAATGTAAACAAAAAAAGGAGGCTGCAAAAGGAGGAAAAGCGAGTAAAGCGACAGGTGGGAGTAGGGCGACGTAACGCACATATGGTGTCATGAAAAAGGGGGGCCAGAGCCTTGGGACTTCTCACTGTCGAGGATCAAAGAAAATCAGAGGACGTAAAAAAAAGTGCGACCTCGAAATGGCGTAGGGAAAGGGAAATAACAAACAGTGAAACAGTGGCAAGAATATGGAAGGAGACGAGCGGACGTCACAGTGAGCGTCTGAACGGGTACCAGTGAGAACAGACACCCAGCCTCGGATCCAGGAGAAACGTACGTTGACAATACAGTCAATGAAAGAAGGTAGGGAACAGGAACCGAGGGGGCTGCACGTTCTTTCCGACAAAAGAAATCGATCGGCGGCCTACTTAGGTGGTAGTAACCTAGAGAAGAGTCCCACCCAGGCGGTGAATAGGGAGCGGAATCGATCCTTGCGGAATAGGGTGGAAGGGGGGGGGACTGTATATTGCAGAAGGGGGTCTAGCGATGGTGGCACACAAATGAGTACAGGGTTTGGTAAGTAAGGAAAAGTGAAATGTACATTGCATTCATCGACGGATCGACAGGGGTCAAAAACAGAAGGGTGGACACAACGAAAAGGGGCGATCGGGGGTGAGCTATCGAAAGAGCAAAAGACAACATATCTTCGGTGCGTGGGAAAGAGAGAAAGCAACAGTCGCGAGTCACGTTTACTGAGAATCAATAAAAAAAGGAAAAAGCGTCACAAAGACCATTCCCGACATACCGGGGGGGGTGCCCGACTCATCCGGATCTCTGCGCTCTTGAGAAAGAGGCCAGTGCTAAGGAAAAACTTTCGCCTGGTTAAAGCAAAACAGCGAGAAAAGGTAGGTGACTGGTCTGAAATCCGAGCACTATCCCGGTCATACCAAAGAGGATTGGGCCGTGCAGGTCAGCCGGGCTAGCGTCGTCTCACCGGAAGAGATAGCCTGGCCCGTCTATGAACAGGATATAAGTGCTAAAATAGGGAGGGGGAGGAGGGAAAAAACTAACCACTAGTGTCAAGTCAGGTCAGGCGCACATAGGCGGAGGAAACCAAGAAATTCGGGGAGCGGATGGACATGGCGACATGCCTAGGTAAGAGGGGCGGGAATACCGCGAATGGCCCAGCTCAAAACTGGGGCAGTGCACACTACGCACATCGTAAGGAACTAAAAACGCGTGGCCTAGGTAATTCAGGGGGGAGAAAGGGGGCGGAATGAAACGACAGCCGTCCCGGAAATAAGATCGGCCGTGTAAGATACACGGCGTGCTGGATTGGACCTTCGGCGGAGGGCAGTCTGCTCTGTACAAACGGGGAGGTTCATCAGCGGTCCAAAGGAGGTGATGCCCGAAGTAAACCGGGGAAAACAGAGCAAGCATCCCTGCGGACCTGGCGAGTCGGAAAGAGAAAACGGGAAGAAGGAAGAGAAGGAGAACGTGCGGTGAAGGGAAGGAATCAGGTGAAGAAAAAAACCGTGAGGTGGAACCGGTCCGCCGGAGGGGTGGGGAATTGCCGAACCAACAGTAACCAAGCCCTAGATGTGTCGTTTCGCATCAGTATGAGGAGCACACAAAAACTAGTACGTTCTTCCCTAGACCGAAAAAGAGGGAACACCGAGGGGAAAAAGAGACCTGAGAGGGACGCACGTCAAGAAGACGGAGAACTTGAGGGCGAACAAGAACACGGCGAGAGCCAAAGGCGTAACTTGAAAACTGCCGTAAAAAACGGCGCAGATGGAGGGAAGGGGAAGGATCCTCGCAGCTAGTAGATCACAAGACACTTGGGGGCGTTCAGCTAGTCTCATAAAGGGCACACGGGAGACGCCAGGAATAAGCCGTCGGGGCACCGCATCTAATGCACAGGCTGGCACGCCGGCAGCTTCAGAACTAAAAGAAAACAGGTCGGTCAAGAACAACAAGGGAAAAAGGACAGGGGCTGGCTGCCTCTTCTCTCTATGGCGACGCGGACTTGTCCAGAAGTATATGGCTCAGGAAGGGAAAAGACGGGTGTGAGACCTAACGCCGCTGGAGAAAACAAGTGGGGTCACTAAGAACTAAGTTGCAGAAAGCCTTCAATCCCGACCTGGAGGGAAGAACAAGCGTCTCGATACAGATAAGAGCTACACTCGGTTCTCAGGTGCTGCTGTAGGAGGTCGAAGGGGACAAAGGGGGGGGGAACGGTAAAGGGAAAAGGGAATACCAGTGGGGGAAAATGAAGTCGGGATGAGGGGGGCACCTGGGAACGCCACAGAAATGCCGAGTCAATTTTAAAAAAGGCTGGTTTCCAGGGGTAATCGGACAAGGACAAAGCGAGCAACGCTGGACGAGCGAATCGGAGTGGGAAAGTCTGCAAACGAACAAAGACTGTAACGCAGTGAATATGGGGGGGAAAAAGGAGACCGCGACGGTGGGAAAAGATGGCCGCCTACCTGTCAGACGTTCCCGCAAAAAGTAGCTACGGCGGTGCAGTGCAGGAAGAGGGGGGATTGGAGGAAAGTCAACCTGGAGAAGACACTCTTGAAACACAAAAAAAATAGTGAAATTAGGACAAGAGATATATACGGGGAAACGCTCAGACCATTGAAAGAAAAAGGTACAAGAGCTAACTGGCGCCCTGGCCGGTTCTAGAAAAAAGGGGTGGTGGGGTAGACATCGGGAGGAGAGAAAGTACTTCGATTACCCCGCGAGACAAACATGAAAAAAGCCGAATGGTAACAAAACTAAATTCAAAACCGGGGAGTCAGAGAGTTTGCACGGGTCTTGGCAGAAAATGCCATGGGCAGCGCGTAAAGAGACACTGATAAAGTAGAGGTCGTCCAGACTGAAACCCAAAATGAAAGAAATAAAAAAAGACCGACGTGGGTAAGGACGGGGAAAACCGTGTCCTTCGGGCAGTGGACCACATACCAAGCAGCGGAGGGGAGACGAGGAGAGAGTGTGAAGGCCTAGGAGCTTGGCACAACGAGAAGCAGAATACAAACCGAAAGGGGGGGGTGGAAACTGCGGCCAAAAAAGTGAGGCGCGATTTCTCCTGCCTAAATCATAGAAGGACTGGGGGGGGGGTGTCAAGGGAAGGAATGACAGAGGCGGTGGAGGGGGCATAAGCGTGGTACGTAAGAAAATATACCTGGCGGATAGTTGAGCGCATGCTGCCGGGCTCCTGGGGACCCAGCAGGAAGGATCTGAAAGAGGGTTACAGGGGGGCAATCAGAAGCGTCTTCCACAAGAGGAGCAAGTCAACTGGATGGAAATAGAAATGTGCGAGTGATCCTCGACCAACAGAAACGACAGGACCTTGTGATTGAGGAGAAGCATGAAGGATAGAGGGGGAAAAAGATCTTAGAAAAGAAAAAACGACTGGTGAGCCGCGTGCTTTTAAAAGGCCGCGGGGCGGCTGCTGGTCGCCTACCGTGTCCTTGATCAGAAAGGGAAAAGTGTGCGGACTCCCAATAGAGAGGGAAGAGGGAGGGTTGGCGATGAAAACTTTGGGAAGGCAATGAACTCTGATCCTTGCCCCCCTGCCAGAGAAGAGAGTAATCTGGTGGCCGTTGGGCCACAGCATCGATGTAGGATAAGATTCTTAAGGCCGCATCAAAAGCAGGGGAATTATGAAACTGTGAAGGGGGGGGGGGTCACATCGGAGGAGCAACTAGCGAAGTGAGAACATCAGCCTACAGTCCATAGATCTCCGTGAGAAAATCAAATGCCGGTGCTATAAGATTGCCATGGAAAATGAGCCCTGACTAATTGGGGAGCATTTTTCAGGGAAATGGAGCGGTCCACGGGTGCGAATATAGGGACCCGAAAGGAGATCCCTCTCTGTCTGGGAGGGAGGGGTACTCAAGGAGATGAGTGAATGGAGGAAGAGAGGGCCTCCTTTAATTAACAGAGGTTGATACTATTCTGCCCTTTAGCGGCCGTTAGCCGCGTGTGCAACAGTATCTGTCAGGGCGACAGACAGGTCGTTTATGAGAGGGCGGGGCGTAAAGGAAAATTATCTCCTCTAACCGTGACCAGTAAAGAAAGACTCAACAACAAAACGGAAGAGGGAAAAAAAAAAGGGATGGATCCGCAGGGCAAAAGGGGACTCTCTCATAATGGCACTTAAAAGGGAAGAAAAACCCTTACGATCCTTCCACCTAGGAGGAAATGGGGGAGAAAGATTCAATCCGAGCGGCTGGCCCGCATCGAAACAGGAGGAAAACAGCGTCTAAGGTCCTTTCACAGAGCCGCTGCTGAGACGAAAACTTCAGAGATGCGTAAAGGAAAAAAATAAAGCCTCAAAGTAGGGGCGAGCGCGGGTGGGACAAATCTTCCGGTTCTCTCAAAAACAAAGGAGGGGGCAAATCGAAAACGGTAAGGAAAAACGTGAAGGAGCGCCTCATAACTTGCTCGACCGTTGGCAAGGGGAGGGGAAAAAGAGCCTTACCGTGAAAACCTAGTCTTAGACAAACTTGTTCTTCGTTGGAATTCTAAAGGTCCAAAGGGCAAACCTCGGGAACTGGACTGTTCATCAAAAAGAAGATGGGCAAAAACGAGTATCGGGAAGATGAAGGCGCATCGCAGTATGGTCTTCACAGCAGGTACCGCTAGAACTTAATAGTATTGGGGGAGTGGCATACACCAATTTGGGTCGCTTTGACGGCAGTCAGACCAAACGAAGGGTAGGGGCTGAGAATTGGCGCCCTCCCCCCGTCAGGGAGGTGGCGTGACAAGAAGGCTGCTCTACCACCAAAGACGAGCTGGGAGGAAAGGCGCGCATCGGGCCCTTTGGGCCAGTGGGAGACAGGGGAGAAGAATCCGAGAGATCACCCAACGGGCCGGCGTTCATCGGGAAAAAGAAGGAGGAGGGGCCAGGGTCGCCTTTCGGCGCGCCGGGAATAGGAAAGTTTCCGGGGTCACTGCCTACATCGGCGCGGCTAAAGACGTCTGCCAGGGTGGGGAACAAGAAGAGAAGGGGAGGGGACAAGATCCGCCTTACTTAAGAGAAGGACCTACATCCTGTCAGACCAGACAATGGTCGGAAAAGAAGGCTCGGATACGGTGCGGGGCGAAATAAGAGCGCTGCTGCCTAAGAGGGGGGCAAAAATTCCTGTGCGTCGCTGGGAAGCAATAGTGAAAAAGCTGCCTTCTCGGGGGAAAGTTAGCCCACCTCGAAGGAGGAAACGTCTAGGGGAAATGGGAAGCCTATACCAGTTCTCCGAGATGGAACCTAGGCCCATCGGCTGCTGAAAAGAACTAAAAAAACTAAGCGTTGGGGAAGGGCAAAGAAAAAAAAAAGTCCCTTTACCGGGGGCGCCAAAAACAGGGAATCCTGTGACCAAATGCCCCAAAAAAAAATGGGACCAGGGTCCTGTGAAGTTCTTGAAGCAACGGCAGTGCGGTCCGTATCCTAAAAAAACAACAACGTAGGAGGAGAAAAAAAAAAGGAGAAAGAGGAAGGACATTCTTGCACCATCAGACCCTGGCGAAACAATCGCGAGGGGGGGGGGGAGTGGGGTGAGGGGAAGGTCTAGGACGACTTCGGTCCAACGAGATCTGTTAAAAGCGACAATGCCGAAAAGGGGGGAAGGGGTTTTGTATGCAAACCCCAGCCGCAAAGGAAGCATTGAAGGAAAATGTCGCGGAGGGAAACCTGTAAGAAGGACACTTCTCGGCCTGAAGGAAAGAAATGGGGCCAGGGGGCAAAGACTTTTGACGGGCGAAAGGGACCCCAACGGAAACCTCCCTTGGGTTCTCGTATGGGCAAGCAAACTTAGGCGAAGGCAAAATGACAGTTCGAGCAGGAGGTAAAGGGCAGAACAGGGGTAGGATGAACCGACGTCGGCAACCCGGGGTACTTCCATCAGGGCTGATATTGGAAAGAACGGACGAGGAGGGTGAAAAGAAGAGGCAGTCAAAAAGGTAATCGAGCAGGAAGAGGGACTTTTGATAATCGGACTTCCAAAATCAAGAGAGGCCGGAGACCGGCCCGGCGAACCGCGCCGTATCTTGATACTATGAACGCCAGAGTTATTAGGAAGAGAATCGCGCTCGGTAAGGACCTATGAGGTAAGGGGGGGGAAAAAGGTTGAACGCAGAGTAAAGGGACCTCGGGGGTTGTTGAAACTCCCGTATTCGCGTCCAGGTTAGAAACCTTATGCCGGAGCAATTCCACGAACGGGCCCGGGCCAAGCCCAACGTAAAATAAAATACGAGTTCATTACCTTTGGCCAAATTACCGAGGCCGGGTCCTATGCAGAAAAGTATCGAACGGGAGGCCTTGCCGGGTTGAAGACTAAGGCAGGGGAAAGAGGCTCCGACTCTACGCCAACAAATCGGGGCCTTTGAGAACCAAAATTGGAGAGCAAATATTCGTAGCACGAAAAGAAAGCAAGAACGCCGTTGACCCATGACCTATAGGGAAAGGGGACCGGCCTGTTGGGACAGCACCTGCCCGTCGTGAGATCGTGGGAAATTAAACAGTAGACTATTGGGCCACGCCATGGAGCGCCACAATAGGACCAGTTAAAGTCCAGCCCGCGACTCCCAGTGCGGTGGAATTGTAGACGAAAACGCGTCGGAACCAGCAGCGGCGGGAAGACAGTACGGTGAGGGCCAAAGGCCGTAATTACAACGAAACCGTTGCGAGGCTGTACCACGGGGGGGTTCAGGGGGCCAGTGGGAGACCGGATCCGTCGGTTTAAGACATGTGACGGGGGAGAAGAAAGAGGTCTTCTACAAAGTGACCGGCTAAAACAAGGAGTAAAAGAAGGAAATCAACGGTGGGAAAAGAATAAGCCGGCTACCAACACACCGGAAAGGAGAATGATCCACGACGTGAGGTCGACCCCACGTCGACGAGGAAAAAGGTGACCGGCAACTAACGGACGGACATCGGAATGAAAAGACTTGACGTTCCAAGGAGGAATAGCCACTTCAGGGGGATTACGGAAAAGAACATCCCTTCTTGGCGAAGCGATACATCGTCCGGTCCTAGGAAATACGGGGAAATCTCCATGGAGAAAGGCACAGGAAAAAAATCAGGAAGATGTAGCTATCTGCAAAAGGGGGGTTCGTTAGAAACGAAAGGTGTCCCGTGCAAGAAGAGGCCTAACATGCTGGAGGCACTAAAATAGAGGTGCTACGGCCGGTTCAAAAGGGCAAAAAGGGGCCCCTATTTGTCCCAGATGGTTGAACTCTCTGACTTCCAGCCAAAAATGAGTGTAGGTCACTGCAAACCGACGCGCTAGATCTGGAGATCATGAAGACGGCCCCGGGACAGAGGGGAAGGGAAAAAACTGTGAATTCAAGAAGCAAATAGAGTGGGGCGCCCGCCCCGGGTTGAAAGTGATTGTTACGCTGATGAAACAGTCCTCCCTAGGATTGGCTGTGAAAGAACAAAAATAGGCCGGCTGTAAATGGAAATTTTTCTGTTACTCATCCGAGATCACACATGGAAGGGATCAAATCTATGACGCTTTAAGGCGAAAAAAAAACGAGCAGTCGCGCAAACAAGTAGAAGGTAAATCAGGTTTGATAAGGCAAGAAACCGCTCAAGGGCTACTTCTTTCGGGGGTCAAAAGGGCTCTTTCGACAAGGGAAGAAAAAAAAGGCCTAGACACGAAGAGCCTGAACCATCGGAAAACTACCTTCTGGGAAAAAACAGAGGGCGCGACTCGGGGAACCGAAAAAGCTACTCAACTGCATTTCTACTAGTGCAGGGGTGGAGTCTCGTGGGTGAACTTCAAAAAAACAGAAGGGGTCAACTTTGCGCCACAAAAAGGGGCCTTGGACCATAGGCGTGGAGAAAATCTCCCAGTTCTGCAGGCAAAACGATATTCAGAGGCTGGGGGAAAAAAGAAAAAACTAAACCCTAAAAACCTGGGATGGAGAAGGACACCGATAAATGCCGGTGAAAAAAAGTGGGAAGCCGCCCAAGCATGCCCTCAAAAACACAATGACGTATCTTACGCCTCAAGGGTCCGTTGAAGAAAAAAGTGAAAGCTTCCCTTTGCTAGAAAAAAACAGGGATGAGTAAAATATGATCAGAAGAGTTTAACCTCTTAGAATCCCCCTTGCGCTTCCGAAGTCGGTGGGACAAGTGGGGAAAAGTATCCCGGAAAAACAAATCAGTGGGTTGGGGTTGGTGGGGGGTGTGGGGTGGCGTTTCAACACGGGAAGGACCCTTTGCACAAAGCGTCGTCCATGAAAGGACTTGTATTTCAGACAACCTAGACGGGACCGTACCTGGGGAAAAACCTTGTCTGATGAGTCCACAAAACGTGGTACAAAGGCCAAGTTCTGGCCAAAGGGAACCAGATGCAACAACTCGGGGAACAGTAAGGGCTAGCAAAAGACCGGGTGACCGACAAGCAGCAGCAGACGGAAAAAAAAAGGGCCCAGGGAAGCACAGCGAGCCGGCAGGTGGTGCGGGGAAGGGGGAACGTCGGGGCACAGAGTCCCGAGAGCGGGGCGGCAACGGCGATCGTGGAAAAAGAGAAAACTAAGGGGGACCACGGAGCCGAGCACGCGTGTTGAAGGGGAATAACCGTCGGGCGCAAAGTCTCTACCGCAAGGCACCGTTCTCCGGCGCCGACGGATCGATGAACATCCTGCTAGGGAGGAGGGACTCTCGAAGAGCTGAACTAAGCAAAGACGAGGGGTAACTTTTTACCCCCAGTAGAAGAGCGGTTGTCCGTCAGCCGTCAAGGAAAAAAGGGCTGACCCAAGGAGAGAACCGAATATTTTGGGCGAGGAGGGACGGCAAGAGTAGAAGAGGAATGGGGCGAGCCCAGCAAAAAACCGTCAAACGACGGGCCGGTTACGAAACCGACGCATCTGGCATGAAGACTCGAAAACAATTACGAAAAAAAAATACGGAAAGCTGGGTAAGAGGGCCGGGATTAAACTTCCTTTCGAGAGAATCTGGCGTAGGGACAGCGCGATCGCCCGGCACAACGTTGAACACGGCCAAAGAGAAACAGGGAGACGTTACACGAAAAGGAAAATTTGAGTAATAAAAATCGCGCGAAAAAAAGGTTCATTTCAAGAATGGAGCGGGCCACGTCGGGCCTCGACAAAAGAGAATCTCCAGACGTGAGTCTGAGGGGTAAAACTAAGGAGAAACTGTCTTGAAGGCACATCAGGCTCCGGAAATAAAAGACGGTTATAGTTCTCAGAAAGGAAGAAAAGATTCCGCCTCGGAAAAGGGATTGGGGGTAGAAGCCAAAAAGGCGTTGAATATTGCAGGTCCGTGGTAACGGCCATCTTCAGTTCGGGGAGAAAAAAGGTTTAAAGAGAGATCTCAAACAACAAAAACTAGTAGGAAAAAAGCACGGTGGTTCGTCTACAACGAAGGTCACCTACCGCGGCAACCGCTTTCGTACCCCAGGAAGCCCGGAGGGACTTCAAGAAAATACCGTAAGAATAGAAAGTACGGTTCCGTTCCAGGAGAAAAATTAAAACAAAGGATCGGCGTCCCGCACCAAAAACCAAACAAACGCACTCGGCAGAGCGGAGGGAGCGTCAAGGGTCACAAAACTGGAAAGAGAAAAAGCGGACCAAAGGAGGTCGCTCTAGAGGCCGAGGACACACGTGAAGTGAATTTCGAACAAAGTCCCTTTCCTTAGTGCCGGGGTCACGGCGGGCTGGGGCCTAAGCGAAAAGTGAACGTTCAGAAACGGAATGCCCTCTTAAATTCAGAGGGACGAAAAACTGGGAGGCCACGGACCTGCGTCAAAGGGGGGGCTGAACCGAAGAGCTCAACGAGCTGAAAGGGCGGGGAAGAGGTAACCCGGTGAAGATGTCATAGGCCGGAAACAAGGGGAAAAAAGAGTGTTCAAACGCACACCCGGTTCGGACTGGAACAACGATGCTGAGAGAACAAGAAAAGGCTGAAGAACAAGACACTGCAAGGCGGGGCGTCACCTGTTTCATGGTAGGACGGGACATCCTAGAGAAAAAACCGAAGCAAGGCTGGAGTAGGAAGGGAATCGCGCAGGAGAACAAGCAAAAGGGAAACACCGGGGCCTTGTGTGGGCCCTGGAAAACCTTCCAAAAAATCGGCGATCAAAAGTTGGAGGGCAGTTGTAACACCGACCGGAAGGAAAATACGAACGCCGCTGGCACGCCGAGAGCCAGACACCGGGGGTTATCCCCTCCTTGGGGAGACAGAGCTCGAATGGGGGGGGAAAAAACGTCGCAAGAGATCAGAGCGGAGGCTGCTCGCGGGAGTCAGTGTCTCTATGAAAAAGTGTCAACTATCGGGAAGGACCGCGTGTTAGTGAAAACCACCCATTATGGGAAGAGGGTTACACTCGGCTGGGAAAAGAATGACGAAAGGGGTCATTGCCAAGAAACCTGAATCGCGTCTGACACACTACAATACCAGTCACCCGTGGCGAGTGGAAAAAGCCGGGGGGGACCAATACTGGTAAAAAAACTCTGATCCTGGACGAACGATGGACAAGCGGCGCCATGTGGTATGGGGTGAATTGGGAGGTTCAAAAGGGACTCTGGCATCACACAAAACAAACGGAAGAGATAAGAACTGAAAATCGTCAACCATGAGCCAAGTACACATATTACGAAGCTCATGTGGGGTGGGAAAGGAGGGACAATACGGTGAGGAAAAATTCCAAGCTGAAAGCGTCTCCTCATGAACCGAATACACTGGGACGGGGGGGAAGAAGTCAGGATTGCACTGTCTCGGCTCCTTTGGAAGAACCTTGGTTACAAAAAACTGAAAAAAAATACTAGGTTGTACGTAAATCGTCCTTAACCAAGGGGGGACCCAAACGGCGAAAATCGATTGAAGCTACTTCTAAGGCATTGGATCAGAAAGCAGCAGAGTAGCAGAAGGAACCGTATAAGGCTGTAAAAAAGGGCTGGGAAGGGCCGAAAATTTTGGAGGAAGCCGGAATATCGTCCATCCTGGGGTTACCAAAAGGCAATCCTTCACCAGCGCGGGGGGCGGAAAGGTTATAAAAAAAAGGGAAAAAGAAACTCTGCCGCTCACCGGACCGGGAAGAACCGGCGTGCAAAGCGTCTCAAGGAACGCAGGTTGATGCGGAAATGCAGCTCGACGGAGGACCAAAAAGGTGCAAAAATTTCACGCTAGGATCGCGAAGGGGTGGGTTTCACCGCCGCCACGGGACATTCAAGCGTGCGGCAGGGGAAAAACACTAACCGGGGTGCTTAGACCAAGCAAAAAGGACTAAATGGCGAAGAAATGTGGGAACAACAAAAAAAGAGTAACCGCCGGCCCAGAAGGATAAAAAAAAAAAAACTCTCGATCGATGATGGGTTCCGGCCAGGAGGAAGCGTTAATGGAGTACGCGTGAATGACGGTAGAAAAGCGGGGCCGTTGATGAACAAGGAAGCGGAGAAAATCGAGAGGACACAATCGAATTACGGGACAGCAGCACTCTTTAAACCTGAGAGAGGGGAACAGACTCGTTGCTAGAAACCCACCGGAAAGGTGCCGGAGCGTAACCATTCAAAGAGGGGGCCGAAATTGGATTCCACGCGGGGGAAGCGGGAGGACCCGGCCAAGGGTCCAAGCAAGAAAAGGGGGCTGCTGGAAGGTGCGGACGCCTCGATGAAACAGCCAAAACTCCTGTAAGAACGTACGTGAAAAGGTTCCGGTAAGGAGAGGGAAAAAAAAAAGTAGGCAAAGAGTCATACCTTCTGGACGCCCGGGGGGAGGGTATCAGGGCGGGTTCGTAAAGCCAACTCTTCTAGGCCGACAAAAAGGATGGAAAAAACCAACACATGAGAGGAGAGAGGGAAGCCGGTTCACGGTGGAGCGAAATAAATTTCCAAAAGAAAAAAGTCCGACACGAAAAAAGATCCATGATCCAACACGGGAGGGACCAAAGAATGCAGTCCCTCAACAAAGACATCTACCGGGAACAGTCGAATAAGGGTCACAGTAAAGCGGTCTGGGCAGGACATCAAAAACAGCTAGGGGAGAAAAAAGGCCAAAAAACGCACCGTGCTATCTCGGCGGAAAGTGACGGGTACAATTCTGACTCTTGGAAAGCGAAAAGGGAAGCCAGGGAGTAGGAGCTTCAGCGAACAATTGCCTCGGCAACTGGGGCAGGTGTAAACAAAAAAGACTTTCCCTTTAGAGTCGGCGGGGGTAAACGGGTGCTGGGGACGAGATACGCCGAGGTGAGACTCGGGAGGAGCAAAACGAGTGTCAAAAAGGAAGTCGAAGTAGTAGTACCCATCAAAAGGGAAAGGGGGGTCACCGGCACCGACTCGCTAGGACCTGTACAGGAGGTGGATGAGAAGTTCATCGGGAATGCCAAACGTAATCTAAAGCCAAGGGAGGGCTCTACGGAAATGGCCCGAAAGGTCGGGACTGCAGGGGCTGGGCTCACCCGGCAAGGATTGTGTAAAGAACATTAAACGGCGAATAAATCGCAAAACTTTGAGACATATGGTCCACTTCGGGAAGCATCAAACGCAAAAGGGCCTGGCGTTCAAAGAGGGACTGGAGGATTCGCAGAAAAGGAACGGATGCGGAGGGAATCGGGACTCTAAGCATTCATGGCGGTTGTCCGAAGTTATCACCACGCCCGATACTCACCACCGCTCACGGCCGGTCATGAGAGGACTAATCGTTGGGGTTGTCCCTACATACTCTTTCTTCTTCAAAAAGTCTGTGGAATACGCTCAGGACATTAAAAAGGGGTGCCACAGGAGTCATGCCCGCGATTTGCATTAAGAAAGTCGCTAAAAGCAGGAGCTTCTCTACAGGTTCACCAGGGGAAAAAACCGGTGTATATAAAAGAACTTGCCCCGACGGTGGTCCCGGTGGAAGCCAAAAAGTCCTAGGGAGGTTAACGCTTCTTTTGGAAATGTTAAAATAGGGGGGACCTACTGAGGTCTCGTTAGAGCTCATCGCAGGTTCTACATACCACTACAAAATTGACAGAAGGTGTCGATTTACAGTCCTTTTACGCGGGATTTACATACCATGGAACTGGGGGGGACCATGGGAATAACTGAAAAGTCAGTGTCGCCAGGTTCTTGAAGGCAAAAACTGCCTGAAAAAAGTATCTCCACACAACAAAAAAAGGGGCGGGGAAATAAGAAAGCGTAAAAAAAAGGTCTTCACTTGAACAGACAACTACGCGAAAAAAAAGGTGGTGGAACATCAGGAAATCCTTACGCGAACCCGCATCGGTCCCGGAAGGAAAGATGGGGGAACAATACCGGCGGGGAAGGGGGGTCTTGTAGTGGCAGAAGGGGACTCTTCCAGAGCCTTGCCCTGGTCTATGGGAAAGAACAAAAGGGAAACAAAAAGGGACACGTCGCAGGCCGTTGAGGTGGAACGGCCACCGGGCCACGAGAGTTTTGACGAAGACACCCTTCGGCGAAAAAAAAAAATGTAACCTCGGAGGATATCAGAGTTAAGGGTCGACGCACCGGTCGAACGGCTGGAGTACAGTATTTGATGACCCCGGCCTCGGGAGCTGGCCGTTGGCAGGCCATTAAAGAGCTTTTTCCCAGACGATGATAATCAAAGCAAAGCTAAGGGAGGTGGCATTGTCGAAGCTGAAAAAGGCGGCAGCCATCTGAAGGGCTGCGCTACGGGGGAGAAAACGGCTTCCGATTTAACTCTAGGAAGCAGCCCTTTTGGAAGCTGATTATTCTCTCTGCTGACAAAATTTCAATAAGATAAAAAGCAGTGTTCTTGTTAAACGCAATCTTCGCTTCTTGTCGAAGACCTTGTCCGTCAAAAAAGGAAAAAAGGGGGCGAACCAACATAGGGGGGGGGCAAGCTTAAAGGGTTGTGCCGAAAAGCTTCAAAGGGGGGGCACCCGGAAGGAATCATCCGAGGGACATTTTGCGGAACGACAAAGGGAGACTTTCAGGAATTCGGGGCCACCTCAGGGGCGGCCTTTATATAAGCCCTCGGAGGAGCCGAGGAGGGCCCAAAAAAAATTGAAAGGCAATCGAGGGGGAAAGGCAGCAGTGCAAAAAAAAAATGCCATTGACGGGGGATAGATAAGGAGCGTCCGATGGGGAGGCGCAGGACTGGCCACTTAAGGGGGGGGTCAGTAGGGAAAACGGACGAGTGAAACCGCTCTCGCCAAATCGGGGCCTGGCCGTTCAGGAACGACACGAGAAGGCAGAACCTCCTGGCACGGCAGGACGTTGAAAAATTAAGGGAAAAAGTTAGAATGCCCGGGAACCGGGGAGACTCGTCAACGAAAAGAGGGAAAAAAAAGTCAGGGGGGTGAAAAAAGATGGTTCGGAATGGATTATAAGGAAAAGGAGAGAAGACCCACCGGAAGGGGAGGGAGAAAAAGCTCACAACAAAGGAATGGAGGAAAAGAAGAGAAGAAAACTGGGGGAGGGTGCGAGAAGAAGATGGCCGTCTACAAACGAAAGACCTTGACTCGTATCGGTCCACTAAAAGGCTTCCACAAAAAAGCAGGGAGAGAGGCCCGACCCAAAACGAAAACCGGACAAGGGTAGAACGTAAGGTCCGTCCCTGGAAAAAGCTGGGAACCAACTTCATCGAGGAGTCAAAACCCTAAAAAAAATGGCGGGATGGGCCATAGGTACTGGTCCTAAGTTGAAGATCTCCACTGAGACTTCGGCGCTCGCCGAATGGAATCGAAGGGCAGGGCGTCGTAAGACAACTGACCGGTCCCTTCCTAAAGGCCGGGGTTCAAAGGCAAGAGGTCATCGGGCCGGAAAAGGGAACGCACGGCCGGTACAAGACTGCCAAAAGGGGCATTGATAGCGGTAGAAAAGGCGAGACTGCAGGCGGGCACCGGGCGCTCACAGGGGCCGAGGGCATCCCGTGACTGGACATCGGTTGCCACTGTAACGCCAAATCCTATAGGTTGCGAAGGGGAACACCCAGGGTAGTGGAAGCGGCCGGAAGCGGCGACCCGGCGCACGGGGAAGGTGTTAAAGAAACAAGCGATCAAAGCTGTAGTGAAGTTTCTGACCATATTGTCGACGGGGTCTCTAAGAAGAAGATATCCAAGGTGAGGGGACATCAGCGAGGACGGGCGTCAGGGGAGGAAAGGGCTCCTTGCTCAGAGCAGATCGGGAAATTCTAAAACTTAAACCTCGAGGGGCCGAGGGGCTACGGTGGGAACAAAGGACGCGTAAAGGAAGGTAAGACGTCCGCAGGGCCCCTCTGCGACAGCCGTCAGTGGTATAGGGGAAACATACCGGCTCGACAGGGTGCAATCCTTCCAAAAAAGAAAGGAATGCGATCGTAACAACAAAGGGCGGGTGCGCGACCGGGTCAACGAGGCAAAGGTTTAAAAGGTTGCCCCCACCGATGCCGTTAACAAGAAGAGGGGGACGAAACCGGGGTCGCAGTTCGGATGAGCGGCCTCAGCACGTATGAATAAACAACGACAACTTGCACTGGAACGATATTCTAGGGAACCGAATAATGTGCTAGCTGGGCATAAGGGCAGCCGAGTCCCCCACACGGAAAGGAAAGGGTCTCCCGTGTAGGAAGTGATAAAAAGAGGAATCGTCCGAATCGCTACAACGTGTAGGAGGAAAGGGAAAGACGCGTCATGCCTTGGGAAAATCTGAGAAATCAAACCCTGCGCGTCCGATCGAGAGGTTTGAACTTGAAATTAGAGGTCCTGCCCTCTAGGCACATGGGAAAAACTCTTGGACTTCAGTGGCAGTCCATGTGGAATTTTGGCAGAAACGTATCCAGCTAAATTCTACCTGGGTTCGTCCTGGAACAAGGACAAACAAACGTCCTTCGGGGGGTGCGAACCTGGAAAAAATCGTCAGAAGACGAGCTCACAGGCGATACCATAGGCAGCATCGAAAAAACATAGGGATTGTGCGCCGGATCACGACAAAAGGAAGGTAGACCATGGATGAAAGCGGTTAGGAGAATTAAGAGAACGCGGATATGTCCAGACATCGTCCTGGGGGGGGAACGTCACTCTGAATCCGGGGCCGGGAGAAACCCGAGGAAAAATCAAAAAAACGACAAGGGCGACGGGTCTCCGGGCTCTGAAAAGCACGGGAAATTAACGCCATCAAGTTCGGGGGAAAAAGATAGAGTAGCCGACGTCGAACCAAAGAGGGTCAAGGGGGACCCCTATGAAAGCCGGTCTTGGTTCACAGCCACGATATGCGGCCGGGCGAGCATCAAAGAACAGTGGGGGAAGACACTGCCCCACCTTGACAAAAAGAGAAAGCAGAGGGGACGTGTTTGCCGAACGATCACTGTGCCGAGGCCGGAGGATCAGCAGACGCTTGGGGAAGGGAAAGGGAAACGAAAGACCTATGGGAAAAAACTCAATAGACCGACTCAGGAAGCTGCCAACCGTAAATTAACCTTTCAGGGTGCAGGCCTCGGATCACTAGGTCGAAAAAGAAAAAGAAACCTGACCAGATCTGGGAAAGGGGACCGGCTTGGAAAATTCAAGGGGAAGGATAGGCGCAAAATGTTTTCAGGGCCGCCTTCGGGGCCTTAGAAAAAAGACGAGAACCGCTCTCTCCAGACGAAACTTGCAGAGGGGGAGGTGCGGTGACGAAAAAAAATGGGAAGTCACCACCGAGCTCCTGGAACAGATACGGGGGGAGTTCAGGTTATCTTTACAGAGAAGTGCGGCCCTCTTAAAGTTCTGGGGAAATCGGGTCCGGTCGTTGGAGGGAAACATGTGTTTGTAGACGGCACTTCGTGGAAAAAGACCCTTCGAACAATCTCTCAACACAACAAGGAAAAGAAAAGAAAGGGACCGCCGGAATTTGTGTCGCGGAAGACAGGACTACAATGCGAACCGTATCGCGTAGAAAAAGGGGCCGGAGAAACAAAGCAGTGATAAGGGAAGATAGAAAAGTCTAAAACCGATCGTCCCTCACGTACGTTAAGTGAAAGGACAGGAATCCACTTCATCGATTGCTTACGCACGCCCAGCCCAGAAATCCGGAAAAGGAGGGCGTCGGGTCTGTTCCCTCAAAAAGAAAAAAAAACGTCAAATACCACCATAGTCAGACTCTCGAGCGGGGATTCAACTTTCGGGTGGGCTTCGTGCAAACGAGAATGAAACCCCGTGGCGCGATCTTCAGGTGATGCGGGGAGTCGGCCAGAAGCCGAGGGGATAATCGCACTACCTGTGGAAAAACGGCAAACTATGTTTCCCATAGGAGGTAAGAAGACCAGCGAAGAGGAGGGGGGTCGGGGTGACTCCGCGAAGCGCGGGAGGGGGCCATCCAAAACCTTGAGAGGCAGGTGAAGCCAATCCTAGCGGTGGCGCTAGGTCGAACCTAAAAAAAAAAAAAAAAAAAAAAACAAAAGGGTTGACGGGGGGCAGGAAAAGTGCGTCGAAAAAAAACGGCCGCCGCGCGGACAAGAAAAGGGGCGATAAAAGCGTCGCACGAATGTACGAAGGAGAAGACGGACCACTAAAAGAGAGGTCTGTTGCGAGAAAGGACAGCGCACGTGGGGCTACGGAACGAGCTCATTTCATCGCGGACGTCAGGGCTTACAACGCAAAATGAGAGCGGGAATGAGGGGATTTAAAAGCTGTAAAACAATATCCTCAGGATTTAGGAAGACGGCCTACAGACTTCCCAGGACGGTCAGCAACAGCGAGATCATCGGGGAAGGAAGAAAACAGATCAACTACTTCTTCTCGAGTCAAAAAGGGGTTGACTCCTGGGGGGGGGAAAGAGGAAGATCACGGCGTGGCTGGGACGGGAAAGCCTATGAAGGGGGGAACGCAGTTTGTCCAGGTGGAAAGTCTACCATGGGGCTACTGAGAGACACGGAGAGACTACATACCCCGTGCCACCTTCCGATTCTATTGTCACAAAAAAGGAAATCCAGTTGCCCGGCGAAGGGTCCTCGGGAGCTGTCCAAAAAAGTTTCCCCCCACAGAGAAGAGTCGAAAGTCTGTTAAGTGCTAAGGGGGCGACCTCTTCCGGGAGAGAGAGCAACAAGGAAGATCTACGGACGAAAGGCTTTACAACCCAGGGAACTTTCACCTTCCGCTCGAGAAGGGTTGGGGCAGAGAAAGTTCTTCCGAAACTATAGCCGTCTTCGCTCGGCGCACAACGTCCCCTGTGTAAAACTTTTCAGGAGGTGAAAAACCGAGGGTGCCGGAAGAGGGCCAAGACCTGTGTCGCTTCGTCCAACCGCCACGCCAAGTTTACACGGGGGGGGGGAAGAGGGCTTCAGGGGGCCACCGTAAACCGTGGGGGGGGGGGGGGGGGGGGGGGGGGGGGCAGGCATCATCGGGGTAGCCAGGCGCGCACAATGCAACACTCCAGCCGTAAGGCAGCCGCACGTGAGCGAGACCGCAGGACCTGTCGAGAGGAAAGTTGAGGGGGGAACGACCAGGGCGGAAAGAACAGTCGGCCGAAGGCCGGGGGAGGGCGCGATGTCCCTCCCATCGCACGCGTGTGACCACGAAAAGCCGTCCGAGCTGCGACGGGTAAATTAAGGTATAAGGGCGAAAAAAAAAAAAACAAAAGAACGGCGCGCCGCCAACACCGGGGAGCAGCAGCAACTTCCTCGTGAAAAAACGGCGTTCTAGGATGCCAGACTTCGACGAAAGGAAAGGGAACGAGATGCCGCCGGGTGGGTTGCACAGGAAAAGACGAGAAGAACAGCGTGTCCGAAATGCACACTAACACGCAGGGCCAAAGGAGAGCCGAAAGGAGGGGAGGGGGGTAAGGGCCGAAATACATAGAAGGGCCAAGGGACCATCCCTTCAGATCATCTAGAGAGGTCAGGGAAAAAAAGGGGGACGACCCGACATTTCTGACAGACGCTTAGTACTCAAAGCAAAGAAAAAAAAAGGGCCAGGGTTGATGAAAAATGAAAGGAAAAATCGAACACTCTCGAATAGGAAGCAGCACGTTGAACATTCAATCGAGGAAAGGAAAAACAAAACCACCAGAGTGGGGAGAACGACCTTGAAAACGCGGCCCAGGGAGCGGATGGTGACGCCTGTAGCTACGTCGGTGGCCGGGGGCGAGGGACCAAAAAAGGAGCCGAGCGCCAAAGTTAAAGGGGGGCGGCTTTCCTGGGGAGGAGAAAGGTGGGAGGATTTAAGCAGCGAGAACTGGAACGGAACGAAAGAACACGGGAGGATCACGGGAAGCCGGGCGCTGCGGGGTCCGAAAAAGAAGGATCCACCTTCCTGAGAGGTAACTTCAAGAGCGCCCAAATTTACACCTAGGGACAGCTCCTAAACAAACAACGCGACAAGAGAGATAAAAACGGTTCCACCACGGGGGAAGGAAAAAAAAGATGAAAACAAACCACCGGACGGATCCGGGAAAAAGACAGTACTTCCGCCCAAGTCGACTAGCCGCCGCACGGATTAGGAACCGACAAAAACAATCGTCTCACCGGGTACGTGCAGGAACAAGAAAAAGGCATAGGACCACCTAACCAACCACCGTATGTAAAGCGAGGGACATCGTCCGGGGCCCAGGAAAAAAACCTACGGGAAAAAAACCACGGCGAATCACGCAAAGCTACCTGCGCGATGAGGGCAGGACGTATTTACCGGTCCACGTTCCTCGATCGTTGGAAGGGGGAAAGGGGCGCCCGACTTCTAGCGTGCAGCCGCCGAGCAAAACCGTCGACAAGAGGCCAAGGGGGGGGGGGCCATCTGGTTCAACTCCGAGTACTGAATGGGTCGGGGTCGCCAAACGCGATAGCTGGGAGACGGGGGAATGTTCGGGGACATTGACGAGGGGGGAATATTTAAGGGGGGGGGGCCAACAGAAAGCCACCGCCGAGAAGGGGTGCTCTAAGGAACGGGCGCGAAACCGGTGGTCTGGGAACTTAGGTCCGGGTAGCAGAAAGACCCGACCAATCAGGGGCTTAGGTGAAAAAAGAAGCGGCTAATCAAGCGGGAAAAAAAGGTTGGAGCCCGTCGAGAGCAGAAGAGATCACCGCAAGCTAGAGGGAGTCATTAGGACGCGGAGCAGAGGAACTGAAATCGGCGCCGTTCGGAAGCGCAAAGAAAGGTAGGGCACGCCGGGTGCAGCTCAAACCAAACAATAACCTCGGCTACAAAAGGCGACGGCGGTTGAGAAAAAACAGACGCGGCGCGGGGTCTTACATGCCGACACACGGCAGAGCAGCAAGTACATCAAAAAAAAGACGAATCCGGAAACAGCGGAGCAAAAACTCGGCCAAAAAACTCTCGCTCAAGACTGCTGAGGGGAGGGCAAATGTCCGGTGCGCGCCTGTGTACGGAACTATCTGAAGAAGAAGTGAAAACTGTACGAAAACTCGGGAGAGGGACTTGAAGTGGCCAGGTTGAGACCAATCAGCTCTGAACGAGGCAAGGATGGCGGTTCTGCACGAAAAAAAAGGACCTGGAGGAGGTCGAAAATAGAAACCGCCGGGGGACAGCCAAGTCAAAGCCTTTCAGGCAGGATGGACCACCTGGGGGGGGGGTGGTTGGGTGGTGGGGGGGTGAACTCAAAAATCTTTTAAGTGCACATATGCCTTAA
>Ga0179593_1495759_pt1 | contig 21846 bp, 22 predicted proteins | sample CZODoug2_1_08_16_FD_185931 | JGI IMG/M metagenome (GOLD analysis project Ga0179593, IMG submission 185931) | Vadose zone soil fungal communities from Angelo Coast Range Reserve, California, USA - CZODoug2_1_08_16fungal (PacBio error correction) | ecosystem: Environmental > Terrestrial > Soil >...
GAGACTTTTGAAAGGGGGGGCCCGTGGTCCCGAACCAGTCGAAACGCCAGCGCACGCCCGCTCGACGACAGCGGTTCTAGATCGCAGCGGATCCGTAAATGGGAAATGGTAGAGGAAAAAAGAACGGGAGGGCGATCAAAAAGAGCTGGACAGACGCCTGCTAGGAGGGACCTCCCAGTTTCCAAGTCCAGGCGCATCAAGGGCGTCAAGGCGATAGTTAAGGATCGGGGAGTAAAGGAAGACCACTCAGGGAAGGCTCTGATCGAGTCGCAGGAATCAAAGAAAAAACAGAGGGCGCTGGGGCGGGGGTCTGTTTGAAGGGGTGGGGTAATCGGAGACCCAGTAGGACAGATCGCACGCTCACGGCGAGGGGTCGCTGACTCAACCGCACTACAGCTCACCCTGGTGGTGCTGACACCTCTTTGCACAAGACAGGGCGCAGCCTCAAAAGAAGCACCTCGCGTGCGTCTAAACGGGAGAACCGAAACGACATCGTCAGAGGAACGTTTGGCCGATCGAAAGGGTGAAGGCCGGCCCTTGTTAATCTTTCTACAAGCCGGAGTTTTGCGTTGCGCAAAAAAAACTGACACGGACCACACAGACAGATGCGACATGGACGTTCCTCCCACATGAAACTACGCGAGCACTCGAAGCGAGGAAAACCGCGCTAGACAATGCAAAAACAGAGGGGCCTGGTCCGAAACAACTCAAACACGACCAACCAGAAATCAATGAAGGGGGGTATACGCCATAGGCAACTCCGGAGCAGGAAATTCTAAGTCGACTAAGCAAGAAAAGGAAGAGCGAGACGACATTTTTGTGGAGGGCGCCGACTATTACGGAGTACGATATAGGGAAAGGGAGGAGGGCCCTTTTGGTCGAGAGGAGGAAGCCAGCAGATGGGGGGAAGAGGTGGGGAGATCAAGACAGAACAGCTATATGACTTTGATTTTACTAGAAGCGAGCCTCGCAGATCTTAACGGAAAAGGAAGGGAGGAACTTAATGGAAGGGCTGAAGCACACAGGGAACGAGAAAGGGTGGATCACCTTCCAAAAAAACGTGAAGAGATTGGTTGGGGGAGAAGAAAGCAGTCCGCCACCTAAAAAACGAACCAAGGGTACAGGATGCAGACAAAGGAGCAAAAAGAACCCTTAACAGATGAAGAGACCGGCAAGGAAACCAACGTGGGATGGGGGGCCAAAGCTTGAGCAGCGAGGGGCGTTGTTTTTTACGGGACAGTAGCACAAACCCTGTTAGGGGGGGGGGGGAAACTAGGTGAAGCGGCAAAAGCGCCTCAGCGTGAAATGATGAAAATCATTCCGCGTCTCTTGTTTTTACCGTCGGAGACAAGGTGCACGGGAGGGCGTCGACCCTTGAACAACACCTGAAGTCCTGGGGTGAAAAGAAAGCCCATTGGCCGCAATGTGATGCCGACCCGCGGCGAAAAAAAGCTGCATGGAACTTTGGGAGTTCAGACGCACGCCAAGTTCCATCACACTAAACGGCATACGCATCGCATTGTTGACCAGCGCACGTAAAGAAGTGACGTATTCGGAGAGGGGCCGATCGAAACTCGCAAAAAAAACACGAACTGCGGCGGAACGCCGGGAAGTGCAAGCCGGCGTTACTGGATGGGCGTCTCATAATCGTCCACTTTATAAAACAACGCCAGCGCTACCGACAAAGTGGAGCGATTCAAGAAAGCACCACTGCCGTAAATTCAATGGGAAATCTCCGAGATCGCAAGGCGCAGTGTTGCGGTAAACACTCGCGTCTTGGTTCTAGATCTATAGGGTGCCCTGGAGATCACGCAAAGCCTCTCAATGACCCAAAAGTGAACACGTGACTGCGCATGACGTAGGGTGAAGGACGGGCCCGAGAACTCTTGATTTGGGGTGGATAAGTAGCCGCACCCGGCGTTTGCCCATCCGACAATCAACCTTAGGAGTGTCCCACGTGATAGGAGGGGGCCAGCAAAGAGAAGGCGGTCGCGCACGCAAAAAGGTGGAATCCTTTCATCAAGGAAGCACGGGACGACAGTGCCCAAACACGGGGGGGGCACCCCTACATGGGACTCGATTGAAGTGGGGGAAATAAACGAATGAGGGGCGGGTGCGCGCCGAAGTGGTGGGGGTGCGCGGGTCTATGACTCAGGCCCGTATTCGGGGCTTAGTCATTTGGGGAAGAATTCAAGCGAGCAATTCTTCTTCGTAGGTAAATGGCCGGAAGTGGTGGTCGTACAGCGGCGGAAAGGGCAGATCGAAGGAGGTACAGAAAGCTACGAGTAAGCCTGAGTATAGTCTTGATGCCCAGATGTTTCCGGTCAACCGAGGGGGACGCCGCGGGGGGGAGGGAGAACGCTAACTTGAAGGCGGGGAAAGAGTTTAGCGGCAGGAAACCGCCTCAACCTACTTGGGCGGGAGGTAGCGCACTCTCGAAGGGGGGGGGGGGGGACAAGGGGGGGTGGAAAGTTTGGCAGGGGAGCCAGGGTTCCACCCGTTTAGACTGTGCAAAACAGGTATGATGAAAAGAAATGTTGACGCGCGCAGAAAAGAGACGAGAGTATGCAAGAGGGGGGAAAGAAGGGGGCAAGTGAGAGAAGCGTCGGCGACAAAGCTGGTATGCGAAGCCACAGAGAACGAAAAAGATTCTTGCAGAGGGGAAAAATGATGCCGGAGGCAAAAAGGGAGGCTTATTTGGTCTCCAACGTGATCGAAGCGGGCAACTGTTTTCTGGATTTTCGAGGAAAGGGGGGGGCGACCCGACGGTCTCCTTTGGGGAACGCTGACTTGGAGCATGCGCAGATCGGAGAACGGCGACGGGTGGGACAGCTGCTGAAAAAAACTAGATGAAAAAAGGACGAGTTAAAAAGCAATCCGTAGACCCGACGAAATCCGAGGATGACGCATGATACAAATATGGCTGCACGGGGGGTGCGGGGAAACGGGGGGAAAGCGTGAAAAAGCCGTTCTAAGCGACCACAGGTATGAGAGCATGAGGGGGTTGTGGTGAGGCACTGAAGATGTTCTTGTGGGGAGCCGGCATGCTCGGATCGTGCTTCAAAAAGGACGGCGGTCGAAAGAGCGATACTGAAGCCCCAAGGAGAGGAGGAAGACGAAGTCAGGAGAAAAGAAGTTTCCGACCGCCTGGGTTCGCATCGTAGCAGGGAAGAGCATTGCGGGACGAAAAGGATTGGAGAACGGAACCACAATGTGAACTCAGCAGGGTAGGTCGAACGTCGGGTTGGAAAGTGAAGGTGAACGAAAAGTGCGCCATACTGGGGGGGATGCGCAATCCTGAGGATTAAAAAGGCGGTCATTGGAAGGATGCTGGTGAAAAAAATATCGGGATCGAGTCAAGCAGCTTGCTCACGGGCGCATCCCCGCGGCGAACCGGAAGTCCTGTCTGAAGGCAAGACCTGCAAGGACGCGTCGAAGGAGAAAAGGTAGGGGTCGCAGGGGGGATCGAACTGAAAAACAGTGCCGAGTCGGACGCCTACAGTGGGCAAAACGACTCCCTCACGGGGAGCCGAGCCGAAGGGGGGGGCAACAACGACTTTGTCTGCTCTGGGTAACGGGGGGGGAAGAATCTTCCTCTCGACACAATGGGTCGCGCGCGAAAAACGAAAGTGAAAACCGGAATCATTGGGCAGGAGAGAGTGAAGCTTGCGCGAACCATGCTCCATGAATAAGCGAAGCAAACTCTATTTACGCAAGGCGGGTGACCCGCAGCCCGCCAAACACAACCGAACATAGGTGGGCGCCATCCTCCTCAGGAGTTGCGGACGGCCGATACGCGGCTGCAGAATTCACTTTCTCGCGAAGCCAGCAGCGCGGCCGATGGAAGCGGGAACAACCTCGAACTAGGGGGGTAGGGACCGTAAGGCCTACAGGAGCCGACGCTGCTAGTATCCGCGCGCTCGTAAGACCAATGGCTACTTCGCCGCATCTGCCAGCGGACTAGCGGTGCCTAGCCAAGACCCGAGGGGCGGCTCTATAATCGCTCTCGGGTCGGCGCGCATCCGAAGGGAAAGTTATCTCCTTCATCGCAGGTATGGAGCATCTCTCGAGGGGGGGTGCGGCCCTGAGAATAGAGCAAAAAAAAAAATACGGACTGACAAGGAATGCAGACACAGCATTGCAGGGAGGTCTCATAGGCTAAGTGTCCTCCTACAGGCAGGGGGTCGACTGGCACGCGGGGGCGCCGCGAAGCGCACCATCCCTATTGCTTCTGCAAAAAGAAAGTCCAAAGTCAGGCGAGGGCACCGCGGAAGGGGCTCTGAGCTCAGGGGGGGGGCGAGGCAGTAGAGCCTGAAGCAGCGGAAACTAAACCTGAGAAATGTAGCAACCTCACATGCGGAAAGCACAAGATCTCTGCGGGGGGCGAATTCAAAACGCGTTTGCTTTGTGTTTAACTAGCGCACTTTTGGTTGTCGCAGTTCTGACCTTTACTAGACGAGTCCCAAGCACAGTCTCCGGGTTGCCGGGGATCGTGAAACGCGAGTAAAAAACTCAGGGGTGGACACTGGGGTTTGCGTCTTCTCCTAAAAAAGACAAATAAAAAGCAGCTCGCTGGTCAAGCCTCGGCGATGGGAAGGGGAGCGGAGATGTGTCGGGGAGGGGAAAGGATGAAAGATGTGGCTTCTATGGGGGAAAAGACAATTCATAGGGGGACTCCTTGAGGGGAGCCATGCCAAAATGGGCGCGGGGAACTAAAGACCACTGGAATTGTGGCGGTGGTGACAAGGGACGGAAGGAAAGACGCACAGTCGAAGCGGTACAAAACGAAAGAAGTTGAGAAAAAGGGGGGCTAAAGGAGCAACGAAGACGTACTACGGCCTCCCCTTCAACCTATCGGGGAAGATAAGTGGGGGGGGGGACGGGCACCAAAAAAATCCGCATAGAGAGCAGAGGAACAGGGGGGCAAAAATTTCGTAATGTCTCATCGCAGGGGGAATATTGGTGATCGGAAAGATGGTCGGTTTACGGGGCCGCTAGGAAAGAGGGACCAAACAGACGTCATCGTGACGTGAGCTGAGCAAGGGATCTGTTGAAGGAGAAGAAGGGAAATCGGAAGTTTATCCGAGGGGAGGGCAGGACGGGAGAGCGCGAGGTCAGACAAGTTCCGAACCTTGTACCGAGCGATCGGTGAGGGAGCTTGGTGTGTCCAAAGAACAGTGAAAAAAGAAGCTGGGGAGACCGACCATGAGCATATCTGGGACGATATGACTGAACGAGGAGGTCGGGGAGCGAAAGGAAAAAAGGCTGGTATCGGAGAGGGACTTTGAACCAGGCCGAAGTTCGAGAGCTTGACGGGGAGAAAAAAAAGAGGGGTTTGCTTGGGGGGGTTTGTGGCGTATCAGGTGAAGGAAAAGGATAAGCTTTTCTTGTTCTCGCGGGATTTGCAGGGAAATGGGGTTGAAGGGAGGGGAGAAGGAGACCTGCGCAGGATGAGGAGGTGGGGAAGTGGCCGGGGCAGAAAAAGTCTACAAGTGACAAGGGGAAGGGGGGGTAAAAGGGGCGCGAGAAACGTCGCTAGGAAGACTTTCGAGCCAGAGGAGGGAAAGAAGATTGGAAAGAACGGTGTATCGTAAAGAGGGGAGAACGGGGGGGGAGGGATGAGAACGAGGTAGAAAAAAAACCACCCAGGCGGGGGGGAAAGGAGGGAGGAGGAAGAGGGACGAGCCCCGCGAGGTTCTGCAGTGGAGATAGTCACAGCTGCAAAACGACGGGTTCTCGCCGATGAACCGGAAACGAAGAAAGGACGGGGAACTGGGCGCAAGACTGTGGGGGAAAGTGAGAAGGGTCAAGAGAGCGCAAGCACGGATCCTTTGAGAGGGGGTACGCCGAAAAAGAAGGGAAAAGCGCACGCAAAGTGGGAGGACTGTCCAGGAACGAAAAAGAGGACGGGATCAGGAGGGAAGTATGAAAGAGCAGTTTGATCCCAGCTGCAGGTGGGGGAGGGATAAGAAGGCACTTGAGAGGGGAGAGGGGTGGGGACGATCGCGAGGGGGTGAGGGAGGGGTAAGGCAAAGGGGATGACTAAGAGTCTGTGTGGAATTCCGAAGTGGATAGGTAATGCGGAGGGGAAGGGGAGACACCGGTATATGGGGGCGTATGACTGGGGGGGGGAGAAGTGGGGAAAGAGAGAGGAGCGGCGAACACAGCAGACGAGAAGACGTACCTCGGGTCAATGACTTTCTTAGGCGGGAGGGAAGTCTTCTGAGGTGGGGGGGGGTCCAGTTGGGGATGAGGAGGATTGAAAGAGGGGGGGATATAACAAATGGGGGGAGGCGGCCGGCATCCTTCAGGGGGTCAGGGGGCCGATGAAAGGCCGAGAAAGGGGGCAAGGGGTAGAAAATAGTAAGGGGTTTGGGGCATTGACAACTCAGTCAAAGTAAGGAGAAAGGCACGACTTCAAGCGACCGGGGTTTAAAGAGTGGGTCGAGGGAGGGAAAGTACCGAGAGGGGAGGTTGTGACAAGCAGAGGAAGAGAAGATAAGAGGAGAGAAAAAAAGAAAGAGAAAAAAAGCTCAACCAGCTGGAAAGGAAAGTGAAGACGAGGGGGAAGAGGCAATGAAACCGAGAAAGCAGGAAGTTCCAACGGGATCATCAGAAGAGCAAAGCAACCGAAGAAAAAGGCAAGAGCCGCAGAGGGTCGAGAAGGGGAGAAGAAGATGAAAACCAAAAGGAGGAGAGAGAGAAAGCGTAAAAGGAGGAAAAAACGAGGAGAGGAAGGCGGGAAGTCTGGGGGAAGGGGGTAACTCGAAGAGTAGAAAGGCATAGTTAGCAAAATTAAAAGAAGGGAAGGAGGGGAAAGGGAGGGAGAAAACTTCGGAATAAGCCACGGGATTAAGGTGAAGAGAGGGTCGTTTCGAGCAACGGGGGGAGAGAATTGTCTTGGCGGCAAGGTCGAAGTACGAAAGAAAAAAGCGTAGGTGAAAGAGAAGCCTCCAAACGAAACAAGACTAACCCGAAAGGGATGAGTTTGTTATGTGAATGGGGGAAGGGGAGGAGAAAGGAAAAGGAAAAATTATGAGGTCGCAATGCTTTAAGAAAGTCCACGAAGACTGGAGAATGACCTAATTGGAAAGGGGAAGGGAAAAACTCAGTTGTGCGGCGATAAAAAACACTCAGGCAAGGATCTAGCGGAGAAAAAAATCCGCTCCTAAGAAAAATACGCGAGAAAAAAAAAGAGGGGAATAGCCTTCCTAGAAGGATGGAGGGGGGGAAGGTGGTATCGAGGGGGTAATAAAAAAAAGGGGGGGGGGGGGGCGGCAGGAATCGATAAACAAGGGGATTCAAAAAACAGAGGAAGGACAAACCGGACAAGGGGGAAAAAAAGAGCCGGTTTGAAAAAAGCACTGGTACCCTGAGGAATAAACAAGATGGGAAAAAAAACCAGACGGCAAGCGACAACTCGCAGAAACTACGCTGGATAAGGATCGGGAGGCGTCAAGGTGTTGAGGAGAGATAAAGGAACAGTGCGATGCAAAAACGCCGTCAAGATCACTGCTAGACGAAAGGGACGGGGGGCAAGGGGTGGGCCTCATTCTCAGTCTCACATTGGGAGGAGGGGGAGTCAGTATCGTTCTTAAGTAAAAAACTATCGTAAGTGAAGGGGATAGGGAAAGATTGGACTTAAGAACATATTTCGAGGGAAGAGAGTAATTGGAAGGGGGTGTCAAACGCAGGAGTAAACAAAGTCTTGGGGAACGAAAGGAGCACGCTCTGGATGTGGAAGGTACTCTCTCTCCCGACAATCATCTTGTGGTGAGGGAGCAGTTCTCCAAAAGACAGGGCGGGGGAGCGCACGGCGGAATCAAGCTAAACTCGAGGCGGGAAGACAGGACAAAGGCAGAGGAAGGGGTCGGAAGCGGCAGACGCGAAAAGGGTTTTCATGGAGAGGGGGAGCCCTAAAACAGTTATTAAACTGGGGAATACAAAGAAGGTTGTGACGGTGTGCTCAAGCAGACAAATAAACCGAAGAAGATGCGAGAAAACTGGAAAGTCAAGACTAATCTAAACAGGGAAGGGAATCAGAGAGGACGAGGCCCGCCGAGACAAAGCATCAGCGTGATCTGAAGGACGACTCCAAAAAAAATGGAACAAAAGCGCGTTGTGAGAAGCACAGATTAACGCCGTCGCTAAAGGCTGACCTGCAAAAGAAAGAAATCAGATCCGCCTTTAGAAAAGCAAAAAGTACGTGGTCGGTAAGAGCGAACCAAACGGCGGGCAGGTGACGAGGCAGCCAGGAGAAAGGGGGACAGAGGAAACCAAAAACAAAGAAGACACGATACGAGATACATGATGAACGGGGGGGGGAGCGCAGGAAGCGGATCGGGACAAAAGACGCAAGGGGGAATTCCAAGAAGCACTAAAAAACGAGCAAGGGTTCTCACCGGGAAAAAAAGTGAGGGCAAGGTTGGGGGTATAAGCGCCGCGAGGGAGACAACAGCAACAGAGTTTGGCCGGAGAAAGGAAAATCAAGGAAAAGGCACTCTGAATAACCGCCATTAACGACACACGGGAACCCAATGAAATTCTCACCTTGGATGTGTGGGGGAGGAATGGGGGGTTTCGGTAACCGGAAATCCCCAGTGTGGTGAGACTATTGGCCTGGCGGAAAAAGGAACCCGAAGGGGATAATGACCTCAGACGCTTGAGGAGAGGGTGGGGGTACCTGGATGACTCACAGGTGAGCGACAGTCACTCACCGGGAAAGGAAGGGGGGTCAACGACCATTGGGCCTGCAACAGTGGGGGTCTACCGAAGGCGGCGCCCGCGATCTTGGAAACTGAAGCCAAAAGCAAAACTTCAAGAGGCAATGAAAAACGAAATGAAGAAGAAAGCCAATGGGAAAAAGATGTGGAAAGCGCGAAGCGTGGAGTAGTGGGGAAGGGGATTGAGTTCTAACGGTCGCACCACCCGTGGGAACGGGGGGGGGCTCGGGCGGCGGACACTAAAAGCCTTGTGGAAGGGGGGTCAAAAATGGCAGACTAGAAGTACTTCAAAAGGGAATTCTCCCTGAAAAAGGCCGACAAAAAAACGTCCGAGTTTCAAAAAACCAGCACCAAACGCCAGGAGGGAGTCCGAGGGGAAAACGCCGAAATTGTGCAAATCACACTTAAGGAAAAAAAAGGGGCGGTGGGGAACGGCTCAGGAAAAACATCGATGCGCTCACGCCAGGAAAAAGGATTGTCCCCAGGTTGGGAAAAAAGAAACAGCTGACTAATATGAGTGTGGGAAAGCCGTCTAAAATCGTGATGACTCTCGGAGCAAAAAAAAGTGGGGCCATCCTACAAGCGCCAATGGGTGAGCCACTTCGATAGTCAAAAAAACGAGTCATGCGGTCCGGCTCACTGAAGTATGGTAAAAATGGTTACACGGAAAGAAAAAGAACGATCATGCCTAAAACACCGGGAAGTGCCGCAATAGCAATTTCCACTTATATAAAGGGAAGTCGGGGCTGGCGCAGCCGTACCGTAGTCGAGTATAAAAAACCACGATGCGGGGGCTTCGAAGTGAAGATGCAAGCGGGACTCAGGACTGATTCGGAGGGACGTGAAAACGTTGTGTTTCTTCAAAAGGGCTGAAAAAAGAAAAAAATAGGAGCGTCCTGCGAGGCTTAGAGGGAAGCCAAGGAACCCGTATCTTCGTACGGTCTGTGCCCTGCGCGACTGGGGGAAATCTGAAATCAAAGAAGAATCACTGAGAGCGCAACTTGCCGCTGCTGGGAAAAAAATCGTGGGACGCGCAGGACGGAACGAACCCCAAAAAGATCGGGTGAAAGGGAGATTTCCCTCACTCAACGAAATCGGTTGAGGGTGCGGGGCGCCGAGTTCACCAGTTAGGGAAACTAAGGTGGCAAAAAAAAACGGGATGCAAGCCGGAGAATTCGCAACACCAGAAAAGAACTCTGGCAACCACAGGAGGGGCCTTGGACCGCGCGCAAAACTGGTGACGGGACGCGCGGGACAAGGCCACCGTGAAAAGAAAAAAAAATCTTTCGAAGGGTAACAAAAAAACACAGCCGCGGCGACAATGCGGGTCGGCGACACAATGGTGAGAGACTCGGCGGTCAATTGGGGAAGGGGTTGCAAGACCAAGGTGGCGCCGGGGAAATTCTGGACAAAGCACTGGTACATTTAAAAAGTGCAGCAGAAGGCCGGCAAGGGTGCGCCGCGAGATCAGGCGCCCTTCGAAGGATGGGGTAAAGGGCTGGGCCGAAAAACTTTCAATGGACGCCGCGACACGAGTGCGCAATGATCACGCGGGGGCCCACGGGCGGCAACTTGCAAGCAACAAACAAGAGGTGACGTTTAGAAAAAAAAAAGATTCGGAATACGTGTTGTGCGCGAAAAGCTCTCGGAAGAAGCATGCAAAAGGAAAAAGCAACGAATGAACGATGCGAAGCCCGCCGGCGGTAAACACAAAGATATACTAAACACAAACACCGTATATTCTGGAAAATAGAGATTCAGTAGACAAGAGCGGTGAGACCGGGAAACTGACGCAGCGGGAATGAGGCATGGGCGAAGCGATCCGCTTGGGAACAAAGAATGGTCGAATCACTTGTCGCCGAACAAATATCCAAGGGGGGGGAAACAGTGCCAGGGTGGGCCGGAACCAATACCGCCCAGAAAAAGGGGAATGACTAAATCCTTCCAGTCGAGGGCGAGGCGGTAAATCTCCTGGAAGGTGCCAAGAACGCATCTTTGTCTAGGGGAAGAAGCGTGCCCATCAGCAAAGCGGAAAAAAAACAAATATAGGGGGCAGTATCTCTAAGGGGACCCGGGGAACAAGTTAAACGGATTACGACGACCTTGATACTGGGGGGGGGCTAAACTAACCGGTTAATAACTCAAGCCCTTCCATCTCGTAGGAAAGCTGAAAAAGGTGGGGGCCTGAGCGAACTACATCAAGGGGTCTACAGCTTGCCAAGGAAGTTGGAAGAACGATGGGTCTGCGTGGCACCTGGGGGGCAAACTCTGTAGGTCCAGCGCAGTCAAGACGAATGTGGTCAAACTGCAGGAAAGAATGCACAATCGAAGCAGAAGAGGTCGTTGCGGCGGGTCGCGTCACATGCCGCTTGAAGCGTCAGAAGAGTTAAACTATAGGGCGCAGGAAAAGGGCACCCAAATGCGCCGCCAAATGACACCAGCGAATGGTCGAAATCAAGAATCAAGGCAAAAAGAGGACGGCGTTCTTGTACGGAGAGATAAAAGGCGGGAGTATAAGTGGAAAGTTCGAAGCGACCAGCAAGCGTAAGGGGAAACACGGGGAAAGGGGAAAACTGAACAAACCGCAGCCAGTTCACTACTAAAAGAGGGGCATTCGGGAGAGGGGCTGCTTAGCTGAGTAGGTCCGCTCACGTAAAAAAAAAAGGGAATTAAAAATCCTCATCGCCTTCGAGTCTCGGAGGATCCTTCGAAAACGACTTGACTGCGCTAGAACAGCCGCGCGGTCGCGCGAGACGCCGCAATTCGTTCCAATCTCGAAGGGAGGGTGGGCTGGCATAGTCCTAGGTGGGGGAAAATGTCGTCAGGGCTCTCCGTGGGATTCGTAAAGAAGGAATGCGCGGCCGCATGCTAACTCGGGAAAAAAACGATCATTGCCTAAAAAAGCGCTTGGGGAGAATGGAAAAAAGGAGTCGCGAGCGGGGCAAACATAACCATCATGTGCTGCGGCGGCAAAAACCATCGCCAGAGGCTATGGCAGCTCAAAGAAACTCGATAAAGGAGGGGGGGTTATTCTAAAAAAGCTTAGAACCCGCGGACGTTGGTAGCAACCTCACATTCAGGCCGGAGTTGATCGGCGTGGTGGCGACTTCAAAAGGGGGGGGGGAAACTAGCAGGCAAGGGGGGTGTCTGTCCAGGAATAATGACGAGAATCGACACAGAACGCGGATGCCGCGAGCCGGTACAGGGGGCGAAGTTCGAATCCAGAACCAATACGAAGACGAAGCACAGAGAGGGTACCAAATCGGCGAGCGGGTGACGTGGGCTGACAGGGGAGGGAACTGCGGGGAAGAGAAAAAATGAACGTCTCACATAAGGAACGGGGCAATTAAAACATACACCTCCAGTCGGCGTGGGGAGGGAGCCATAAAAGATAGCCGAAATTACAAACAAGAAAAAATGATGGTCATGGACGAAAGACTGGATCTTGGAAATTCAAAACCGGACAGTGTGGACGACCCGGGACCGAAAGCGGAAAAGAAGCCACGCTGGGGAAAAAAAGTCGGTAATGGGAGGTCAGAGGGGGGAATATTTAGGGAACGACGGGTCGTATGGAGGCCTGCGAGCGAAACAACAACCTCGATTCATATAGAGAAACAAGGAGAGGGGTTAAAGTTTCGGAAAAAGACATCTACGTTGAGACCGTCGCACGGCGGCGCGAGCGAAAACTCACAATCATCAATCTCGCTGAGGGGCCAAGTGTACCGCGCGCTCGACGAAAAAACCGAGGCGGTGCGCTATGAATGGAAGGACGGGGCTCGCAATGTGTATAGAGAGGCTCTTCGTGAGATGCGGGGAGCGTCTGGTCTGGAACCTCGACAAGGATGAGTGGTGGTCGTTCTTCCTCCTCAATACAGCTGAGGCAAGTGGGGAGGAGGGCTAGACGCAGCTTGGCCGGGCAGTTTATCTGCTAGCGACCGGGAGGGACGGGTACTGAGGGTGGGAAAGTGGGGGTGCACTAAAACTCGGGGTGCTAAAAAAATTCCATCAAGGTGGGCAAAAGGGTTGTCACTACCGCGTCCAAGGTAGAGGAATGCCAGCAGGTTTCCGATTCCTAACCTAAGGGGTAGTGATGTCTGGGGGACGCAAGGGGAGGCTTGGAACGATCAGAGCCAGTCTTGAGAGGGGTATTTGCAGATGACTTCCGGGCAAAGGAATTGAGAGTGTCGGGGGCTTCTGGCCCCTATTTTGGATGGCATAGGGGAGGAAAACGCAAAATGAACCGTTTGTGTTGTGTGGGGTCTTGTGGTTGTGGTGGTGTGTTGTGTTGTGTGGTTTGTGTGTGTGTGGTTGTGTTGGGGTGGTGGTGGTGGGTGTGGGGGTGGGGGTGTGCGAAGAGGTTTGATTATGAAGAAAAAAGACGGCCAAGCGAGCAATGTGGGACGTGCATACAGGCCCCTTGGGAGAAGATGGCGAAAGGCCCAGGTACACCTGTCCGTCAAACCGAAAGGTGACGTTTGAGTACGCACGGCGGAAGGGTTGATCGATACAATTCGAAATTACTCTGAAAAAGTAGGGCCTAGACGATCTAAGAGCGGGAAACTGGCCGTGAGTTGAGAGGACGGGGTGATTCATCCTTTACGCAATGGAAAAAAGGGGGAGGGGGACCTTTTGCGAACAGGGGGTAGGGTTGGGAGATGACTGTGTCATCAATTGGGTGGAGATCGGGGACGGTACACATCTAGAAAAGATACTAATTGTCCCGCGAATGCTGAAAATGAACAATTAGGAGTCGAGAGGGGGAAAGAAATGGTTGTCCAAGGTGTCGGGGGGGGCTAGTAACGGGGGGGGAAGAGCGACAAGGGGAACGTACCTGACCTAAGGGGTAAATAGCCCGCCGGAGGAAGCAAGAAGGGAGACGAACCGAGGGGTTGGGTCATGGCCAACCAGCTTAACGCATGAAAGCAAGTCCAAGCAAGAGACCGGGTTGGAAAACTGGGGGAAAGCGCAAAGTCAACTACGCTGTTCGGTTCGTATTCAGACGGGCAGAAAAACAGACGCCAAGCGGAGCTAGAAAAAACCGGACGCATGATAACGCGGAGGATGAATGGGAAAGGCGGTCAGGCCCCAATGAAGATAGTTTGCTCAAATATGCAGTTCTCTATCGAAGCATTTGACAAAACTGCCTAATCATCATACGTCAAGGCCTGGAAGCTATCTCAACGAATAAAAATGAGACATAAAGAACGGAGGAAGGGAGGGATATGAGTGGATTTTTTCAGAGAGGATTCGAGGATGGGAAGCAAAGCATGGGGCAAGCAAGGCGGAATCGACTGTGGCTCCTGCAACGTCGGAGGGGGCCCAGCAACGGGTAGTGGACGCGGAGTGTAACAGAGTCGTGGGGGATGACCGCTAGACGGGGGGGGGGGGGGGGGGGGGGGGGGGGGGGGGGGGGGGGGGGGGGGGGGGGGGGGGGGGGGGGGGGGGGGGGGGGGGGGGGGGGGGGGGGGGGGGGGGGGGGGGGGGGGGGGGGGGGGGGGGGGGGGGGGGGGGGGGGGGGGGGGGGGGGGGGGGGGGGGGGGGGGGGTGTGGGGGGGGGGGGGGGGGGGGGGGGGGGGGGGGGGGGGGGGGGGGGGTGGGGGGGGGGGGGGGGGGGGGGGGGGGGTGGGGGGGGGGGGGGGGGGGGGGGGGGGGGGGGGGGGGGGGGGGGGGGGGGGGGGGGGGGGGGGGGGGGGGGGGGGGGGGGGGGGGGGGGGGGGGGGGGGAGGGGGGGGGGGGGGGGGGGGGGGGGGGGGGGGGGGGGGGGGGGGGGGGGGGGGGGGGGGGGGGGGGGGGGGGGGGGGGGGGGGGGGGGGGGGGGGGTTGGGGGGGGGGGGGGGGGGGGGGGGGGGGGGGGGGGGGGGGGGGGGGGGGGGGGGGGGGGGGGGGTGGGGGGGGGGGGGGGGGGGGGGGGGGGGGGGGGGGGGGGATAAGGATAAAAGGAAAGCTTAGGTAACTGAGACGCATGGGAAAAAAATGAGCAAGTTCGATTAGCCGGGCCTGTGTGATCACTGAAAAAGTAGGTTTCTCAGGATCAACTCAACAGTGAGTGAGGGGAGAATCATATCGCTTCAGAGAAGGGCTAAGTAGGGAAGCACTCAGGCGCTAGGACTAAGGAAGGAAGATAGCCAAAAAAAAAGGAAAAAAAAAAGTCGATTGAATCGTAAGCTTCATCAAGCTCCACGCGGAACTGGTAAGCAGGTCTCTAAAAGTTCCAAGGGGAGAGGGGAGAGATACCAACAGGATTCACCCAGCGCAGCAAACAATCGTTGGTCCTCAGCCTTTGGGGGGGGAAAAAATGATGAAAGGGAGGATCACATCATCAAAGAAAGCGGCAATCAGTATACAGGAAAAGGAGGGGAGGGGGGGACAGGGGAATAGAAGAGGGAAGAGGAAAGGGGGAAGTGCGTGGACCATCCTGCGAGAAAAAAGGCCAGGGAAGACTCCGGCAGCAGGACCATTGGGAACTGGGACGCAGCACGCGGAAGGAAAGGGGGAGGGGAGTTACGTAGTAAAGAAGATAATGGAGAGGAGGGCGGCTCGCAGAATCGGCAGCGGCTCTTGCGAGAGGGGGAGAAAGGGGTGCCTGTGGGGGGGGGAAAAAAAAAGGATCACTTCGTGAGAGTCAAAGCTGAAACGTAGCGTAGGGCGCATTAAGCTCGAAGACAGAAAGAAGACGTGGCGAACGAAGTTATCCCAATACAAGGGAACCGAGAGAAACGGGGTCAGATCGCAACCTCGAGGATTCTCAGATCTCGACGTAGAGAGAGCATAGGATGGTGGGGGGAAGAGGACTGGGGTAACTAAGGGGGAAAAATGGATAAAAAAATAAAAACAAAAAGAAGATTGTTTCTGGCTCAAGGACCAGGCTCAAATAACACAGCGGCTACAGTCGCCGATCAACGTGGAAGGGGGATAAGATAGCGAGAAGCTCCGAGAAGGGATGAGCAAGACGGGAGAGGTGGGGACGGAACCGGAGCGCCACAGAAATCAAAAAAATTCGAGGGGTAAAGTCAAGCCGACGCACTTAGACATGAACCAAAAAAAAAAAAGCCATCCTCCCCAAGAAGGGTGGGGGTTCGCAGAAAAGACAATGAAAACGAATCGCAACGCAGGGGGCTTTTTCCTAGAGTAGCCAGGAGCTGGGAGTAGGGGGACAGGAGTTCAGGAAAAAGAATGGTGTGGAAGATGTGAGGAGACTAGAAGGGGAGAGTAGTCAAGACGATGATACGTAGATTTGAATGAGCAGAACACTTCAAACAGAGCAACGTGGACGATGAAATACTAATTACGGCGAGGGGGGTTGAGTATCAAAACAGGACCGGCCATCTGATTGTCACCAAAGGAAAAGAAGGCAACGGCCACGGGCCATACCCTTTGACTGGCAAAAGGCGGGGGAAGTCTGGGGTTCTGGGGTGACCGTATTGAAAGGGAGAGGGGGAAAAGGGGGGAGGGCACCGCGACGAAGAAATGGAAAGAAAGAAAGGAGAGTTGTCTAAAGCGGTAAGAAAGGAGAAAGGAAAGGCAAGTGGTATATCAATTGCAGGAAATTTTGGATTACAAGCGTAAAGGCGGTCCTGATGAGCTTTAAATGGCACTAAAAGCTTATAAAAAAGAAAAAAAATAGAGAAGAAAACAGGGTGATTCTTATCAGGAGTTCGTAGGCCGGTAGGGGGGAAGGAGTAGAAGGAGAAAAAAGACACGGAAAAGGACGTCAAGAAAGTGCCAAAAGACCAATTCAGCGCCTGTCGTGAATAAGAAAGCAGAAACGGAAAAAAAAGGAGCTAGTCAACAAACAGTAAACCGAGGTCCATCAGGGGGGGAGGGCGGCAAGATGCTTAAAACGGCGGTGAAGGAGGTAAAGGATCAGGAAGGGCAAAAAATAGATCCGCGAGAACGTGAACAGCGCCTGCGGAAGGCGTTGGGAAGGACGAGAGAGTATGGGGGGCTCTAGCCAAAGGACCAGTGTCCGGAAAAAAGGAGCAGGTATGGGGGGGAAAAAGTAGGTAGGGCGACATAACAGGGAAGATCGTTTCGCGCACATTGCTTTGACGGGGGGAAATACGTAACAAAGAAAAAAAAAAGAAAAGGGAGCAACACCGAGGGGGGCCATACATCATGGAAAGGGAGAATTAAATTAGATAAAAGATGGGTGGGGGGGCTCCATACCGGACAATGACTTGTATCAGAAAAGGAGGGTGCTCGAGGAAATCAAACTCTGAAGGGGATTAAGGTGTAATAAGAAAATCGAGGAGGGGAGATCTAGGAAGCGGGGGGAGAATGAGTATGCCTGAACATGTCGAGAGACTGTAGACGGCGTTGTTCTCCAAGATTCCATAAGACGCGGAAATTGCTCTCGAACCCTTCCCGGGCTGAAAGGTGCTCTACACCCGAAGAGAACTCAGTGTGCTGGAGGTACAAGAAAAATGACTTGGATAGTGAGGTGCAGAGTCGCGAGGGTTTCACAATGAAGGGGGGAGGACCCGGGGGGGCAAAGCGGCGGGGAAGGTGACGAAAAGGACGTAACCGTCGGGCCTGCCACAGACAGGATAATGGGCCGGAAATCGGTCGCTGGACGAGAAAGAAACAAGGAGGGTTTACTACAAACCAGGCAAAAAGTGAACAGAAAGGAAGAAATGAGTGGGGTCAACTGTGGGAAGAGTAGACCTATCGGATTGTCTGGGGTCACCACGTGAAGTTCGCTCAGTACGAGGATTACAAGGGTACGAAGGGTTAAAAGGGGGAGTTGAAAACCGGCGGGAACCCGATGGTCATACACTCCGTAGGAGGCGCCTTGAACTACGGCTGAAAACGGGGGGGTAGCCTTTTCATGAAGCAGAGGAAGGAACAGGTGAGATCAGCTTTAGAAAAAAGAGGGCTAAACGGATAAAAAGTACGAGGGGGACCATCACCGAAAAGCCTAAACCTAATAGAAGGTCAATTGGGGTCGAACTTGGAGGCAGCCTGGTAAAGAGGTTATAAAGCCAGGGAGTCTTGTCTAAGGCAAATAACTGAGTGGGGGGGGGTCTACCGGGAAAAAGCGTCTCGAGCTCTTCTCTGCAGGGGAAGGAAGAAGAAAGGAAGTATGTAGGATATTCGTGGGAAAAAGCTACGACTAAAAAAAACGTGAAGTGGGGGGGGGGGAAAAAAAAGAGATATCAAATAATCGGGTCTAAACTGATCGGAGTCGCAGATGGAAAGGGGGAGAGAACATTTTGAAGCAGCAATGTGACGAGCGACCAAATCATGCACTTTAAAAACGGGCTGGATTGTGGGGGGGGGGAAAGCATAAGGTACACAACCAGGTTCAAACCCGTGGAAAAGAAGGAGTAGTCACGGTTTCATGGCTTAATCTTGGGAAATATCTTAAAAAAAGCAGAGGAGGGCCAAAAGAGACATACTTTACCCTCCAGGTATAGGGCAAGGGAAAGGAAAGTCGAGTAGAAAAGGCTAACCGGAGATAGAAAATTTTTATAGAAAAGCAGAAAAAGGCCGAGAGGAGATCGCACAGAGTTGCGCATCACTAAAGGCTGTCCAAGAGAAAGAAGGAAGTCATGGGAGAGGGGGGTACTAGCATCTCTCAAGCGGGGGGGGGGTAAGTCAAAGACTAATTCCAAGAGGGAAAAAGAGCTTCGGGCGTCTAGAAGAGAGTGGATCGAAGAGGGGGCGTGAAGCTATAGGCGTTAAGGTCAACCGCGTAAAGAAAATGGGACAAAAAGAGAAAGATGAATGATCACCTCTCCCATAAAATGTGCGGGCGGGGGAGTTCAGGAAGAGAAAAAGAGGGCACATCTCCAAAGTGTCGCGGTCCGACATGAAGCTGTAGTAGACTCTGTTTCTCTGGGAAGCAGATACTTTCGAAAAGAGGAAAGACTTTCGTCTAAAGAGTATCTTCAGCCTTACTGGATACATCGCCGAGAGGGAAAAAGAAAAAAAATTTAAAGTCCCTCAACTAATATCAGTGTGAAAGATTCCTGAGAGAAAATCATAGGGGGGGAGAAGGACGCTGCTCCCCTCGCAAGGGACTCAGGAATAGAGGCAAGTGGACTGGGGAGAAGAGCTCAGGATGCGGGGGGAGCTGCGTTAGGAAGTGGGATTAACAGAAGGAAATATTAACGAGAAGCGCTGTCGGGGGATGGGGGGATCATATAAAGGGGGGACCATAATACACCTAGGAAAACTGAAACGCACCCTCCCCGGGTGCTTGAAGGAAACCTGGATGTTCACCGGGTGAAAAGTAGTGGCGCAGGAGGGGAGGGGGGGGGGGTAAGGGAAGAGGGATCTCCCTGGAAAAGTTTTAAGACGGGTTAGAACTCAAATGTGCGTTTAAGTATGAGATGGAGGGAGTAGGGACGGGGGGGGATTTGGTGGAAAGCAAGTTTCTAGGGTCGCCTTGGAGATAAAGATGTCGGGGACGAGTGCACAGAAGCATCGGGGGGGGAAGGGAGACTTGGGGGGCAGGAAGGGGGGGGTGCGGACGTCTAAATCCGGCCAGACGAAAACTCAAGCCTGTAGAGATGCAGGAGAGGGGAGGTGGCGGGGGGGAGGGACCATAAGCTGACTGAAGATCAAAAGAATAAGAGGCGGCCAGGGTATGAACAACTTGCGGGCAAGACCCAAGAGTGAGGGAAGGAGAGGACAAGAGAAAAGAAAACCTGGGTAACGAGTACAAGCGTAGGATGTTCATACTCGCGAGATAGAGGGAATGCGGGGGGAAACGGTAGAAAAAAATCGAAAGAGAGGATAAAGCAGCACAGGGGGGGAATCAAAAAGGGGTCGGTAAAGCTGGATCTGGCGGAGGGGGTGATCGGGAAAATCAGGGTCGGGGGGGAGGGGACGCTTATTACAAACCGAGGCGGGACCGGGGAAAATAGAAAACAGTAGAGGGGGGGGAAGTGGAAGAAGGGGGGGATCAGATCATCCCTTGCCGGAACAGTCCGAGAGAGAGATAGTCAATCAAGAGCTCGGGGTGGAGTGACAAAGGGGGGAAAGAAGGCGATACTCTCGCACCCTCAGGTCTGGGCCAATTAAGGAGGAACTATTCTGAGGGACAATAACCAATGAAGGGCGGGCTTTAGAGTTGGCAGAGAGATAGATCCTTTCAGGAGGGGGGAAACACAAGGAGGGGAGGGAGGGTGGGGGATGGATGAAGAGAACTCTGGGGGCGCGGGCAGAGGAAACTCTCTTGAGAAAATTCAGGGGGGGGTCGTCGTAGCGAAAAGGAGGAAAGCTGGAAGGAGGGGGGGGGAGAGGGGGGTGGGGCAGGTAAAAAAAAATCGGCTTTGTCTAACAAAAGTTTAAACAACTGGTGAAGGGTGAGAAGAGAGCGGAACAAAAGGGAAGAGGAGGGCCGAGGGGAAGGGAGGGGAAAGAGAGGGCTGGTTGCGGCGTGATGAGGCGAGGGTCGGCGGGGGAGAAGGGATTGGGCGAAAAACCCTGAGGTCGGAGGAAGTCCGAGGGAACCTCGAAGGAAAAGAAGGGGGAAGGATGAGGTCGAGGACCCCTGTGCACTCGCCGTGAAAAAAAGCAAACAACCTAACCTAGGAAAGAGGAGCATATTTTCCTGGCGATAACACGGCCGAGAAAGGGGGAGAGTGAGAAACGTACTAAATCATAAGGGAAAGTGCTAAAAAGGGGCGGGAGGATATGGCCGAGGATCGCAGAGGTTAAAGACGCGTTTGGAGGCAACTCGGGGTCATGTGGGGAGAGAAAAAAACACTAAGTTCGGGAGGGAGTGAACTGGTCTACGGGCTCTGTTACTGGCTGAAGTTGGGTTATGAATCAGGGAAAACGTGGGAAAAGAAAAAATGAGAGGGGGAAAAAAATAACTGGGATGTGTTCGAAAAATGCGACGGGGGGAATAAGGTGTACATGAGGGAGAAAAAAAAGAGGAGACTGAGAAGGACGTGGGAGAAAGCGGAGTGCACGCTAGTGGACTTCGGGGAACGGAAAGATTTTTGGTGACAGGTGGGAAAGGGCAGGGTGGGGTGGTAAGAGGGGAAATGGACGGAATTGCGCGTGCAAGGGGCATGAGACATGAGAAGGTCGGAATTGAAGGAAAGCACGGGGGGCAAAGCAGGGGCTTTTTGCAGGGTCGAAGGACATAAGAAGGGAAAAACAGCCCGGAAAATTCATCGGTGGACATGAGGGGGGGTAGACTTAGAAGGGAAGACCATAAACAGTGGGAGGTTAGCTCCTCTTCTGTAATAATCCCATAAAAGCCCCGAGGGGGGGGGGCTCTAACTAGGTCATAAAAATGGGCTGAGAGTGAAGAGGGAGGGAAGCGACGTCGACGTACGGAATTGAAGAACCCTTATGAGCGTCAGCGCAGTCAGACTAAGAGGCGACAACAAGTAATAAAAGGACGAGGGAGTGAAGATCGGGCATCTAGTACACAAAAAACACAACTGGGAGGGAAAAATAGGTAGCGGAGAAAGTCAGGCATTGAGGGATTTGGAGGGCTTGGGGGGAAAAGATACTTGTCCAGCGAAAGGGGGTTTTTAGAAAGGAGTAGGGGGACCTTGCGGAGGAAAGAAGGGAGGGCACTGCTAAAAAAAAGGAGGAAGGGAATGTAAGAGTCGTTGGCGAGAACTATGGGCCAGTAAGGGGAGGAAGCGAAGACTGTTGGAAATACGAAAAAGTCAACGCGCGAAGGGGGAGCAACAAAAGGGAGGCCCAGGTCTAAAGGCCGTGATGGTCACGGGTCAGTTGGGGAAGTGAGCAAAAACGGAACACGAACGGGTAGTCATTGCTTGAAAGAGGACATCAAAAGAAATCTAAAAAGTAATCTTAAGAGCATTTCAAGACAGAGGATTTAAAAACGGTAAAGCCTGATCGCGATACAACACCTGGAACCAAAGAAAAGAACTAGGTTCGGCAACTAGAGAGGTAGAGCAGAAAGGAGGGTCCGATAAGGACTGGGAGAGAATTCTAGATTACTCACCGTAGGGAGGAGTCAGATAACGAATGTGATTTAAAACCCAATAGAGCTCAGAAGAGCAACATGGGTGAAGTTTGGGAAGGGGAAAGAAAAGGGCAAAGGAGGAATAGAAAACCCGAGGACAGCGGGAGGAAAAGGAAATCTTTAGGCAGATGAGGAAAGGAACACGTTCGTCAATCTGATCCC
>Ga0179593_1681378_pt1 | contig 21844 bp, 31 predicted proteins | sample CZODoug2_1_08_16_FD_185931 | JGI IMG/M metagenome (GOLD analysis project Ga0179593, IMG submission 185931) | Vadose zone soil fungal communities from Angelo Coast Range Reserve, California, USA - CZODoug2_1_08_16fungal (PacBio error correction) | ecosystem: Environmental > Terrestrial > Soil >...
CGAAAAAAGGAAAGAGAGAGATGTCCGACCTGCTGAGGGGGGGTCTGTCCTACGTGGGGAGGCTTCGAGCGGCGGGCAGGGAGGAGAGGGAAGAAAAGGGTGAGGAAAGGCCTCCAACGCCCTGCAAAAAGACCGTCTGGAGGAGAAACCTCGCCGAAGGGAAAGAGAAGTCGCATGAGGTAAGATGGGAGAAAAGGCGGTCGCCAGGTTGCTGAAAAAAAAGCTCGCTGTCCGCGTCCCGAAAGGTCGTCTCGCCGGCTGCCTGCAAGGGGAAGAAAAGAAACGGGGAGGAGAGGCCCAAAAGAGCCCTGTCCGCGGCCGCCACCCTGACTCCGATTATTAAGAACGAGCCTGAGCGCGAGGCGCGGAAGGAGGAGAATGGAGCGCCGGAAGGGAGGGGGGGGGGAAAAGGAGGAAGGACCAGATTCCTCTCTCTCAAGTAAATGGAGACCCTCTTTAACCAGGGGAGGGGAAGGGTAAAGGGTAAAAGAAGAATATTCTTCCTACTTCGTAAGAAAGACCCCCTTCGCAAAAGAAGACCTCTATTCGCACAGGAGACCACATTAACTAGCGATCTAGAGAAGACTCTCCTTATAAGAAATTTGAAAGAGGACTCCTCCCTATCCCCTAAGAGAAGAATTTATCGTCAAACCGGACACGTAGGAGGAAGGGGGGGGGGCGGGGTAGCATAGGAAGTAAGTAGGAGAAAAAAAAAGATCCTTCCATCTTTTACGAGACCCGAGGTTTCCTATTTGCTTCTTTGCAAAGAATCGACGTTCTGCAGGTCATGCGTGGAAAGAGGGGGAACCAATGTCAAGGGAGGGGGACGATGGTCTGCTCGCCGCTCGAAAGATGCCTATTAAGTCACCGTCGGGGGAACGTTTTCTTGGTGTACTTAAAAAAAAAAAGGGGGGAACTCGAGCGGGAAAGACCGGGGGAAAAGCGCCAGATCTCCTCCCAGGGAATGCTCGGCTGCATGGCTTTATCAGGAGATGCGCCACGTTCCTGAAGGACTTCGAGCCAGGGAGGAAGGGTGACATCTGATAGAAGGGAGGAGAAGGGTAAGAGCACCCGCTCTACCATGGGGTCACTGCCTTCACCGCACGCCGGGGAAAAAGAAAAACTTCCCCTCCGACACAGGAAGAAGGACAAATGAAGAAAGGAAAAAGAAAGGGAGGACGATTCCATTCATCGTGAAGGGGGGATGTCCCGCTTCTATCCTGAGAAAAAGAGGGGAAATTTGCTCACCCCGACGGCCTTTCAAAAGAAGAAAGGGACGGGCAAAAGGCGAAAAGGATTCACAGGGAAAAAACACAACGGCGCGAAGCTCTCTCATCTCTCAGAAAAAAGATGAGAAGCGCTTTCGTCGCGCCGGGGGGGAGGAGGAAGATTTAACAATCAGCCGGCGCACTGAAGGTGGAAGAGGAAAGTACTAGGAGTAGCGGGATGCGTGGGAAAGAAAAAGATCTGCTTTAACAGCCGGCCAGGAAAAGAGGCGGCCTGGTTTCTCACCCCTTCCCGGAAAAAGAAAAACACTCAGACTCTGGCCATTGGGGAAAAGAAGGGGAAGAGGGCCAAAAAAAACGTGGGAAGAGGGGCACCGTGCCGTCCCCTCCCGGAAGGAAAAGTTCTTCCTTTCTGAACATCTTTTATATCGGTGGGGAGAGGATCATCACATCAGCCGCCGCCCGAAAAAGGGTCACGGAAGGGTAGGGAAATTCTCTAATTCAGGAAGAAAACAATTTCTCGTCCGCACGGAAAAAAAAAAAAAAAAAGAGCCTCGTTCCCTGGGGCCGAGAAAACTTTGAACCTGCAAGTAAGGGGGGGAGCACCGCTTTTTTCTCTCTTCCGTAAAAGGCCTATTAAGTCCACCGTCGTGGAATGAAAAAGGGCTCTCGGGATCCAGCCCGGCGCGAAGAAAAGAGAAAGAAGTGAAGATAGTCCCGGAAGGAGAGGCAGACCGGCAGCCAGAGGCCCAGACTCACTCTCAAAAAAGGGGTAAAAAGGTCACCGAAGGGAAAAAATAGCGAGATATTATAGCCTACCTGTGAAAAAAAGGGGGGCTCACCTGCCATCATCATGAAAATTTCCGATACAAAAAGGAAAAAGTGGGTGATAGGAAAGGGGTACAGAAGGAGGGTACTTCTACTTCGATGCAACTTTTTCGAAGGGAGGGGAAGTCTCTTCGCAGTGCATTCATGGCAGGAGTGATTCTATCTTGCGCAGGGGGGGGGAGAAAGAACGACTGAAGGGAAAGATGAATCAGAAGGAGGAACGAGCCACGAGCAGGCCTGGGAAGGGGACGCTTGAACCCCGGGTGAGAAAAGGTCCTTCATGGCGCCGGGAGGGAGTGGAAAAATTGAAGAGGAGAAAGAGGCGCGCCTCTAGAAAGCTCCTCGTGACGGCCTTGGCTTATCTGTCCTGACCAGGGTGGCGGGGAGGGGAGAAAACAGGGTTTAAAAGGACGAGAGAAAGGCTGCTTTGGCGGCCGAGCATCGGGGGAACGACGTGCCCCTGGAAAGCGTCATCTGCGGCAGGGCGGGGGAAAAGATTGAAAACAAAGCAGAGTCCGAAAAGGGGAACAACCCGGCAGAAAAATTATCTTTGTTCACCATTTCCGAAGTCCTATTGCGCCCGAGGAGAGGAGGAGGGAAGGGCGTTGGCGCCTGGGAATCCTCGAACAGGACGATCTGAAGAAAAAAGGTCGGCTTGCCCGCCGCTAGGGAGGGTTGCAGGGGATGCAAGTATGACAGCACTGAGACCAGTCATTGCATGTCGAAGAAAAAAAGGAGGATTAGTACAAGAGAGATGCAAAAAAAGGAAGAACACGAAGGGCTGTCAAAAAGGGGGTAGGAAAGAAGAGCTTCTTTTCAAGAAAAGGGCGTTCTCTTGCAGATCTTAAAGAAGGACTGTTCACGAACAGGCCGGGAAAGAAACGAGGTAGGACGCCCAGGGATGCTCTGCTCTCCAAAAGAACGATCAATGTCTTCGCTGCCTGGGAAGGGAGAGGTCGTCGGACGCGTTCGCCAGGGTGAGGAAAAGGCTGGGGAAGACGACCCACAAGAGGAAAGCGGGCTGCGTTGCAGGTGAACGGAGGGCCACCTATCCTCGTCCGTCACAAGGATCTTCCTCGTCTTCGGTGAAGAAAAAAGGAAGAAGCACCTAAAAGGAAAGCAGAGGAAAAAACGATTATCTCTACTATCAGATTCTCCGTTCTTGAAAAAGAAAAGGTTCTGTCAATGCGATGCGCGGCATGGAAGAATGAAAAAAGTCAAAGGTAACGACTGCAAAAGGGGGGAACAGTCCCTTAGACCGGTTGCACATCCTGAGGAAAAAGAGCTCGCCATCCCCGAGTCCGACCTGAAGAAGAGAAAAAAAAAAAAAAAAAAAAAAAAAAAAAAAAAAAAAAAAAAAAAAAAAAAAAAAAAAAAAAAAAAAAAAAAAAAAAAAAAAAAAAAAAAAAAAAAAAAAAAAAAAAAAAAAAAAAAAAAAGAAAACAAAAAAAAGAAAAAAAAAAAAAAAAAAGGAAAAAATGACGCGCCACATGCCAGTAAATGACCGAGGGAAACTTCGCCCCTTTTCGAAAAAAAGCTCTGGAGGCTGACCCCTGAGTCCGTCCATCTTCTCCGGCGAAGGTAGGAAAAAGGGGAGATTTGGAGGAGGGCGGTGAGAGGGAGATACTCTCTCGATCCCGAGGGAGGGGGCCCACACGACTCGTGACCCGATGTAAAAGGGGTTCCGATCATCTAAAAAGAGGGAAGTGGGAAGTAAATCTGAGAAAAGGGGGAAAAATCCTCTTTCAAGACTCTCCTCTCTGCGGCTGAAGGAGGTCCTATTGAAGGTACCCCGGGAAAGGAAGGAGCAAATTGAAGGGAGTGGGGGAAGGGTTTACTTCCAGGAGGGCTTAGAGAAAGTCTATCTGCGCCAGATCGCCCCCCAAGGAGGGAAGGGAGGTCTACGTGAAAAAAAGAGAAAAGAAAAAAGGAATTACTTCTATGCCTTTTGTCGGGAAAGTAACCTTCCTTGAGGGAGAGAAGTTGCTGTGCGGCGGCTGATGGGGGAAGAAGAACCTCCAGGAAGAATGGAGAAAAAAGCACGCCACTCTTTCTTTATCGGAAATAACCCTCCTACACTCGGGGAAAGAGGCCTCCTACGCCAGGCCGGGAAAGGAAAGGTCGAGGTTCGAGAAGGGAAATTGTTTATACCCCTTCGCAGGGAAGATCCTTCTTTCTGTGCTGCTGGGGAGAAGGGGGAGCCTAACGAGCAATGCTTCCACGCTCAAAAAAAAAAGCAACGGGCGAAAAGAAGGGAGAAACGGATAAAAAGGGGGGAGCGAAGCGCTTCTCATCTCTCTCAACAAAAAGATTTAATCTCTCGCGCCGGGTGGGGGAAGAAAAAAAAGGGCTCACCTGGTAAGGCAGTTTGGAGGAAAAAGGGAGGGAGGTTAAGGGAGGAGCCAATGAGCTGCTGTAAACCGCCGGCAAGAAGGCAGACAGCACGGGCCGGGGAAAAAAGGTAAACGTAAACAACAAAAAAAAAAAAAAAAAACCCTTCAAAAGATAAGAATACTCAGGGGGAGCTGTCATGCAAGAAGTGTCCGGAGGGACGTTGTGGGAAAACTGGCGTGTTGACGGAGAAAAAAGGAGTGCGAGGGTCGGGAAAAGGAATAAGGCACACATCAGCCGGCAGAAGAAGCAGGCGTTTCACCGGGCAGGGACTGGTCCTGTGGCCATAAAAAAAAGTCTCGAAGTAAGAAGGGGGGACCGCACTGTCCGATCCGCCCTGAAGAAAATTTTGCCCGATCTGGCGGAAAGAGGAAGGGAAAGCCTGCCTCCCAGGTCGCGGACAAAAAGGAGGGAGAGGAGGAATACAAAGAAAGGTTCAAAAGGGGAACCTCATCGGCAGCGCGTTCTAGCCCTTAAGAGAAGAAATCAAAAAAAAAAAAAAAGAGAAGAAGGCCCAAGGAGTTACCAATGGCACAGGAGCTGGAAGAAAAGAAAAACGGAGATGTCCTCCTTCACCCAAAAACTCTGTTCCCGAGTCGTGGGCAGAAAGGGGAAGGGAGATGGTCTCCTTGATCGAGATAGTAGAGAAAAAAAAGGAGAAGCAACATGAAGGAAAAAGACTAAGGGGGGGAACCATGCGCCGGAGAGGGAGTATTACTATATGGGTCAGAGGGGGGGAAAGGTCTTCTACTGGCGAGCAAAGGGGGATAGCTCTCTGAAAAAGGGAGGCCGAAAATTGGGGAAATTTTCTCAGTTTCGGGAAGGGGGAAGAGGTCTCGTACTTCGGTCGCCTAGAAAAAGGGAAAGGAAAACATAGAGAGAAGGAAAAGTGACCCTGTTTGGCTCGGGACGGGAAAGACACCATGTTCCTTCATTTCTCCGGGGAAAGAAGGGGAAACGCCCTTGCCGAGGAATCCAAGAAAGAGACGCAGCTAAAGAGGGAGAGCTCAAGAAGAAGATACTCGGCGGTCCGGACCATTTTTCTGAAAAGCCCCCGTAAGCCTTGACCGAGGGAAAGGGGAGGAGTGGGCGTCCTGAGGCTCGGTGGAATAGAAAAAAAAGGGTGTCAAGGAGAAGAGGTCGGAAAAAAGGCGGGTGCGATGCCGTCCGGAGCGACCTCGTCCGACAGAAAAAGTGACCACCCGCGGAAAAGAGGGGGCACAGGGAAGATGAAAGAAGCCATAGCTGTCTTCAGGGGAGGCCTTTATGTCATTGCGGGACCTTTCACCGGTCGGCGTCCTCGAAGAGGGAAGAGCCAGCAGAAAGGCGGAATAGCATCACGGAACAACCCGTAGTGACGAGGGAAAAAAGAAGCATTTCTTCATCTAAGAAAAAGGGAAAGGAGGAAAATAGAGGAAAGAAAATAATTCTTTCCGAAAAGGGGACCTACTTTTTGACTCATACCGAATAGGGGGGAGGGAGAAGCTTCGGGCAAGCCGACCAGAGGGAGAAGAGGTAATGTTCAGAGGGAATTAACATTCCTCCAAAGTATCCCTCCCGCTCAGGGGATAGAGCTCCTAGGAGGGTGGAAAGTAGTTAAAGAAAGATGTTCTTTCCTAGTGGTTTTCTTACCTAGCTTTGAAAAAAAGAGCCGTTCCGGCGACAGAGAGGAAAAAGAAACAAGGGTAGAGGGGATGAAAAGCCTACTTCTTCTCTTCAGTCCTCCCTTTCCTCTTCCGAAAAAAAGGGCCGATAGGAAGAAAGAAAAACCGATTAGAGACGGAGAGAAGGACGAGGGGGAAAAGGGGTTCTTTCGTCTTTTCTCAAGTCAAGGCGATGCAAGAAGGGGACGAGGGAAATTATTGACCTGGGAGGAGGGACACCCAGGAAAGAGGCGGAAAAAAAAAAATATCTTTCCCTCTTTTCGAGGCTATGCTGCCTGACGTAGGAAAAAAAGAGTCCTCCCTGCGCAAGCTCGCTAAGGAAAAAGGAAAAAGACTCCGAAGGAGGCAAAAAGGGGAAAGCACCCTCCACTCGCCCAGGAAGGATCCTCTCCGAATTCTGACAAAGAAAGATCCCATATCGCGCCAAGCTTAGGGACGGAGAAAAAAGCACCAAAAAGTGGCGGACCGTTGGTCATGAGGAGGAGAACGGTCGTTAGTCTCTACTATGAGGGAAAAAGCCCCCGCCATCGGTGACAATTTGCGAAAGAAAAGAGGTGGGGGCCGAGAGGGGGCAAAAAGGATCGAACGCTCCTTCTGCAGGGGGCCCTTTATGCGAGTAGAACCGCAAAAGAAGGGAGCCTTCTTGTATCGCGAGCACGCGCTGCAATGGGAAAAAAGGGGGGGGGGGAAGGAATACGTCACGAAGGGAGGAGTGGGGGAAGGGTTGACTTCCTCTCGCGAAGTTCTCAATGCTGTCTAGTCGAGAAAAAGGGGACGATCTCGTCTGTCAGGGCTGGATCGGGGGAGGAAAAGGGGACTTAGGTCAAGGGGGAAGGAGGAAAAAGAACGGATTGCCAATGGACAAGGAAACCTCTTCTTATCGCCTTTTCGTTGCGGGGAAAGTACGATCACCCTCTCTACAGAAAAAAAAAAAAAAAGGTAAACGAAGGAAAAACGAAGAGGAAGAGGCCACAACTTCCCCTCCGACAAGACAATCTTCCTCCTACTTCCAGGGAAAAAAAGGAACGTTCTGCGGGTCGAGGGGGGGAAAAGGCAGGGGAAAGGTGGGTGAAACAAAGAAGGGGGGGCGAAAAATCCTGCTTGCCTTCTTTAAGAAGAACTATCCTTATTCCACGAAAGAAAGAAGCACCTGGACTGGCAGAAAGGAGAAAAAGAGAAGAGAGGGTCAACCTTAGGAAAAAAGGAGAGAAAAGAAAATCTCACAACAACAACTTATGAGAGAAGTTTTTTGTGCTTAGTGGAAGGAGACAGCTGGAAGCCGTCGGAAGAAAGGGGTGGCTTCGTAGGGAGGTGAGAAAGGGGAGGAGCCAATTAGCTTCTTTAACAGCAAAATTCTTCCTCCATCCATTCGGAGAGTGCAGTGGAGGAGACTTACGAAGAAAAGGAACCAGGGGGCTTCTCATTCCTTTCCTTAGGAAGGTGTCTATGTTACGTTGTGGCAGAAAAGAAAGGAGGGGGACGTCCTTTGCCCCCCGGCGGAGGAGAAAGGAAGGTGCGAAAAGTAAAAGTCAGCCGTCGCCACTCCCGGAGGAACGTCATTCCTGTTCCTTGCCATAAGGGAGAGTCCACTTCAGAGGGGAGAACAGGAGACAAGAAAGGAAGGAAAGCGTACCTGGGGCCGTCTGGCGCAGTCTAGAAGAAAGCCCAGTTCGCGGACTCAGCAAGGAAAAAGGGGTGCGGGCGCGCTGAAGTAAAAAGGAAGAGGAGGAAAAAGGAGGCAGCTCTTGCTCGCTTCTCATCCCGCCTCTCCCTCCGCTTTCGGGAAAGGTCTCCTTCCGCTGGCCGGCCACGCAAAAAAAAAGGATATGGAAGAAAAAGGACCAGACGCCACTCTTCCACATAGGGGGGGACTACCAGCACCTGGGGGAAAAGGGGAGAGGGGGCGAGATAGTAGAGTCCGACCGTACCGGGGAGAAACAGCCATAAAACAATGGAACAGAAAAAGAAAGCGACCATTCTGCCAGGTTGATATTTCTGAGGGAAAGAATTCCGGAAAAGAGGGAGGGTAAAAGGCTAGGAAGGGGCGAGGGGGAGATCTTGCAGGAGAACGTTTCTTCTCAATTTTGGCCGGGGGGGGGGGAGTTATTCAGCGGCGCAGTGTCGGGGAGGGCGAGTCAGACGGCGCCTAGAAAGGGGAAGCATTTCCATCGAGGAGGGGGAGCGCTTTACCCGGGTGGCGAAGAAAGGCAACAGAAGGGGGGCGCCGGCCATGGGAACTCCCTTTCCGGAGATCCTCAGGAGAGGGGACTCTCGCTCGTCTAGCGTCGAGCTAAAGGAGGGAGGACGAAGGGCGGAAGGAACAGGGGGGACCCCATTTCTGTCACTCGAAGGGAGGTCGGCTGCGTCTTTTCTGTCCGAGGGGGGGGAAAAGGCTCGCCGACGTGAACACTAAAAGAAGAGGAAAAGGCGAGGGGGTCGAGGAAAAAACATTCCCTGTCGAAAACTACCATCTGTGACCAAAAGGGGCGAAAAAGGCTAAGGCAGAGGGGGGCAGCCAACGGTCTGGAAGCGCCTTGATCATGGAAGGAAGAACCGGTCGGTCGTCCTCGAAGAAGAGAAACGACGAGGAGGAAGAACTCAGTTGCGGGGGGAGAACCTCTTTTCTTACCAGTCATCTTTGTCATAGAAGGGAAGGATGGATAAAGGCTGGTTCCGCCCGAGGGGGGGGGGCATACCCTCAACCTGGGGAGGGACCGTACCGTCGGGCGCGTGCGGGGGGGAAGCCGACGGGAAGGAACAGGAAAAGAATGACTCAATTCTATCTAGGAGAAACCTTCTTGAGGAACTCTTCCGAAGACCTGGGTGGAGAGGGAAAAGACGGGGTGGGAAAGAGGGTCGGAGGACTCTTTCTCCTTTTTCTGAAGAAGAGAAAGGAACTCTCTCTTTTCGGAAAGCTCTTCTCAAGGGGCACGGGGAGAAAGTGCGGGGAAAAAATGAGGAAAAGACTTTCTTCTTTCAGGTTTTACCTCACTTGGGGAAATGACCGCCAAAGGAAGTGTGAAAGGGGTCACGGGGAATCTTCTGAGTCTCTGCTAAAAGGGATCCTCCTGCCTTGGAAAATGAGGAGGGCATGGCGCTGCGCCATGAGGAGGAAAGGAATCAGAGAAAACGGGGGAAGGGGACTTCATGCCCGCCCTTTTCTAATCCTTATTCTGGAGGCAAAGAGAAATACTAAGGAAATGAGAGAATCTACCACCCTTTCTCAAGATGCACTTCCTCTATCGGAAGAAACCCTCAACGTCGAAAGGTGCAGAATCATCATCTAAGGATTAAAGGGGAAGGCATCTTCTCTCAAAAGGGAAAAGTATTCTTTTACCTGGGCACGTGGGGACGAAACGGAGGTCGTCTCAAGAAAATTAGAAAAGCCCGTCCCAAAGGTGACAAGTTGCTTGTAAAAAAAGAGAGTTTAAAGGGGGGGCCTAGTTCTTCGGGGGGTTTTGCCTGAGAGGGGAGGGGTCCTTTCCTGAGGAAAGAACGTCAAGGGCCCGGGGAAATTAGAAAAAATCTTCTGGAGGGCTCTTCCGTCGCTTCAGGAAAGAGCGGAGGGGGCGGTTTACTTTCATCGTCACTTAAAGTATCATCGCTCTCCGCCCAAGGGGGAGAGCGCTTGTCCGCGAAAGCCTGGAAAAAGGAGAAGCCAGTCTGGCCAAGAGGGATCTTCCCGTGCTTCAGGGGATGGGCTCCCGTTTCTGAGGGGGGGGGGAGTGCAAGAAAAAAGGGACACTCTTCCTTTGAAAATAAAGCTCCGGGGGGCTGCCGTCTGATGTCGGGGAGAAACAAGATATGAGACCAAGGGAACTCTCTGTTGAAAAACTACACTCCTTAGAAGAGGTTAAGGCCAAAAAGAACACCTTTTTTTTAAAGAAAAGACTTCCATTCTTCTGGAGAGGGGGGCTTCTAGGTTCTCGGGAGGAAGGGAGAGGGGAGGGGTTTTAAAGAACGAAGGGGGGGGAGCTTCTATCCTTCTTTCAAAAAGGGTCTTCCGAACGTATCCTTCTTCCACTCGGAATAAGGGATGGACTTTGCATCCCTGCGAAGCCTTCTTTCTTTTTCAGCCCTTCGACTAAAAGAAAAGAAAAAAAGGAGGGAAATATCTCTCACACAACATGATAATCTCTTCTTCTCAGGGGGAAGAAAAGTTCCGCAGTCAGCCGGCCGAAACGGTAATTCAAAAGGAGGCGTGGATGCTTTTAATAAGGAAGGTGCTTTCTTGAACAAAATCCAAAGGGACAAAAAGCCGTTGTCTCACAAGGGGGGAAAAAAAAAAAAACACTGGAAAAAATCAAGAGGGAATGGGGAAGGCGCTTCCACTTTACCACTTTTGGCGTTTGTGGCAGATCTGGGGAAAGGAGGGGTGGAAACCTTCTGGGCGTAATCCTGGGGGGGGGATACTTACTTACAGGAAAAGAGGACGAGAGAATGGCTTGTTCACCTGAGGATTTTCCATAGAGAGGGCCCGGAGAGGGGGGGGAGCGCAGCACATGTCTGCTTCAAGAAAAGACCTTTCATCTCTCTCTGTACTGGAGGGCTACCGAGCCGGGGGCCGAGCTTACCAGCTTAATTAGAAGCCGAAATGAATAACAACACTTTTTGGGACTATTAATGAGGAATTCATCTTCAGCGCGGAAGACGCGCTGCTATAAGCCTCCGAGGGAGGGGGTTCTCCTCGTAGAAGAATCGGCCAGAAAGGGGCATCCTTCTATTTCCGAAAACACTTCTGGGGAAAAAGGAAAGAACGGGGTCCCGATCGTGGGACAGAAAACTTGGAAAAAAAGGAGGATAGTATAGCCTAACCGGAGGGGAAAAAATGCCCATCCCATCAAAGGGGAAAAAATCGTTTCTCTGGTTGAAGGGGGAGGAAGGCGGACTGGAAGGGGGATAGGGGGAGAGGGGGGGCCATTTCTTCTACTGAAGAGTGAGGTGGAGTATTCTCGAGGGGGGGGGGACTGCTGTCAGGGTGGCCGAGTGGAGGAAAAAGGAGGGCGAATGGAGGAATAGTGGCGGGGGGAGAAAAAAGGCCTATCTGCTTCAAGCATGAAAACAGGCCACGCTCGATCAGAAGGTCGGCGCTTGAAACGGGGGAGACGGGCCATAAGTCATAGCCGCGCATCGAAGGACTCCCTTGGGGGGGGGAGCCCTCGCGACGCCCGGCGCAGCGCCGAAAAGGGGGAACCGTAGACGGGGGGGCTCAGAAGAAGGCCGCGGACAGTGCCGGCCCCATTAGTTCAAAAAGGTCGGCGCGGCGCTTGGCGGTCCAGGGAAGCCCCGAGCGCGGCCGACGTTGCCCCGAGAGGAGGTAAAGTCGAGGGAGGGGTCAGGGGTCAGCACCCGTCCGACGACGCAAACGAGAAGGAAAAACCGGTCAGCGCACCAACGAACGTTGGACTCGGAGAGGGGGTCGGCGTTCGTGTCTCCTCTATCGAAAGAGTACCTTTTTCCTTGCACAGGGAAAGAAAAAAAAAGAACTATCTGCCAGCGCCGCCGGAAAAAGAGCAGAAAGGTCTTGTCTTCACACCCCGGAGGAGGAGGACCATGCAGCAGTAGGCCATGGAAAAAAACACGAAGAGGAAAAGAGTAGAAAAGGGCATTTTCACTCCCCTATTTGGAGGGAGAACCCTCAACCTTTTGGGGGGAAAGCCTACCCTTCGGGCGCTGGAAGGGAAGAAGAAGAAAGGTGAACGGAAGACGACAACAAAGATCAAGGTCGATCTATTATCCCAGAAAAAAAAAGAGTCTGCTCGCCTCGGCCAGAAGAGTCTCTCTTCAGGGGGAGGGGCTTAAAGTAGTAGGGGATCGCCAGGTTTTTGGGCATCGAAAGAGGGGAACGCGGCCCGCGCGGGCGCAGGAAGGAACGCAAGACTGCAAAAAAAGAGAGAAAAAGCGCCGCGCCGGGAGGAGAAGTCGTTTACTCACTGTGGCCGGCGGAAGAACGACACCCTGGTCCGGAGGAAGCAGACACAGAGGAGCTCGACGAGCAGAGAAAGGCGTTCGCGAGGAAAGGCGTGGCCAATTCGAATGAAAGGGGGAGGCGAAAAGGAAGACTGACGCCACCCTGGTCAAGAGAACTGGACCAGAAGAGAAGCTGGCCCTGAAAGGGAGCATATTCAGGAAGAGAAGCTCGCCAGCCCCGAGTAAAAGGCCTCCCTCCACCCCGAGGCCACCGAGGAAAAGAAGGAAGGAACGACTCCTCACCCTCAAAAAAGGGAGAGCTTAGGCAGAGCTGACCCCTGTCCTCCGAAAAAGAGGGGACGGCGCCTGGTATCGGCAAAAAGGCCGGGGCATGATTATGGGGGGGAACGGTGGCTCAGAGAGAGATCAAGGGGGAAAAAGAGTTGACAAGGTGTCTGTGGGCCAATGGCCGAGTGCGTCGAAGTGGGGGACCGGAAGGACCGACGAGCCCGGGCAGGAGGAAGGACCGGGACGAGCGAAAGGGGTCTGCTCTCCGCGATGATCCTCGAGCACGCGCTGAAAGAAAGAGCGGGGGGAAAAAGGGGGAGGGAGACGCACCGGTTGACTTCAGAAAAGGCCTGCTCAAGGCGCTAGTCGAGCGGAGAAGCTTCATTTCCGGGATCGAAAGGGGGGCGGCCGGAGGTGGAGGCGAAAAGGACAAAGGTGTCTTCCTGATGCCAATTGACCAGGAAATGTCGTGATCTCCGGGGCTTGGGAAGGCCTTAATTACAGAGGAAACGAGAACAGCGGGGTAAAGGACGCCCAAGGGAAGTCACCACGTCCGGTCGGGGAAAAGAAGACCCTCCGAACACGTGTTTGTAAAAGAAAGACCTGCGCCGAAACAAGGGAAAAGGAAGGGTCAGGACGGGGAAGGGAAGGGGGGGGGCTGCCGCCTCGTCGATCCAGGGAAGCATTGGCTCACGAAAAGAGGTCGCACTCTCCCCCCTACTACGCGCAGCAAAAAAAACAAAAAGGGGGAGCAGATCCCGGAATGGTTCCCTTCGACCCTCCCACCCCGGAAAAAAAAACACACTGATGATTAGGAAAAGAGAAGGGGAGCCTTTTGGGGCGTAGGAAAAAAAAGGGGAAATCCGGGAAAGGGATGACCAGTAAAGCTTTTATCTTTAATAAAAGGGAAACGGAGGGAAATCATTCAAAGAAGGAATCTGGAAGGAAAACGTCTCCTGGTTCCCAAAAACGGTATCTCCTTCCGCGACAAGAAGGGGGGGAAAAAGCAGCTTGCCGTCGGCGGCCGAGGGGGGGGGGGGGGAGGTGGAGAGAAAAAAGTACAGAAAGAAAACAGCTTGTGCGAAAGAAAGTCGGGTGCTCGTAGGCTTCATAAAGAAAAGGCCTTCACGCCCCGGCTATCAAGGGGGGGGGGTCAGGCAGGACTGGTCCGTGAAGGTCTCGAGTCCTAGGGGCGCGCCGCACGTTCGCTATCCCGCCAAAAAAAAAATTTTGCCGATCTGGCGAGCCGAGGAGGAAATTGAAGCAAAGGGAAGGGAACCTGTTCTGCGCTCTGAGGGGGGGAACGTTCCTTGGGAGGAAAAGTCGGTTTTGACCGGAGAGTAGAGGGAAGCCAGAGAGACGACAATAGGGGTCTCCTCTTCCTCAGAAAGGGGAACAGTCCCCCTCAGACCGGCAGCCGGGGAAAAAGGCGGGTCACAGAAAAGAGGGAAAGAGTCGTTGGGGGAGTGTCACCTATTGAAGGAAAATAGTAAGCCGAACCTTACCGGAAAAGGGAAGGACATCAATTCCACGGTCCCGAGGAAGGGGGAATCACGCGCCGTAGCGAAGGGAAAGGAGGGATTACCTTTTTCCTCCTTAGGGGTCTTCTACGCTCTCAAGGTTTATGAGCTCGCGGCAAAGGAGAGAGAGCATGGTGGACATCCGGGGGGGGAGGGACAGTCGTACTCTGGAGAGCTTCTACTTCCTGCTCCTAGACAGGATGTCCCAGGAGAGCAAAAGGAAAAGCCTTGACCCGGTGGCGCGTCTTTGCCTGTCCTAGGAAAGGGAAAAAAGGCCCGACATGCGCGAACAAGGGGGCAACGCTTGCCGGGGGCCCTCGCCGTCAACGCCCGAGATAAGAGTCGAGCTTCCTCGGTTGACCTGCCAGGGGGTGAAAAAAGACTTACCAGGGTGGCGGAGGGAAAAAAGGTAGGAAAGAGCCGGGAAGAGAAAAGGCGCTTTGCGGCCGAGTTAGAAAGGGGTCGCGGCCTCGTGCCCGGAAAAAGCGTCCAGCGCAAAAAAGTCTTGGGGGAACGATCGGGGGGGGGGGCGACCAGGTCCGACTACTGAAGGAGAGCTCTTTACCACCGATGCAGGCACAGCCTATTGCTCGCAAGAAAAGCGGGCTGGCTCTCTCATCGCGGGGAGGAGCCTTTTCCGTGAAAAGGGGGAGGGGGAAAAATCGAACATTACATCTAAGGAGGGGGCTTGCCCGAAAAAGGCAACCAATCGGGGGGGAGTCACCCAGTGAAAGAAGGCCACAGTCATTTGAAGGGGGCTCAACCACAACAACTTATGTATGGAACTACCTGCTTCTGGGGGAGGACGGGAAGCATAAACAAAGTGCGATTTGAGAAACTTCAAGTTTTTGGGGGGGAAAAGGGGGGGAGGGAAAGAGGAAGGTGGAAAAAAAAAACTGCTCATTCGATCGAGGAAAAGACCGTCTTGCTGCGAAAGGACGGCCTAGGACTGGTGCCAAGGGCTAGGTGAACGAGGGCTTCGGACGAGGACGCTAGCGCGGACGGCAGAGAGGGCCGCGGCCCGCGCGCAGAAGAGAAGGAGGAACGGGATGGAGAGGCCTCAGGGGGGAGTGCTCGCGTAAAAAATGTGTCTGCCCTGGCCGCCACCCTGTGTCCGGACCGCCAGAAAGAAAGGGGAAAGGAGCTAGACTAGCAGGAAAAAAGGGCGTTTCGGCTCGGGATCCGAAGGCGATGCGCGGCATGGCCTGCGCCAGGAACTGGGAAAAAGGAAGTAAGAAACCAAGGGAAGACTGGACCATTCCCTGCGAGATACCTTTACATCCTGAGAAAATCGATCTCGCCAGCCCGAGTGAAAAAAAGAAAGGTCCTACTAAAGACAAGCCACCGGAAAAAAAAGCATTCAGTCTTTCCGCGAGAGAAAGGTGCTCGCCGTAGAAGAAATGCCCGAAAATCCGAAGGCTGACCAAAAGAAAGACAGCTCTTCCTTCGCCTTGGAAAAGGGAACGTAGGAAGGGGGCATGATGGGGCGAATACTGAAAATCTCTATCCCGCGGCGAAAGAAAAAGACCTGTGCCCACCTCTCTGGAAGAAAGGAAGGGGGGGGGGGGTAAAAGAAGAGCCTTCTGCAGAAGGCGACCGTCCGTCTTACTATGAGAAAGAGGGGTTCTTCTCTCTCTCTCCGGGAGAAAAAGAGAAAAGGGATTAAGGTCACCGGAGGAAGAAAAGGTTATTGGTGGAAAGAACGGGTTGACTTCCTCTCGCTGGAAAAAGGGATCAATGCTCTATTCTATCTTCTCCAAAAAAAAAAATGCATGTCTGGATCTTCCTCGTAAGGGGAAGGAAAAGTTGAAATTGAAATGAGAGAAGAACAGGACCTTCCTTTTAAACCGGGCGTGCGGCCGGCTATGGGGGAAAAAACACTCTCTACCGGAGTCTCCGCAAGGGAAAAGGGGGGGGAACTGCCAGAAAAACGCACTGTAGGAGAAAAAAAAGTCCCCCCTACACAGGGGACCTCCTACGTTGCCAGTAAAAAGATGCTTTTCGCGAATGCGTACGAGGAGGGGGAAGACACGGCAGGGGGGAGGGGGAGGAAAAAGCTGTTTCGCATCGCTCATGACTTCTTCCACGCTCCCGCGTCTACGAAGAAAACACCTGGACTGTCAGCCCTGGCGAAAAAGAATGCGGGTGAACTACGCCACCAAGAGGGAAAAAAACAACAACAAAAAAGCGTCGCCGGTGTTTGTCTTATTCGAAGAGGTGTCCGTCAGGCTGCAGTCAGGCGGGTAGCGGGGAGGAGGCTCGGAGGAAACAGCCAGGCCATCATTATACAAGGGGGTCTCACCCCTTCCCGGGAAACCTTCCGCGCCCCGCAGACGCTGAAGGAAAAAAGCGCCAGAAAACACGGTTTCGGGGGGGAAGGGAAGAACCTTTCCTTCCCCGACCGGAAGCGTTTCTTCCTTAAAAAAGTGGTATCTCGGGTGCTCGTACTTCAAGAGAAAAAGCACCCAGAGAAGTCGTTGTTAAGGAAAGCCGTACCGGGGGAAGGACTTGTCGGTCATCACAGGGAAAGCACTTTCCTATCCCTCAAAAAGGGAAGAGAAAAATGGGCCGGGGGGCGCAGATCGAGAAGGAAAAGAAAATGTCGCGTCCATTGCTCGGAGAGAGTTAAGTACAAAAAAGGGGGAACTTGCGCGGGGAGGAAAGGCTAACGCGAAGCGATCATTAAACCGCCCTCTCCCGCCTCGGAAACGGGCCCGGTCGCCGTCTCTTTCAGGAAAAAGGAAAAAAGTCTGTCCTCCGGCAAAAAAGGAGGGAAGGGTACCGCGGGGGGCACAAGCACCTTAAAAGGAAAGGGATCGAGATATTAGATCCTACCTACCGGGGGGGAAAGCCATCATCATTCCCCGGTAGGGGGGGAAATTTGTCCTCTAACAGAAAGGCTACAGGGGGGGAATTGTGGCCTTCTGATAGTGAGAGTTCCATTTCAAGACGTTGATGGTTAGGAAGCAGAAGGTGCATTATGGCCTGTCAGGCTGAAAAAGAAGGTGGGTAGAGGCAAGGAGGACTCGAGAGCGTCGCCGAAGAAAATCAGTATTTAGTTCTAACAGGGCAGGGCTTTTCCAGGGTGGAGAGGGGAAGAGGGAACTGGAAAGTTCCTCCAGGGGGAGGGCTCCCTTCCAGAAAAAAGCATCTCCTTGGCCACGAGCCGGAGGGGAGGACACGCAAGGCCCGGCGCAGAAAAAGAAAAGGCTCTCGGTCTTCTCTCTCCTGCTTTAAAAAATCTTCTTTCCTGAAAAAAAAAAAGAAGGCCCATTAGGTCACCGGCAAGTCGGCGCAAATTGGCTTCCGAGGGAGAAACGGGCTCTTCCTGAAGGAAGCGGCCAGCTCGCTGGCTGGGTAAGAAAGTCAGCAAACAGGGCAGGAGAAAGGAAAAGGTCCACCATAGAACACACTTCAGGCGGAGTTATCGGGGCGAGGGAGAAAAAAAAAAAATCGGTCTTCTGGTGTTTCGGGCTCAGGGAAAAAAGTCGTTTGAGAAGGGGCCGGGGGAAAAGACTCTAACAGTACGATCTGCAACGCCGGTCGTCTTTAAAAAAAAAAGAAAAAAAAAATGTGGAGGAAAACCCATACACATCAAAAAGACCGCTCAGGTCGGAAGATCAACAACAACACCGTAGGTGCCTACCTTCTGGCTGCCCCAAGAGGGAGAAAAGGGTGGAAGCAAAAAAAAATGGGGGAGGGAGCCGACCGTCTGGCGAGGGGGATGACTCCGACAAGAAAAGGGACAAACGCCCTGCTCAAGGAGAGAGACAAGATCGTCTGGCTGATCAGGGGGAGATGCCGAGACCTGGTGCCCACGAGGGAGGTGGTTTTCACGCTGGGAGGGAAGGAAATCGCAGGGTGCTGAAGAGAAAGGGATCAAGAACCGAAAAGATGGCAGCTGACGAGAGGGGACGAGCCCGCTGCTGGCCACCGTGGAAAAGCGCCTCTCCTACTTGCGGAAAAAAAGTTCGTTATCTCACTGTTGCCGGTCCCGGAAAGGGGACATCCAAAGGAAGCAAAAGGAAGGACGAGCCGGAGCGCGAGGCTCTGAAAAAAGCGAGGGATCCGAAAAAATGCATCTTCATGGCCGTCGCCATGAATAAGAAAGGGGGAAGGTCCAAGCCAACCGGGAACCCTGTACCATTCCCCTGAGATTCTACCGGGACATAGAAAGCTAGCTCCTGACGTCGAGCAGAAAGGGACGCTGGCGCAAGGAGAAGAAAACGAGGCCACCAAAAGAAGACTGGCCTCTAGCTCCTCAAAGTCTCCCCGTTTCTCTGCCGGGGAAGAAGAAAGAGCGAAGAAAAAGGTCCCTCCAAAGAGAAAAGAAACCTTTTATCGGCAAACCCTGAAGAAGTGGATTGCGGTTAGCTTCTACTGGAAGAGAAATCCCGGATCACCTAGCCCGGAAAGGAGGGGGTTCCAAGACTACCCGATGGGAAGGGGAAGAGTGGGTGGCTTATTAAGGAGTGTTCTGGCCAGCACGTAGAAAAGAAAAGATTATAACCTCATCTTCTGGAGGAGAACGCACGTCTGGGAGAGGGTTCGAAAGTTATCTTCACTTACATCTTTTAAGGGGAGGGAAAGTCTCCTCACCTGTGGGAACTTCAAGAGAGGGGCCGCGAAGGGGAAGAAAGTACGAGCTGCGCCATATCTTCAAAGGGGCTTCATTGCGGTATCGGCCCAGGGAAAAAAGTTTGTCTGCTCCACGTTCCCTGAAGAAGGGGGGGCGTACCTGGAAAAATGAAGAGGGAAGGTTAAAAACAAGAGGCCGTCTTATGTGCTGTCCTGAAGGAAAAAGAAGTCCGCAAGTACTCCCCGCCTGTGGGAAAAAAAAGAGGGGGAAGGAACGGAAAGCGGCCACCAACGTCAAAAGGTGGTCAAGCTGTCCGCTCGCAAACTTCCCTGCAATGAAAAAGAGAAGAAGCGTAAGTCGTAGCGAGTCCATTCACGAAAGGACCGGGAGAATGGCCGCCGCGGCAGGAGGAAAGCAGCTCATTGGTCTCCAAAGTCCCGCGCCTATACGCGCAGCACGGGGAGAAAAAAAAGTGCCAGTGCGCCCGGCTGCTGGGTTCCCGGGAGGAAAAAAAAGGAATTATCAAAAAACAAACAACGTGGAGGAGGGGAAAGTCGCCCGGTGTGCGTAGTAGAAAACGTGGACGCCTTTGTCGCAGGTCTCAAGAGAAAAAAGGGGCCGGCTGAGCGTGGAAGAAGGCTCGGGGAGCTGCTGGAAAAAAAGCCGCGCGGCATCCAGCAGAAGTCCGTTGCATGGACTCTTACAAGAAAAAAAACCCTGCACGCTAAGACTGGACTTGGGGCGCAGGCCGGGGGGAAAAAACCACGTGTCTTGGTTTAAGGGGGTACCGTGCCTTCCCCGACCGGCGTGGGTGGAAGAAAAAGCTTTGCGTCCTGAGTTGCTAACTTAAGGAAGAGGAAAAAAGGCGATCCGCATCGGTTCACCTCGAGGACCATCCGGACCGACAACCGTCTCGAAGGAGAAAGGCACCAGCACGGATCCCAAGGGAAACGGAATCGGTCCCTGGGAAAAGCGACTCGCGCCTTGAGCCGGCGGAAGCGAAGTCCACCCGGTGAGAGAAAAAGGGTCAGTGCCGATAAAGAGAAAACGCGTGACGCTTCATCGCAGCGAGAGCCGGCGCGCCGAAAAAGAGCTTGCGTTCTTCTCCGAAAAAGTAGAAGGAAGGAGGAAGTACGGCAGCCCGTAGGGGGAACCTGCGGGGCCCAGACCGAAAGAGTCTTACGATTCTGTGGTCACCATCAAAGAAGGGGGGGGGAAGGATATAGAAGGTCTATATAGGAAGACTTACTTCGTTTCATATCTAAAAATGCCCACTTTCCATACTACTTTGAAGAAGGAATGTCCCGGGCGAAGTAGGGGGGAGAGGACAGGAAAGCTAGGAAGGGGCTTCTACGTCTATCAACTTTGGAGGGGGAGGATCTCTCTTCATTTCATTATGGAAAAAAAAAGGGCCTCTGGGTGGAGAAGGGAGGACATGGGAGGGCTGGCAGAAAAAGGAGCCTATCTCTTCAAAGAATAAGGGAAGCTCTCTCATTTCCTGGGGAGTCTTGACCAAAGGCGTCCTATTCCCCAGGGGGACTCTTCATCTCCGGGAAGAATTATATCCTCAGAGAGGAGAGCAGCGAAGAGAGCTCCGGCTCGTAGGGAAAAAGGAAAAGACTTTTTCTTCCTCCTCGGAAGAACTCCTCTTACATGGGGAATCACCTAATCCGAAAGCGTCGGCGCTTGGCGAGGAAGAATCCTTTCTCTTCCTACGTGACCGCTTCTTGAAAGAAAAAAAAGGCGTTCTTTGGTCGATGAAAAAAGGATCGGGAAAACCTGTCGAAAGAGGGAGAAAGACATCTTTAAAATCACTCTACGAAATTTCCGTGAGGAATAGGAGCAGGAGAGTGTTGCTTTTCTCCTCGGTAAACATGGACTTCCTTTTCCTTTCAATGTCGGTCCTCGAGAGGCCCATCTCCAGCAGGCTTTCCCTCCATAAAAGTTTTTCGAGTTTCTGCGAGAGCACAAGGGGGGCGTGACAGGAGTCTGCATCTCTCTCAAAAAAAAGATAAATTCGACCGAAGGGGGCTGTCCTACGGGTGAGGAAAAAAGGGGGAGAGAAAGGGGAAAGGCAAGCCGAAAGGAGAGCGTCTCTGTTGCTAGGATGCACTTAACAGGCCTCAAGAAAAAAGAAAAAGGGCGATCTATATCCGGGAAAATGGCGGCTCTGCGAGAAGACGATGACCGGGGGGGTCTTCAGGGGGGGGAACTTTTCGGAGGACGCAGGGAAAACAGGGTGCTGACCGAGAGACCCCGCCCGCTCGCTGGCGCAGAAAAAAGAAAAGTTGGCACGTCGAAGGGAATGGAAAAAAGAGGGGAGAGAAGCGCCGACGTGCTTCGCGTCCCTAGAATCACTGGGGCCGAAAAGGGAAGGTTAAAAAACCCAAGGCCCAAAAACACCAAAAAAACGCCGAGGAGGAATCCAGAAAAGGGAAGCGCGAGGGAGAGAAGGGGGAAAAGGGAGTTCGGCGGGGCAAGGGCGTGGCCAAGGAGAAGGAAGTCGCCATTAAGGACCTGTAAAACGGAAAAAACCGGGGAAAAAAAAGGCCCTGCTCTAGCTGGCAAAAGACATCCTTTGCTGCAGCGAAGAAGAAGGGACGCCAGCCCGAGTCAGAAAGCCAACCACAAAGACAAAACGAAGAAGAAAGGCCGCTATCTCCTCACGCCTCACGACTCTCCGTAGAAAAGAAATAAAGCTTCCCCTGTCCTCCGCCCTATCCCAAAGAGACATTTTGACGAAAACGGACACGTAGTCTGGGAAAAGGCGACGGTACGGGTCGGAGAAAAAGAAAAAATAGCCCTTCCATCGTGACAAGGTGCTGAAAAAAAAAAAGGGGCCTAGTGCTCTTGGCCCCGAGGGGAAAAAGGCAGCTGCAGACGCGTGGGCATAAAAAGGACGATGAGAACCAAGAGGTCGGCTCGCCAGGGCCTCGATCACTCGCGGCCGATGAGGGAGGAAGAGGGGGCCATGGACGGGTTCGTGGTGAGGGAGGAGGATGCCGCGCGCCGGTCCGCGACCTTGGCGAAAAAGGAATGCGCCAGATCGGCCCCAGGAGAAGAAGGGGATGGCTCCTTGCTGCCGCGACCTGGAAAAAGATGAATTCACGGTGTCGGTCCGGAGAAAGACGTTTGCACCCGGGGAAGGCTGATGTGCTTTGCCTGAAGTACGAAAAGACTTAAAGGACGCCCCCCCTTGGGGGGGGGAAGGAAAAAAGCGGTGAAGAGGAAAGTTGGAGAGAAAAAAGGGTCAGCTGTCCTCCTACTTCCAGCCTGAAAAAAAGATGCGTTTGCTCGAATGGTGGAAAGAAAGGCGCCTTGGCTGGGCTGTAGAAAAGAAGGGGTCGAAAAGCAGCTCATTGGAGAAAGGAAACGCCTACTACTCGGCAGAAAGACTGCAGTCGGCGCGGCTGCTGGTTCCCGGCGAATAGGAAGAGG
>Ga0179593_1608131_pt1 | contig 21842 bp, 18 predicted proteins | sample CZODoug2_1_08_16_FD_185931 | JGI IMG/M metagenome (GOLD analysis project Ga0179593, IMG submission 185931) | Vadose zone soil fungal communities from Angelo Coast Range Reserve, California, USA - CZODoug2_1_08_16fungal (PacBio error correction) | ecosystem: Environmental > Terrestrial > Soil >...
GTATGAATTTGCATTCCGATTCAATGCCCCAGGGGACGATAACTCGCCGCCTAAAAGGAAAAGAAAGAAAAGGAAGGACACCGGAAAAAGAAGAGGGAAGAAGTGCCAGACCCAAGAGGGTGCGTGAGTTACGCCAATTTAAGATGCACTGAATGGTGGTATGCGCTCGTCAAAGTGACAAGGCCCATCGTGTGACAGCGAGGGAGCGGCCGAAGTAGTCAGGAAAAAAAGTATGTGGGGGCCTGAGAATAAGACGTCGGCAATGAGGGTACCAATGGGGTTCATTGGCCCGCCAACCTAGGGGACTCCGCGGCCGAAATAGATGTGGTTTCATGGAAGAAGAGAGTGAAAAGAATGAAATTCACGTATGGAAGGGACGCAGGTGTCCAAGGGGAGGATGCGGCCCACGAAATCTAACCCATGCACATCCAGCCAGTAATCGTTGCTGGTAGCGGGGGACCAAACATAGGGAACTAGAGGAGTCGCCGATGGAAAGAAACGAAACCGGGTTAGAAGGGCCACCGTAAAAAGTAAAGAATCTATTGGGCGCGAGCGGAAAATCTATCATCAATTACGCAGCGGGTTTGTGGGGGGAAGGGGGGTGGGGGTGTGGGGTACGGTTTGAAAGGGGGAGAGTGTTCCAGACGAGCCTCCCTCTCTACAAAAAAGGGTGCGCGTGCTTCGAAAAAGTCAGGTTCCGTCCGCTGGAAAGTCTCCCACGGTTCGCGTGAAGCACAAATCTGCTGAGCTATAGACGAATGTCGTCCACCGTAAACATTCTCGGTACGACCAACACATCGCGACATGCCGGATCAAGAAAGAATCAGGGACAAGAGGGGCGACCAAGGCAAGAAGGATGCGGGGAGAGGCTGTCGATAGCTTTCCATGGCCACAACCTTCGGGATACCCCAGGGAAATAGGAACGGAAACGATGTTTCCGTAGATAGCCTCTAGCTCGCAGGTCTGTCGAACGTCCTATTAATAAGATGGGAAAAGGGAGGGGTTGCGGATAGAAGTGCAGATACGCGAGATCTCCATTCCTTCAGGAGATTTACTCCTTACACTAGAATATAGGAGGGCGAGGCACAACGGGGAAGATACGTGAACAGGGAGGCGCATGGTGAGTGGGAGGCATTTTTTGAGCTCCTTACTCAGGAAGCTCCGGAGGAAAGAAGTGAATCGAAAAGGAAGCGGGGAGAAGGATAGAGGGTGCTGGGATTGAGACCGGGGGGGGACAGTTATCGCTCCTCGAAGGATTTTGGGTAGAACCGACGAAAAAATCCCGAATTGAGATTTGAGAAGCACGGATTCTCCGGAGGGTGAAAACAGTGTGAAGGGAGGGAGGGGTGCAGACTGGGGGGGGGGGTCCGTCAATGCTGTTTCCACTTAGTGTCGAGGGGGAAAGCTATATTTGCCGGCCAAAGGGTGAAGATAAGGAAGCGCCTGCTGCCTGGAGAAGTTTGATCGCACGATGGGAGAGGCTTTCGTATCTTGAGAAGAGGTTCTTCTAAAATACTCCGTTTCCAGCGGGAAAGCTAAGAGGAAGAAGTTACTCAAAAATAGAACGTCTTGAGAGGGGGGAGGGGCTCCGAAGGGATTGGGATAATGACTTCGACTACCAGTAGAAACTTTTGAGAAGTCGCCGTAAACAGGAAAAAACGGAGGCAGCATTCAACAGTGCGATAGTCTGGTACGAGTGAGGGCCGTTTGAAGGGTCGGAATAAAAGGCGATTGGGGGGGAGCTTAGTATCAACCGAGCTGAGGAAAAAAAAAACGGTTCCGATGAGAGACACTCGCAGTACCGCGTCAGGGGGAACGTGTATAAAAAAATGGAAACTCAGGTGAGGAGGTTAATGCGATGCGGCAGAAACACCGAGCGGAGACGGGGGAGAGGATGTGAAACGATTGAAAAATCCGGAAGGGGCCGTGAGCGGCGAAAAATGGTCTTCAGGGGAGGAAGAAAAGAAGAAACAGGGGGCAACGCAGAAGCTCGATTTCTTCAAACGGGGAAAAGAAATCCTCTAAGTCTCCTCCTTAGGAGGGAGCGCATCGCATTTAGCCAAGAATAATCGTAAGGGAGATTTCAAGAAAATCCTACGCAATCAGGGGGGGAAAAGGGGGAGTGGTAGAAAAGGTTTGATGCTTTTTGGGGGGCTCTTTCTGATTGCCTACGAGGCCATTTACACTAAATGCAATTATTGCGCCTCGGGGTTGGGATGGCTCTCCTCACAAAAATAAAGGAACCAGACTATCGATAGGATAGGGGAATGATGACTCCGCAAGGAAAGGGACTTCTACTTCTCAACGGGGGGTTTTCGTCGAAGCGACGAACATGAAAGTGAAAATCAAGTAACGACTCAAAGGGATCGACGAGAGGGAGAAAGGAAAGAAGTGGGGATAGAGGCATGGAGGGAAAAGTTCAGTTCTTCCATAAAATGCACAATATACTAAATCCTGAAGGCCATCGTTTTGCCGTCTAAAGGAGCAAGGTCTAGTCACAGCCCTGCTAAGAACATTCCTGGCCCGGAAATAATAGAGGAGGAACATAGAAAAGAGAAAAAGAAGAGGGACCTACAGAACCACGAAGTCGCCCTCTCTATGGAATTCACACTTTTTCAAAGCCTTGACCGGCGAACGGAGACGAAGTAGAAAAGGGTCGGGTAGTGGGTGAAGGGGGAAAAAGAAGGAGCTGAGCGAGTCGGTCTTAAGACCAATCATAAAAGGAAATGGTGAGGCGCCGACGGGAAGCGGAAGGAGTAAAGGAGTGAATCATGAAAGAATAGGGAAAAACGGAGAAGAACCAAAGGGGGAGCAGAGCGATGAGATGACGGAGGGTCACCTTTTTGTAAACGTCACCGGCGGAAAAACGGCTAGCAAGGGGACTAGCGTTACGGGAGACTGGCGCAAAGGCCGGAAAACTAAGTTGATAGGCAAGCCGCGCCTCAGAGGAAAGAGGGCGATTCCATCGGGAGCGCGAGCTCAAGGCTACGGAAACACTAGGGAAGAAGGGGACGAGGGGGGAAAAAAGAGGAGGGTTCTGTCCGGACGGGGGGGAGAGTCTCACGAATGTTATCTCATTTCAAGTCGACATCAGTTTTAGAAAGCATTAAAAAGCTCGTGAATAGGGTGGAACTTGTCCTCTTAGGAGTTCTTATCCTATAACCTTCAGGGGTGTTGGCTCAAGGAGTCGACTGTGGAGTTCGGCGAGAATTGGAGAAGGCTCGCGAGAAGGATTGGAAAAAAAAGAGAACCATGAGACGATTACTCCAACTGCGGAAGGACTGAGTATTTTCTCATGCACTCTCACAGTCTAAGTGGATGCTCATTCTGTAGAGTGAGAAAAAAGGGAGGGGACTTGACCGGTCGACCAACACTCTTGAGTCTTGCTTATCTAAACGCACTCGCGACGAAAGAGAGGGGGAAAGGAATACTGGGGGCCATCTGGGAACGTTGCGCAGTGGTTAGGTGCTGGAGCTGCCTTATCCTCTCTACTTGACCCTATGTTTGGAAGAATCAGTCCCAAGGTACTGGCTGGGGATTTTTTTAGTGCTGCGGGCAGTTACGGGAGGAAACGGATATGGGGGAAGAGAAAACAAAGGAGAGTCACTTCGTTTGAAGAACGCGGCTGTGGAAACACAATCAGGGGGGATTACAGGCCTAAGGAGACTCTTAATTGATACGTCCTCATGGGCTACCCTCATGCGACGCGTTCTAAGGAGAAGGAAGCGGACGCTGCGGGAAAAAAAGAAAGGCACTAGGAGGAAGCGAGCAGGCGCTCAGGTCCTATCTGCTCTGGGGGACCGACGAAATCGAGCGGGGGAAACCAAAACAAAACCCAGGAAAGTGACATCGTTCAGGGTAACGACGAAAAGACATGGGGGGGGGGGAGGGAGGGAACGGTAGGCTCTTGCCGTTACTCCTGGCTAAACACAATTCATGATAAAAGGAGGACTGGGGTGAATCGAGGGCATTGTAATAAAGGGCGAACAACAAAACTGGTAGGGGAGGAGAGGAGAATTTCCTCGTAAGGCAATGCCCTCTCTCCTATCACTCTCTGAAGTCCGAAAATGAATTGGTAGGGGAACCTGCAGAGCTGTAAATAATGTCCGCTAGCCGCTTAAATGAGGGTCGTGGAGTTGAAAAACAGGAAAGGGTTTGGTAGTGGAAGAGGAAGGGGCCAAATAAATCCGCAGATCGCTTGAGCTCTGCTATCGTCGCCTCGGCAAGGCCATGTCAGATGAGGATGCCGGTAAAAAGAACGAGAGAGGAAAAGGAAGGCTGGGCCCGACAAACCGGGAGTTGCCTGCCGCGGGTAATGAAGATGTTGAAAGGGCACAGCAGGAAAACGCGGGGAAGAGGACGGGTGCATGGGAAAGGGAGGGCATACTACGTACATTTAAAAGCAAAGCTAAAACATGGGGCCAAGCAATCAGAGTAGGCCTCAACAAGAGAAGTATCTAGGAAGAGAAGATACTCAAGGCAGAACATGACGCACGGTAGCGACATCCAAACGTAAAGGGGTTACTCCCGAGGGGGGGGAGGGGGGGGGGGGGGGGGGGGGTGGCGCAAGGGATTCTCTATGTAAGGTCTGTGTCAGGGGGGTCGATTAGGGGGGGGGGGAGGCTCGGCGTACGGAAAGCGCACTATCCGCAGGCAAAGTAATCTGTGCAGAACGCCAGAGAAAAGGGTGTCCGAAGGCATTGACGGATGAAAATTGGGGGGAGGAGGGGCTCAAGAGCGGTCATTCGGGGAAAATTCTCGCCGAGGTAGGCCACCGTGAAGGAGTAACTGACGAACAAGGGAGGGGAGGGGAGGAGAAAGAAAGAGGAGGAAAATGTAGATTTCATACCTCGAGGGGCTATTTAGAGGGGGAGATCACCCAGGGGAACGGGATAAGGAGGCAAAAAACCGTAGAAAGACCCCCAAAGGGAGAGTAGGGGTTGAGAAAGTGTTTCCGGAGACTAGGAGCTCGCGCGCGCGGGCCAGTCCGAGGGGGGGAGAAGCGTGGAAAGCGCGGCTGCGGAGGAATGGGCGGAGGGGCAAGCACCTAGGCTGTAACCCGACGATCTCCGTTCTACTCCGTTACTTCGAAAACCCTTTCTCAGAACGGAGAATCAGGAGGGACGAGGGGGGGGAGCGGGAAATATTAAGTTAAAGAGGGGGAGAGGAAATTAAGAGTCAGGACCGCTGAAAAGATCAACCATTTCAGTTAGGGGGATTTATAAGAAATTAGCTCAGCTTCAGGATTTCAAAGTGGTAGAACACACAAGAAATTGAGATTTGCATCAGGAACCAGGGATTCGCCGGTCAAAGAAAACCGTGTTGAAGGCAAGTGGTTTAGAGGGGGCGAAAGGCCGGGAGTAGTTCGGGGAGAACGTCCTGAGTGGAGAAAGCCGGTGTCTACACCAAAAAGGCCTCGTTCTCTCATTGGCGAGGGGCCGGCTGCTCGCCTGAAAAGCCGCAAAACGATGGTAGGGGGGCGTTCGTAGGGATTGAGGGGACTAAAGGGGGGAGTTCAAGAATCCGCATTCCAACTGACGTTCTCCCATAGAGGCGGCGCGGCATAATGGGGACAGAGGAATTGGGGAATTCTGTAGCTGACTGTACTGGGTGAGTGGGGGGACGCCAGAGAGACAGGACCTTCTGAGGGGAAAAATGGAACATGATTTCGATCCCGTTGGCAAAGTTAAAACCGAGCGACCATGGACTTAGTGTCCGGTAGGTCGTGGACATAAGGAAGGGAAAAGGTTTAGGGAAAAAAATACCGGCGGACTAGGGGGAGGAGGGGAATCCAGAAGAGGGGGACTAATGCGATTCTCTCTAAGAAACGAGCGGATACTTTAGAGAGGTGGTTTCCCGTCGGGAGCACCAGGCTTTCCTGGGAAAGGGGGGAAAGCATTGATCATAGGGGAAAGACAATGTGGATCGAAGCAGGACCCTCCGGAGAACAGGTCAAATACGGTGGAAGAGAACAGAAAGTCTTCCGCAGGGAGGGTTGAGAGCGCTCGCCATTGAGAAGGGATGTGGAAAGCGGGGAACAGAAAGCTAAGAAGGGGGGAATGGAGTTAGGGAGAAAAGAGCAACCTTTTTTTCCTTGGCTAAGAACTCGGTCTGTGATGAAAAACAAAAGAAGACCGAAAAGGGGAGAGGGTCGACTAGGAGGTGTTGGGCAGCCAAAAGGGGACGGGAGAAGCTAGAGAGAAGAAGAATAGAGTATCGGGGTGAGAAAAGAAAGGTAATCGATTCATAGGAGTCGAATCGTCAGAAAATTGGGAAAATCATTCGCTGGAGAAGACTAAGTATGCCGCGACGAAGAGAGGTAGCACAGGGAGAGATCCCGCTGGAAAACGTGTGGGAGGGAAAAAAAAATCAGAGAGAAAGCACTAGAGGCACACGGGGGGTGCAGGAAGAAAGGAGGCAAAGGCGAGCAGCGCCGCGCGGAAGAAAGGGGGTAAATCTCAACGCGCGAGGCCGGGTCTATACAATATCGAGGAAATCGACACTAAGTTTGAGATGGGGACAGGGGGGGGAAAGCCAAAGGGGGACAGCGTCGCACCGGAGAGGGAAAGAAAAGGGCCAAAGGACTTGGCAAGACGGTGTCGCGGAAATATCATTCGTGATGAGGTGTGGGAGAAAAAAATCCAAGGAGATGCGAAGAAAATGGAGCTCCGAAAGAAAGGGTGGTGAGGGGAGGCGGCCTTGACCTGAGAGAAGGAGTGCAAAGAAGGAAAACTACCGAAATAGAGGGAAAAACATAAGGAAAAAAGGGGAAACAGAGGCGTTGAAACAAGGGGGTTCAACCTTTAGCACCAAAAACGGGAAAACGGCGATCGCGATTGGGGGAGGCTTCCAATCGATCCACGGCCTGTCGAGCTAAGAGAGAGACATGCCCAATGTCTCGAGAAGAGGGTCACGGGAGAGGAAAAGTAAGAAAAGAGACTCTATTCGGCTACTTAAAAACACTTGCCCGCCGTGAGATGTAAAGGGAATTCATTGGTCCTGCAACAGGGGGGTGGGGAAGAGAAGACTGGGTGGGAGTTCCCGGTATCTACATCATTTACCGCATAAAAACAGAAGGTTGAAATCGAAACCCTATGGGGGAATGGGAGTATGGAAAGAGAAACTGCGAGAAGTTTTTTTCTTCATACGGGGGGGAGACGTGAATTCTGGCGAGAATTCAGATAAGGCGCGAAAATTGTGAAAGGAGGTAAGCTCAAAAAGGGAGAAATTTACTCCAACTAGGAAGGACCCTGAGTAGTAGATGGCGAAGCACTGAAGACGGGGAGCGCAGGCTAGAAAAATGAGATGTAAGAGACGATAATTATTAAGATAGACACACGCTTGCAACGGAGTTCTTATCTATCCTCACGGAGGGTCCTAAAGAGGGAGAAGGTGGAAAGGGGCCATCGAAGACCAGTTAGGAGGAGCGTAGGAAAAGAGAAAAAGAGGTCTCAGTCCTCTCTAGGTTCCCTATGTTGAGCCGTATTTCCCGAACTGTCTGGGGAAAGGGTTAAAGGGGCCAGTCGGCGGAAGTAAAAGCGACAAAAATTCACTTAGAGGTACCCATCCCCAGGGTGCAACCTCTTCTTAAAAAGGGGGGGAAGGTCATGGGGAAAGAAGAAACTCCTCGGTGGGGGGGGAGAACGCTAATTGGGGAGGTCGACGCGTTCGAAAAGGCAGCACATACTCTTACATGAAGAACGCCTGCCGAAGGCGGTGGAGGAGGGAAGCGCAACCGAAGAGAGGGGGGACAAACTAAAGAGAAAAAAAATTCAGTGCATCTTTACAATTGCGAGTAACTCCACGAACGAGGGGAAGAAAAATCGCGTGGACAATCGGGAATTTCGATAGTTAGGAAACAATATCGACTTCTTCCCTTGACGGGGGACGTTTATCTGGGGGCTTGAATGGAAAGGTGCAATTCTCAATCTAGAAAAAAACAAAAAGGAGGATTATGAAAGGAGATCAGGAAAGCTCGTCCCTATCACTCGAAGAAATGTAAAGAAATCTAAAAAAATTGGTTCGCCGTACCGGAAGAGGTCAATTCCGACTCCGTCCGAGACAAAAAGGGAAAAGAGGTAGGGTAGGGGAAGGGGAAGGAGGGGGGTTAGGGGGCAGCAGCATAGGTCAAATAAAAGCGGCAGAGAAAGAGTTTCTCTGCTCGCTTATCGAAGGGGAAGGCGTCGCAGCATGTCATGCATTCCGTCGGAGGGACGCATGAGGGTAAGGAGGAAGTGCCCGCACATGAGGGGGAAAGAAAAGGAAAAAAACCTCTATGGTGAGGGACAAGAGGTGAAACTGCGTTACTATTAAATGACGTTTTGCATTGAAGGGAACATACGACCGTACATGGAAGAAGAACTCTAACCCACATGAAAGCCAGTCCGGAGAAAAGAAAGGCTGGAAAGGGGGGGGAAAAGATTACGGAGTAGAAAAAAGGCATACTCCCATAAACGGGATCTACCTCGAGAAACGTAAAGTCGTGCGGGGGGCCCGGCGCGAGGGACGAGCCAGCAATACGTAGAAAAGTGTGGTGCGGAGATAAACTTCCGGGCGAGTAGTAGTGCCGCTCCCTATCCGACAAGGGCAAGTATCTGTTTGCGCGAAAAGAGATACTCAGGGTCCGGAGGGGGAGTACTCGGAAAAAATTTGTGAAGAGCGTCATCAATCCTTCTCGAGGGAAGGATTGCTGAACTTCAAACCTTCATGAAAGGACGCAACAACATCGCTCAGTTTCTCGTAAAGAACTCCGCCAAGAGGACAAGAGAGCACCGATGAAAAGGCTGGTCTTTCAAAAGGAGGGGAGGCAAATGCATGGGGAAAGGGGAGTAATTTCTCTCAAAGTTCTTTCTCGATCCAAAAGTACGCAAGACCCCAAGGGGGAAAACAGAAAGAGGCAAGGTGGGGGAAGTGAAAAAAGAAGAGGGCTCGGAGCGAGGGGAATAAGATGAATCGCCCTCGTGAACAACGGCGGCGGCCTTGCGACAGTGTCAATTCATTGGGGAGATATTCCTTCAAAAGCCGCACCTAAAGGCGCCAGTACGAGAAGGAGGAAGCAGGGTCAGGGAGGGCAACAACGTTACCCCTGAGAGGCCCTCTCCGCGATGCAGGAGGGGCAAGGGGGAAGTTAGTGTTTTTAAAAGAAGGGGAAGATCTGGAGAAAAAAGGATCTTGGAAAGGGAAGCTTGCTAAGTCGATCTCTCACAGGAAGGATTCTGTGATTGGAAAAAAGTAACCGGGTATCTGCTAAGGGTTCCGGAATTTTGAACCAAAAGGAAGAACTAAATTGGGGGGGATAAGGGGACCAAGAGGAGGAAAAAACCAGGGTGAATTCAGTGGTGTGTGGAGCGTTCTACGGCTGGTCCGGTCCTGCTGAGGAAGGAAAAAAGGAGTGTCGATGGATTGGGTCAAAACGGCAAAGAGGCGGCGAAAAAGAGCCTTGATAAATGTGGGGGGACAAAACGATTTCATGATCTAGGCTTTCCGTATCTTGGAGGGGAGTAGTTCTGCGGGACGCTCACAAGCGAAGAGCAAATAGAAAGGAGGTTCATCGAGTATGAGGGGATACACGCGAATTGATTTTAAGTTAGTGAACTTACTCGACGAACGGGACCTGTGAGAAGTCGCCGAAACGAAGAGGGACGCAGCAGTAAAAGGAGCAGCGACTAGTCCTGGGGAAAGGGAGAAGGGGGGGGGGGGGGGGGGTTGGGGGGGGGGGGACTGAGATAGAAACGAGAAGATTTAGTTTCCGGTACTTCTGGAGGAAAGAGCAGTCTTCAAAAAAGAACGTTTCGAATTCCACTCCAAGTAAACGCGGGGGGGGGGGGAAATGTGCAAAGAACGGGGGTATAAGAATGGGAAAAGATATTTCAAGTGGCGTAATGCATTCGGAAGCAAGACCGATTCTGCGACTTTAGGGGGAACCCGTCTTGAGAATCAGGGGTCCTGAGGGAGCGCGGCCCACGCATTGGGAACAAAAAAAAACAACGGGCTAAGGAGAAAAGTGGGGTCCGGGGGCTCAAAAAAGGGGGGCTTCAATACGGTGAAATCCCAATCCGGAGACGGCATTCTTTTTATTAAGAGAGGAAACCACCGGGAAATATCTTCAGTAGATTAGGGGGGAGAAAACACTTAAGAAAATACGACCGTCGGGAGGGGTAAAAATCTGAAGAAAAAAGGGGGGGAAAAGCTCGTCTGACCTACGACCAAAGACCCTAAAGCCAAATGATGGTCGAACTTCGCGTGGAAGGAGAGCATCAACTGTAGAGAACCAGACTAGCGCAAGAAAAAGAGGGATGGGGAATGCATGGAAAAATAACGTACAAGGAAGCGTGGTTTAAAAGAGACGTCTCAACAGACCAGAGGACTTCATTCAATGGACCAATCATTCCTCGGAAGAGGAGAACCAACGGTTTAAGAGAAAAGGGGGAGGAGAGGCTGACTGCCCGCTGGAACGGAGTTTTCGCATAAAAAGCAAGATACCGAAAGCTAGAAAAAAGACCATACGTTTTTGGAAACGGCTCAACCTGTAAAAAGAGAAGCAAAGGACCTGCAAAGTAACCGCACACGAAGGGAAGCGGGCCTTTCGTACAATTGCAAAGAAAAAAAGTGCTGAAACTCAGGGACGAGCCACGATTCGGGAGGTACGGGGAAACTCGGTCTCAGAAAAAAACCAAGTGAAAAGGGGGGGGGGGACAACCGAAGAATCGGGCGCGAGATTGTTTCAATTTTCGTGATTGGTAGGGGGGGGTCTCTACCCAAAATAAAAGACTGAAGCTTAGCGATACCCAGGTCTCAAATCCAAAAACCAGAGGGGGGGAGCGCCAAAAGGAAGCAAGTGAAAGGAAAAGCAGATCTAACCCTTATTACGGGAAAAAAATTTCCGCCGAAAAAGTAAGGACGGAAGAGACTATAACGGAGAAGGGGGGGCACCGGGGAAATCAAACTAACGCGAGAGAAGGCTATGCTTACAGCGATGGTGTCTTATGGCGAGCTGCAACCTAGAAAAGCAAAAGTTGCCAAAGAAAAAGATGAAAAAGAGCTTTCACGGAAGCGGACTTTCAACTATCGCTCGAAAGAAAAGAAAATTCTAGTCTAACGGAAATTGCCGCCTTAAGTGACGAGATTCAGAGGGAGACTCTTCCGGGGGGGGTTGTCCAAGGGGGGTTATTCTGACTTTGACGATACTCAGTCATTGATCAAAATAATGAATCTCAATACACACGGTTAAGGCTAAAAAAATCGGGGAAAAGAGTGGCGGAGTTCTTGAGGCCGAGAGAACTTGAGTCTCTTTTGTTGGGTCATAAGGAAGAGTAGGAAGAAAAGTGCCTGGAGCAAAGAAAAGTCATCAGTTCTCTATTCCTCCTTCAGATCGCAACTCTAGAGTACGCCAACATGGGGAAAACTTACCCACAGTCTTCTTATTTCTCCAGGACGCGAAAGAGACGAGGAGAGAGACTTTCGGAGGAGAGAAGAAGTTAGTGGTCTGAAGGGGGGGGAAGATCTACCACACTCTTTCCTAAGGATTATGAAGGCACGGTCGCCGCCAAATGATACCGGGGACGAGGTTGGCAAAGAAAATGTAGGCGGTCGAGGGGAGCTCTAGGCTAGAATTCTCTACTTTTTTCCTGGGGAGCACGCCGTATTTCCGGGAACTGGCTTGTTGCCATGGGCTGCGTGCCGTTGGAGGTGCGATACGAGGAAAGGGGAAAAGGGGAAGAAAGAAGTGTCATATACCGGGGCGTTTCAGCTGTGACCTGAACCACAGGGAGGGAAATGGCCGAACGGAGGGAATATTTGGATTTCCAAGGAGGGGTACCCTCATGCGCAGGGATGGCTACCGAAAGAACTACTCTGACAGGGGCTGGAGGGCCTTTGAGACCGAGAATAGCTCCAGAAAAGGGGGCCATATTTCGGGGACGACTAAATCTAGCTCGGAAACGGTCATTCATCTTTCATACTCCACTAAAAGGGGTGAACGCTTGGACGGGAAATTCTAAGAAAGAGGGCCGTACGGAATTATTTGAAGGCAGCTTCCTTTATAGCTCTATTTCAGAAGTTCACGAAGGACATACATCTCTCTAAAAAGGAGGAGGAAGAGGAGATTTAAAAAAAAGGAAAGGACAATTGCCAGTGTCCGATCCACGAGCCGCTGCATCGGTAAGAATCTTGAACGTGGTTGAACCGGCAATAGCGGGATCGAGGTGAGAAAGAAAAAAAGTGCTACCCATTAGTTCACAAAACCAAAAAAGAAAAAAAACCAGAAAAACAAAAAAAAAAAAACAAACCAAAACAAACCAAAAAAAAACCCCAACCAAAAGAAAAGAAAAAACAGGAGTTACTCTCGTCGTGCACTGAATGGTGAGGGGATCTCTTCGTAACAAAGAAGCGCAGATAGGGAGCGCATGAAGGGTCGCCCTGGAAGCGAAGCATGTCAAGTATGGCTGCGGGTACCATAGGAGATGAGGGTACGCAAAGGATTACAATTAAAGCCAACCAGGGGGGAAGTTGAGGGAGGGGAACTCGATTGGGGGGACGGCGGTTAAACTCGGTATATTAACTTCCGGGGGGGCCGTTGTCGAAGGAGCGGTCATACGAGGGAAGGGGGCCACGCAAAAAAAAAAAAACATGGGAACCAAGCGTGGGAAATACGTCGTGCTCCAAAAGGCAAAACCATTATCTAGGAAACTCGAGACAGGAGAGCCCATGACTCAGGAAAGGAACGAACACCGGGTGAGGGGATACCGAGAAAGGGGAAGGGTCGGATCAGGTCAGAGGAAGGCAAGCGTTTTGGTCGGAAAGAAGACTTTCATTTCTTGAGAACTGCCCTTATTGTCAGAAATCGACGCCTGCATAGAATGTGCGCGTGCTGGGAAGAAGAAGGGTCAGGAGGGAGGGCTTCACGAGGGGGGGATGCGCTTCAATGCCCAGCGTCTGCTATTCTTGCGAGTATCAGAAGAAAGAGGGGCACGACAGGAGAAAATAGGGCTGACGCCAACACCGGAGTGCAATACATAGGGAAAGGAAAAGGGTGAAAATCAAAAGGAGAAGGGGGCAGTCTTGCGATGAATAACGCGGTGAAGAAAGGATTCCGGAAGTCGCTCCCAAAGGAGCTATACCCAAAGAGAAAAACATGAATGGGGGACAGCGAACCGGAGTGTTTTTCCGTAGACTTCAGAGCGCGCTCTTGGAACCGATGAATCGACGAGTGACCGCTGAGAAGGGCTGGAAATGGGGAAATTCGGATAGCTGCACTCGTCCATGCAGAAAAGATCAGGCTTTATCCTAGCACCAACGACGATGCCGTGTCGAAGGAAGGGGAGGTCAGGAAAAAAGGGTCTCAGGAGAAAGAACTCGAGGACGCCGGGGGGGACGGATGAAGTTGGGGAATGGTCTTACTCACGTTAGCAAGGGCATAATGAAGGAAAGCCTGCCGGGGGTCCTATCTTCGAGAAGGGAGGGGAGAATTCTGGGTTTTGGGGAGAATGGGTCCCAGGTTTGTGTAACCCACGAAACCTAAATTGAAATGCGAACAATTGAGAATGGAGGGGAAAAGGGTAAGTCATGTGGGGGGGGACCTACTGGGGAAGGTAAATGCTGATTTTCGAAAGAGTGTCGATTTTCCTAAAGGAAGGTGGCTAGACCCGGCCCGGCCGCGGAGCATTGCGCACCGGATGAACTAGAGAATTGAAAGGGGGATACGGCAAAAAAGATGGGGCGAGGGATTATGGAAAGAGGCGAAAATGATCACTTTTTCCAAACAGAATAGCCAATTTTGAGGGGCGAAAAAGGAAAAGATGGCGGACGGAGATAATTTGAGAAAGGAGAAGTGGGGGGAAGGGGAACTTAGATAGAAAGGGTCGGTTAAGTAAGAAAGGTACGGAGGCATCATCAACATTCCGAAAAGGCGGGCTATGAGTCGTGTTAAGGATCCCGTGCTGCGGAAAAAAAAGGCAAGCGGAAAGAATTTAGGACTTCTGTCGTAGGCATAGGGGAGGCGTAAAAAAGTGACCAAGGGGGGGAGGAAAAGAAAAGTAAGTCGATGGGGCGTAGGGAAACCATTGAAATCCCCTGAGTTCAATGTGCTAATGCTATATTATACACCGACTGCGGAGACTTTAGAGGGAGGAAACCTCTTTAGGAAAGAAGGCTGGTGAGATCGGCCCCACTCATGGAAAAAAGGGGGGGGGAGTAAAAGGGACCACTGCGTCGGAAAGTAACTCTCACTCAGTACCCGCTTTTCTTCAGTACGGGGAAAAAATCAAAGAAAGGGGTGGGAGGAAAGAAAGAGAAGGGAGACAAATGATATCAGTTCCATGTTTCTAAGGGACTACGCAAATCGACAGGGTAATTGTGGAGGGGAAGATCTAACGTTGGTCATGGGGAGATAGGTAGAGGATCCGACAGAATATAAGCAAAAAGAAGCGTCTTTTGTAATTCTCGGGGGAAGGATCGAATCATGTACCAAGACTTATCCGCCAGCATAAGAAAAGGGGGGGGAAATTACGGGAAGCAAGGAAGCGTGGGATTTTGTGCAAACTGAAAAAAAAAAAAACAAACCATAAAGAAGGGATCAATCTACAGAAGTTGAAATCAATGGGGGCGGAGAACTACTCATTATGCAAACCGTGTCCTATGGGAGAGGAAAGGGGGCTAGCGGATCCTCAAACGGTGAATCAAAGGGGGAGTCAAACCTCAAGCTCGAGTCCTCTTTGGAAAAGAAAGGGGTAAGGCGAGCACATCCCCGAGGGAGCACTGATCTCACGCGTAAGGCGATAGAACAAAAGTAGTAGCAAGAGAACACAGACCGAAAGGGGAAAAGGAAGAGAATTCAGTGGGAACAACGCTCATAAACCACTGAAGGAGAGGGGGTTTCAACCGGGGAAAGGCGAATCCGGGGATATCAAGAGTTATGGGCGTGGGTTCTACCCGGGTGAGGATAACCCGTTCGGGAGCCAGCATCCAGGAAAATGGGTGAGCGCCGACTAAAGGAGGAAGGCGGGAAAGGAGTCAAGGGAAAGTCAGTATCTACCATTGGGGGGGGGTATTGAAAAAATAAAAGGGGAATTACCATGCGCTGCAGATTCTAGTTAACATCGAGTAAATGGTTCACCTTGGGGAGTCGTCACCGCGTAGGAGAGCTTCAGAGGAGTGGGAAGAGGAGAAGCGAGGAGGAGTTAGGGAAAGGACCTCTAGACAATGCGCCCAAGGAACAATCCTCTCCTCAATTCACGAGTTCGAGAGAGTAATGGCAAATAAGGAGCTCTCGGCGAGGAAATCAAAACAACGAGGGCAAATGGGGAAGAAGTAATTTTCCACTTTGGGCCGTACTGTGGGTGTAGGAGAACGACGGTTTGGAGGGCCCTTTATCGCAAGGGGGTAAGGGTGTATATAACCTTCGATACAGCGCTGGGAGGGTCGACCCTTTGGTATGAGTCTTATGTCGGGGAAGAGAACTGCGCGAGGGGGGAGTCATGAACACGAGATGCGCACGACATGGCTTCAGAAAAAAGAGGGAAAGTGAAGGGACTAGAAAAAGTCTCCACCATAAGACTAGTACGCCAACTGCGGAGAACCTGATTATTGCCGATGCACGCGGCCATCAAGAGAGAATGGGGAATCTTCTCGTTCTCTGGAAAGGAGAGAACGACGCGCAAGGAAATAGACACTCTTGCAGACGGATTTGCTTTATCTGTAAAAATCGCTAACAGCCGAGGGGGACCGATGAGGTACGGGTGCGAAGGAGAGTAAGAATTCATGTTCTACGTAGCTCGGAAGGAATCGCTACTGGGGGGGGGTGAGCAAAAGTTCCGAAAGAGGAAGAGGGTGCCATGTTTTAAGGGACATGTATTCGAAGAAAAAAAGGGAAAGGCGACAGGGGAAAGGAATTCATAGTACAGCGAGCGGTCTTGAAGAAACGAGGGAATAGAAAGCCGCAGTCCAAGGCTGGCATTGGCGAAAGGGGAACAGGGGGCGACGCAAGGAGTGCGAAGCAAAGGAAACAGAAGGAACATGCTGCGAACAGGCAGAAGGCGCCTGATAGACAACGGCACGCTAAAGGAGGGCGCGTTTATTTTGACCGACTAAAGATACCACCATTCAGTCATGTTCACTGGGGCGTACTCCACGACCGCTGGGAGGAGGGGGGGAGTCTTACAATCTTAGTGGGGGAACCAGGACTTCGCCGGGAAAAAAAGAGGGGGGGACTGAGGACAGGCCGGTGATCGGACTCAGGGAAGTTTCACTTACTGCCATTCTCAGAATGCACAAAAAAGAAGGCTTAAACGAAAAGATAATGAGGAAAAGAAAGCATGCCCCTCTTAAAAAAGAGGAGGGAAAAACGTAAGAGCGAAAGGGGGGGCGACCACCAAAAAGCAAGTAAAACAGGGAACGCTCCCACTGCTGCTCCCATGGGGGGGAGAACAAGTGGAACTATTCAAAGGGGGGGTATCTAAAGAAGGGAGTCGGGGAGGATCTTCGCTGAAAGACATCAGCGAGGGGGCTGCAAGCCAGAACGCTTCGCATGAGGGCCAATTAGTCTCAATGGAAAGAAAAACGAGGAGTTGGTAAAGGAAGACTGGTAACTGACCTCAGATTTGGGAGCAAGTCCCCCAACCCAAAAAAACCGGGGAAGAGGGTAAATGAAAGCCTTGCCGTTGTGAGGAATCGGGGGTCATACTACAACATGGGCACGTCATCAAGAAAGGGCTAAAAGCCAGTAAGAAAAGTACTTCAGGAACCAGAAAAAAGAGAGTATTAAAGGCTAAAAAAGGAAAAATACCGAAAGAAAGGAGAGATGTCCACCGGAGGCAGGTCTCCCTATGGGGAGGAGTCGAGTGAGGTAGCGAAGCATGCGGCAACGTTTGGGGGAATGGACGCAGTGAGAAACGTGCACTTGCAAGGGGGACACACGCGCACTATCCCCTTCGAAAGAGGGGTCTTTGCGCTTGAGACAGAGAAATACTCAGGTTCAAGCAGGTTGGCGTCCTGTAAGGGTCGCCGAGGGTAGTTACGGGCGAAAAAAAGAAGGACGACTAGGGGCAATTGGAATTCTCGCATAAATTTCTTCCACAGCATTGCCCGAGGAAAAAACAAAAAGAAGTTTCTCAAGATTTCCACAAGGAAATACCGCGCGGTCCTTGAATCGGTGTAGAAGGCTGTCGATACTGGGAGCACAAAAACTGGCGGAGATAAAAAAACCTTACAAAAAAAAGAAAGGAGGAGGTCCGAAGACGCGAGGGGGGGGGAGTCCCGAGACGCAGATGAGTGCAGTCCAGGTCGACAGCTTACCTCGTCTGGGAGGTGCTGACCTTGCAATTCAGCGATCTTGCGGAAGACTACTTCCAACTCTGAAAGAAAGAAAATAGACGATCGCCTTGTAAAGCCTTTTTACAAAGGTGACCCCTGGAGCAAGGCACTCTCCATCGCGACGAGGGGGGGGAAGGGTGAGTTCAAAGGGGGGGGGAAATGGGGGGGGGGGTAGACTCATCTAAAAGGAGAGAGGTAAAGCCTCCCTCTTGCCAAGATCTCTCTTCAACAGAAGGATCTGGGAGGATTACAGTATCGCTCAAGGAAGGAGTTTGGTTAGCGGAAGACCGAATGGGATGGAAAAGAGTTCGCCGGTCCAAGGGGGGGGGGAAAAAACGGGTATTCAGTTGTTTACTTGGGGAGACGCCGAATCGTGGGCTAGATAAGGAGATGCCGAGTTTCACAGGTCGATGGTCCGAAAGCCGAAGGAAAAGGAACGGGAAGCTGTGAGAGGAGGCGGGAGCGACTTGAGCACGGCAAACGAGATTGGCTTAGAGGAGGGAGCTGAGCTTGTGTTCTGCATCACGTTTCCAGCGGAAAAAGGCAATTTCCGTTCGACCATAGAACGGGGACAGAGGCATAATTTAGTCAGAGGAAAGGGGGGGAAAACTTCACGTTGGGAAAGAAGGATGGTCTGTTGATAGTCGCCGGAAGGAGGCTTGAAAGAGGCAGCATTCAAAAGTATGATGGAGATAGTCTGGTACATGAAGAAGTTGTCTGCGAGACTTAAAACAAGGGGCTTAGTGTCCGGTACTTAAAAAAAGGAGGAAGACAGAAGGGGATCTTCTTAAGGAAATTCGTAAACTCACTCGTACCGGAGTCGTTAGTAGGACAGGGAAAACCGAAATCTCCCGGAGAGGGAAGGTTTCAAGTAGGCTATGAAAGCCAAAGGATGACGGAGACTTTATAAGGATGGTGGATTTCCCGTAAAGAGGTTCCTGCGTGAGAGGAGGACACGCAGTGTGGAAAGATACAAAAACAAACGAGGAAAAGAGATCCACTGAAGCAGATCAGATGAAAAGCCGGAAGAGGGAAATCACAAAAAAATTCTCCTCAGTCGGTGGATTAAGAGCGCAGAGGGGGGGTGAAGGCCACCTTTGAAATATGGAAAGGAATGGTCCATGTTTTCTAAAAAAGAAGCCGACGCCGGGGAACGGGAGGGAAAAAAAAGATCGCGTGGCCTTGGTGATGATGCTACTACAGAAGTACCGGATAAAAGATGTTCTCCTCGCTTTGGAGAGCAGCCCAACGGATCGGGAGAAAAGACTATTCTCCATCATAGAGGGGAAAGGGAGCATAAAGGAAGGGAAGAGGACTTCACAAAAGGGAGCAGAGCAGGGAAAAAAAATTCCGGCGAGAACTACTCAAAGGTCACTCTACGAACGGATTCCTATGGAACAGCAAGAGGGGGGAGATGCGGATGACCGCTGAAGTGAGAAGGGTGTTTCGGAAGAAGGCAGGAAAGGAAGATAAGCCATCTCATCTGTGGGGCTCAACCCTTTAGTCAAGGGAGCAGCACGGCGCGGAAAGGGACTCAACTCTAAAGGGCTAGACAATAGCGTAGTTAAAAGAGGGGAACTAATTGGGAAAAAAAGAAGCACCTATGAGGCGAGAGAACCATATTCACACGAAAACCGCCTTGACCTTCCCGGGAGTTCAAAATCGGGCGTGGAGGAGGTGGGTTTCTAAAATCCTGGAATCTGATCGGCGATACCGGGAGGGGTTCTCAGCATATAAAAGGTGTGGAAGGACATCCCGACGGCGGGAAAAAAGGGAATTCGGACCTAGATGAATCAGGACTACCAGGGGAAGAATCTTTCAAAACATCAGACCTCAAATCACAAATTGGGGGGGCGCGCTGAAGAGAGTTGAAAGGGGAGGGGGGAACGTCACGGCGGGCGATCTTTATTATGAATAGGTGCGATCGTTGCGGAAGGAGCAGCTTCGGAAAGGGGAGAACAAATTAAGGAACTTCAAGAATCGCAAAGGGGGGAAGAGGTCGGGTTCTCGGGGTAGAGCTCGGCCACTAAGCTCTAGTGAACGAATAAAACACTTGGTCTATTTCTCTTTCAGTGAGGGTACCGGGGTACTACGGGGGTAGAATGAGGTTTGTGTGGGGCGGGTGCGAATCAAAGCATTTTGATCTCAAACCTCATTCAGGGAGAAGCGCGGTATGAAATAGGGAGGAACCTCTCTTGTCTCGGGGTCTGATTCCTAAAGAGAATGGTGTTGGGGGCGGGGGGGGGGGGGAAGAAGATAAGGTACAGAAAAAGAAAGAATGCATCGCTGCATAAGAGGTGGCCCGAAGAAACCTTGGCGGGCGGAAAGAAAAAGACTTACTTACCCTGGGAAGCTGGGCAAGGACGCTCAAGAGAGCAAAGGAGATATGTGAAAAGGGGAATGGGGCGCAAGGCAAAAGAGAACCAAAAACCTTCTGCATACGTATTGCCGGAAGACGCACCTCTCTCCTCCCAAAACTTTTTACGGGGGAAGAGGGATGACTCTAAAAGAGGTGAAGCGAATGATTCGAGAAGGGACTACTGGTGCCAAGAAGCCGTAATTTCTCGAATAGTACTGGAGGGTGCATTGGTTTTCGAGTGCTGGGCCAAAGTTTAGTTAACCGCAGGGGGACTGACTGGGGAATTTCATAGTAAAAGGGGGGGAAACAGAGGGACTTGACCAGAGAAGAGAGGTCATTTACCGGCCTGCAGGAAAAACCTCTTTTTTTTCGGGGGGGGAGCCTCATTGGGAAAAGCATTCTAAAGAATGAGACCTGCCAAATATGACATAGAGAGAAAAAAAGGCGCCGATACTCGCGCATCGCTCAAATGGCCGATCTGCCTCTTTTTTGAAAAAGCGGAGCTACCACCATTCATGGAGGCACGTGGCTTAACTCCAAGGGGGAAGGGAGCGGGAAAAAAGGGGGCCGCGCTGGTGGTATCGAACCAATTAAGGAGTAAACGTCCTCGTCGAAGTATCGACGCTATTCACAAGGACTGATAGAAAGCGAGATCACCAACAACACGGATTAGGGGAATGACGGTACTTCCTGAAAAGGGGCGTCCATCACGGGAAAAACGGAAGGCTAAAAGGCATTGCGTTTTTCGCCACGTAAGGCAAGAGCGCAATTCGAGTCCGCTCCCAAGATTAACATGCGGTTCTTGGAAAATGACGATGCCTGATGAAAAGGGAGAGGTAGAAAGAGGAGAATTAGATCACGATAATGACGGGCGTCGTCGCAGCTGGGGAGGGGTGCTGCCGGTTAGCAATCGAAAGGAGGGTACCATGAGGAGAGGGGGCCCGCCCAAACCGGGGAAGGGCGGCGGCCGGGGTCGGTCATTTCCCAAAGAGGGGAAAGAAGTAAATGACTGAGTTGAGGGAGAAGGCGGGGGGTCCCCCAAAAGGAAACCGTCATGGGCAAAGGAAATCTAACCCATGGAAAAAAAGAATGGAATCAGAAGGCGTTGCTCCAAAACTAAGTCGAGGAAGGGTTGAAAAAGAGACTCATCGAGAAAAGGGGGAGAAACGGTAAGCGACATCGATGGCAAAAAAGGGTCGGTACTCCCGATGGCGAAGTGCGATCGATCAGAGAGGAAAGCGTTGTTGTCGATCACGTGCATGCGAAGGGGAGGAACTTCGGGGAAAGAGCAGAGCCCGAATAAGAAGGGGAGGAGGGATTCGCAAAGAGGACTACAGGGGCAGGGGGCGTACTCGTCGCCCAATGGGGGGTACTCGCATCAATCGCGCGCATTCTTCGTGAGAAGCAGAAAGTCTGAAGGAGGAGGCGAGAAACAAAAAGGGAAGGGCAATAATACAGCGAGGGTCGCACCTTTTCAAGAGAGGTCTTTCTATAAAGGGTGAGATTCACACCAGGCGATACCGAAATCGCTCCCAACGGTAAAAGAAAAAAAAAATGGAAAAAAACCTAGCTAGACAGCGAACCGGAAGGGTTTCCTTAGACGAGCTCGCGCGCGGCTTTGTCACGTCTACAATCGACATGAACAAAGAGGAGGGAGGGAGGCGGTGCAAAAAGGAGGCTAGAGGAGCAGCAAAGAGGAGATGTACGCCTAGCCCATAAGAGAGGCCGTGTCGTATCTCCGGGCAACACACGGGACCAAAGGGAAAAGCCATCTCGATTCGCTAGGAGGCTGGAAGGGGGTGAAGGGAGGAGAATGGTAATCAACAGAGTCAATGCCGCGGAGGAGCATCACCTTTCATTGATTCTGGAAAATAAACGGCGGATCGAGGAAGGAAGGGCCCGGATTTGGTTAAAAAATCCGAAATTGAGATTTGGAGACATGAGCCGGTCAATTTGAAACAGTGGAAGGAAGAGGTGCACGCGGCGGTCAATGGCGGGAGTTTCGCAGTCGTTTCCGATTGTCCGAACCGATATTTCTCTAGACCAGAAGTACGCGTTAGAAGGGGACCGAACCGGAGAGTTGGAAGAAAAGGTTGAGCAGGAGGGGGGGGGTCAATTGAGGCCGTTCTGCAAGTCACGTTAAGCGGATCCGCTTATTCAATGCAGACCATAAAAA
>Ga0179593_1307375_pt1 | contig 21839 bp, 21 predicted proteins | sample CZODoug2_1_08_16_FD_185931 | JGI IMG/M metagenome (GOLD analysis project Ga0179593, IMG submission 185931) | Vadose zone soil fungal communities from Angelo Coast Range Reserve, California, USA - CZODoug2_1_08_16fungal (PacBio error correction) | ecosystem: Environmental > Terrestrial > Soil >...
ACAGGTTGGGAAAACGCCCAATGGTAAAAAAAACAAAGAAGTTTCACGCATGGGGGATTGGGGGGTTTTTTTTAAAAGCAAAACAAGAGGGAAAAGACAGTTGCGGGAAGAATAGCCAGGGGGTCGAACGGGGAAACACAAAACACTTTGGGGAGGTGCAAGGCCCAGAAACACAACCATCAAAGGCACAAAAACGACCGAGGGAGGACACGGGGGGAAAAACGGAAGTGAAACTGGCAAGCGCTGCGGTCGGTCCGAAAGGGGTGCTTCAAAAAAAACCGACGTCATCTGAATAAAATGGGAGTAGGGGAGGGATGGCTTCACGGGGGTGGGGGGAGACTTTTTTCACCCATAATGATAGAGGCGTGAAAAAATAAGACAAAAAAACGCTCCCTTGTGTTCAGGGTAGTATGCGGCTTACGGGGTTGGGCAAGGGGGGGGGGTTAGGACCACACCAAAAAAACAAAAAAGACCAAACAGAATCATAGCGGAACGGGGGAAAAGATTTGGCGTTGATCAATCAACTCCTATCTAACAAGTGTAGTGGAAAGCAAGGGGTGGCAGGATGTTTTGAAAAATAACCGAAACCACAGGGGCGTCCGGGAAATGGGAACATTGGAGAAAAGGGGGGGGGCATATGGGGGTCAAGTGAGGCACGGTGGGACCAAAACGGACACGGGGGGGGGCTCATCCCTGCATCCTGTTCACGGAAGGAGTTAAACAAAAATTCCCCTGACGACGGTGGTAGACGGTGACTTCAACAAGTCCGACAGATCCTTGGGCGGGGGGAAATCCAGCAGGTCACCTCAAAAGGGAAGGCGGTTGGGTCAGGGGGTGATTGGGGCGGGGAAGAAAGCGTTACCCAAAGAAAAGCTCATCCAAAGGGAAAAAGATCCACCTAGGAGCCCATAGAGGTCCCAGTCACATCATGAATCCAGGAACAGGAGGGGAGGGAAGGGTGAGATGAATTAGTGGTCTGAGGGGTCAAAAACGAAATGCGGCAAGTGCTCTCCAAAATGGTTTGGGAGGAAAAAGTAGACAGGGGGTGTCGGGGTACCAGGGGGGTCTGGTTGGGGTGGGGGGTGGCAGGGGGGGACAAGGGGTCTGCTTTAAGTCAAAAGAAAGTGTTGGCGTAAAATGAACTGGGGGCCGTAGATCACCGAAGAGGCAAAGGCAAGCTAGTTCGAGTGGCAGGGGCAGGGTGGGGATGAGACTAAAACAAGTAAAGTTTCGTGTCCAGTCGGGGTTGTGCATCCAATAAAATATTGCCCGAGACCAAGTTTGACAAAAAGGGAGGGGGGTTTCATAGAAAACCAATCAATCGAGAAAAAACTCCCTGCACGTATTTTTGGGAAATTTTTGTGTCTCGGAAAAGGGTGCAAGATAGAAGCGGGGGCCCTGGGTGCCTCAAAACCCAAAGTTGAAAGGGGGCTAATCCAAAATCTGCACCCGGGAGCCGTTTTGGGGTGCCAAGCTTTCCGTCGTTCCCGCAAAAGGGCTACGCTCTGGTTTCCGTCGGGGGGGAACCATCTGGTGGCCACCAGACGGGACTAGGGGGGTATGGTGGAAGGGGGTCCTGCTGCAAACAAAATTGTGGTGTGGGAATCCAACGTTCGCTGAAAACAGATGTTTTTGGGTCAAGTTGAGGTATGGAAAAGGAGGCCGAGTATGTTCACCAAAACGACCACCCCCGAGGGGGGTAAATAAGGAATTAAAGCGGATGAGGGTTGACATACGGCTTGGGAAAAAAAGGATGGGGAAGATAAAGTACTGCACTGCAACAAACGAGGGGGAGGCCTGGGGGGCCTAGAAATGGGAGAAAAACAGAATAACCGGAAAAACAAAAACAGTATTGGGGAGGGGTGGGAAATAGGAAGCCTTTGAGAAGAGCTACCTCAGGCAGGTTGGGAGAAAGCATAGGCTAAAACAGACCTGTTAAAAGACGAAAAGAAAAGGAGCCAATTGGACAAAGGGGGCCAGGGGGGGAACTGGGTCACGTTTGCAATGCACAAAAAAGATCGGGGGACAAGCCTTTTAAGGGAATTGGGAAAGAAGGGGGTGTGACAATATCTATATATAAAAGGGAGAAAAAAAAGCAAATATTCAACCCCGTTATCACCCGAAAGCAAAAAAAGTTGGGGGGGAACGAGACCGAAAATGCAAGTGGTAAGGTCAAACAGTCTCTGTTTAAAAGACAAACAATGGCGAAATAGGTTGGGGAAAAGGGGGGGGAACAGGGTAAAGTCTGAGGCCCTGGGTGGGGACCACGACTTGGAAAAAAAACTCCAAGGGGGGGCCCCCACGGAACCGGGGGGAGAGCATGGTGGGGTCAAAATTTTGTAGGGGTCCCGGGCAAACAGGGACGGCACACCGAAAGTGAAAGTCCGACCAAAAGGCAGGGAAAAAAAAGAATCCTGGGGGGCAAAATGGGCTGTGCGAAAAGCACACAATGGAGATGAAAAAAGGCAGTTTCTATGAATAGGGTGGTGAGGCCATTGACTGGGCAAAATAACCAATATTTTTATCAAACAACACACGTAACTAATAACTACTTGCCCTTGGGGGGGGGAACGGTGATAAGTGAAAAGTTATGTCCAGAAAAAAAGTCAATCATACAAAAATGCACACCAAGAAAAAAAAAAACAGAAATTTACCACCGAGGAAAACCAGCCCCCATTTGGGGGTCTAGAAAAAATGCCGTCGTTAGGAAAAAAAGCGCCGCACTGGCCACGGGGGGGGAATAGCGGTTGGGCAGGGGGAAAAAAACCAGCGCCTCAAGGACGCTTTGGGGGGGGTAGCTTGGGGAGGGGGAAGAACCTTTCCATAAGAACTCAAATCTCAAAAGGAGAAGGGGAAAGGTAAAAACATGAGAGAACGCAATGGTTCTTCAACCGGAAAGGGGGGGGGGTTTACGCAAGCCGTCACCGGGGGAGTAACGGTTTCAGATCGCAACAGAGGGCTCCGGAGAAGGGGGGACGTGGGGAATCTGGCATTAAAAAACTTACCCACTCCAGAACCAAAAAGAACTAGGGAGAAAAAAACGGGTACCAGAAATCTGGGAAGCACGGGATGTGTGCAGACACCTGGGGGGGGGGGGGGGGGTACCCTAACCGAAAACACTTGTGGAAGTGTCCATGAAAACAAGAAAAAACAAACGGCTTGTCAAAACAGGCGTTTAAGGGTGGTGAAAGAGGCATGGAGAAAAAGAAAACCAATAGGGGAAGGACCCCGCCGAAGGGGAAAAGTCAGTACTGAAAAAACTGAATGACTACTTGAAAACAAACAAATTTTCGTACCAGCAAAAATACCGGAAAACGGTATTCAGCGGCGGAGGGGGAGTCCCAAAAAGGAATATCGAGGGGAAGAGGCAAACGAAGAGATCAAAGCGCTAGGAAAAAGAAGGGGGGCGGTGAACAAAAAAAAGAAAAAAAACCAAGGAAAGGCCCATCTCACGCGCCAGAAAAAAAGTAATTCAAAAAGGGGGGGAGCAGAGGTCAGTGGGCAGTTTGAAAAAAAAGGGGATTTAACCAGAAGAAAAACCAGGTGGGAAGCGAAAAGAACTGGAGATCTGGCAGGGCCACGTTCTGTTGGAAGGGAACAACCACCACAGAAGAACATAAATATTGCAAAAAAACACAAAAAAAGGGGGGACCGTCCAAGTAGGGGTGCACAAGAACAAAACGACAAAAAAGTTCCAAACCGCAGGGGAAAGGATCTGAAAAAAAGAAGGCTCTAACAACGAAAAAAAAACAAAACAGGAAAGAGGTCAACTTCATGTTGAAAAAACATCAGGAAAACACAGGTAAAGACTATACAGGGGGTGGGGAAAAAGAAAATGGGGTGTGGCATGGGGGGGACAAACTACAAAGGGCGGGGGGGAACGGGGCTATTCGAAAAAGCAACATATTAGGCCATGAGAAGAGGATGCGAAAAATATGGGGGACTACGTAAAAATACAAGCAGGCCAATGCGGATTTGGGGTGTTTTTGTGGGTTTTGTGGGGGGTGCAAAATGCAAAAAATTCCGCGGAAGAGGAAAAAAAAGGAAGGGTCAAAAAAAAAAGTTCCCCGAAAAAAGAAGAGCCCAGCCGACCAGGGGCCGGAACAAACACGCGGAATGGGGGAAGGCGAGAGCACAGAAGACTACAATCCCAGAAAAAACGGTTAGCGGACTCGACGAAAGTTACTACACTGAAAAATGCACGGACAATCACCAATTAAAATACACCGCTGGGAAAAAAAAAAGTTTGGTTTGGGTTGTTGGCCGGGGGAAAAAAATAGGGGGGTGGGGACGTAAATCTGAAAAAGTTATATCAAGCTTCTGGGAAGGCCCGGTGGCCAAGGGGGGGGAACAAACAACACGTAGCTGATCTAAAAGGGTAAAAAAAAAAAAAACTAGGCGGAGGAGCGTTCAAGAAAAGGGGGGGGCACAGGGGTATGAGGGTTGCGGGCAACAAACTCTGGGGGAGCGATGAAAAAAAAAAGGCCGGTCAAAAAAACGTAAAATTACTCACCCTGGCAGAGGGGATGGGGGGGGGGTCACCGTTTTCGGGGAAAACCAGAAGGGGGGAGGGGGGAGAAGCGGATTGCTGGGTAAGAACTAGGACGAATCGTAGGGACCAAATGACAAGCTAAGGGAGGAAACCGAACAGAAAAACTCCGGGATACACTCTTCTGAGGGGGGAAAAAAAGATGGAAAAAAGGGCTTCCTTCTTTGGGTTGACTGCCCAATTTGTGGAGAAAGGCGGTAGATCATTAACAAAGGTATGGGACAGATATATCTAAGACGGATGTGACAAGCCTCGGCCTTTGGAACGAAAAATGAAGAACCGGAAGACGGGGAGGTGGGGGGAAAAAATTCAACAATCAATCGTAAGGTCCCTGGCCAGGAAGAGTGTCGCATTGACAAATCACCTGGTGGGGGACTCTCGGGAGTGAAACAAAGATCAAGGACGTCATAATGAGGGCCGAGGGTGGTTGGTGGTCAACCAACGACCTCCCCCGGCCTTTTTGGGATTCGGGGGGGGGGGAAGGCAAAAACAGGGGCGTTGGGGAAACAGCACGGAATGAGGGAAAAGAATGTTCGCACAAAATACGAAATGAAAAACCAGGGGTCGCGTATGGAAAAAATAGGGGTCTGTCAACACAAAACGGCGAGCACCGCAAGGGTGGGGACAAAGTCCCAAAGGGGGGTGTCGGGGCACACTAAACCGCACTTGGGGACGGGGTAAAAAGAAGAAAAAACTCAACAAGTCGATCAAAAACGTCAGGGGGGGGGCTGGGGGGTTGTTGGGGATGTAGTAGAGGAAAAGGGGTCGGGCCCTGCAAACACCAGCAACAGGGGGCGAAGTTTTACACCGCCGGAGCACCATGGGAATGAATAAAAGTCAGACCATAAGGGGCGCCAGGGTGTCACTCCAATCCATGTAACCTCACTAGGACTCACAACAAACGGGTGGAGCTGGGGGAAAACGAACCCAGAACGAACCAAGGGTGTCGACAAAAAGACTTCGGTTCTTACTTGAGTGGTAACAGGAAATGCCCAGCAAAAAAAAAAACCAAAACGGTAGACATGACACTGGGGGAAGAACGGGAAAACGACAAGGGGGGGGGGGAGAGGGTAAAAAGATCAGGAAAAAAAGAACGTCGAAGGACGGACGTTCCAGAAAGGGCAGTAGATCTCCCAAAAGGTAAGAGGGTTGCAGGCAGAACCGGGGATCAGCGAACTGAACTCAGAGGCTCACATCAACAACGGGGGAGCCAGTGAATTTAACCGCCATGAAAATGAAATATAGGATAACCGATGACACTTCGCGCCACGCCAAAGTTCTCATGGGAAAAGTGGAAAAACACTGTTAAATGATGGGGAACGGTAGAAAGTGAAAGGGGAAGCCGTGGGGGGGCTGAAAGACCGAACGGGGGGAGCGGGAGGTGACAAAATCTACCAAAACGGAAAATTAAGACAGGGTAAGGTCTTACCGGAAGGGGTACGCCTAACTCAAAAGGTTGACCAGGGATTGAAAAAACCTCGCTAGGGCAAGTAAGGTCGGAACTATGCAAAACAAAGGAGACCCGAACTGGGGGGGGGGTCAGAGTTATGTAAACGAAGGGGGCCTAAATCTGGGGGTCGGCCCACTAGGGAGAGAGGGCGACTTCCATCCAAAGGTTGATCGTCCCACACAAAGTCTTATTGTTGGACACCAATGGAACGGTGGTCTCAAGGGGGTAGTCCGAACAGACACGGGGGGGGGGCCGAGAGTAAAACAGGTTGGGGGGGGAAGCCACTAAATGGCCCAATCAAGGAAGGGAGGGGTGGGGTCGGCCACTAAAAAAAGAGAACGGGGGCCTATGTGATTTAAAAAACGGGACATCGAGTTCTGAAGGCAGAAGAAAAAAAACAAAAACCGGAGGGATGGATAACAATATCAAGAAATTGCTCAGCATGTTATCAAAAATCCGACCACAGTTCTTTCTACGAGATGGCTGTTACAGAGTCAACACCGTTGGCGGCCACAGATTTTCATCAGCGCAACCTTCAAAAAAAGGGGGCGAAAAAGGAATTGAAAACGTCAGGGGTGCCACGAAGGAAAATTGTAAAAAAACAAATCCAGCCACCGTGCAAAGGGGGGGAGGAAAGACTAAGTGGGGGCAGCACAACCAGCGGGAGGACCAATAAAGACAAAAAAAGGGCAACTAAAAAAAACCCCAGTGCGGGAGGCGAGGGGTGGCACAATAGGGTATAACCCTATGCGTGCCCATAAAGGTGGGAAAATAGCGGAGGGACCCAAAAGCTGGGAGGGTTTATCACTGGGGTCAGCCAAGCTCTAGTGCAAGGAAATTCGGGACTAGAAGGTTTCAATGCCACCCCCACCCAAAGTAATTATCTCAACGGAGGAATGATCAGAACGAAAAAAGAAACAGATCTCGCCCAAAGGGTTTTTAAAATCCAGGAGCCAACCAAGGCTTAAGGACGTGTGGGTGTGGGTTGTTGTGTGGTGCTGGGGTTGGGGGGGGGGGGGGGGGGGGGGTGGTTGTGGGGGGGGTCGGTCAGTGAGTTTGTGGTTAAGTGGGGATCGGGAGGTGGGGGCAAACGGGGGGTCGGTGGTCTTGAGAGAAGAACGGAAAAATAAAAGGAATAAAGAAGATAATCCTCAACAAAATACGGGGAAAAAATAAATAAAACAAAAAAAAGTTGCGGACTACTACCGGTGACCTGTTACTTGGATGCACAGGGGTGAAACGACTACTACAGAGGTGTTTTTCGTCAATCCTATCATCAGACTAGGGAAACCTGGTACCGACAGCAACAACGCTAGATGGATTCTGACTGGTGGCTATAAGCCGAGTCATCGTAAAGATAACCCAGGGAGGTGTAATCTTGGGTGCCATGGACCCTAAAAAAACGCCACCACAAAAAGTTTGCGTTAAAAGGCGGCCACTTTAATTCATAAAAACGCCAAACACATCGGGGGGGTGTACAAAAGATCGCAGATCAAAACCCTGGTATGGGTCAGACATAAATTTTGCAAAAAAACAGGACGATGTCTCAAACACAAGACGTCCCGGAAGTAAGTTTGTGAAAAAGCCGCCCCGGACGGTGTGGATTGCGGAAAGAAAGGGTAACTGATCATGAAGGTGAGGGTAATAAAAATAAGACACCAAATAAGGTCGGATGGTCCTCAAAAAAAAGACAAGACCCATGTCCAGCCAAAATGCAATATCTCCCATCAACTTACGTGGATGGGAACCTCTGATGGAATATTAAGCGTGAGCTAGTCTTAATGCACCCTAGTGTGTGTCAGACATTCAACAGAGACCGCGCCCCCAGGCTTCTAAAAAGACAAAGGGGGGGCGAAAAGGGGGGGGGGGGCCAACGGGAAAAGGGGCGAATGAAGGGGGGACTAATCAGACAGAGGGTGAGGGAGCAGCGGGGAGGTTAAAGTTTCACACTTGTAAAAAAACATGCTCGACTCGACGGAAATACCACCTTGAGGGGGGGGGGGGTAGCTTGTCAATGAAAACTAAGGACGGAGTAGGGGGGGATATGAGTTCTGCCCTCAGGGGGAAGGAGAGGGAATCGAAGGCCAAACGCAAACATCAATTCTAATGCCAGGTTTGCTTCTGGTCTTAACTAGGAGTCGTCTCTTTGGCACATTTGTTGGCTCATCAAGGGACTCATGGAATACCGAGTTTTCAAAGGAACAAAACCTCCAGACAGCGTCATGTGACGGCACAAAGGTGCCATAATGTGTGGCGGTGACCGAGTACGGGAAGCCCAACTGGGACTGGAGTAGACCTCGAAAACCGCATTGAGAGGCGGGGGAAAGAGAAGGGAGGGGATCATGAAGAGGTGTCAACACAGGAGCCGTTTCCCAAAGACCATTCCTTCGCTACGGGAGTCGCATACGCCAGATGGAGGAGAACGGGGGAGTGGGAAAGGACGCAAGGAACGACCGGGTTAAGGGGAATCCAGTCCTCGAAACTGAGCGACCTCAGAGTCGGCGGGCAGCAGGGACTGGTTTTGAAAGGGGGGTTAACGAGAGAACGCTAGTTGGGGGTGGGGGTACCACAAGGGACTACAAAACCAGTGAACTTCCGATAACGCTGGGGGGAAGTTGCTGTTCAACGTTGGGGGACATTTGTTTATAAACTGGGTTAGCCCATAAAGGCTGCAAGTGGATTCCACGTTGGGGTCTAGCATGTCATCAGGGCCTGTGCGGTACGGGCTCGTCTATGAATTGGGGGGGGGGCCTGGAAAAGAAAAGGGCTCCTCAAGCGGACGGAGTTGAAAGTTAAAAAAAAATAGAGTCATTTCAGAAAGACTGGTCAGAGAAACCGTGTGGGGAGGGCTTCCCACCAGCAGGGGTGGGGTTTGTCTTGCACGTCGGAAATCAGAAGGTAGTCAGCGAAAGAGAATGAGACGCGCAGATACGGAGGACGGGGTCGCCTCTCCTCGGCCGGAAATAAGCGCGCAGGGAAACTGAGAGTCATAAAATAAAGGTGAAGTGGGGAGAAGAGGAGAAGGGAGAAAGGAAGGAGAGGGGGAGGGGAAGTGTTGGAGGGGGGTGGACGGGAGATCCGCGGGTACCCAGGAAAAAAAGGACGATAACATAGTGAGAGGAATGGGGGCAAATCGGTTGGAAAAAAGAGGAGACTGAGAGTTGAAACTAGAGATTAAAGAGGGAAGAAAAAGCCGAGCGGACACGAGGAGGAGCAGGAGAGCGAGAGAACAGGAAAGGCGGGGAGTGGAATGCAGGTGAGAGCAGAACGGTGAACCCTAAACGGGACGGGGGCGAGGACGGCCCAGGAGGAGGGGCAAAGAGGAGGGGGAAGAGCTCAAGAGAACGGAGGAAAGAAAGGGGCGGGAAGGGAAGAGAGGGAAAGAAAAGAGGGGAGAGTTAATGTGGAGAGAGGGCAGCACAAGGGAGACGATTGTTTAAGAAAAGGGAAGAAGGGGGACGAGTGGGAGGGCTAAGGAAATGAGTAGGTCGGGGGGAATGGGCCAGGTAGAAGGGAAACCAGTTCCTGCACAAAGAAGTTAAACAGGGAAAAGGTCACAGGGTTGATGTTAGATGGTGTCGTAACCAAAGTCCAGCAACTAGCGGGGAGGGGAGCGAAAGCCCGCAGAGGCCAGAAAAAAAAGGGGGGGTGTTAATGGAGAGAAAGAGGGGTGATAGGGTTAACCTGAGGAGGGTCGAAATAGGTGCGGAACCTGATGGTTACAGTGGGCTAAAGAGGTGAAGCGAGAGGGGTTGGGTAGAGAGAAGGAGGAACGGGTGAGGGGGGGGAATGTAGTAATGAGGTGGGAAAAGACGACGGAGTAAGCGACGGATAAAGGCAGTATGAGAAGTGAAAGAGGAAAGGAGAGAGGGGAGGCACGGGAAAAGAGGCGGTGGGGGGGGAGGGAGATCGGGAAGGGGGTGGTGTGATTATGGTGGCGCGCGGCGAGGAAAGAGGGAAGGGGTGGGGGGGGTGGTAGGAAGAAATGGGAAGTATCTAGGAGCGGGGCGGAGGGCCGGCGTAGGGGTGGGGAGGGGAATAGAACGGGGAATTAGGGGAGGGTAGGGGGGAGCGCGGGGGAGTGGGAAGGGGAAATTGTCGGCGAATATGGAGGGGAGCAGTAAGGAACAAAGGGGAGGAGGTGAGGGGGTGGTGGTGGGGGATAAGGCCCGGGTCAGAGGGGGGGACGAGGGACGTGTAAAAAGGGAGGAGGGAAGGAGGGGAGGATGGTGGGAGGGGGGGGTAGTACGGGGGAAGATTGGAATTAGTGCGAGGGAAGAGGAGGGGTGAGTGAAACGTTGGGCCGTAAGGGACATAGGCTGAAGAGAAAATAGAGATAGGGAAAATGAAAATCAGAAAAAAAGAGGCGTAAGAAAGGTTAGGGGGAGGAGAACGGAAGTAGTAGGTGAGAAGGAGGGGAAGGAGGTGACAGGGGCCTTCCTTACCTATGAGAAGATTACATATTGAAGCTTACCATAGGTTCAACTCCCTACACAACACCAGCTAAAAAGACACTCCTGGTCCGCTGGGTTGGTTTCACGGATTACATCCACGTAAAAAGGTCTCTCTGATTTAAAATGAACAAAAAAAACTTGGGGGGTAGACAAGAACCGGTTGACCAGGCCCCTGGTGGACGTATTGAATGAAAAGTGTGGTTTTGGGGGGCGGGCAAAAAAATCTGATAAGGTCGGAAAGGGGCAAGTGTCGGCAACCGAAAAACCAAACGTGACAAAATAAAATTTCAGGTCCAAAACAAAGCAAACTCAAAAAAGCTGAAGAAAAAAACCGGAAAGGATCATGACGGTAAAAAGGGAATCGGGTTTCTAATTGGGGGGGGATTGCACTCAAAATCAAAAGGTTGAACCGAAGCGGAGGGGGAAAAAATGGGGCGCGCAAGAAAGACTCTGGATGGAAAGCTTAGGGAAAACCTCACGGGATAGATGGGGGCAGGAATACGAAAGGTAACTGAGACGGGTCAGTATGTAGGAGCTGGCGGTGGGAAAGAATTGGGGGTTCAGAGCGCCCACGACAGAAGAAGAAGCGCTACGAAGAAACCAGTGAAGGTTTCAGAATTAGTCTTAAAACCGCGAGCATGTAAAGGGGGGGGGGGGTGGAAAACAGGGTCAACATTGTTGATCAACACACAGAAGAAAGGGGGCAACTAAAGGAGATGGGGGGACCCGTGGGCTACAGTGGATGGCCAGGAGGCGACCTTGGTACGTAAAACTTCAATAAAAAAGAAGAAAAGGAGTTCACACGAAGGGTGAAATCTACATACTTGCTAAAAACCAACCCGAGAGAACAAACTACGCGGACAGTAACTTTGATGAATGTGCTTCGGCTGAACCGTAAGATTGACTCCTAACCAGAAACCTCAATGAACGTCACTCGTACAGGTTTTGGACTGGGGGGGTCTTGTTGCGGGTTAAACTAAATAAACCAACCATACAAAGGACAACAAAGAAAAACGAAAAATCCAATCCGTAGAATACTGGGGTATTTAAAAGTGACTCTTTAATCCAAAAAATCGCCTGGCTGGGTTTGTAGTAAGTATCATGTGTCTGCCACAAAGTTGTGGGGGTGGGAAAAGGCCAAATCGTAAGTGTCGTTTCCCAAGATGTAGGGTGTTTGGTTGGGTCTTTCGCTGCAAGTGTGGTTAGAGGGTGAACCGAAAGGGGGGAAAAAGTGTCACGGTGGGGAATTTAGAAACAACCTCAAATCAAGCGAGGGGGGGTGGGGGGAAAGGACTGGGGGTCCGACACATGAATGTTAGGGGGGTGTACTGAAGGTGGCCATCCAAAAATGCCTAAGGACGAGAAGAGAGAATAGGACACTTGGGAACAGAGTAACAGATTATCCTTTTGAATCAAGACCAGACCCGAAACGTCGTCCCAACAATTCCGGGACCTGCTTGGTTGGAAAAGACTTGGGTTGAAAAGAGGGGGGGGAAATAGTGGCTATCAAACGAAATGTGACTGACACGTGGACAAAAGAAACCACGAAGTGGGCCCATTGTCCTACAAGGCACAACAAACTTTCGAAATATGGTGGGGTGAAAAATGAAGTTCGTAAAACAACCCAAATCTGAAACACCCGCGCGCGACGGAGGAAAGCCGCAGTCCCTGTTGGGGGGGGGTCACGAGAGTAAAAATTCTTTTCGGTAGGTTTTAAGGGGGGGTACGGGGGCAACAAGCGTACTGTGTTGGATTAAGATCCCATCCAAAACTTGACGAGGGGGGAACCACAAAGGGGTGTTAAAAAGTGGGGTAAGCCAGATATTAGGGAGTGTCCTAGCTGTGGCAACAACTAAACTCCCCAGCGTGTTGAACACGTCGGTCTTTAGGGTGGGTTAAAAACGGGCGCGGGTGATGGACTATGCTGCCATCTCGTCATCTGGGGATAGGAGCTGCCGGACGAAAGTAGGTAGCTAAAAAAATGGATAAACTAACACAAACCAGGGAGGAAGAGAGGAGAAGAATCGCATTTGTTGGTCTTAATGGTAGCATTCCCAACGTTGTTGAACAACCACAGATCATAAAGAGCAAAGGGTAAGGGTAAAAAGGGCGAAGAAAAGAGAGAGGGAAAAAAAGCAGTGGCGTGGGAAAGAAGGGGGGGTGGCGCAACAGATGTGCGGAACTTTAAGAGACGAACTCAAAGAAACAAAGGGGGGTTCCCGCTGAGACGGTAGAAGGCTTACCCGCAGAACCAAACTCCATCAGGGGCCGATGACGAAAAAACCAAATCAAAGGCCGGAAAATACTTTCTTGTCAAACAGGGAGGAATCTTTGGGTTAAGAAGAAAGGGGGGGGGCCAACAAGGCCCGGGGGGATTCCGTGACAAAAGGGGTCCAAAACCCAACAAAAACCCCACAGAGTGGGGATAATCCTGGGGCCAGGGTTGGGTCCAAACTCCTGCCAGATAGGGCACGGTTTTACGCCTGCAAATACGGAACGGGGTGGTGGGCGATTGGCGTCAGGGGGTAACAAAAAGAAGAGGGTTGTGACACAGGTCGGCCAGACAGTTAGGGAGGGAGAGTAGATAAGAGGATGTGTTTTTCTTCAAAATTGAGTACAAGAGAAGGTCCCGGGATAGACAACAGCAAACCTTCCACTAAAGAAAAGGACGACAGGGGGGGGGGTGTGTGGGGGGGGGGGGGGGGGGGGGGGGGGGGGGGGGGGGGGGGGGGGGGGGGGGGGGGGTTGGGGGTGGGGGTGGGGGGGAGGGGGGGGGGGTGGTTCCAAACCGTTGATGTCAAAAAAATTGTTAAATACTACGGGGGAACACGTTAGAAAGTGAAACGTCACCAAGTCTAAGCAGCGACTACATCCCACCAAAACCAAAAATAAATCTGGAAGCTTCTCCAAACCGCGGGTTGTCCTCCACACAATTTTTGAGAATGAGCATTAAAAGAAGAAGGGGTGGACCCTTGGGGTTGAAACTCGGTCAAAAGTGACAAAGAGGCACAGGGGGAATCAACCATAGATTTGGGGGGGAGAGGAGTCAAGGGGGAAACAAAATTTCACCCGACAACGCAAACCCAAAAAAGCTACCACTCGGGTCCAAGGGATTGGGCGGGCCCTCCGCTTAGTCATTGGGGGGCATCATACGAAGAACAACGGGTCGGGTCGGGGGCGAAGATGATCATCTCGCAAAACAATAGGAAGACGAGAACGAACTGGCGCGAATAGAAACAAACCATGACCATTTAAACACGTAAAAAAAAAGCGAACGCATTGTAAGGGATCAAAATTGTCACACCAAACTTGTGACTTGAAAAAAGAGGTGCAGACAGTCGACGGGGTGGCAGCCCTGGAAACGCCAAAAGAGGTGCCGGCAACGGCAGATGCTGAACTTGGCGTTCCTCTGGGGAAAGAAAACCATAGGTTCGTGAGAAAAAAAACCACATAACGAACGAAATAAAAAAAAAACCAGGGAACGTAGCCAGAGACAGGGTCGTAGTTTCACGCACCAAGTTATCAGAGGGGGAGAGAAAAACTCAGCGATGAACGCATAGGAAACTATAAGAAAACGTTGAAGAACCCACAAGCGTAAAGATCCGCCCGTCTGCAAAAGGAAAAACTGGGCGGTCCACCTGTGGGAACGCAAGATTGGATTTTGGAGTTTGAAATGGGGCCACTCCGAGCGAATTCAATGGGGGGGGTTGGGGTTGGCACACGAGCTGTCTAAGAAAGTATTGAAATTGGGGCGTAAGCAAGAAACAAGACATAAGAGTGATGTGGGGGTCTCCCCACCGGGGGAGTGCCAAAATTTCAGTTGAGGTATACACAACCGGCCACAGCGATTGGGTGCCGCACGAGACCACGTAGAAGACCCTGAAACGGGCTCCTTGGGGAAAAACCAAATAAAGCGAAGGTAAGAAAAATCCGGGACGGGAACTTGGCACCGCGCTCAGGGAGAGTAAAATTTTTGGGGTGGGGGGTCTGGTTCTTTACCAAGGTAAGCCTTGAGTTGGTTGTGCTCTTGCGTAATATTACTGAGGTAAATTAAAACGAACAGAGGGTTGGGGGGGTCAACTCCAGACACGGAACACGAGTTTTTGTGGGGGGGGGTGTGGGGTGTGGTTTTTTTTGGGGAACCAAGCCGCATCAGGGGGACGGAGGGCTTTGTCGGGAAAACCCGACAAAACAAGGGGGGAAATAGCAGCCAAAAAACATTTGATGCCCGAGTCAAGCCGAATGACATCGAAATCAACTAAGATCCCTTAGAACGAAAGAGGCTGCCCAAAGAAAAAAAAAAGCAAGGGGGTGAAATAAAATTACAAAAACACTAGTCTAAAAATGTCAAAAACGGGGGGAATCTTGGAAGGGGAACCGCGCATGTGGAACAAAAACGGTAGACGTGAATATCGGGAAAACCCTCGGGCGCGGATCAAGTGAGGGAGGGGGGAATAGATTGGGCGTGTGTCGAAAAAGAATGCCTATTAAGGTCATGTCATGAATGGGTGGTGCGGGGTTGTCGAAATTGGGGAACCTCAAAGGGAAGTAGATAACAGATAAGGGCAAATACGTCATCGGCGTAGGCTATGGGAACAATTACGAGTCTGGGATGAGAAAAAAAAAAAACTGCCGTCCTCGGTCCAGAGCTGTTTGGAAAAAAAGTCGCATCGGAGCGAACCACTTAACATTATGGGGAAAAAGAAGGTATAATCGGCTCATTTAGCGTCGGAAAAGGGGGTGGGCGACCGACCGCACGGGGGGCTGCGGGTTTAAACGACAAAAGCTCGGAATAGAAGGTGCATCTCCGGCCTATGGGGGGGTCAGACCACGGCAAAAAGCACTAAAGCGGATTTAACCCTTCATCATAGATGAACTGGGTTATGGGACCCTACCCTCAGTTTACGTAATTGAGAGGTGGAGGGGGGGGGAAGTCAGGGATTCCAGGCCTAAACCTTTGATCCAATCAAGAAACTTCCTTCCCGAAAGGGGGGGGGCGCCTGGAGGAAAAGTTTAGTTGTTCTGACGGAAGTAGGGGGAGAAAGAAAGAGGGGGGGGGGGAAAAACTGGTCGCCTACAGAACTGGTCTCAAGGAATTGTTTGAACAATAAAAGAGGTTGGTTTTTTTTTGACCAAATTAGAAGCCCAAAGTTAAGAAAGTGCCAAAAAAACGGTGGTTTTTGTTGGGGGAAGGGCGGGGGAAAAAACCCGGAAGGAAAGGTTGGGGCAATCATCTGCGCAGATGGGCTCACTTCAAAGCCAAAGGGGGCAGTTAAGTTAACAACTGGTCGTCGAAATGGAAGGAAAAGACGATTCAAACGCCAAAAAAAAAAAGACAAAGGTTTAAAAACTCCAAATAAACTTTTTTCGAAGGTATGAACGCAAGCAGCGAGCACTCAGAAAAGCCCAAGGGGAGCAGTTGTTAGCCTTTGGGGAAATTCCGAACCCCACTTGGGGAGAGGATTGTGGAAAAGAATGGCTGCCAGTAATAAATCGGAAGGAAAAAAAAAGGAATGGAAACACGGTTCCATTCCTAAATCCAGGGGGGGGCCGAGAATTGAAAAAAACACGTTTAAATGAGGGCGAGGAAAGAGCAAGGAGGAAAGGGGGGAGACTCAAGGGAAAAGGTTTAAACGGGATGATTTGTACATGGTATCAGAAATGTCGAACAGGTCAGAAACAAGGGAGGTAGGATCCCGAACGGGAAGCGATGAAAAACCTCTCGAAGGGGGGGAAGAATCGGGGGGGAGTAAACACGATGCAATTGGGCGTCACTCCTCACGGGGGGTCACACTGATGGAAAAAATGGTCCGGGATCGTGGGGGGGTGATGTACACACTTAAAGCGGTGTCGCTTGTAATCGCCTCCGCCCGGTTTTGGCGGGGTGAAAAGCACGGGTTCCCTAAATTTGGAAAAAAGAACGGTGGGGGAGCCAAGGTGGGTTTGTCCTACTTAACAACCGGAAAAAAAGGGGGGGGGGGGGGGGGAAAGCCTGGATTTTGAAAAAAAAACTGGGGGGTAGGTGGCCAAAACACGGTAAGAAAAGAAAGGACCCGAGCGGCAGGAAGCACGCAAACTTGAACAAAGAAGTTGGAAAAGAAGATTGAAGAAGCGCTTAGTGAAAAACAGTAAGATAAACAAATATCAAAGGGGGCTAAGCAGGTTGGCACATATGAACCTGCGGAAGGCGAAAAAGAGGAGGGAGGGGTCGTCGAACCATTAGCAACACAAAAAATACATGGGGTTTCAATCAAGGCTCCCCAAAGGGGAAAAAAAGGGGAGAAAACTTTGGCACTCGGGGCAGGTGGTTGCACACAAGTAGAAAAAAGTGGTTACAATAAAAAAAAGAAAAAAAACGTTCCGATTCTACCTGACCGTCTAAGACCACAGAAAAACGAGTGAGAACACAAATGTTTTGAAAAAGTCAAGAACTGGGAACCACACATTTGGAAAAGGAGTCGGAAGGGGGTAAAATCCGGGGTATGTAAGTAATTGACACCAGGCGGGGGGTCAAAAAGGAGCACGAAAAAACACCCCTTGTCAACTCAAACGGGTCAAACCATAGGAGCGGGGGAGAAAAATAGGTTTTTGGATCAAACGCCACCGTGGGGAGGGAAAGGAGACACGGACGGCATCCCGAGTAACATCAGGACCGCTTAACCGTGGGGAGACCCCTCACGGAGGAGGAGGCAATATGGTGTGCTGAAAGACACTTTAAAGGGGTTAGGGGTTTCAAGGCATCAAAAAGGGTAGGGGGGGTAGAATACTTAGAGATGCGGGGGGTGCGGAGGGAGTTTCAATAGCGACAACCCTGGGACAAATTGGGCGAAGTTGGAACATGACTTTAAAAATCTAGGAAAAAAGGGGAAAGGTACAGAGAAACAGAACCCTGTACGGGAGGACGACTTAACGCGGAAAAAAAGAGTGATAAACCTTGCTGATCGTGTTGGTTCAATATCTAACCACCACACCAACACCCAACAGGGGGAGGAAGTGCTAACACCGTTGGCCCGTAGATCAGAAGGCCAAAAGACGTTGAGTGTTTTAAAGAACAAGGCAGACAAACAGGTGAAAAAAGGTGGAGGGCGACTTGGGAAACCAACGGGACACGCTGACCAAATTGAACCGAAGAAGTTTTAAAGCAAAGGGACCCGGGGGGGAAGCTATCTTATCACACCACGATGAAACTAGCAAAAAGACAGATTTCAATCCGCAGTCAACCAAAACCCCCGGGAGGGGGGAGGAAAAAACATAAAAAAAAAAATTTAATGCCATGTATGAGGGGGACGGAGGGGTCACAAAAAAAATCCGGCAGAACCGAAACCCTTTCACATTCTAACAAAGGCAGGCCAAAAAGGAAAACAAAAGAGCAGGAACGCTCTGGGGGAAAAGGTCAAAATCCGCGCCAAACAACAGTGCAGGGGGGGAGGACAGGGGGTCAAGCGCCTATGAATCGAGGTCATTGAGTACCAAAGTAAAAAAGAAAATTAAAAGGAACATGAAAAAACGGGGGCTCAGGTCACACAAACAAAAAAAAGGGGCAATTGCAGTGTGGCTAACGAAAGTCAAAAACATTTGATACTCTCGAGATACGGTTAGAGACCCGCAAAAAGAAAAGCTACAACGAATAGGGGTTCACTCAAAAAAACGAAAGAAACAACAATTCAAAAAGGAAATCCAGTGCAAAAACAAGGAGAAAATATTTGGGCAAGAGGAAAATCAATGGTGTTGAAAGAAAAAAGAAAAGGACTCTCGGAAGAAACTCCAGATTTACCCGAAGGAAAAAATAAGGGGGTTTGGTGTGCCACATATCAAACTCAAACAGAGTGACAGGCAAAATCAGCTGTGGAAAAGGTGGCTGGGAACATTGCGGTTTTGCTGGGGAAACTAAGAAAAAAAGATAGGTCTTGGCCGTGTGGAAAATTGCTGTGGTCGATACGTGTAAAACGTAGGGGCCTGACAAAAAAAGAAATTCTGTTCAAGGGCAAATGAGGGGTTAAGTAAAGTAACGACAGAATCCACGAGGGGTTTGGGAAAGGCAAAAAAATCTTCGTTACGGTCCTTTATATCGGACGGGGGGAAACACACATATTGGCGGTCTCCGTAAATAAAACTGATCAAGGTGAAGCAACGGAAAAAATGCTGCCTAGTGGAAAACCCACAAAAAAACAAGCGGGGAAAGAAGTCCCCATTGAGCGCCCACAAACCAGGGCAGGATCCGCGAAGGGGAAAAAAGGTGATGGAAGATGGAAGAGTTCCTGGGGTTGGCCGTCAGCAAGGGGGGTGTACACCAGCTGAAAGCATAACGTAAATCCGAACATCATAGGAATCGGAGAGAAAGTGGGGGTTGTAGACAAGAAACCTGGGGGGACCATTCGCAGTTAAAGACAATTATGTCAACTTTATGGGGGGGGGGAAGGAAAAAAGAGAAAGTGAGGAAGAATATCACCAATGTCACTACCAAGAAAGAATGGGCTGAACTACAGGAAAGACTGGAAATGGGCCACAACGACCTCGGCAAAAAAAAAACACTGAACAATCAAGGTACTAAAGAGCGCACGTCCAGAATGTGGGGGGCTGGGGGGGGAAACCTCTTAAGCAAATATGAAGGATTCCAAGGGATAAAGTACTAGGGTTCGTCTGGAACTAGGGATGGGGCTGTAATACTACCGCGAGTTAATAAAGATGTATGCAAGGAAAGGGTTCCAAGGAAAATTGGGTCGTGCAAGGGAAGGAGCAACCAAGAGATCAGGCCGAAAGGCACCGATTTGCGGGGGGGTTTGCTCAAAATGGAGGAGTGAAAAAAATTAAACCGAAACTGAAGCAAAAAAAAGGAGGGTGGAAAAGAAAAAAAGGGGGGGGGGGGGGTCGACAAAGTTTGAAGACAAAACATACCCTTCAATAAAGCTTTAAATTTGATGTCAGAAACCTGTGGGGCAGGGAAACCGGGGGGGAGAAGTGAGGAACTGCTTTAAACGAACACCGACGCAGGAGGGCAAGAGGGGGTGCAAGTCGAAAAAAAACTAAAAAACGTGTTGGGGTCGGACTGGCAAAAAAAAAAAAATCCCCGGAACATCAGGACTGGAGCAAAGCGTCAAAAGTCTCAAACAGAAGTGTAGACCAGAGGTCTCATGGTTGGAAGAGTACAGCGGAACCCCTACAAGGGAAAAGATTTACAAACGAAAAAAACAGAGAGACACTCGAGCTTCTGGGGAAAAAAAGGAAGAACTGAGACAATCACAAGGAAAAAGGGCGGATGGGTCGAAGGATGAGGGGTTCGTCTCCACAAAAGAAAGTGGGGGGGGCCAAAGACAAAACTAATTGGTGGCGGGTTCAACCGAGTGTCGGGTTTTGGGGTGGCGTGCATGTGACTTCTTCTTTTGGAAAAGGGTTTAGGGGGAAAATGAAAAGTTGGTAAGGAGGAGACCTTGAAAAATTCCAAAGGCAAGCGAGAAAATGGGGACAAAGGGCTTGGGTCTATACCTAGTTCGGGACAAGTACAGGGGACTGAAAAAAGCAGCGCAAGTACGAATAAGGTGGGGAGCAGAAAAGACACAATCAGAAAAAAACAAAAGGCCCTGGGGTTTGTGTCCGGGGAAGGGGGAAAGATATAGACGGCGTGCGTCTACCCACGGTGGGAACCAAGGGGGAAATCGAAAAAAAATCCCTCAAAAAAATGTGGGGCAAGTAGAAGGTCGTAGTATCAAAAAGAGCGGAGGGACTCCCGGGGGGTCAAAGCAATATTTCAGGTAATGTCAGGTTAAGAGAAAGAGGACGGGGGTGCAAGGGGGGGAAGCCCAAATCCGGGGGGTCAACCAACGAAAAAAAAAACGGTTGGTTGGGTGCAAAAGGGCGGGGTATGAAAAGGCCTTGTGGCAAAAGATGGCAAAACACAAATAAAACTAAAGTGTTGAAACGGGTTGAGTCATGTCGATGAATGGGTAGCAAGGCCCCTCGGGGGGGGGGGAAACTGGGATGCCTCCAACTTCAACACGGAAAAAGTCTGAAGTAGAAAAAACAAAAGAGGTGAAGATATCATAAAAAAACAAAGGGGGTAGGGAAAAAAGAAGTATCGAACCCTTGTGCAATTAAGTGGGGAAAAAACCTTCAGAGGTGGGGGAAGGAAAGAAAGGTCAATAACGAAAGACTTAAAAAAATCATTAACTGACAGGGGGCAGAAGGTGCCAAACCTGGCTGGGGTCGTTTTGAAAGATCGGCCAGGCGGTTGTAGGATAAGGACCAAACACAAAAACACAGTTTTGGGGGAAGAACAGGAAAGGGACTGGCCAAGCACACAAAAAGTCGCTGGGGGAATAGGCCAAGAAAAGTCATTCAACCCAGAAAAAAAAAAATAGTGTGGAAACCAAAAAACGGGGGTCAGGTCCACGAAAAAGAAGTCTGTTGTACGGAAAGGAGGGGCCAAAACGCTCCGGTAAAAAAAACCCCCAAAACCACCATAGAAGAAGGGTGTGACACCATGGGGGGAAAAAAGTCAACGCAGGGGGTCAGGGCACGGTCAAAGAGAAAAAGAAAGAAAACAATCAAAAGGGTTGGACGATGGGCTGCTGGGAAACCCTAAAAATTAAAGGGGACGGGGCACTATTGGGGATGAAAACATGACGAACTACCATATGGGGTTTTCTACAAACCCCGGTCAACAAAACCTGGAACTTTGAAGGGAGGTGGGAAATAAGAACGGAAAAGTGACATGGTCCGAAACAATGAAAACGGGGAAATACTAATGCCAAACGCAAAAAAAAAAACAAACTAAAAAATAATAAATCCTACAAAGATATTGACCAGGAAAGACACAATTTTTGGGAGGGATAAAAAATTCGAAAAAACATAAGGAAGAAACAAGCCCTGGGCCGTGGAAGTTAGATCAACGTGGCCATGGGGGAACCTCACGCGCTCGCATGGGTTTTGGGTAAGAGTGGGTCAGGGAAAAAAGCCATTCAAGAAAAAAAAAAAAAGTTCATAGGGAGGAGTATGCTAGCGCCCTGCACATAGACTTCGCTGTGGGGAATCACGGCACCTGAGATCAGGGGGAGAGAGAACCAAAACGACTGACTTGACTACGGGCGGGGAAATCATTAAGACGTCGATGGATCCGGCCAGGGTTGGGAAAACGGTATCAAAAATCGTCTCACGGGGTTGTCCAGGGGGTTTTTGAATGAAAAGCAAAGAATTGTGGAACCCTTGTGCAATTTCACACAAAAAAAAGCAGGAAGTTCAGCGGAGTGAAGACGAGGGGGAGAAACCGCTAATGCCGTCAAAAAATAGAATGGGCGGGAAGAGCAATTAAAACAAAAAAACCAATTGAACCGTGGGGGGGGGGGGGGGGAAACAAAAGAATCGCATAATACAAGGACATAAGCCTCGCGGG
>Ga0179593_1287428_pt1 | contig 21838 bp, 26 predicted proteins | sample CZODoug2_1_08_16_FD_185931 | JGI IMG/M metagenome (GOLD analysis project Ga0179593, IMG submission 185931) | Vadose zone soil fungal communities from Angelo Coast Range Reserve, California, USA - CZODoug2_1_08_16fungal (PacBio error correction) | ecosystem: Environmental > Terrestrial > Soil >...
ACCGAGAAAAGGAGAAAGAAGGACTGAGGTTCACATGATAGGGAAGTAGAAATGGAGGGTTGCACATCAAGATACCCGGCTAAGTCGTTGCGCTGTAGGGAGCCCATCGAGAACAAAGGTTGCCGTGATATAGAACATACAGGAGGGAAGACAATATGCCCTGTCCTCTTAGCTGTAGAGGAAAATGCAGAGTCAAGCTGGGGACGATGAAAAAGACGGGAGAAAGCAAAGGGAATAAGGGCGAAAATTGGTTCTCTCTCAACATTCCTCGACGTCGAAAGGAGGTCGCCGGGGTTGAAAGCAAAGCCCGTGCGTCCGGAGTTATGCAAAAAAAAGGGACTACGCAGAAGAGAGCATATCATGGAAATAAAGCAAGGATATGCTTTGAACGCTTTACAGATCGGCAGCAAGTGTTCTCAGGCATGAACAGAGCCGCGGAATGAGGAAGATGGGAGAGGGTGAGTTTACTGCCTCGCTAGAGAGGCCAGACGATGGAGCAGGGGAAGTACTGCCTCGTCAAACGCACTTGCCGATGCAGGGGTTCCACCCGGCGGTAGCGAAGACAAAGCACCGCGTCGTAGGGGCAAAGCATGGAGGCTTTAAGAACTCACTCAACTCCCGACGCCTCCGCAAGGGGCGACAAGGGACAGCTGACTTCCCGCAGGCAGAAACCCGATCGTCGTTTGCAGGGAATCAGACGTCGACAAAAGGTACTGGGAGACATACCGGGCTCGGGAGGGAAAAAATTTGATCATTGACTTCTGCTTGGAAAGTCGGCGTAAATGGGGACATTGTTTAAGACAGTGAGTTTTGGTGAAAGAGGACACCAATGTTCTTTGATTAGAGAGGGGAGGGCCCTCATGAGGGTAGTTAAACGAAAGCGTTGAGCTGAATGATACGTAGGAAGAGGAGAAAAATATGGCCCAGGCCAGAAAGGCCTTGACTGTTGAGAGGAGGTGGAAGAGCGGAGAAAAAGATGTTCTTGTCGCTTCGCCTCTCAGAACGAAAAGTCAAAAGACTAATACATCTCTAGTACTAATAGGGGTGCACTAGAGAGAATGTGCAAGTACGGACGAAAGCATAGCTACGAAGGAGGGCCAGGTCGGCGAGTCAGGGAAGAGTGGGAAATAGCGGCAGCATCGGGAGCAGCTTCTCTTGAGACTAGAGCCCGGAATAGCGAAGGCGAAAAGCCATGAGACAGTGGAGAAGTACTCGGCATTGAGGACCGTCGAGGAAAACTCATGAACTCGAAACCATGAAGGAAGAAAATGAGGTCTCAGACATCCGATAAAAAGAGCACCGGGGCGACCATCAGCCAAAGACCTAAGAAAAGCCCCAGAAACAAAGGAGGTGGTGAGTAAAGAGGGAAATTTCACAGTGAGCTACACTTTGCTGTCCCCTCGGTGATCCGAGCAAAGCGCCATCGACAAGAAAGCAGGCCCTGAGGCCATTTCCATCCGGCAATCAAGGGAGAGCAAATGCGGCGGCTAAGGGGACCTCATAAAAATCGTGGAAGGAAAAAAAGAAGAGAAGAAAGTCACCAGCAAAGGTCCCTGAGTACGGTCCTGGAATAGAACACGTAGGGAAAAGAACCGTCTCGGACACCCCTAGATCCGAAACAGATCTTGGCAACAAGCTTAAAGAGCACGAGCGAACTCCGCGAACTTCAAAACATTATGGTAAAGAAAGAATCTAGCGTTATCCAAGGGGGGAAAGACCAAGAAAGAACCGTCGAGGATATGTGGAAAGACGGCAAAAGGAATGGACCACGTAGGAACGAGGTCGAGCAGCGAAGCAGTCGTAGGGGGGGTAAAAACTCAATTCTGGGAAACGGGAAGTTCTGCCCGCTTTCGGGGAAGAAGGGGGAACAGATCAATGCCTTCAAAAGAGGAAACCATGACCACCGATCGGGGGAAGTCCGAGAGTTAAAAGTTGCCCCTTCGAGTTAAGCCGAGAGCGTTGCTGCTCTAAAACGAGAGGGAAAGAAAAAAACAGTTTTCTCAAGCGTTTTGGATGGAGCGTACAAGAAGAAGAAGATGCCGCACGATCAGAAACTAAGGGGAGTGCCTGGTGGTTCGACCAAAAAAAAAAAGATTTTCAACCCGGAGAAAATGGCTAGGGAGATAAACTGCTTGACTCTGGAGAAACTTCTCGATATCAGGAAAGTCTACAAAGGGAATAAAGCCACTTGCAAAGGAATTGTCAAAGGAGGACCCAAAACCGAAAATCCTCTAAAGGGAGCATGTGGGGAGGGGGGAAGAGGAACTCGAGGGGGGGGGATTCGCTGAAAAAAGAAAGATACGAATATCGAGAACAGTGTCGTACCGACGGACGGGAGCGCAGCCGTTTTTCTTAGTCGCAGACAGAAACTAGAACAGGATCGGGGAGGGAAGGTTTTGAGAACAAGGCGGCAAACCAAAATTCAATCATAAAAAAGGGGGGGAAAGAAAGGCAGCGCGCCAAGAGCGGCGGCGCCAGGAGAAGCCGCCGCGAGCAAAACGCGGAAAGGGGACGCTCCGAGGCCTTAGCTTATGCGACTAGAAAATCTCGCGCAAAAGCTATTCTGATGGGGAAAGAGGAATAAAAATAAATTCCTGAAAAGCACAGGAAAAGAAAAGGAGTAAGGCTCGAGCGATGGAGAGAAACTAGGTCCTCCACTTGAGGACAGGGGGAAAGGAAAGTGGGCAAATGAACGGCTTGCGGTCACCAAGGGACCTTGAATAGACTCAGAAGGACTTGAGGGAGGTGTCGTCCATAGCTTGCGTCTCTACCAAAATGTATAGAGAGGGGAGAAGGAAAAGAAGTCTGCCCCTGCGAGTAAACAGGGGTTTTTTGGGACCGGGGGAGGCGCATCTTTCGAAAAAAAGAAGAGAAAGAAGAGAAAGAGAAACTGGCAAGTCCACAAAAAAGTTCCCGTCGAAAACAGGGAACCTAGGAGAGGGGCGAAATCTGGCATGAAACTTGCTGATAGGGCAGAGGGGGGTAAGAAAACCAGGGAAACAGAAAGAAACAGATGCTTCAAAGGGCCTTCAACAGGGCAAAAAGAAACGCCGTTCAGGCAGAAAACTGTCCTTGTCCCATCGCAGCTAGGTGAGGACCATCAAAGGCGCAACGATGGACCGGTGACGATCGCCGTCTACTCAACGAAGGTCGAGGGCGCATTAACACAGAACGATCAATGTGGGGGAAGTTAACGACTGTAAAAAGGAGACATCAGATAGAAATGTCCCTTATTTCAAAGCAGCTAAGCAAGAAAGAGGGACCTCGCGCCCACCACCCTCTATTTTTTCGCTGCGGAAAATTACTTCGTCATAAAACTTTCCAGCGGCAAGCCTGGGTCAAGTACTCGATCCTCGCTATCAAAAACGGGAGTGGGCTCGAGAAAAAAAGGGACTAGCCAAATGACCCCGGAGGAAAACACAAAACAAATATCAAGGATCACAACTACTCGGCCGGGAAAATTCAGAAGCGAGAACAAGAACCCCCCACAGGAAAGGAGGATAGAGGGGGCTTCGCGGAATCCTGACTGCCGCGGGCAAGCTGGCGTCCAAAGAGCTCTCTTATTAAGAGGTATCGATCGTGAGCGAACGCGAAGGTCAGAGCGAACTTCAAGATTTTGGGGACCTGTCGTTAAAAATAGGGTTAAAATGGGGTGGGTTTGTCCGAATCCAAAAGCAAAGGAAGGGGGGGGGTATCGGGAGACGGATGGCATCGCAGGACGGTAAGAAGCGAACAGCACAAACAACCCGCACAGAACAGCGGTTTTTGGGATTTTGGGGGAAAGGTCGAAGCGGTAAGCAGTCCTGGAGGCAAAAGGGGAAAAAGCAGTAGACCGGAATGGAAAGGGGGTAAAACCGGAAAAATGATTCCGGTCGAAGTCTGTCACGCGGTGGGGTACATGGAATCGTGAGGTGAAGGGGAACCCGTCCAAGGGCCAGTCAGGACAACTAAATGGAGGTGAAAAGGTACAGAAACAGAGGGTGCGAGGATCCGAAACCTATTCTTGGGCTAACCATAAGCCGGTTTGGAACCGAGGGGAAAATGCTCTCGATAAGAACGGCTTAGGAAAAGGGGGAGGAGAATTTCATCACGCCAGAGAGCGGTTCGACAGGGCGGGGACAGGGAAAGTGTTTTGAATCGGCGCCCGGACTGATTCGCTCTTGTAGAAGGCTTGCCGAGAGATGTCTAATACGGGGGAGGGGGGGGACAACAAGGAAGGGTCAACCGCTCTAAAGGGCGGCCTCCACTTGACCGAGTTTCCTCAGCGTAAAAGACGACTTTCGCGGCTTGTGCGGAAGCTCTGATGGGGGTGATCGAGGAGAGCTCAGGAAGCATGGCGCTAGCTTTCTGGGACTGGCTCCTTGCTCCTCGTCGGCTTCTTGTCCGAGTTTACTCGCTTGAGCACGCGGGAAAACCGACCAGCGAAACTCGTGCGGGATAGAGAGTCATCCGAAAGAAGGGAGGGGGGGTATTGGCTGAGAAAAAAACGCATTAAGGGGTGTGAAACAGAAAGGAAGGCAAGGCAGTGGAACCCGCGGTGAAACATAGGAGAGGGTTTGAGCGACGGCGTGCAATGCCGGGCCGGACCTCCGAGGGATCGCTGCAGCCGGAAAAAGGGGGAAGTTTGCCCGCCGCCGGGACATAAAACTGAGAACGATGACGAAAGCGAGGGTGAGCCATGCTATCTAAAAGCCGACCGATGGGCGTAGGAGTATTATGGCGGAGGGCCTTCACAAAAAGAAAGGCAAATCTGCAAAGAACTAGCTATTCCATAGGAGGTGAGATGACCCGATGGGAAGTAAACACCCGTCCTACACTTGCAGGCAACTTCATCCGGCACGTTAAGGAAAAATTGTCGTGGCGAGAAACAGAGCCGGCGCCAGTTCGCGGGGCAAAAAAAAGGGCGAGTTCAACGAAACTTGAGGCCTCCTCACAATTACGGAAAACACCTTATTGGGAAGATTAATGAAAATTAAAACAATGCAAAAAGGAGGTACGTCGCCCAAGGCCGGACAGGAGAAGAAAACATTCAGACTTTGAGGTAGGGAAAGCAATCAGTAAGAGGGAATAACCGTCGTGGGACATTAAAAAAGAAAATGAGGAAGCCGGGGCCCGGGGAAGTTTCATCAGGAACTGTCGAGAGACTCAATGGGGGGGGGGCGGCTGAGCGGAATGACGGTCACAGACCCCCCGCAGGAAGAAACGCTTACCTCGAGCATGGTAAGCGGTCGAAGGGATTCGCGAAGAGCCCTAGGGGATGCTAATAAGAAAAGAATCGAAAGATGGTCGAGGAACGAGTCAAATAAGAAGGAGCGCCTAGATACGGTCATCATCATAGAGAAAAGGAAAAAGAAACTTTGAGCACGCCGCAACTGCACCCGGCTTGGTGGTATGCTTGGAAAGGGCTATCAAGAATCCGGCAGAAAGGAAGCTTCAAAAAGCTGGAGGCCGCGGCGGAGAACGGTTTCATGTCAGGAAAGAAACGAGACAGAGGAAGGGAAAACCAAAGCACCGCCGGATACGTCGGAAGCATGTTATTGAAAACGAGCCCAAGGCCCTTAACCTCACAGAGAGGAAAAGCGAGAGCATCGGCGAAGATCACAACCTGCGGTAAGGACCCTCAAAAAGACATCTGCCATTATGAGAAAAATGAGTGGGTCTAGAGAACGAGGTACTACCTAAAAAAAGGAGTCGTATAACGGAACATCAAAAGAAAGGGGCGGAACATCCAGAATCCTTGAACAAATCCAGGCATGGAAATTTCGTATTCGAGTTCAAACGCTCTAACAAAGGGAAAAAAGTAGGGGAGCATCTTAGGAAAAGAACTATACGGACACGGGGGGGTGTATTTCCCAGTATCGTGATATAGGGGGGGGACTTCGGGCGCTTCACAATACCGTGCCGTCGTTGCGCTTATTTCGCCCAGAGCCTTAGCAGAGATACTCTAGATCAGGTAGCAGACGAAACCTAAGATGAAAGCATCAGCTTCCGGTGAGGCCTGTATATCCGTCCGTGATGGATGCGAGTGGCGAGAGGGCTATAAACTAGAGGTGATTGGAGGAAATTTCTGGGCGGAGCGAAAGCAAAATGCGATAGACCCACATCAAAGAACGCAAAGTGGTGTGAATGCAAGAGCCAACGTCGTAGTGGGGAAGGCGCAGAAATCTTGACCGAAGCTCTCAAGCGCTCATGTCGAGAAAAAGGTATGAGGAGGCATTGAAAGACATCTCTCACCAAAGATGGCGCAAGGAAGAAGCGAAGAATAGCAACGGTGGGAGAGGATCTAGAAGAAACTACCGGAACTCAGGAAGGGGCCAAGAGGGGAGCAATTGCCGGGGACGAGGGACTCAAACCACTTGCCAGACGCGTAAACTAGGGCGGTATCGCATCAAGGGAGACCGCGGAAAAAAGAGGCTCCTGCGGACAGGAATAATACAAGGACCACCTAACAGGGCAGACGACCAGCCGTTTCCAGGACTCTAAGAGAGGAAAACGGCCCGTGAACCTTCCGTCGACGTACGGCGGAATGCCGAGGAGAAGGGTAGCGAGCGGAAGGAGGATATTAGGCCTCAAGGATAAGGGAAACACGGGTTGTGTAGGATAGATTCCCTGAGTGGGACAGGCGAGTGTTCAGTGATTTACTCACCAGTTTGCTTGGGTTAAAATAATCGTTGGAACCATATATGATTTGCATGGAGAGGTATGGAGATGCCCTCTGAAACGGGGTGAAACAAGCTGGTTACTACATTCGCGCTTGCCGAGCGGGTCAGCAACAGAGAAAGGAGGTGGTCAACGTTAAGGGGGAAGGCTTTGGAAGAGAGGGGAGAAGACCAAGGGAGTAACTGATGGACATCTCGGAATGCCGCAACAAGATAAAACCTACTAAGGAAAAAACTTTGTATACGGGGGGAACGTGGATAGGGTGAAAAAAACGATAACTCTCCGTCAATCCATCTTAAGGAGAAGGGGGGTGTATGGAACAAAATAGGCGGGGAAAGGTGAGATCTGCGAGGTTAAAACTACCTAACGTCACCCGGACCGGCGGAGCCTAGCACGGCAGGGGGCCAGCAGGTGCGGCGCCGTAGAGGGAAAAAAAGCAATGGGCGTCCTTACTTTCCTCGGGGGAGATATAGGGGAGCAAAGGGGAACCAAGAAGAAGAAAAAGAAGATAAAGTACAAGGAAAGTGGATGACAGCGCACTTGTGGACTTACGACGTACTGAGCCCGCGGTTGCCTACAGAAGACAAATCGTCCAAAACAAGAAAAAAAAAAAAAATCAACAGCAAAGAGAACCTGCAATGCGGAGAGAGAGAAAGAATCAGGATCAACTAGATCTGCATCGACTAAATTGAACGGAAAAAGCGGAAAGTGAGCCTAAAAAGTCAAACAACGGTGAAAGTTGAGCGTCATAAAGGGAGACAAAAGGGACACGTCGGGGACACCGGACAAAGGAAGACAAGGTGGGCAAGGGGGAGCAAAGAATCTCCGTCGACGTCGAAGATTCACAAGGTGAAGCTGGAAGCAAATTAAAAGGTCACCCAAGATGCAACTCGAAGTAAAATGGTAAGGAGCATGTAATCTTCTTAAAAAGGGCTTGAAAGAGGAAAAAGTGTAAGGAAGAAAGAGGGGGGAAAAAAGCCGGCTGTAATTTTGTTTCTTGTACTATATTAGGACTGAATGGTCCAGATTATGCCGAAAGCATTCCTACAACAACAAGGGGAAGACAAGCCTGAAGGTGCCGATCATTGGGTGGAAGGGGCGCGTGTTAAAACTTTCCATTCCAAGCAACCGATCAGGAAAGGAAAAGAGAGGGTGAAAAAAAGAGATAAATCCCAAAAAGGGGAAGGGAGACGAGGACGTTGGGGGGCTGTTGAGTACCGCCTTAAGGAGCCATACCTAACCACTTGGTGGGAGGAAGTTTGTTGAAGAGGCACAAAAACACACTCATTGGGCACCCCAGGAGAAACAAATGCGACAGAGAAAAGGTTGACTGAGACGGGATGACATGCCCGCAGATCGAAACGAATGAGACAAAAAGATGAAAACAGCTTTTGCCTTAACTTGGCATCAGAAAAAGGAAGAGATTCGACCGGGGCGTGGGGACGCGAAGGACAGTTCGAAAGTTCGCTGAAACGAAGTTTAAAATATCGCAGTCGGTGGCAGGAAAAGTCGGGGGAAGGTGAGGAGAAAAGGTGGGAAAAAAAAAAATCTTCCATTAAGAGGGGATTTTTAGAAGAAAAAGGAGGACGCGAAAGAAAGGAAGGGACATTAAAAATCTTAAGCGCAAAAAAATCGCGCCGCCTCCAGCGCACGAAAAAACATTAAGGAAAGAAAGCCGTCTAGCGAAGGTAGGAAGAAAACACCCCCAGTGTCCGGAACAAAATCTCTCACGGGGAAGAGGTGAGGCAAGACGCTCAAACCCTGCATAAGAAGCTAACAAAGGAGGAGATCAACGAAACGAAACGGAAAATCGAAGACGTTCCGACTTCAGAAAACACGAAAGAAAGGAAATGTGGGACAATGAACGAGGGTCGGGTCGAGAAAGCGTAAACGAGATGCTCACCGCCTTACTTGTAGGTCCGGGAACGAAGTCACGACAGAAAGAAAAGGGGGGATGCGCGTGGCTCAAAACTAAAGACATGTCTGTGGGAAGAATGTTACTTGAGAAGAGCTATAACAACAAGGAGGGGGGAAGAAGAAAAGCCAGGGCACACGTCTCCACATCTAAAAATCTCTGAGACCTCGCAAGACTCTCTAAGAAACCACGTGTGGGAGGGAGAAAGAAGAGGAACGCACCACAATCAATTTATCTCCGAAGAAGGAGAGAGAGGAAGCTTTAGCGACCCAGCCTGAAGTGAGGGCCTACACTTTCCGGGCCCGCTAGGCCACGAACTCGTCGACGTGCCACTCCCGGCCGATGCGATGACGCTTTATCGAGCAAAGGTGGAGCGAAAGTCTCAGGGAAAAGCCAACGCCATCTAACGATATTTTAGTTGTGAAGGAAAAGGGGAGGGAGGGGCGACGGTCAGAAACAAAGGACAGGCGGATTTCTAGAGGGGAAGCGGGCAGGCGTCCGCGGCGGCGCAAAACCTAATTTCTCGAGTTAACCTTGAGGGGACTGGTCTGATAATCTTAAAGCCTACTTTGAGGGAAGAAAAATCCGAAATGGAAAAGGGCTGGGGAAGGAGGAGCGAAGCACCGCTGACGGCCAGGGCCAGGGACCCACCCCACCCAAGGAGGGAGGGGACAGGGCAACAAATGTAATGAAGAGAGGCGAGTCCGGAGAAGAACCAAAGGAACACGAGGCGCCCTTCGTGAGGGGTGGGTCGCGGCCGGGAATGGCTCAGGGAGCTCAAAAAACCTGGGAGAGAACTCTTGGAAGGGATCAGGAGAGAGCGGTTCACAAAAAGAGTAGAGGGAAAAACTTGTCTCCTCGGGTCCCTCGGGGGTGAAAAGCTTGGGGTTGGCCGAATTCAACATAAGAAACGTGAAGGGGGATAGGCAGAAATATTCAGAGGGGAAGAGGAAAAAAAGCAAAAAAAAAGCAAGCAGCAAGAACCTGTGTTTGAAAAGGCCCGCGGGTCCGAGCGCTCTTGGGAGGGCAAAATGCTCGGTCACTCCTTAATTTTTGTGAAAAAAAAGAGACCGGGCCAACGTAAAAACATCGTGTCATTCTTTCGGTAGCAATGGGAAAAGACTGGAAGGTGGGGAGGGGAGGGAGCAGGAACCGGGCCACGGAGAAAGTCAAATTACATTTGGTCAAAAATGAGGAGGAGGGAAAGGAGGGGGGGCTAAACGAAGGGGGGGGTGGACACCGCTTGGATGAACAAGACGGCTTCGAATTGTTTTGCGGGCGAATTTCGCAAGCATAGAGAACCTTTGGGGAATCGGACAAAGGACATTAAAAGAAGTTTGAAATCGCGACGGTGATGTCACCTTCTTCAGGGAAATGGAGGGACGCATTGCCCAACGAGGAGGGACGCCTTGGCCTGGAAAATTTAGCCATTGCCAGACTTGAACGGAGTCTCATCGGACTGGTAGTCGGAGACTTTCGAAGAGGGGGGAAAATAGAGATTATTACTTTGACTTCCTGAAGATAGAAAATGAGGCGCCGGGACTTTACTTGTGCAACTTGCCTGCCTATCAGCAGGATTGAGGGGAATTGAGCTTCGTTGAAAGCGGCGCCAGACCACTAGAGAAAGCGGGCACCTGTTGGCCAAATAAGGGGAGAGGGAGGAATCGGAGCTGATGGGGGCGCCCAGGTCCCTTCGGTTAGCTACGGGGAGGATACTGAGGCCCGTCAAGTGACCCTCGCGTGACACACTGGGGGGGGAGAGTGGGTGAAAGAGACGGCCGAAAAGGGTCAAAAACCTCTTAGCGGAGGAGGGGGGGGGAACTTCCCAAAGGGGGGAAGGCGTAAGCGCGCCAAGGGAAAAACGATCAAGATCCCGCATGAAAGCGAACATCGACCGCAGAAAATTGCCCTAGCGTATATGGCGTCAGGTCCCTGAAAAAAACTCCCACCCGAATCTCAACAAGAGGAGTGAAACGCGGGATGTCGTAGGATGCGAATGGACGGATGTGCGAAGGCAGGAAGGGTCGTGAGCGCTGAAGCGACATAGCTCTTACTCTGGGGCCCCGGGGCAGGACCAGAATGGTGGGGGTCACGTACAGGGGGAAAAAAAAGAGGGGGGGGGGGGGGAGGTGTCCCGACAAAACATCCAACACAACACTAGCACACAGGGGGGCGTGTGTCGTTGGTTTCACGACAACCGTAGGTATCATCAACGAAGATACCTACCATATCTGGGACATATTATGGGGAAAAAACAAGAAATGGGATTATCAAAGGAAGGAAACGAGTGGAGACGAAGGGCCGATCTGATCCGCACGTTCATCAAACCGCAGGGGAGGGAGGACATCATCACCGGTAAAAAGGGGAGGACAAAAAGTCAGAAAATCAAAGGAAGGAATAAACTGGGCGAATCCTCCTTAGGGACTGGAAGCGTGACCTTTTGACGAAGAAGCGCGGGCATGATTAGGAGGGCAAGGCAAAAGCCGCTTGAACTAATGTATCTAGAAGAGGACCCGGAGAAGAGGAGAAGTGACGCGAACCGGAATACGAAGACCCTCGCAACAAGGAAAGGGAGGAAGAAAAAGCAGGTGAGTCGTCCTGTCGATTCCTATTAGTATGAGGAGAGAAAAACCAGACGTGGAAGGGGAATCAAGCCGGTCGTTGCTGAGTCCCAGCGGTCGAGATGAGGGGCGAAAGAGCAAAAAGAGCTTAGAGAAATGAGAGAGGCGGACATGGAGGGAGACACGAGTTCCGCGGCAACAAGCCAACTAGACGTCGAACATCAAACCCGGAGGAGTCTCAGGAACCGAGAGGCGGGGAGGCGAGGCACTCCAAGGTGGCGCTCAAGAACGGAATATCTCGATACGACATCGGACAGTAAAGAAAGCAATCTGTGCAGCTAAAAGGGAAAAAAAAGGAAGGGCTGACTCTGCTGAGGGTCTATCTCGCAACGCGCTGGAAATACGCGCAAGAGACGCTGCGTGACATAATAGAAAAGAAGGGATCTACTTAAACCGATCCGTTCAAATCAAAGAGGAAGTCGAAAGAATAGTGGTAGACGATACCATCAAACCAACCACTGGGGAAGGGAGAGAGAGGAAGAAAAGCGACGGAAATCCGTCAAGGATTGGCAAAACGATCGGTAGAGCCGGAGGGTGGAGACTTGAAAGCCACATTATTTCGCGTGGCAAAAAGAGAGGTCCAAAACTCCTTGCAGAGAGAAAAAGTCGAAAAGACCTAAGAACCCAATCGGCGCTGTAGTCCATGCACAGCGGTCGGGGGGAGACGGATCGTGCAAAGAGCCGCGTCCAAGACTGAGGAGGAGAGCCATGGGAGGACCGCAGTCAAACGAAATCTACGGCGCGTTCCCCAGAAGGGGTGAAGCAAAGGCCTTCTTGAGGGGGGTCTCAGGAAAGAGGGAGAAGCACTCCGCACAGGGCTGGAGGGTACTCACGCTAAGGCGGTATCTCCTTCTGCAATGGCCTCAGCAAAGAAAGATACTGCTTGTGGGATTAAAAGGGAAGGGGGCTTGAGATGGAGGAGTAAAACCTCTTAGCGAGCGGAACCTCGTTGGCGTGGCACCGGGTAGGCCACGGTCGCGCGACATTGACTAGAGTATGCGAAAAGAGTCGAGGGGAGGCAGCAAGCTACCGCGTGAAGCGGCGGAAGCGCTAAGTCGGGACTGTTCTTCGTGACGCCCTCAAAAAAGTGAGAAGCAGAAGGCTAAAGTCCAGCGTAACGACCAAAAAGGAGGAAAGAAGCTCGGGGGGGAAGTGGAAAGGAGACGGTCTCGTCAAAGAAATGGCGGAGCACGCACTAGGACCACGTGTGTGACGTGAGGATGTCGGAAAAAAAGAAACAGGGGAGCCATTGAATTTCCTAATTGGGGGGAAAAGAAAAAAAAAGTCCACATAAAGAGGGGGGAGACTGAACGACGAGGGGAGGAGGCCTCATAATGGGAAACAAACTGGCTGGTTGAGCTGAAAGGAAAGGCGTGACGGAGAGGCGGGGGAAAAAGAGAGGGGGGAAAGACGTGGATGGTGCCGACTGGGAACAAGAGGGAAAGCAAGGGAGGGTCCCTCAAAATCTCGCGGCCATCAGGGAGGAAGACGAAATAACGATGGGGACGCCTTCTTGGTTGGCACGAAAGGTATGGCCTTACGAGCATATAAGAGAAAACCGGAGAATGTTAGAGGCGATAGGGGAATGCAAAGAGGGCGAACCTTCTTTACGCTCGTCTCTAACAGGAAAAGGCCGACCGAAGGGGGGAAAAACAAGCGCACGGGGCGGGCAGGGATTGGCAAAAGCCCGTCGCTAAAAGACGAGGGTGGACGCTGTGAAAAGGGGACGGTGCCTGCCTTCGGTAGAAGAAAAACTTGTACTCGCAAGGCGAAAAGAAGGAGAAAATAATAAAAAGAAAAAAACTGGGGGGGGGCTGGGCCCCAGATGGCATACGACTGTGGAGACAGCTGTTGCTCAATCGGAAAGAACCAAGACTGATCAGGGAAAAGAGGTAAAGGAGCAAAGAAGCGCATACGAAGGAAAGAGAGAAACCGAAAGAATCTCATAACTGAAGGCAAAACCGCGGTCGCCTAAATTGAATCAGGGGGCAATTGGAAGCCTCTCCTGGGCAAAATCAGAGCGGAAGGAAGGTCCCGCCAGTCCTACATCTTGAGAACTAGGGCAAGAAAGTCTCCGCAAGGGGCAGAGACCGGTCAAAGGCTTGTCGGGGAGAGTAGTCTCGTTAATTAGCAGAGAGGAATAGGAAGACGTAAGATGGGGTCTGAGGAGCTGTGGATTCAAAAACGGCGCGCCCACGCAAAAAAGAGGAAAGAAAGTCCGGGGTTTTACGAACGTTAGCGGAACGACTTGACGAAAATTACGAACACACAGCAAGCCATGCCAATGACGCGTGGAAAGCTCAGGAATGCACGATCGGGTTTGGGTGTCAGGGAGCGGACCTTCATTCCTCTCTAACCGAGGAAGGAAGAAAGGGGGCGTCGACACTGGGGAAGAGATTATCCAACCCGAGGCAGCGGGCGTTTGTGTCTGTTGGTAGGCAATCCCGAGAGAATAGATAAACACTTGCACGTGCTGGACAGTGGTGTTGAAATTCAGCACAAAAAAATTCCACCTGAATTAAAAATGCTACGCGAAGCAAATCTGAAGAAGGAGAGGTTTGCTGAACTGCAGCGAAGAAGTGGAAAAACTTGACCAAACGACAAAAGCTCGAAAGCCAATGAAGCTGGGAATGCCCGTCTGGACCTCCAAAAGAAGGGAACAGGGGGGCGGGGGAGAGTACCGGCAAGACTTATCTATTAGCTGAAAGGCCAGAGGGAAATATCCTGCTCTTTTGTACAAGGGAGGCCGTGGAGAGAGAAATTGGGCGGGGTCAGCTGTGCATGGAATCTTTGGATCTAGAGAAGAGACCGATCCTAGAGAGAAAAGGCCGAAGGGAAAAAATAATGCAACTGCCTGGGGGGAACCTGAACTAGGCGAGCCTCGCCCTAAAGTCAACATACGGGCTAGCGATGCTATCTTACCGCCCTCTTCCGCCTCAAAGTAAGAGAGGAGGGGGAGTGACAATAAGCGCACGCAAATGCAATTTTGGGCAGCGATCGATCAAAGGGCGTCATCTGCTTCTGGAGGGAGCTTAAGCCGAAAGAACTCATGGAAAAAGATAACGGGCCACGGAGTGTTAGAAACGCCAACATGGAGAATCTGAGGAGAGGAAGGAGAGGTCCCAGTGTCGGGCGGAGAATTCCATCCGGCTTCAACAGGGGGAAAACGGGAACTAGTTGGAGGCCATAGCGAATTCTCTGCGACGTGACAGGGGGTGGCCTTGGCGGCGCATCTTTTTTTTTTTTTTCCTTCCAGCAAAAAAAAGGAACCTCCGGGGAAAGGGAGAAAACATCTAAACGGTTGAAGTCCAATGAGGAGCACATACATCTAGATGGGGGGACCGACAGAACAACTCACCAATGCTGTCGGGAGGAACCGCGGGGCTGAAAAGAACAACCAGCAAGCAGAGCTCATCCGAAAAAATGCACCGGGAGCGGAACCGCACGCCCGTGAAACTGGTTTGGCCAGCGGTCACGGGGCCAGAAAGAGCGACGACGGGAACCAGAGAAGAAAAAGGGATGCCATGACGCTGTGATGGCTCTACCGTTATCGGAAAGCAATGCAAAAGAAGTTCCGGGAGTACCGAGAAAGGTAGGTGGAAAGGAGGGAGGGGTCCGCGCGGCAAGAAGCGCTAGTGAAAAAATAACGGGGAGAGACTGAGGGGAGTGAAGCCGAAAGGGGGAGCGCGTCCCGGGCAGCCGATGGATCAGGCGGGGGCGGTGACTTTGGGAAGGAACTACTTTTCGACAAAGAAAGCGATATGGAACAGGAGTTGTGAGGCTTCCCTAAGTGACAAAAAAGAGAAAAAAAAGGGAAAGCCAAGTGCACCCTTCCAAAGTTTCGTGGGCCAAATGGGCGGATTTCAGAAGGTCAAGGGGGGATGCAGGACGGAGGCAAAAAAAAGAGGGAGCCATGAGGAGATTTGGGCATCCTTCCGTGGAAGTCCAAAGACAAAGATTTCTTCTCGGGGGGGGAAAGAGATTGTGAGCCTGGGCGAGAAGTGTCACCAGCTCAAAAGACTTTGGATATTCCGGCGGAGCCACATCTTGAAAAGGGTAGGGTGGGTGGCCGAGGAACAAAAAAGTAAAGGGAAAGGGGACGTATCGTATTCAGCCTGCGTCGCTGTGGAAACAGCCAAAATCCCGCACACAAAGAACCGCGGGTGGTGGGGACTTAAAGAGGCCGCGCGTAGGAAAAAAAGCTCTCTGGTTCGGCACGATCGGTCAGTCCGGTGAAAAAGGTGGACCCTCCGGTACCACAAATTCAAAAGATAGTGTGCATTAACCTTGTCAGTCAATGGAGCCTGGAAGGCTTGAGGGAGGCAGTGGACAGCAGGAGGACGTTGACCAGAAGGGGAAGGAAGGGCGTGGGGGAGGCTCAGAAACTGGAGAGGATACCAGCGAAGGTGTGCCGGACAGTCTCTCCAAAGAGACGGAGGAACGAGAATAGGAGGACGAAGTTCACAACCATGCTCAGGGATAGGTATCCATTAGAAGGTTGGATCGGGGAGCCGACTGTTTGCTCGTGTCAAAGGCATTCGCGAGGGCTTGCCAAATATGTCGGTCTGTGAAAGTCTCACTGTCTTTCCAGATGGCTCAAGAAGTGCCATTACACAGAACAGGAAAAGGGGACACGACTGCGGGTGCTTCAGGCTTTGCGTCAACGAGGCGATGAGAGCATGCATAAGCAGCGATATCTACGCATTGGGAGCAAGAGTAAAAGGGAAACTGGCTGCCTGGATCAGAAAAGGGAGTTCTATGGCTATGGCTCACCAAACGGTCACAGAAAAATAACGGAACGAAATCGTTCGTGCAAAGAGGGTATGTTCGTGGGACTCTGATTGGGCGCCGCCTGGGGAAAAAAAAACACAATGTTCGGAGAGGTGAGACCGAAGCAGTCCCGTGCGTGGACCGGCTCGGACTCGGTCGTGTGGGGAGACGGAGAACCGGGGGAATAAGGAAAACTCTGCTTGCTGAGAGGAAAAAGACAACTGGAGGGACGGGCTGTGAGGGAACGCCGCCGGGAAAAGCAAATCTGATAAAAACGCCGCGGATGAAAACCAATACGATCGATCAATAAGTTGACGGCGTCGCGGAGGATGGCTTCGGGTTCCACCGAAACGTCAGAGTGCCCCAAATGGATAGCGTAAGTCGTCTCGGTTCAGGAGAAGTATAGGACGAAAGAATCCCGTGGAGAACTCTCTTAAGTCTCGGAACGTGCCCATCCGGCAAGTCTGTGGCCTTCTAAGGGTTCTGCTCCGGGGGGGAAGGTCCAGGATAGCAAGCCAGCACTGTGTTCAAGCACCGGTCAGGGTAAGATCAATACGACGTCGGTCCCAAAGTGTTGAAACAGTTATGGGGAAAAAGACAGGTAGTAATCAAGAAAATGTACCCGCAACGCCGGGCATGAAAATCGAGAAGTGGGATCCAAAGCAAAGAGCATCATCCCGGAAAGGGGACGAAAAAGAAAGACTCATCAGCCTATCGGCCGGACAGAGCCGTGCCGCCTTTGGGATGGGAATGTTACGGAGAAGCACTGAGGGGAGGAGTTAACGGCAGAAATCTGCAAGAAGAAGACCATAGGATACAAAGGTCGCCATGATGACGCTCAGTGTGACTCCTACTACCGCAAACGGGGGGGGGGAGAGTAAGGCGGAAGAAAGAAAGGGTTCAATCGACCGCTAGAGTGACAAAGTCAAAAACAACGATAAAAGCAAGGACTTGGATTGAAAAGAATCGCTTCTTGTATAGAAATGAAAGCCGGGCGGGCATGGGCTAACAATATCTGACTCAGATATAAGACGTGCAAAACGGAGCCATGATCGGGAGAGAAGTATCTCAACGAGTTCCTGCGAACAAACTATCACTTCGCTCAAAAAACGGAACGCATGCTCGATAGGAGGTACTATGATAAAGGTGAACCCAATTCCACAAACCGGGACCCCGAGCATCGAAAAAGCGCACGGTCTGACGTTCAGTTAACTAAGCGGGACTTGCGGCATCGTCTGCTCACCGAGTTTCTATCTCGGCAAAGGGAAAAGAAGCCCACCTCGAACGAGAGCAACGGATTCCTACGTTACGAAAACCCGTAAGGGCGTATAATAAAGAACGTTCCAATCAGAATTAACTGATTCAGAGCGATATTCGGCGATCGCTTAAACTAAAACAAAAACTAAAAAGAGAGAAGAGAAAAGGGGTCGTAATACGTAAAAAGATGCACCGAAACTGTTATAGGAAAAAGGCCCTGAAATGTGGTGCGCTTCAAGGAGAGAAAGGGAAGCTCGGCGCGTGTCGCCCTCGTGGCTCAACGAGCTCAGGGGAAGGGGAAATAGAAGATGCCCTACAGCTTCGCGTATCGTCCAGGCTAACGTCGTGAATCAGAAGGGAAGGACGTAGAGAGACCAACAAAGATTGAGCAGGCTTGGAGTGCGAGCTCAAAGCAACATTAGAAGTCGAGTCGAAAAGGCCGTGACCGGTTGCGACCTTACGTCGGGCTTTATTGAATGAACACGCCGCCGGCTCAGTACAGCGAAGGGGGTCAGCAAGCAGTAGATAAGGGCGATTTGGGGCCAGACGACCGTTTCTCATTCAAATATAGAAGAAATCAGGCAAAATTTCGGCGAGAGGAGAGAGTGAGGAAGGAGGACTAAGCGAAAAGGATGTAGCATGCCTGGGCGCCGACGAACGAGATTGCCGAGCGGCCACTTAATAAAGAGGGGAGGCGTGCGCATACAGGAAGTATCCTCGGAGAGGAAGAAAGTCATGCGTGAACAACCGCAAAAGCAAGACCTGGCCCGTGGAAAGCAAACATGCAACGGAACCGCCAAAAAACGGGCAACGCAGCCGACGTACAGGACGTCGACTTCAAGGGAAAAAAAAAAAAAAAAAAAAGAAAAAAAAAAAAAAAAAAAAAAAAAAAAAAAAAAAAAAAAAAAAAAAAAAAAAAAAAATCGTACCGGAATGCTGGAAACACGCACCGGAGAAAGGTGGACCACGTGTTGGCGGTGTCTGAAGAGACCGCAGCGAAAATGGGCAGGGTGTTGAAGAAAGGGGAGGTTTTTGACATATGGCTGGTACGGAAGAGGCTTGACTGAATCATACGTGGGTCGTCAAAAAGCCATAGGGGCGACTGCCAACGGACGTCGGCAGAAGAGAACGGGATCTTCCCGAACGTAACTGAATTTCTCAGGGGGGTCAAAGAGATAACCTAAGTGGGCAAAGGGACAAAGGGGTTGTTTTTGAGAAAGAGAGAAGGCTCGCAAAGTCCACTACGAAGAGATAACCGTCGGGGGCATAAAGAGTTGAACGTGGATGCGGGTCCGTAACAAGAAAAAATAACCACTTCAAGAAAGGGAGATCGGAGTCATGGGAAAAAGCGCGGACTTAAAGAAGTTCTCTTCCCTGGCTTAGGGGCGACAAAGTGGCCTATTTCTAAAACTGAAAGGGAAAAAAAAAAAACGAAAGGGACTAGGACGCATCGGCGACCCTTCACACACCGCAGAGGTGACGCGCAGGGAAAATGAACAGGAATGACTGAGTATACTTGTAAATAACCATCCTAAGGAACCAGATACCTCCAGAGAAAGAAAGGGTTTGCGAAAGTGCAAAAAAGGAGCGAGAATGTGTTGAGGGCAACTCGGGGGAGAAAAAATCTAAAAAGAGCCAGAGAAGCAAAAGCCGCTAGCAGCAAAGAAGCTCTCAAATTGGCTGCGAAAAAAGGCAGCCTCGGTCAGAAAGAAATCTCCGGGACGACGCAGCGCCGTAATTGCGCTGAAAACAAGTTGGCAAGTGACCTTAAGGGGGGGGCGAAAGATAGGACACGGAAATCGGATGAAACATATCCTTTGAAAGAAGATGCAAAAAAAAAGAACACGAGCCTGCGAAATCCTCGGCGCTGATAAAGGGGTTGGCAGACGGTCGATAAAGAAATCTCTGGGCGTGGGAGGCCAAATATAAGACTGAGGAAAAGGGGAGTAAAGTGAGCATTAAAAGGTCGTACCGGCACTCGGGCTATCATCGAAAAGAAGATGTAAGGGGGAATCAAAAGGGTGTTGGGCTCCATGGGACAAGGGAAACCACGCAAAGATTCCCCTGAACTCGTGACGACCATGCACCGACCAGAGAACGATAGTGTTGGGGAAAAATGTCTGAAGGGGGGTAAAACAAATCCCATTTCGCCGAACAGAGCCGACAAGCAGAAGGGTCCTCAGCAGCGCGATGAAATCCCAAAACACCGAGTGGACGCGGGCGTGTGGTGAGTTCCAGCAGGGATAAAGATGACCATACCCCATGGAACAGGGAGGGAGCTGTTGGGGTGATCAGGAACAAAAACCACAATATGGAAAAAAAAGGGGGCCCTGGACTACATACCAAGGATTGAAGGGAAATGGTGCTGAAAACGCGCGAAGATCGAAAGCTGACCCAGAAAAAAAAAAAAAAGGACTCATCTTGGGGCAACGTGGCATGAACGGGCGATCCAAAGAAGAAAGAGAACGGGGACGTGGCATAGACGGGCTACAAAGGTATTCGCTGAAGGAAAATTTTTGCATCCGAAAGATCAAAACTGTTGGAGGAAAGCTTGTCCGGCGAGCAACGGTTGGGCTTCGGTAGACAAATCAAGAAGGACATGAGGAGGAACTGGGGGATCGAAAATCGGCCTGACATAAAGTCCGCCGTCATATAAATCGGAAAAAAGGGAATATAATACGCCCGCTCGGAAAGGCCCCCGAGGGCCTCGCCACAGGAGAAGGAAAGCGTTCTATCTGTGATAGAGGAAAAGAGAAAGCTGTCAAAAAATCAAATGTAAGCGGAGGGGAGGGGATCAGGACACGCCGGCTGAATCAACAGAGGATAAGAGGTCACAAGGAAAGGCAAAGGGAAGGGATCGTCTAAACGAGAGACCTTGTTACCCGGGAAAGGAATACAGTGGGAAGCCGGTTCTTAATGTCAAGGAGAGGCATCACACGAAGGCGGTAGGTAGGGCTGAGAATCAATTCTCATAGCACTTGGAGAAATTTCGAAAAGGACAGAAGTCGCCAAGAGTTAACAGGGTGGGTCGCGGTGAAAGGGACACTCTCTCTCAAAAAACGGGTGAGAACTATATAGCTCAATGTCACAACTTGAGAAAACAAACCTGTTTGAAAGCCGGGGCAAGGAATGCTATGTGCGCTAATCGGAAAGAACGACGGAAGGCGAAACGGAGGAGGGGAGACAGTCCTCCGCAGCAAGCAGTCAATTGAGAGAACTCGCGCAATCGAACTGCAAACTAACCCGCACGCAAAACTCCACCGAAAGCCTATACGGGAAATGAAAGCTAATCCGCTAAAATCCCCGCGACGTTCATATGACTCTGTGGATACGGGAAGAGGGGAGGATAATGCTCAAGGTGAGATTAAGACACATCAAAGGTTATTGACATCGGGAGAAAACGCGACGACATAAGCTAGGGTCGCCACGTTTCGGGCTTAGCAGTTCCCCGAAAGGCCGAGCCAAAAAGGGGGGCACCTTTCCAATCCGATTTCTTTAATGAAACGGACTTTCGCAGCGTCCGACTTGTACAAAAAAGGCCTCGAGGATTTGAGGGTACGGAGAAAAGAAAACGCATACGGGACGGCCCAGACCACAAAGATACCGCAGAGGGTCGGCGAAAAACCATTAAGCGCTTCCTAATCCGAAGGCGACCGGACGAAAAAACCCCCCCTTAAGTGATGGGGGGAAAAGAACGCCGTTCATGAAAAAAGATGAAAAAGGAGGGAAGGGGAGGAGTAGTTCCTTAGGGGTTAATCCGGGAGAAGAACTGCGAGAGAAAGGGTCAAGAACGACGTCAATTTTGAGATTAGGAATTTGAGCCATGTCCGTAGGAGGGAGTGTTGTGGGGGGCCGACAATACACAAAGTCAAGCCAGAAAGTGTTATAGGGAGCGAATTGCATACTGGAGGCAGTCCGTACGGTGGTCAACACCTAAAAACGCCCGCGCGCAACCGAATCTGTTGGGGGGGGACGAGAGGTAGCGAAACGCTAAAAGGGGCGGCAAGATCGGTCCCAGAAGGGGAATGGTAAAAAATTTTTTAACAAGCCTGAACGAGAAAAAAGAGTGATTCAGGGCGGAGTAGTGGGGGTCAATGGTCTGTGGGGCTTTTGCTTGAAAAAACGCCGAAAAGACGAAAACTAAAGGATCGAAAATCCTTATTCGATCTCGAAGGGGGGGAGAAAAAGAGGGCAAATTTCCCGGAAAGCAGGAAAGCGAAAGATAACCTCACGACGCTCTTTGGCAATATTCACAAAAGATGACCTTGATAGAAAGCTGCCATTAAAGGCAATTTGGGAGAGCGAAAAGATAGAGATCGAGGGTCAGGAGCTGACTCCATTATGGACAAAGTGTCGAAGCGGTGAGGCCTTGCTCGGAGTCATTGGAAAAGGAAGCTCAAACTTAACAGGTCGTCAAGGGGGAGGGAGAGGGAGGTGACCCGCAATGCGTCCTGATATTTCGTTATCGAAGTTAGGGAAGGGGGAGAGAGAGGAGGTTCAGCAACTATGATTGCTTGTCGAAGGGGTTTGAAAACGAGTGGCAACACTAGCAAAGCACTGACCTAAGCGCAACATAGGAGGGGCAACGAGGCACCAATGCTCCTGCTTTCAGGGT
>Ga0179593_1475466_pt1 | contig 21836 bp, 22 predicted proteins | sample CZODoug2_1_08_16_FD_185931 | JGI IMG/M metagenome (GOLD analysis project Ga0179593, IMG submission 185931) | Vadose zone soil fungal communities from Angelo Coast Range Reserve, California, USA - CZODoug2_1_08_16fungal (PacBio error correction) | ecosystem: Environmental > Terrestrial > Soil >...
TGCAAGAAGGGGCCGTTCTTCGGTCGTAATAGAAAAGAAACAATCAAAAACAAGACAAAGAATAAAAAGCAATAAATAACAGGTCAAGGATCTGCTCGCCTGGGTGTTCGCGGAAGGGCCACCCGTCGCGGGCAAACGGGCGCAAGAACGGAAGCCTTTAAGAGGTAAGCGGTCATGGCCGGGAAGGGTGAGTGTATGACATTGGGGGTCCGGGGGGAAAGGGAGTCAGGACATGCAACCATTCGGGGGTAAGAAAACCCGCCACGTCCCGCGTGGGAGCCCAGAAGAAGAACGAAACCCCTTCCCCCAGCTTCTGGAGGGGCAGCGGGCTTACACCTCAAAGCGCGTTGATAACACCGGGATCGTGCGAAACGAACGAACAAGATGAAAAGAGCCCCTGGCACAGAGTGTTGACCTATCAGGACTTCCTGATAGGCAGGGGAGCGCAACCGGATCGAGGCCTTGCCCCGACCATTAAAAGAATGACAAAAGGAGGAAACGAAAGCCGCCCCACAACAACCGCCTGAAAAGCGGAACCGAGGGTGACTGCAAACGGCGAAATAGCGCGAGCAAGACCTCGCGGCCATTGGGGGTGGAACCGGCGGGAACAAGAGGTCGTACCCCAGGGAAACTGCGAAAACGTCCGAACAGGGGGGGGGGCTGCAGACGGGGCAATTCGGGGCAAGTAGTTCAGGGGTGGGGGAGAAACGGCGTTTTTGGCCATCAAAGACGGGGACGGGGGGGCGATCAAAATCGCCACGGGAAAAGAAAGTAAGGAGGGGGAGTTTTTGGGCGGGGGGAACGGGCGTGGAACTAACTAGGAAAAACAGATTTCCTAAGAAGCCAAGAAAGCATACCTCTCAACCGTAACCTGGAAAACGGAGGAAAAACCTGCGCCCCAACCACGCTCAATGGGGTCCGGATGGGGAAGCGGAAAAAAAGAATGCTGTGGGGGAAAGGTTAAAACCAAGCCGGGGCCGGACAGACAAGAAAGCAACAACTCATGCAGTAGTACATAAAGGTCAGCAAGTGGCAGTCAAACCCCTTGTGAGGGCGACTGACCCAATAAAATAACAATGTAAAAAGACCAAGGAATACTCCAGGGGTAACAGGGAGGACTTTTCCCAAAAACAACGGCTCAGTAGCGACAGAAAACTGCTTGAGTTGGTTCCTTAAATACAAGGAAGAGGACTTCCAATGTTGAAACACCCTGAAAAAAGGCCCTCGCCAATCGCAGGGGGAACAGATTTCTTTTGGGGACAATTGGGGCAAGGGCGCTCCTGTAAAGGAGCGCACCGATGCCAAAAGGGAGGTAAGACTGTCTACTGTATAGCGTTTTAAAAATAAGTCAAGCACAAGTAAAAACGAGGGATTGAAAGTAAAGGATCAAGGGGTGACGTGTAAGAGTGCCGACAATGAAAATCCTAAAAAAAGGAGGGGGGGACTGGAAACGAGCAGGGTCCCCCGGGGCCGAAGTATGGAGGTAATTCCGGGGACATTACCCATCAAAGGAAGGGTTTGGGTGGAGGGAAACGCCATGTCGTGTAACATACTCAAGAGCGTGTTACCGCAATGGAACAAAAGTGTGAAAAAGAGGCCAAAGCCGCAAAATGCCAAGAGCAAAAGAGAAACAAAACAACGGAGTGAAAAAGAAGAAAAAAAAGGGGACGCCAGGATGCGGAGGAAAAAGAAAAAATCAGATTGTTTTGGACCATTCTTTTACCCAATAGGCTGGAGTGACGAAAATTGCCGTCAACGTCATCACTAAGGGTAACAATGCGGGAGCTAAGACAGAAGTAGAACCTGGTGGACGCAACCAGCTTTGCCCGTTACATAAAGGGTGACCATGCGGACGAGAAAGGGAATAAAAGAGTTAAATGGAACTACGAGCTTATTGGGCGAGGAATTAAAACAGGAAACTAAATAACACTGGGGGGGGGGGGGCGAGCAAACAGTCATACTAAAGCAGCACGGGACGGGGCGCCTCAGGGGGAAAAAACAACCAAGACTCCCCGGGCAAGGCTGTCGACCAAAAAAGAAAAAACACCCCTTAGAATTAGATGGAGGTGAACGGGTGAGGAGGTTTTCACAAGGGATTTAAGTAGGGTTATATTAAAGGACCAACAGCAAGTGCGAAAAATGGAGACGTCAGAGCGGAAATCTACTGTAACGCAGGGGACCTTTCCATGTCGTTGAAGGGCTGTTGGAAGGGGTGGGGAGGGGAAACGCAGATGGTGAAAGTGCTGGGCAACAAGTTTAGCGGAAGAAGGAAGAGAATGGTGGATCGAGGCGGAGTGAGGGCTGGGAATGTTTTGTTACCACGATCTAAACAATCAGTTGACTGTGGGGCCTAAGGGAGAGAAAACAAGACGGTAAAAGCCGTACATTTAATCATGGTCACGGGGGCAGAGCGGGACAGGGTCGTGCAATGGTGAGAAGGTCTTGTAAACCCGTGAGAAGTTTGACTCGACTGAAAATCAAGGCTGGCAAAGAGACCCTCTTGTGCCCGCGAAACCTCTCTGTCAGACCTTTTTTGTGCCGGGAGAGGTGTTGGGAATCTCAAGTAGAACCAAGCCCCGGCGGCACAATGGTTGTTGCTGACGGGTCCGGAACACCAGAGGCCCCTGGAAGACCGCCCGAATCTCCAGGTCAACCACACGTGGGATGCTTTCAAAGAAAGGAAATTGGCCTATCGTATGGACAACTAAAATTTGTACCAAAGGAAAGGTTGCAACAGCTAAAATGTATGGCGAGCTCCCAGGGGAGGGTTACCGTGGCGAAAACGTGGGGGAAAGCATGCAGGCGTTGTGGTCAATCGGAAGGTGGAAAGAAATTGCTGCGCCCTCTTGTCGAGGGAGGGGTGGGGGACTCCGCGAAGAACCTCTATCCAGTTTCCCAATGGAAAAAGAACTTGAATGCCAGCGGCGGGTAGAGGGCCGTACGGAGATAAAGAAAAACGGGCCCAATGACGGTGGCAACGTTCCTTGGACTTCGGCTTTTCTGCCGAAAATTGAGACCCGCCGGAAAGACCTCTTCAGAGGTGGAAGGGCCGGACTGATACCATTGAAGTCCAAGTGTTCGGGAACTCCGGCGAGGGGGGGGGGACGGAGTTTGAGGGGTGGCTTGACATTTGCAGGGAGGGCGGTAAAAACCCAGGGAAATGGTCACCATAGGAAGGACCATAAAAAAAAAAATAACTTGTGGGGTGGGGGGGGGGACAACCGCACGCAGTTCCTGCGCAGACTGCAACCATTAGAGAAGGAAAATGAGTTAAAAAATCAAAAAAATAAAAAGGGTAAAGGTGGCGAAGGGGGACTAAGATTGAGGAAAGAGATCGCGAGAAGGTTAAAACCCTACAAACAGGCAACGGTTGTTGGTTCGGAGTGAAAAAAGGGGTCTCACGGACTTACCGGATTGTGAATTGGCTCGAAGAGGAGGCCGAGAACCGGGCAGGGCTGCAAAGTTAGTCAGCGTGAAATGCAGTGTTTGACGGGTGTAAAGTAAAACGCTGAATCATGAGGGGAAAAGTTCGGGGACCGGGAATCCTCTACCAAACTGTGGTCAAGGGGGGAAATCCGAGATACGAGTAATACGCAAAGGAAACTGTGACAGGAAAACTGAGAGCAAAAATGGGCGCGAACGGAATAGCAATTATGTCTGGGGACGCGGTCGCCCGCCACAGGAGTGAAAATGGCTTCGCCAGTGACAGCAAACGATGTTGTCCCGGGGGGGTATATGGCCCAACCGATGTGGGGACCGGGGGAAGGAAGTGAAAAAAGGGATTGGGAAAAATGAGTTTTCTGGGTATAAAGATGGAAAGCCACGAGCCCACCGAACAGAATAATCCTGAAGAAAAAACAAAAAAAATAAAGAAACTTTCTGGGAGGGGGGGGGGGACAAGAAAACAATTGCACACTCCGTAGGAACCAGAAAACGGAAACCAAAGACTACGGGGGGTCGTAAAAAGGCTGGGCGTATGAAGCCGACATTCACAAGGCGTGGACAAGCAAGATTCAAAGACCTAGACTAATCGGTAACCGTCCAACCAAGGGAAAAAGTCAAAAAGGTGGAAGGCACGGGGATTGAATCTTTAGCAGCTCTCAAGTCCTAAAACGAGACAATAAGAAAAACACCGGGAAGGGATAAATGTCTCTAAACGTAAAGTCGGTATATTCCCCAGGGGGACTGAACCATTTGGGAGGTCTAGCGGTACAGGGGCAATTAATGACGCTTCTCTGGGGTCAAAAACGGAACCTCAGACCTCCGGGGCACGCGCCAGCGCCCCAATTGGGGACAGAAAGGTGAAGGCCGCAGGGGTTCCCACGCAGAGGGAGGGGGGAAGAAGCTGGAAAACCATCTTGGAGGGAGGTTCATACCAGACCAAAAATTGCTACCACCCAAAAAAGCGGGGGGTTAAGAAGGGGTGCCAATAAAAAAAACTAACTGATAGGGGGGACGGAATAGGGAACCTTCACACTCAAAACGGGGGCTTGTTACGCCCTGTTCGTACTAAGAAATAAAAGGGAGGCCTGGGAGGCCGACAAGACCAAGTTCCTAGACCCGAGTCCACACGGGGCCGCCGAAAGGGGGAACAAATTAGGCTCCAAAACATACCGAGGTTTTTTGACGGGGTGATTCGACGACAAGGTTCTTGGTCGCCCTCAAAGGGGTAACGGTCAGCATACATTTGGGAAGAAAGGGGGGAGATTACAACAACGAAGTTGTCGTGGGGGCGTCAAGAGGAAAGAAACGAAAGCGGTAGCAAAATGCGCCCGGAGACGGTGGGGCGCCCACACACGGAACCAAGAATGGATACAGGATTTAGGAGGACCTGCCGGTGGGGGCGAACCAAAGGTGAAGAAAGAGAATCTTCACAGGTGTCAGGAGTTAGCGGCGAAAACAAGCCGGAAAACAGCCACAGGAAAGGGGGACCTGGAAAAGACCACAGCTGAAGGGAGAAGGGTCTGAAGGGAGAATATGTGCAAATCAAGGGGAAACATAAAGGAGCATTCATCCAAAGATGGGAGGAGACAAAGCGGTGGTTGTGTAAAATACACTGGAATTTTAATGCATATTGGCACAGCAAGGAAAGGGGTCAAGAGTCGAAAGCAGAAGCAAGAACGCAAAACCGCCGTACGAACCAAGGACAAGGGGCGACTAAATGGGGTCTGCCAAACGGGGGGAAGAGGCCTGGGGGCCGCCCGAAGGGTAGGGTCACCAGCACGGGGGGGGGGGGGCCGGGGGCTGCGTGGTTTAGAGAAGAAAAAGAAAAACGCAACGTTCAATACACGGAAGCGGGAGGCCCCATGCACGGACAAAACGTCCCAGGGAGATGGAGCAAAACAATCGGGCGGGAAAGAGGCGAAAGGTTCTGCGAAGTGCAAAAACTGAAACAGGGTGGGGTTGGGGGGCGCAAAAAAAACGGGGGAAGCGGGCCATGAACTGAAAAAGGACAGAGGTCAACAGGCCACGGGGCGCGGCCACGTATGGCCACGGGGGGGGTAGGAAAGAAAGGTTGGAGACGTTCTCGAGCGTGAAAGGGAAAAGATAAAAAAGAGGGGTTGTCCTTTGAGAACCTGGAAACAGGGGAAAAACCAAGCGGAAACAACACAGGGAAAAAAATAAGGTGGAAAAAACGTAAAACGAAGCCCGCCGCAAAAACTTCAGAGGGGGAAGTCACAGGAAAAGCGCATCAGGTTAATAAACTTAACAGGGGGGAAGTGGACGGTGTGTGGGCCAAAAAAAAAATGACAAGCGGTCGCATGTCCACAGGGGAAAAAGGGGTAAAGGCTTAAAAAAAAACATCAAAGGTGAATCCAAAAACGCCTTATTGGGGGTGGAACGTACTACAAAAAAAAGAAAATTGGGGGAACCTCCTTGCCTCACGCGGGAAAACCACTGCTCAAGTTGAAGCAAATGGGTCCATACCGAGCGGAATGTCAGCAAAACGGAAAAAGGGATCTAGTCAACAAAACAAACAACAAAAGGTGAAGGAATGAAGGTGCTGCGCAAGTTGCGCCATGAACGTCTGAAAAACAAAAAGACGATGCTGAGACAACCAGTTGGTGGAAACTGCCGCGAAAGGTTCCGTTGGGCAAACCCAGAAAACTTAGACCGGGCAGGATCGGGGGGTCCAGCGAAGGAAGTTCCATGGTCTCAAGGTCGACAGGGGGGTGGGCTGCGGGGGGGCAAGTGGGATCTGGAATAAATTCCACCCTAACTAAAAATCATTGGGAGTACTTAAAAAAATCAACTCGCAAAAAAAGGTTCCCCGTGGAAAATTGCAAACGGGGGGCGAGCAGAGATTAGAGGGAACGGGGGAAAGTAAATCCAGGTCTTGAAGGACACTAAAAAAAAACAAGAATGATGAAGGACGGCAAAACATGGTCCAAGATTACACAGCCCCCGAGGGGGACAAGCACGGAAAGCTAACCCCCCGGCCGGATGGAAACTAGAGTCAAGTCACCCATTCTAAACAGGACATGCTGTGACCCTGCAAAAACTAAGAAAAATAAACCAAAAACGTGGAGCAGCTGGCCTACAGAGCGTCGGGAAAATGTCAACGAAAAGGACGGAAAAGGACGCCCGTTAATTTGTAACGAAAAATGAGTTAGAAAACACAACGGCTCTTCGTGACGGTTGTCCAAAAAGAAAAAAAACGTCAGCAGCGAGTAAAAGAGAAATAAAAAAAACAACACGCCATCGGTCTGAAGAGGGAAAAATTACGCCAAAAGGGACTTAGGGGACCCTTGGAAAGGAAGACAGACAAGAAAGGGGGCTAGCTGGGGGGGAAAACAAGGATGAGAAGAGCCCTGAGAAAGGAAATCAACTTGTCAAAAAAAAAGATGTCACGGGGAAAAAAAACGGTTCAGGAACAACAACGCACGAATGTCTTTTCTCGAACAAGGGGAGATGGAGGGAGAAAGTGAGCGTGAACCAGGGAGGAAAGAGATCGCCATTACTTCAAGACGGGTAGGTCGAAAGGGAAACGCCGGTCTGTGAGGAGGGAGCGGGGTAAAAAGTGCCATAACCCAAGGTAGAGGGGAGCTGCGGTGGGGGACCATCAACGACGTAGAAAAGAAATTGAAAATTTCAAACACCGAAAAACCAAGAGACTTCAGCCCTAACAACAAAGAACCTGAAAAAAAAACATAGGGCTTCACCCACTAACCTGAAGAGATCAGGGGCAAAGACGGAAAAGTCGTTTCCGGAAAAAAACCACCGGGAAGAGCGGGAAGAAAAGTTGAACCAGCAGGCCTATAAGGGTAAAAAAGCCATGGGTGGGAATCAGGGGAAAAAAAAACGGGCAAAAAAGGCCCAAAATCAAACGGAAAAGGGGTGCATCCAGGGAGAAAACGAAAAACCGGTACGGGGACGATAAGGAACCCGAGCCCAAGGGTGGGGGAAAGGTGGAAAAGTAAAACATTTAGCAGGGGTAACAAAACCAGTCGGGTCCAAAGCCCCAAAAAATGGGGGGAGAAATCAGAGATGGACATGGGGACGTTCTCATGGTGGAAACCAATGGAAAGGGGTCCCATGCACTGGTTTAAAAGGGGAAAAAAAAAAAGGAACGGGAAAAATAAAAACGAGGGAGACAGCCCGCCCTGGCAGGAGAACAAGGGGGTCAAGAAAAGAAGGGAAAATCGAATCTGACAAAATCGGATGGAAGAAATCGGCGCAAACAGTAAGCTCTTCCAGAAAAAGAAGGGAAATTATTTGATGGAGAAACGCGAAGGCCGTTGAGCGAACAGATAAAAGTAGAGAACACAACCTAAAAAGGTTAACAGTCTGGTGGGCCTTCAAAAAAATGGTCCAGTCAAAGGGGGGCATCGAAAGGGGAACCGGGGGGGAACTGGCAGAGCCGAAGACATAGCTGGTAACACCTTCACTGAGCTGTGTTCCAAGCAAAAAAAACCTCCGGTGGCAGCAACAAAAAGGAAAAGCAAACACGTCCCCCTCTAGGAATAAGAGAGAGCATAACAATGTACGGGACCATTACGGGGTTAATGAAAAAAAAGACGAACCCAGACTACAGCAGGACACGAAAAGCAACGAAGGGCACGGAAGGAAAAGAACCAGCAGGCAGTATCCTCGAGCACCAAGAAATGGGGGACAAAGCTCGGGTGTAGGGCGGTGGAGTGAAAAAAAAACCATGGAAACGTCGGGAAGACGGTGGGCGCACTCCAGGAGACATGTTGCCTAATGAAACTCTGTAACAGAGTGTCTAAAGAGGATGAAGGCAAGCGGCACTTCCGGAGAGTCTCAACGATCGTGGATAAAAAACTTTGTGGGATCAGATTAAGGAAAAATCAAGGTTCCGCCAACGTATGGAGAGGAAAGACTAAAAAAAATGAAAAAAAAATTAAATCCAAAGCTGAAGTTAAGGAATTACCAAAGGGGAAACTGCACCCAAGGGGACGAAAATATCGAAGGAAAAAAGGGAGCCCGAAGGATCCATTGAACCAGCAGTTAATTCGAAAAGGGAAGTGGGGTGGTTGGTGGGCTTGGGGGTGAAATCAACGCCTAAAGTCTCAAAACAAACTCGATGTCTCGAACTCGGCAAGTAAAAAAGAAAGGGGGGGGTCCAAAAAGAAAAAAAGTAATGAAGGTCAGGGGGGGGGGGGGGAACGGCAAAAAAGAGGACTGTTGAAACAAGTTATGCGTGAAGACGGGTCCAGAAAAAGGAACGGGGGTGACAAGGGACGGTCTAACGAGCCCGACCCTCCCAGAGGGGTAAAGGACAACCCAGGGAACGGTGCAAGCCAAAGGTGGGGCGCCCGGAAAAACAACCAACAGGTCAGTCCAAAATGTTGCGGGGGATGAAAAGCGGAGTGAAACAAAAAAAACAAGCGTTCCACTCCTTAGAGAGTGAGTCAACCAAAAAAAAGCGGGGAAACCGTGTCAAAGCTGCAACAGGTTTGGGGGAATAGTCTTAACGGATGGTAAGTAGTTGGGAACAAGAAAAAAAAAAAGAAAAAAAAACAAAAAAGAGAGGGCATTGTCCCCTGCGTTGACCACACCAGCATGAATCACCGGAGCAACAAAACAAGAGATGGGGGCACTGAAAAAAAAAAAAAAAGAAGCGGTGGCACCCGCTGTGTGAAAAGGAGCACAGCGGTCGCGAGAAAGACGAAACGGAGTTACAAAAAAAAAAACAGGACCAGAAAAACAAAACAAGGGAAGGGAAAAGGGTTACCTTGAGGGGGGAAAAAGTCCCAAATTGTTGGGAGGCCAAGGGCAAGAACGAGTTGGGCGAAAAAACCTCGGGGGTTGTTTAGCACAATAAAAGTCAAGTGGAATGGGGGAGATCAAAACTGAACAAGGTCGGGAGGGAGGTCAGCGGGACCACCCGGACGGTTAAGAACTAGAACAACTATTCAGCTCAAAAGTCAAGTCAGTCCGAACATGGAACCAGAGTAAAGACAGGGGAAACCTTTGGCCCGCCCGAATTACCCAATAGGAAAACTAGACAAACAAAACCGAATCAAGTCGGCGGAAGCATGCAATCTGAAAAAGCCAATTCGACTTACAGGTTAAAAAAAGAGAAGGTAACAGCAGGAGAAAGAAAAAGATCAACTAGACTAGCACTGAAACTTTGGCCCGGGGGGTTACACACCCAGACCGGGGAGGAGAAGGCAAATAGAACCCGCCAGGCCGCAAACACAAATCGGAAATCTACACCTGCGACTTCAAAAAACCAAAAAGGGACGCCATGTATTAAGGGGGGGAAAGACTCAAATAAATAAGAAAAAGTAGAGGGGGGACCGCATGCACCGAAAAGAGACCGAGCCGATAAGTGTGGCGGTGGTTAAAAAACAAGGAAGGAACCCCTGCTCCGGTGAAAGGAAGTGGTCAGATGCTCAAACGGGGCATGGTATCACCTTAACGAAATGGGGGTGTCGGGTGGGAAGAAATAGAAAAGAAAAAAGAAAAGACCGTGAATTTAAATTCATTGAAGAATAGTTGGGGGAAAAGGGGGGGGGACAACCAACTTGACTGTCACATGACTCAGGACAACCCGTGGAGAAAGGATATAAGAACGAACAAACAGCCGGACTTAAAAGCAATCCAGGAAATGTTTACTGGAAAACTCGGGGGACGAGGAAAAGAGTCTGAATCAATTTAGAGAGCGAGAAATCCGAGTAGTCAAGACAACACAACAAGTAGAAGAAGGAAAAGAGAGTTTGCGGAGGGCAGACACGAGAGTTGGGGAAATGGAGTAACCCCGGCGGAGTACCCAAAAGGAAAGTGGGGACTAAAAGCACAGGCAACCTGTTTGTCAAGTTCGGGGAAACGAGTCTTCTGCACGGACAGCCAAAAAAGACCGTTCCAAGTTGTGCCCGGCGCAAACCGCGGCCCAAACCCCATGGATCATGGAAGGAAACTCATCCGTAGGGATGGATTTATGTCTGAAAAAGAGAAAGACCTGTTGGAAGAATGGCGAAAGCAAAAGGGCGCCGGGGGCGGACAAAGCTGAACAAGGCCCCGCACGCTTGGAAACATAAAAGAGACCACTTTAGTAACAACGAGGAAGGAGGGTATTGCGGGCCAAGGAAAGTAAAGACAGAGGGAGATCCAAAATCAGCAGTTGAGCAAGGCGAAACAAGAAGCGCCAGGGAAACCTGAGGGGGGAGTGGGAAGTGTCGCCCTGGTAAAAAAACAGGTATTTGCATGAACCTGAAGGGGGGGGGGCATGAGAGGGGCCAAGGGGAAAATCGCCAATCAAGGAATCGTTCAAACGATCATTGAGGGAAACGGAAGAGGGGGTTACAAATCGAACAGTTGGGTGTCGTTGGAAGGAGGCCATTCCAAGCAAGCATTTGGGAGTTTGCTTTTCGCGTCATAAAAAAGGGAACTTCTGCCACCAGGTGACAAGAGACTCAGGGAAGAAATTGGGCGGTCCCTTAAACTAGGGTCAGAGGATGAAGAACGAGGTGAAGGAGAAAAAGAGCAGAAAAACTTTTGGGGCAAGAAAAGTTGGGAGAGAAAAGTACCGCCCTTCAGGTTCTCTGACAAACGTGCCACACTAAGGCCCTGACTAGGAAGAAAAAAAACCAAACACGTGGGAAAACATGGAAAAACTGGGTCCGTGCGAGGTGCAACGTGGGGGAAAAACTTTCACTCAAGGAAGGTCCTAAGATAACTGCGCCTTTCATCAAACAGGGGAAAAGATGGAGTGGAAGAGCTGTTCGGCTTGAAGAGGGTGGAAGAGGGTTCAAAAAAAGGGGGCCAATTGCCATCGGGCCGTGGGTGGCTGACCAGAAGGAAAGACAGGTACTATTCACAAAAACGGGAGAATTGGAACAGGGGAGGAGAGGTTATGCAGAAGCTCAGAAAAAAGAAAAGAACTGAGAGTTGGGACGAAGGAAGGCTACGCAGAAAGGGAATGGCGGGGAGAGGGGGAAGCAACCTACTAGGGGGAAAAAGGGTCGTTTGGGGGTGGGGTCTGTGTTGAGAACCACTGGTCACAGGATTTCAAGCGTGTCAACAGTAATGGGAAAACGAAAAACAGAACCAGAACAAAAAAGGGGGGGTGACATAACACGGGCACCGAGAAGTCAGCCGCTGCCCGACTGTACGGCATGGCATGATCGTTTAAAACCAGCGCGTGGGTCAGTCAAAAAAGTGGGCTATTAATTGGTTGTTTAAGGGGGGATGGAGAGAAAAGAGGCCGTGGAGGTAAACAAGCAACTGAAGTCGGCAATGAATGATGTCTGAAAGGGACCTACTGGACTGAGTAGGCAACCGAGTAGTTGATGAATGTGCAGGGAGAACTTAAAGGGGGGATAGTGGAACAGGGGTTAGAGGTCAGCTCATTCCTTGTCTGAACCTGCGTTACCGAGCTATACAACGTGTTCTGGACCAGATCGAAGCACAGCCGAGGGGGAGCCGGAAAGTGACTGCGAGCTAGAAGACAAACCTTCAAATTAATACGGAGGTACAAAAGAGGGAGCCCAGAAGAACAGTGTGCCGTTCTCAGGAAAGGGGCACCTCGGAATATTGGGGTAAAAAAGGGGCTTCACCGAGAGAAGGACAGCAAGAAGGTGGCAGGGCGGAAAATCGTTTCGGTTCAGAGGGTCGGTGTCCACCTCTACATTGCAGGAAACAACTGTAAAAAGGGAACTCTAGGAGAAGGATAATTGATAAAACTTGCTGGAAGTTAAGGAACAGACCGGACGGGGAGGAAATGGTGACCAACTCGAGTGGAACCAACGAAAACTTCTGGGGGCAAGATAGGGAGGGCGGCAGGAGTCAGACTTGGGGGGGGGAAAAAAAGGAGCTTCTCAGAGGTGAAGAGCAGTTACCTTAAAAATACAATCACAGATGGGAGCGCTTGGAAAGAGGTTCGAACTCCTGCTGATGAGAAAGGGGAAAATAGAGAGCCTTCCGAGCAGGAGTCGGTCAGGAATTGACACGGGTAGAAGACCCCTTCAGAAAGCGATTGTCTTCCGGGGGGAATGCAAGAGTGTAAGAGACGCAGCCCGTGGGCGAGGGGGCAAACCAAAAGGTTCAATGTTTCGCCACCATTACGACACAAGGTTCGCCTTTCGAGAAACAAAGGAAACCCAACGGGGCAATTACAAAAACGAGGAACCGTCTTGTACGGTCCAAGTGTTGGGAAACAAACTACGGGGTTAGTCAGGATCGGCATTCACGAAAAAGGGGGATGACTACAATGGGGAAAGGGCCTTCCGAGGTTAAAGGGGAAAACAAGTAGCCCGGAACAGTCGACCACGAAGATTCACATGCACGGACGGAAAGGTCACTCTATTCCAGCTCAACTCAGGTTGGTGTCGGGGGGGAGCTCGAATGTTTTTGGTCCTTAACTGCCCAAGAAAAGGAAGGGTCAACAGGTCAGCAAGAAAAGGTGAAATCCCCGGTGTCTTACAACGAAGTTAGAATGGGGAGCAGCTAATAGAAACAGGGGCATTTCGAACTTGTCAACAGAACAAAGTGCACGTCCGGCAGGTGCGAAACGGACCAGTTCAGAAGGAAACCTGCTTGGTGGTAAAACAGTGGGGTGGGGACGGTGATTCAGACAAGGGTCGCGAAAAAAAGAAAGCCGTGGCATGGCATATAAAAAAGGGGGCAAAAAAACTGTGACGACAGATGTTGGGGGGCTCAGAAGAAATCCCCTGCAACTACGGAAAAAGCTAAAGACAGACAACAGGGAACCAGCTACGGCAGTTGTGTTAACAGAGACCTTAAAACGGGAATCCAATCGGGGCGTCAGCAATCAAACTACGCAAGAGAAAGAAATCAACCGACAACTCCGGACAACCGGACAGGCCTTAAACCACCGTCATGTAAAAAAAGGGGGGAGAGCCCGTGGGGGGGGGGGGAGGGGGAACTGATGCTTTATTGCAGAGTCCATGCATGACACGGGGGGGAAACAGAGACAGATAAGGGGGGCCGTTCATCCGCCAGGTAGAACGGGCGAAAAAAAAAAAGGGAAACAAGGGAAACAGGGACTTCCAGACCCCTGAGGAGCCCCTAGAGAAACGGGGAAGGAGGGAGAAAGTGGCGGGCGATAGTGAAGGGGGGGGCCAAGCGTGGCAACAACGCGGGGACGGCACTCCGGGGGAAGGGGGGAAGGACGGGTCCGTTTGGCAATGGGAAACCGAGAACAGGGTAGAGCTGTGGAACAGCCGTCAGTGGGAGACATTTGAAGAAGGGAAAACCGTTCGAGTTCAGCATAGATATTTTGTGGCACCTTTACTCTTGTCAAGTAAAATACGGGGAATGGGGCCAACAGAAACCAATTTCAAGGTTGCTCTCCAAGGAAAACTGCGACCTGGGGTATCACAACTAACAGAGAGATAAGAACAGTAGGGGGAATCCTTTGCAAGGGAAAAGCACTTCAGTCTGAACAAATGGCCAAGGGAAAAGGGAAGGAACCAAAAATCATCAAAAACAACGTCGTATGGTTGGACGTACTCCACGAACGGACCGTGTGACAAAGAGACAGGGGGAACAACATTGGGACAAAAGAACTTCGGCAAGCCGTACAGAGTTGCAAAAACGGCCGAGCACAAAACACAAAATTAGTATTAAAAAAGGGAGAGAAAGGAACTTTGCTCAAAAAAAGAGAAATCAGAGGAGGGGAAAAAGGGGGAGGGGATAACAAAGCAAGAGGTTTAAAGACATGTGGGACTACAACCCCATAAGAAGTGGGGAGGAAAATTGCTGAAAAGAGGTTCAGATTGGAAGGGGAAAGGGCCAAGTGACAACATGCGACGAGCTGTTCAACAGTGACCAGGACAAAAACGACGGAATGGCCCCCACCAGGGTAAGGTGACTTTCACCGGGAAAGGGAAAAGAAAAGTGAATCAGGACGAAAGGGGAGAGGCCAGAGATAGGCAAATCTGGTCCCGAAAGTTGGGTGAAAGGAAAGGGTTAGGCAAACGTTCAAGGACAAAGGGCACCCGACGCCCTAAGGAAGGACCCTTCCAAAGAATGGGGGGCAATAAAAGAGACAGCCATAACTGTGAGGAGGAACAAAGACAACTTCGCTCAAGTGCCTGTCTTGACCGAAGGGGAAAATTAAAACTCTTTCCAACCGAAGCCAGGCCGGGAACCCAAACAATCAACGGAAAAAGGTCACGAAAATACAGGTAAATCACAGGGACGGAGGCTGAAAAAATCTACGTCGGAAAAAAAAAAACAACACCGGTTTGCAATGGGTCCGCACCCTCTAGCCTGGGGAACTGGAGGGGAAATAAAAAAAAAAAGATGTCCAACTTTCAACACGGTAAAATGTCCAGCAACTGCCAGCACACAGCCCCAACAAACCAGCAGTCCGCCAAGGACCGCTTGTACAGCCTCCCGTTACCGTCGCCCTTTGTAAAGGAAAGGGGGCACGTCGGGAGACTGCGACGGCAGGGACGGGAAAAAAAAAGCAGAAATTTAAGAAAAGAAGGCAGCCCATAAAGGACCTGAAATAAAAAAAAGGAAGTCAGTCACAGGGGGGGAGGAGGAGGTGCACCGTCGTCTGAGAGAGGATAGGTCATGGGATCGGTTGGACAACTCTGGCCGATCGGGGGTCCGACAACAGACGGAGCAAGGGGAAGTAGAATTGGACAAGCCCGGGCTGGGGACATGCGGCCCGTTTAGAAAAGGGGGAAAAGGGGACATTGAGAGGCGCTTGCGGAAATGCTTTGAAAAAACTACGGGGCCTCACCATGGAGAGACAAAAACCAGGATCAGATAGCAACTGAGACGCGAAAACACGTGGAGTGTGGGAAGAGAAAGGGGGATTCAACCTGAATGCAGAGAAAAAAGTAACCCTTCGGGCGGAGAGTAGTCAGGATGAAACAACGCACAAAAAAGGGAGGGATCCTTTAGGGAAAAGAATTGACCATCATTTTGAAACTAAGGGGAGAAACGGGTGGGGTAAGAATTGTCGGAACAGTAGGTCGCCAGGGGGGGTATCTCGTCAACCTAACCATTAAAAAAAATCAGCGGGGTTGAAGAGGTAAAATACCGAAACAAAACGTTGGGGAAAGGAAAAAGTGGGGGGGGAAAGAAAAAAACCGCAGTTCCAGTTTTAACGAAAGTACTTGGGCCGATCGCCTGGGGGGAGAAAACAAAAAAAAGTAAAATTTTGGGCCAGTCCTTGGGGCCCGGAACCGCCGAAACTCCAAGAGGCGCCCTGACGGGGTGTACTGGAAGGAAGAGCGCAGACCATGCGCCCTCCCTGCAAACCATGAAAGCACACGTGGGTGGCAGACGTCCCGTGTAAGTGTACAAACACAAAAAGAACGGAGCCACGAACAAAACCAGATATCAAAATTCCAGACAGGAGGTGAATGATAATCACAGGAGACTCCCAACTCAGAAGGGGGGAAGGGCCCCAGAGCAAACGCAGCGAAAAGGATGTCAGCTCGGGTTGGTCTTTACCTGTAAGAGGCCTGGACTTGGCAAGGCTTTGGAATGGTAAAAGACTCCGAAGCAACCTGAGGGGGGATGAAGTGTACGGGGGGTGGACCATCTAAGAATGGGAGTCCCATTACAGAACGAAAAAACATACAAAGAATAATTAGTGAGCAGGACATGGCTGGGTTCAGGAAAAGGTGGAAACTGTCAGAAAGAAAAAAAAAACATCCACCGAATACCATCCCTCTAACGGCAGACTCTTATAAGCGCCCGGCCCAAATGGAAACTAGAACGAGGAGTAGACCATGGCGGGCATCCAAGCCACCTAGAAAACGTTTCAATAGAAGCCAGCAGAGGAACTCCCGGAAATCACTGCAAGAAATGGCGGGGGGAAGAGGATAGAGGACAGCGACGTATTCCCAGAGACTCTCCGCGGGGAGTAAAGGCACGGTGTTGGTCAAATGGCAGGGGTAAGACGTTGAAAGAAACGCACGGATGAGAGTCGAAAAGAGAAGAGGGAACCAACAAAAAAATAAAGCCCACGCTAGCCCAGTGTCCAGAAAACAAGCACAGGAAAAAAAGTTTTCAAAGAAATACCTAGTAAAAAAGTCAAAGAAAGACTATAAGGAAGTGGACCTGCAAAACGGAAGGGGGGACTTGGGAAAAAATAACGAGGAAAACTCAAAAGGGGCACAGAAACTCGAAAGACTCGAAAGCGAACAACAGAGACCTTTTCCACTAGGGACGAAAAAAAAAATAAGGGGAGGGACATTCATACTGCAATCAGGAAAGGGGATTTTAAAAAAAAAAGGTCAGGCCAGGTGGGTGCCTGGAAAAATGTACCGAGTCTGTGAAAGAACCCCTTCTAAGGGAATGAAAAAGACAATTTGAAAGAAAAGAGGAACTCAATCCAAAGAGACGTGACCTTGAGAGTAGGAAAACTGCAGTAACTACAGGCTCAAGAGAGGTAATAGGGCAGCAGGAGGCAACACTATAGAAAAAAGGAGGGAACCAAGTAAAGACATTTGTGTTAACTCGAGGTCTTCCTGTAGTCAAAGGTGAGGAAACAAAAGGATAGATAATGTTTAGACCGGGCTTACAAAAAAACCTTTTAAAAGAAGCCCCTAAGAGAGCGCCCCACTTTAAGAAGAGAACGGCATGGTAAACGTCCGGACAAGAAGAAAGATAAAAAAAGAGTCAGGCTGAGTTCCCACATGAAAAAAAAAAACTTTGCGAATCTACTACCGAATCTGAAAATGAAAACCCACAAGTAAAATCTGCTTGGTTTGCGGGCATACTTCCAGGGTCAGGAAAAAGCTGAAGGGGGGAGCCCGAGTGAGCACGCAAAGCACAGGGGAGGAAGTTTGTCAAACTCGCCCTGTAAGAAAAAACAGGCGAGTTAGTTCAGACAACGCGACTCAGACCGTTAACACGAACGAACGGAAAAATGACTCGCATGCGTACCGCTGGGCCACCGAGAAATGAAACCCTTGACGGGCTGAAACGAAACCCCGATCTTCGGGAGGAGGATGCGAGCGTTGCAACAAACCTGCGGTAAGGCACTGTGGAACCAAACAAAAGACCTCCAAAGACAATGAGTATCCTCCAACGATCACCCTTCCAACGATGACGAAAGACCCCCACGCTTCACAACCGGGAGGGACGCCCAATTGTTGACGGTCGGTACTGAAAAGACATACACGAAACAAGGAAGCTTAGATCAGCATAGGGGAAACAATGGAAGAACAAAGGCAAAGATATAATCGTAAGAAGCACAAGCGTTTTGCCGGAGAAATCTCCCCTGTCAGAATCCGGTAATTAACTGTTGAACCGCCCCCCACCTCAAAGAAATCAGAAAAAAGGTTATAAGTTGGGGTGTCAGGGGGGGGACTTAGGGGCCACATAGGGACAAAAACAAGCATTTCGGGCAAAGAAGAAAGCAACCCGGAGGGATCCTATACAGGGATGAGGTGGTCACATGGAGGACATAAAGAAAAAGGAGGGGGAACGGTTTAAAACAAGGAAGAGTGGGGCCGGGGTCAGCCGCCCGGGACCACTCAAGGGAACAGGGAAAAATCACTCCGCCCGCTGTTCCCCCCTTGCCGCAGAAAGGGGGAGGTTAGAGAAGAACCATCCCCAAAACCGTCTGTTTAAGACACCGACCCAGGTTCTTTGGGACACCTCGGTTCATTTACACAAAAAGAGAGTGTCGCACCCCAAAGACCGCATCCGGAATCTCAAGAAAAAAACAAGTGCAAAGGGAAGAGATTTGCGCTTGGATCGGGAGCAAAAGACACGAGATCTTTTTTTTTTCCAGGGATTGTGTACGCAAAAGGAGTAAAGCATTTACTGCAAGGGAAAAAAACATCAGGCGGGGGGTGGTAAAGAGCAAAGGTGATACGCAAAATCTTAAAAACGGGGAACCGCAAATGGCCCTTTAAGGTCACCCGTGCAGGGTGGGCACCCCGTCAACTGAGGCGGCCCATGGCTATGGACAGTCCCAGCCAAGTTTGTGCAACTTGTAGGGTGCCATAAAACACGAAATAAGGGTCGTGATCAATGATAATAAAAGGGGCCCGGGCACGGCAAGAATCCGGTCACATCGCCCCATTTCACAGGGGGAAAAACTCAACACTAGGACCAACAAAAAAACTGATGGATTCTTGAGTCTGTGGGAAACGGAGGCATTCATGAGAGTCCGGAACAACATGAAGGCCAGTGGGGGGGGGTGCGTCGGGAGATCAACTAAGGGGATCAATTTGAAAAAAGTCAAACTGCGGGCTTATGGGTTAAGGACGGCACTAGGGGTAACGGACGGTTAAAGGGATTATCTGGCCCATAAAGAGGGGTCGAAAATGTATCATAGGGCGGCGCGGTGGTAATCCAGACACTTGGGGAGGTTTGGGAATCTGAAAAATCAAGGAAGTAACTGAGGGGGGGAGGGCCGTGCAAGGGGGGTCGGTAAAGTGTTTAACAAAAGGAAAAAAAGGAAGAGAGCAGTTGAACTCGAGGGGACAAATCGTGAATAGGAAAGGTCCGAAGGGGTCTCACCCCTGAAGACTACCCTTTTGTGGATGGAGAAGTGAAAAACGACAAAAACCAACCCTAGTGCCGGGTTCCAAAAAAGGGGGAAACACTCAATGTGCAACAAACCAGAAAACAGAAAAAAGGTTTAATTTTAGAAAGGAAACTGCCTGGGAGAATGGGGGGGTCACTGGTTCCACTGGGCAATCTAGGGGCTCCTTTCTACGCAAGACAGAGAACGGAAAGAGGGACTGGTACAACGGGCCGCGCGTTTCAACATTACCTACTCCTCCCGAAAACGGGAAAGTATGTGAAGGGGCCAGCTAGTTTCTCCCCTAAACTACTCAGCAGAGAGTCAGGTTCGGAAAACTTTTTAAATCAAGGTTCTTAGAAAAGGGGTGCTTCACCGCAGCATAAAAAGAACCCTCTTGGGTCAGAAGATGCCTTAATGGGACATGCACAGGGAAGGGGGGGGACCCGCAACAGTACCTGGGCCGGGGTGCTTGAAAATGAGCAGGTACTGGGGGACCGGTCACCTTCTGGGTCACCTCCAAAAAAGAAAAAGGAAGGGAAAGAAAAAAGGCCGGGAAATGGCGAGGGAAAGAGTTCACAACCCACGCCCGGGGGAAGGGAAGACTGTTAAAAACCAATGCGTTGCAAACTCAGGGGAGAAGGGGGGGTAAGTAAGCGTAAGGAAGGAAAGGAACCAGAAGTTGGGTGCATTTGAATTCTATTAACAAGTGGTTACCCGGATGCTGTAGAAGGCAAAAGGGGGGAAAATGATTCTTGTGTGTCATGATACGAAAGGAGGAAGGAAGGGGGAGGTCCTGGGGGTGAGAGGCAACATCTACTGAATGGAGGAAAGGGATGATCTGATACCAAAAGGGGGGCCCGAGATAGTAACAAAATCTCCTCCGGGGAAGGGGAGAATGGCGATCCGGAAACGAAGTCCTTAGTCACAACGCCGTGGAGGTAAAAGCGGCTAGAGGTGCTGGCTTGCAGCACAATGGCCCGACGCGAAAAACTCATGGGGAAAAGGGCTGGAGTATCACAGGAAAACGTCTTTTCAAGGTAGAGGGGACGTTATCTTCGCGGAGGGGGGGTTCGAACGGCCAAAAAACCTGTCAGCACCGGGCCAGAAAAGTTCGAAAAGAAGAACTTATGAACGAAAGGTGATTATGGACCTTCAGGACGGGAATTGCCGTTTTCACAAAGAAAGAGGGAGGCAAAGGCGGCCGGAGTGGACCAGGGAAAAGGTTACCAAATGGGACGCTGACCAAGAGACCGTATTACCGAGAAATAAAAAAAGGGAGACTTGTAGCGGTGGAGCTGCCAACTCCGGAAGCGAAGACATCAGGCGCTGCCTGATACCGGGGATCGTTCACAAAAAGAGACTAACCGATTAATAAAGGTGCCGACCTGGGTTGAAACTAAACGTGGACGAAACTGAAGGAGTCCCTTGGGCAAAAGGTTCACAAAAAAGGCCACCGCGGAAGAAAGGACGTAAAGCGCCACGGCTTTTAGGTTCAAAACAGCGGAAAAACTGGCATCACCAGAGGGTCCGAGAACATAAGCAGCACCCCGACGTGTATACAAACTCGTCGTCGGTGGTTACGGGTGGCAAAGTTGTACCAAAAAGACGTTAGATCGGAAAGGTCAAAAAAATTGCAAACGGGGGAAAAAGGGGGAGTTTCAGCCCGTGGGACGGCAGGAGGAAAAACACATGCAAGGGCTAACGGAAACAGGCGAACCAAATAAATCGGGGAAAAGGCGGGCAGTCCAAACAAAACTAAAAAGAAAGGAACATACTGCCCCGCAGGTTGTCTTGGGGCGAAGTTAGGTAAGACCTTCACAGACAGGGGTCATGGTAAGGAAGAAGGAACTGGGGAAGACCCTTCTGACAAAGAAAAAAGGTGGAATGGGGGGTTCAAAGCGGGCGGGGATGTGGGAAAACATCGAACAAAAACTGGACAAAAGGGTACGGTGGCGAAAACGCAGGAAGGAAAGCGCCTTCATTCAAACAAGTTTACGCTGGGCACTTCTGAAGCCGAACGTGAAACCATTGTCAGAGGCCAGCATGAATAAAGTCAAACGGGAGAAAAATTCAGTTTGCACGAGGTCAAGCGAGAACCTGGAAGCAGTCACTCTCAAGAGAGAAGAAGTCTATCTGGGGGACACCACCCGACCGGTAGATGCTCTGGGGCGGGCAAGCGGTCACACAGCGGTACGAAAACATCAAACTCCAGCCAACCTTTTAGGAAAGGAAAAAAAAAGAACCTGGCAGCAACGGGTAAGCGGGCAGGGCCGAGAGAAATGGGGAGGGAAGCGTTGGTCCCCATGCTTCGGTTGGTGGAAAAGACCCTACGCGCCGGGGTTGAGGTGGGAGAAAAAAAGGGCTCCGCATCGGGGTAAAATACCTCAAGGGGTAAAAAAAAGACGAGCCAGAGGGAGCCAATCGTCGACCGGGGAGGGGAGAAATGCTTTTTCAGAGGAAAAGAGCACAATACGGTTCTTGGAGCGCGGCAAAAAACTTTCCCCGGGCCTACGGAACAGGGGTTGTAGAAGGGCCAGGTTTCAGGGGAAGATATTGAAATGGCACGGCAGCCAAGCAGAGTTTGGCAGTGTAATGGACCGGGGTGGAAACACAAAAATGACTTGCAAACAGGACCCGTGAAACGCTCTTCAGACGGAAAAAAAATTGACGAAATGGAGTCCAAAGGGGACCGGCTAGAAAACGAATTTTAAGTTAGTTAACCTTCAGTAACAACGAGAGGCGCCTGTTGCTCAAAAGGAGGAAAAACAAACGGAAAGGAACAAATCAGCAAAGGGGAAACACCACCAAGGAGGGGGTACGTACAATAAGGGGGGAAGACGCGGGAAAAGGACAAAAATCGGCCCATCCCATCAGTCTGGTAAGCAGAAAAGAAGAAAAGAGG
>Ga0179593_1543265_pt1 | contig 21835 bp, 21 predicted proteins | sample CZODoug2_1_08_16_FD_185931 | JGI IMG/M metagenome (GOLD analysis project Ga0179593, IMG submission 185931) | Vadose zone soil fungal communities from Angelo Coast Range Reserve, California, USA - CZODoug2_1_08_16fungal (PacBio error correction) | ecosystem: Environmental > Terrestrial > Soil >...
CTTTATAGGGGATAGCTAATTATCCTTATGACTCGATAACACTACCAGACGCCTCCTCTAATTCCGGGAAACTTATGGCCATAATCGGTGACCCCCTCTGGGGAAATGGATCTTGGGGGGGAAAATTATATTATAATTAAAAAGAAAGGTATTATCATTAAAGGGTAAGGTGTTTTCTTGTCCAACTCACTCCTAATAATCAAAACGGGTGCTGCTGAATCTCTCTCCAAAAAAGGCGTCACAAAGGAAGAAAGGGGTGTAATATCATGAAGGGGAAAGGTGATTATTATGAGCAAGCGTACGTCCTTTAGGGGCTCCTAGCAGATGCCGCTCAAGAACAGATATTATTTGAGAAGGGGGTTAGGGAAAAGAGGATACCTCCGGTCTCTTGCCACAGCCACTAGGAGAACCCATCATCGAAGATGGTCGGTGGATCTGGAATATAGGAGAAAAAAAAGGCATCACGATTAAGGCGGCAAGAGGGGAGGAAATTTTTCCTGGTATCCATCGAATAGCGGCATAGTTATTCAGGGGAGACCGGAAGACTAACAGGTAACAAAAATTTAGAGAAGAAAGAGAATTTGATGAGAAGAGTTTGATGGGCATAAATTCATATTTTTTAAGCCCACACGCCTCCCTTGAAGAAAGAATCATAGGGAAGGCCGGAGAAATGAGGCACCCACTAGTGGGGTGGAGGTGAAGGGGGAGGGGGGAGACGAGCAGCCGAAACCGTTTATCCCAGTACGCATCTGGGGAGATTTATACAAGGGGGACTGCGAAGAACATCTCAGGCCAGGAGGTCGTGAAGAAAGGGGTCAGGAAGGCCAGGGGGGGTTATCCAGGTGGAAGACGAAAATCAGGGGGTAGGAGAGTGAGCTTCACCATCGGGGGGGAGAAGCCATCTTAGTCGCCCCCTTCCTCAAAAGATAACGCCAGGATAAAGGGGCTAAGATCGGAAGAGCGAAAAGAGAATGCGAAACACGCGATACTCTATCAAGGAACGTAAAAAAAAAAAAAAAAAAATAGAAAGCTCGGTTAAGCAGGGAAAATGGTAGGCAGGGGGGAAATCAACAGGAGAGAGACGCCTTATAGGAGCCATACTCCACTCCTCTCAATGAAAGGGGAAAAACCCTCCAAAAAAGGTTGTGTCCTAAGAACTTCGATGCATGAAGGGGGGGCCAACTCCCTGGGAAGGGGGGGCATGCCAAATTCAAAAAGGGGAATGAAAAGTCTTTAAGCCCTATATCTAGCAAGAACTTGTCAGTTTCTTGGATTTAGGTCTGAAGGACTGGGAAAGACTGGAACTTTGAGGGGGAGGAAAAGATAAAGATCTTCATGAGAATGTTCAGTCGGGTTCAACCAGGGAGATTGACCACCATGGGGATACACACCTCGAATTCATGTTGACCGATCGTAGTTCGAAAGATGTGACTGAAAGGGGAGGGGGGGCTGCTCAAAGTCCTAAGGGATCGCGAGCAGGCCCTCGATGGCTCATACCAAGACCAGGGCGCCTCAAAAAAAGGAAGGACGGGGGGGGGGGGGGTGGTCCCGTAGTCGGGGAAAAAAAAAAGTCTGTGGAAAATTCAAGGAATTGAAAGCAGATACACAGATCTTCTCCTGTGGGGGGTCGATCTGGGCGGACCTGAGAAATGTAGATATCTTTGAAAAAAGGCGCGGGCGGGAACGAAGGCCTGGGCTCAAGGGTCCTGTTCATAGTCTTACTACCGGAGGGTGACCGAGATCTTTAAGAAATACTGGGGAGGAGAGGGAGATGTGAGGCGACTGAACTGAAGAATAAATCTGTTACTTACTGGAGGGGGAGGGCTCCACCGGGGGGGGGGAAAAAAGGGGGGGGATCCAAGGGGAATACAATCAGAAAAAGCCAAATAGGGTGGTGTAGTGGGTTACAAGATATCTCGCCGTAGAGATCAAGGTTTCGGAAAGGCGTGTTTGCGATAATAGTTTATAAAGAAAGAGAGTCCGAAAAATCGGAGTCAAGGAGGAGATGCGTACTCATCAGTCGATTCCTGGATCGCGGGGAGGAAAAATAACTATCAACGGAGGGGGGGGGTCTAAAAAAGGATCGCGAAATAAGCTTGGGGATTCTACTATCGAAACTAACCTTCCACAGAGGGCATCAATCACAGAGGGGGGGCTTCGGGAGGGGAAATGGAATCCTCAGAGAAACTCGGCAGGAAAATACGATCCAAGAATGTATCTCATCCAACGAGCGTCTAAGAAAGAAGGTCTCAGCATCGCAAAAAAAACAAAGTTCATGAGCTTGGAAAGAGGATCTGGGCTCCGGGAAAAAAGAGAAATGGGCATCAAAAGGGACTTTCTTGTGGGGGGGACCAAGACACCCGTCTGGAACGATCCTCCAAGGGGGGGGAAGGAACCTTGAAAACGCCAAAGAAAACAGAAAAGTTAAAGAAGGTGCCTGGATCAGTGGTCGTTAGAGGAGGGTCTAAGGAATTTCAGACAAAAACTGTGAGGGGAGGGAATTTACTCAAACGTCCTCCTCGAACGCGGCTACCATTGTCGGGGGGGGTCTAAAATGGAAGGTGAACATAAAAGCAATACCGCAGGGGAGGACTGACCAGGCATATAAAGAAAGTTGAAGGGTCACCGTCAGAGTTTCTGGAAAGAGGGTGGCGGGCGGGAAGTGCTCATGGAGGGAGGAGAGCGATAAAGAGAATTAAAGCTAGGGAGTCGGAAAAGAGAGAGCAAGGAGAAAGAGACCAACTTAGACGGAAAACAACGTTCTTCTTGCAGATGGGAAGACTCTGAAAGATCGGGGACCTGGGCCAAGCGCGAGAGGGGAACAGGGGGAGACAAAACCGAGAAGAAAAGATTCGAAGGACGGAGGAGTCAAAGGGGGCCTTGCAAAAAGGGAGGCTAAGGGGGCAAACGAGAAGGGAAAGAAAGTCCAAAGAATAAAGCTCGAAGGAAAACGAAGGAAACTCGAAAAGAAGACCAAAGGAGGAGGTTATCTGGAAAAAAGAAAGAGACCAGGCCTGGGAAGGGGAAAAAAAAATCTCAGAGAAAATACGAAGAAAAAGCTTTGAAATCTAGTGAATTGAAAGAAATGCCAGGCCTAAGAAGTCGAAAAAAGGATCTGAAAAGTTAAAAAGGGGAAAGGATCTGACCTCAAGGGGAGTGTTGAGTTCCTCTGCAGAGGGAGTAGGTTGAAACCCAGAAAAAAAAACTTCGAAAAGGGGGAGACGTAGAGAAAAAGAAAAGACAATGGGACGGGGGAACGCAACAGATTTAAGGGAAGGTCGGTTAGAAGAAAAGTCGAAAAATCTCCAACCTACCCGGAGCCTATCCAGACCCGACACCAGAGGAGACTAGGAATAGGAAAAGGGGTACTTTTAAAACCCTGCGGATGAAGGAGAGGCCCGCGGAGACTTCTAGGGGGGACTTTGCAGAAAAGATATGCCGCGGGGAAATTGAAAAGAGGTTCGTGCAGCTGTCACTGTGAGGGGGTTTCGAGAAGTCGCTTAAATGAAGTTCTCAAAGGGAAACTCTCAGAAAGATTTCGGTGATGGGAAGTGACCTAAAGAAAGAGAAGAGGATCTAGAAAACAACGATTAAAACTATTCGCGACACTAAGAAAAACGAGGAGAGAAACACCTCGTGAAGACGAAGCAAAAACGCAAGCACCAGCAAGAAAGAAAAAAAGGCGAGCGAAGATTGAAGAGACGATGAAGCCGGGAAGGGGGCATCAAGACCAAAATTTTCACGAAAATCGAAGATTCTTCATAAGGATGGGTTCAGATCCGGGAAACCTGGAGAGACCGGGATTCGCCGTTCCAAGGAGGAAAAAAAAATGCAGAGGGAGCAGTAAAGAGGGGTTTGAAATAGCACCTTGGAAGAGAACTGAGAGCGTCGCTACAAAAGAACATTAGGGGTGGGGGGGAGGTTACTGCTAATATCCCACAACCACATTCGTTTTAACGCGGGTGTCCGACGTAGAAGGGGTAGCCCTACGAAGCGGACGAACAGCAATGAGGGTAGGAGGAGCTGCGCATCAAGGTCGACTGAATAAGGGCGCCTCTAAAAAAGGTCAAGGGAGGGGAGGGGTCCCAAACCTGGGAAAGGGGAACGGAGATTGTAGATGAAAGCCAGCCTTTAATGGTAAAGAAGGACCGGCCCGCGAAAAAAAAAAGGGTCCCATAGGGGGGTGCGAAAGAATAAAATCAAGGAAAACCAGAAGAAGGCAAAACTGGAAAGGACTCAGAAAAAGGTCTGCGAAGTCGTAAGAAAAGTTTGCCGGACCCGCCTGTGCCTTTTGTCCGCCCCACTCGAGAAATATCAAGAGAAAGAAGCCTGAAAGTGGAGTACGTGAAGGAAGAGAGCTGTAAATGCTTGGAGGTATAATTGCAGGGGCGATAAGGAAAATTTAAAGCCCAACAGGAGAGCCACCGGGGGGGCACAAAGGCTGGAAAGGGAGTGCGATAGGGAGCTTATCTGCTGGTCAAAAAAGCAGGCCAAATGGAAAGAGTATTGATTGCAAGTCACAAAACGACAGGTACGTATAATCGACGGAATCTAAGCGAAACTAAGAAAGTAGCCTCAAGGAAAAACTAAAAACTAACCGAATTTCCAAGAATGCCGTCATGCAAAGGGATGGAGAGGTTGGAACGTTATATAAAGGAACGTGCTGTTTCAAGAATCCCTCAAAGACAGAAGAGGCCAAAAATTTTATGCTGGGAAATAGAGACGGGCAGAGACGTCAAAGGAAGGGTTTGCGAGGAACGATCGGGAGCATCGATGCACTTGAAAAAGCTCGCATCTCCAGGCCGAGCCACAAATGGGACTTCCAAAAAAGGATAAAGTTGCCTTGGGGGGAGCCCCACAAAGAACCCTGTCGGTACTTCGTAGACTTGCTGTATAGTAGAAATTCGAAAAGAAGAAGGATTCTTCAAATGCAATCCAATGTTTCTGAAAAGAATCCCAGAAGCGAAAAGGGGCGTACGAAGCGGTAGCCCAGAATAAGAGAGATTAAGGGGGTAGTTTTTTGAAAGAAAAAATAAGCAAAAGAAGAAACCCACGAATCCGAGGCGGAGAAGTCAGTACCACAGAGTTGTGGAAAAAGGGGCTGTTGCCCGGTTGCAGGGGGGCAAAGAGAAAGAAATTGCTCGAACCAGGGTTAAAGAAAATTTCCAAGTAGACCTTGAAAAGGTCTATCCAAAAAAGATTTCACAAGGAAAAACTGTGATGAAAGGCAAAAAGCGCCCAAAACGAGGAGAACTTCAAATCCATCTCGCAAAAACCGTCCGCAAGCCGATCAATCTAGCAAGGCGAAGATCGGGAAGAGGAAATTCAGAATTGTCGACCCAGCCTCGAAAGGACGGAAACGCGAGCCGGAACCTTGAGGAAAAGCGGCCGCGGAGCGAAGGGAAGCAAAGAACTTCCGAGAATCCATTCACTAAGAAAATACTATCGGGTAAAAAAGGGAAAGTGATCTTCAAGAGGGGGGGTTCCAACTCAAGTTTTTCCTTTGCCCGAGAATGAAAAACACAGGCAGGGCCCTATAAAGAAAGAAAAAAAAGACTGTAAAATATAGGAGAGCGGGCTTCAAAACCCGCTCGTCATGCAGAGCCCAAATTTGTGGTCAGGATGCGAACCACAACTAAACAAGCCTAAGGTTAACAGAAATTTCTATAGGGGGGCCAAGAGGACTATTGAGCGGGTGAAGCGTTATGACTCTCGAGAACTCTCCGTCTTCGGAAAGCCTAGAATACCCGGGGGAAGACCCAAGGGCGCGTTTCCCGGCAGAGGAAGTAATCGCCGTCGGGGGAGAAAGCAATTATCTGAATTTCGCAAGGGGCGTTAAAAGGGGAAAGATCATCGAGGAAAATTTCATCTACGAATGGAGATCCGCTAAAAAATTCGAGCTCAAAAAACTTCCTGAGGTCTCCCTCTTGATGGAAAAAAAAAACAGGGGGACTTCGGATAGGAAGTCCCGACAAGAAACGGCTCTGGGCTAAAAAACTTCACTAGAAATCTTGGAACAAAATCCTGGATTCCCAAGGAAGTTTACCAAAAGATTCATAAGAAAGAAGAGCACCGAAAAGAAGGTTCAAGTCAACAACGTGGGTGACAACTTCCGAAGAAGCTCGAGAGTTGGAAGATCGGTGTAGGAAGCCACATTCAACGAATCGAACTCGTCTTCGGGGAGCGACGATTCGATTCATAAACCTGCTTAAAAACGAAAGGGTATGTCAGAAAGACTTCATCTCGCTGGGGACGACTTTCAAGCAATGAAAATATAGGGACTACGGCAGGAAGAAGAAACCATTTGAGAATTTTGGAGGAGCGTGGGAAATCTCTTTAAAAAAAAGATCAAAAGAGACATTTATCGCAAAAAAAAGGAGATAACACCGAACGGAAAAGCCGATTCTCAGAGAAGACCGCTCGGGGCCCTCAAGCGAACGAGGACGAAGAAGGGGGGAAACGCTAAAAGGGACGGCGGTCGTCAGGCGTGGATGTTCGAAACACCGTCGAGGCTCCGGGGAGATCGGTCATAAGACCTTAGCGGGGAAAAAAAAAAATCCCCTCCAAGAAGGGGTCAAAAGAAGGGCATGGCCATGTGCGGGAAAGGGAAAAACGGAAAAGTGGATTAAAAGGCTCTAGACGGCGATTCCGTCGGAGTCTAGGTAAATCAGGCTTCTCGAAGAAAGGGCGTTGACGGGCCGAGGAATATGTGCGGGGGAGCGGAAAAAGGCATACCTCTGGTCACGATCCGAGCCGCTCGAAGGGGGAAAAAAAATTATAAGTGGAACACGGGGGGGGCCATTGGAATAGGGGAGGAAAGCGCGATGGAAAAAAAGCAGCCAGCACGTAAGGATAAGGCCAAAGCGATAGAGAACCTCTCGAGGAGAGGACCAAAAGTAAAGAAAAAAGTGTTACCCTCACGGGAGAGGTTGCCGTGTGTTCATAAGGGGAAGCGGGCTCGGGGAGGAGGAGGCAAAGGCTCCGAGCAAGACTCTGACCCGGAACGGAAAACGATCGCGGAGAGGCTTTCTCGTGAGGGTTCCTGGGACAGGGAGAGTTTGAGGAACTATTCCAAAGAGGAAAAATCCCTCAGGAAAGCTCTCTGCGAGGGGTCAGGGTCAAGAAACACGCTTAAACGTTAGGGAAAACAGGAGTCTTGAAAGTTCCATAAGTAAGGGCGCACGCTAAAGGGTATCTTCTAGAGAACTCATGCCCTTTGGGAATAGGATCCTAGGGAGAGTAGTAATGGAAAAAACTCAATTCAAATAAGGATTCTATTGCCTAGGAGAATCGAAAAAGGCTCCATTAGGCAGTTGACGAAAAAAAAAACTGTCAATGTGGGAGAGGGGGCTTCCTCAGTCGCTCTGAGAAAGTGGGATAAAAATAACGAAAAGAAAAAAAATCGGGGGCTCACAGGGTCTGGGAGAAATCTATCCCAAGGAGGGAACGTCTTCAAGGGGAGTGCACGTTAAAGGGGGAAAACAAAGATCCGGGAGCCCTGGGGGGAAAGAAATCTAAGAATAAAAATACTCCTAACATTAATAAAGAGAAGAAGCAGAATTTGCGAGACGGGGAGACGGCTGGGTAACGTGAAGCCTCAAGGGCCTCTGTAAAAGGTTCCAAACAGGACCGAGTGACTCAGGGGGAATTCTGGGTGGGAAGGTCAAGAATCTACAGGTTTTCTATTCGGGGAGAAGCAAGTCGAGCACGGCCGAGGCTCAAAAACCCATAGGAGTGCGAGCAGAGGAGGCGGAGGGGGGGAAAGGCTTCGTGTCCTCTCCGCGACCTAGACCAAATGGGGATAGAGAGGAAAGACACGAAGGAAAGGAGCCGCCATGGTGAAGAGAAAAGGGGTATAGAGGTTATCAATATCCACGCTCGTGCGCAGACATCACCATTAAAAAAGGAAAACCGAGCTCATAGAGGGAAAAGGGCTTGATATGTAGGAGACTCAAACTCTTGTCACAGACATAAAAACACGTGCCGGAGGGGGGGGAAACGTCCCCGCGAAATTTGACTAGTCTTCTTCATGAGAGCGTCTGGGGAGTCGGGAAACCCGTGAGAGAAAGAGGCTTGGGGAAAAAAGTCACTTCCTTCCCTTGAAGGGCCTAGATCGGGAAGGCTACAAAAGCGCCGGGGAAACTCGGAAATTCCTTGAGGAGGGAGTGCTTCCCCTTAGAAGAACCATTAAAAACACCAGCGCATTCAGAGAGACTTGTAAGCATGATAGAGGGGGAGCTACGAACGTGGGGGACTGCAGCAATGACGCCAGAAGGGGTCAGTAGGAATACCTGGCTTCACGGAAATCCAGCGAAAAGAGGGGCCCGCCGAGAAGGAGAAACATATCTCGGAAGGACTTGGTGTAGAGGTTGGGGAGACCGGCGAGAGGGGGGGGGGGAAGGGAACGTTGCAGACAGAACTAGAGCGATTTACGTCGGCTTGGACTAGGAGGGGATCGGATGCCTCAAGCCCTGACAAGAAGAAAAGTCTAACGACCGGGTACGACGACCTGAACAGGCTCCAGATCGATTATGATGGCCGGCGAAGAAACGTTTCAGAACTCCTGGGGAGGGCCGAAAGGGAAGGAAAAAAGGAACCTCACAAATCTGGGGAGCGTTATGACGTGTGGCAACGTAGACGCGGCTCTGGAAGGAAGGGGACGCGAGTTGCTGGCGGAGGAAAACGCGCGAAACCCCAGGATGAATAGTCCACGAGGAAAATCCTCAAGAAGAATTGAGAAGGGTGAGAGAATCTGCAAGACCCCTGGGAAATGGCCATGGAAAGAAAAAGAAGCCCCGCAAACACATGGGGAGAACCTATAATACCATTAGAGATTAACAAAGAAAAAAACTCGAAAAATACGCCGTAGCCATCCCAATACAAAAACGGCCGGAAAGGAAAATGGTCCATGCAAAGGATGCCAAGGCTTCGTAGGGGAAGAGATACTGAGTCTGTGGAAGGGGATCCTACGTTTTGTCTTGGGACATCCAACGAAAAGCCTATCAAAGGTTGAAGGGTTCCTCCAGCGCGCGCAGAGGGGTCACCAAAAGGGAAAACAGATCAGAGGGAGGATTGGGGAAACGTCGGACGTAAAGCTCCGGACAAGGGGAAAAAGAGAAAAGCCACATTAGTAGCTGCAGAGAAGATCCTTGGCCTTGGCTCCACACCCAGAAGGTGAGCCCAGGGGTTGAAGTCTGGAAAAAAGACGTCCCAGATAGTATCCCAGAAGCATCCGAGAAGGAGGATTGAAGAGGACCATCCTCTCGTTGAGGAAAGGGTGGCTCAAAGGAGACGTACGACAAAAAGGGTGGGCCCGAAGGGTTGGTGAGCGGGGGAAAGGTCCCCGTAGAGAGGGGGGGGGGACGCCGCCACAAACGACTCCAGAGGGAGAGGAAAGATCATGAAGGGTCACCGACGACCATGAGGGAGGGGAAGAAAGAGGTTTGCTGAGGGAGGAACCGTGGATCCACTTGAAGGGATAAAGGGTAACCGTCTTGAAAAGAAAAAGGAGGAAGAGATCGAGGAATGTGTCCAAAAAACAGGGGGGGGAAGGGCCGATGGAAAAGAAACGAAGATCAAAACTTCCGTCGAGAACGGAAGAAAAGAACGAGAATTCTTAAGGGAAACCTCAATAAAAAAGAAAAGAGGATTATCCACGCAAGTCGGGAAAGAAAAAGAACTCCTCGAAAGGAAGGCATCTTGCGCCCATACGGCGAGAAAAAAGAACTCAGGGGCGCCCTGGGTCCTCGAGGAAGGAGGGGATTACTGCATCGCGACATCCTGAGAAGGAGAAAGAAAAAAAAAGAAAACGCCACTCCCTCTAAAATCCCAGAAAACCCTCTTCTAAAGAAGAAGGGAGCTTCGAGGGATTTTGTGGAAAGAATTGAAAAAAACAAGGGAGAGGACTATCTTGAAGCCATATCTGCTCAACCAGAAAGTGAGGATTATTAAAGAAAAGAAAAGGAATTTCCCCGCAGATCGGCTATCCCCAGGGGGGTGCAGTTACAAAAGGAGATTAGTTGGGGGAAAACAAGAGAGAAGGAAAGTTTACTTCAGGAGTCTAGATTGGTTTGAACAGGAGGGCGCTGGCTTTTCGTCTTCTTGATAATCTCAGTGAGGATCTGAAGGTCATCCTCCGTGGAGAAGACATGGCGACATAAAGGGACACTCGTACCGCTCTTTGTCAAAGGATGAAAAGAGTGTCTCGTCCGTCCTGGGTTCCCAAAGGGAGCGGAGGCCAAAAGGGCCGTTGGGGGATCAAGCGGGGGGGCTGTTCGACGCAGGAGAAAGGTCGATCTAAAAGAAAATGGTGAGCACGAAAATTGCCTTCTGCAGGGACACGGGGGAAGCGGCTAAGACCCAAGTTTGGAAAATAAAAAAAGGAAAAGGATTCTTTCAAGGCAGGATTCTACGCGGAAGAGGGGGGACAATCAGAAAACTGCAGGGGTCCCGGGGACGAGAAAGGGAGAAAAGCGGACTCGGGGCCCTCAGCAAACTCTTCGTCACAATGACGGGAAAAGCGTGGGGGAAAAGAGAATATTATTCGACAATTGCGTAGGGGCTATCAACAAACTAAGGGTCACCATTCACAAGAGAATAATAAAAAAACAGATGTTAGAGGGACCTTGAGAAGTTCGAGAATTAATAAAGAGAAGAGTTTATAGAGGGGAAAGGATCGCGCTGTGCCGCTTCAAGCGTGCTGGCAGGGGAGAGGGGTCTACTAGACTGGGGCCTAAAAGTAAACGGGAATGAGACTAAACCATACAGGGATGAAGGGGGGGGAGGAATGTCGTGCGAATCCAGAATCTCATCTGTAGAAATTAGGCAGCAACGACTGAGGCGCGCATAAGCTAAAAAAAGGAAAGGAGACATAAACACAGCGGCTTCATGATCTGGCGAAGGGGAGCGGAAATTGAGAAAAGAGAAAGAATTGCTCGAGAGGCGTGAAAGGGGTAGGCAAAAAACCAACCGTGTACGGGGAACCTCAGGATCAGAACCATCGAAAAACGAATAAGAAAAAGAAAGAATGTGGTCAAGGGGGGGGTAACCCCCCCCCAAAAAAGGGAAAGCAATTTGCTGAAGGGGGAAAAAGTTGGTAGGCTTACGGAAAAAAGATACTTGTCGAGTATCTTCCGCATCGGAGATCGTTTCAGAGTGTCTGGGTATAGGGATCGACATAAGTTTTCAAAGGGGCATCGACCACCGGTAATGGTTCACGAGAGGGCGCAGTAAGGTGAAGAAAAAAGGGAGCTTTCTGGGGGACTTTTCACGACAACAGCCTCCATGGTTCTTCGCGCGCTCCGCCGCATAGGAGGATACTGCTGGAAAGGTCGAAGGGAGGAAGCACAAACTTCTACGCTGGTCGCCAAAGAGGGGGGGTACCCAACCGTTAGAGGTTCGCGTGGAGGGGTCTCGGAGAATTCCCCCTCAACAATGAGAGGAAGGAGGAACAGAAACAACGCGGACGCGTTCAAGAGGGAGGAGAGGTCTTTTCCCTTCTCCTGCGGTGGCTATGGATGATCCAAGAGGACCCGATATAAGCCAAAAAAAGCTCTCTACGATGGTGGACGAGCGACTTCCCATCTAGCATGTGAGGATAAATCTAGTTCAGGAAGGGTCCCAAGAAGGGGCGGCCGAAGTGAACGAAAAGTACACTTGGTGAGGGTAGCGGAGTAAGGATCTCTGAATAACCAAAAGGGAAAGGTAATTTCATGAAGTGAATCAGAGATAGGTATAAACAGACAGGACCTGACCGGGAAAACCATCCCGCCGATCAGATAACCGCTCGGATTTGGGGGTTTCATATTCGGACTTTGGGGGGAACTCACGGAAAGAAAGCCTCGGGTGGAAAAGAGAGCCTTCTGCGCGGCTGAACCTTATTCAATTGAAACCAATTCGGGAGAGGAGTTAAGGGGAAAGGGGAAGTGTCAGGAACTACATCAAGCGCGATGGGTCCCCGCCTACCGTCTGAGTCCAGTATCCAGAAGATAATGAGAGAAAAAAACAATGGCCGGGGGTACTTTGGAAATTTAGGGCCCAAAAAAAAGTGCTGGAAGCGTCTCAGCGGACTTGGAAAATAAGGGGTTCCTCCCGGGTGACGAGAAGGTTCCTGAGCTAGGGGTCTTAGCGGGAAAAGTCGTGCCAGACCTTCAAAAAAGCAGGAGACAGTGCTCACGCCTCTCGATCAGAGGAAGGGCGGGGCTGATCTTAGTTCCTAAAGAGACGAACACAAAAAGTAAAAGAAAGGGGAGGAAGGGTCGGAGGAAGAGACATCACCGCACAGGGAGAAGGAGGAAGGGGAATCTTGCTCACTCCAATGCCTTCTGACGGGACACGAAAGTACGCGGCATGAAAAAAGTCATGAAGCGAATCGAGCACTTTATCGTGGGAAGCAAAACTAGTTCCCGCCTTGCTCTGAGCCGCGGCACCTGTCCTGCTTAAGAAGTTGGACATCGGAAGAATCTGAAGAAAAATAAAAGCATGATTATCGTGCAATTGTATCAGTGCTAGAGGAAATTTCGGGACCACGGGCCTCCAAATTCGAAGGAGGGAGTAAGTACCTTGAAAACGTACGTGCCCGCAGTTATCTCCGTAAAAAAATTGAGACAGCCGCCTCGACGGCTTGACTGCCTCTCCCAAATAGAAACTTGGGGTGGAAGTAAACAACCTTGCCATCTATTAAGAACACAGAAAACACACCTCGGATTTGAGTTTGGGTGGGTGTTTGGGAGGGGGGGGTGGGGGTTACGGGGTGTGGGTGTGGGATGGAATGCGGGGGGTTTTGTTTTTGGGGGGGGTTTCCTCGCTCTGTCAACGGATTTTCCCCTTCCTCAGTCTCCCTCAAAAATCTTCTAAAAACCTCTTATGAGGAAGTCTCTCTAATCCCGCGGCGGCTTGCCGAAAGGGGCGCGAACTAGAACTCCATTGCCTGAACTCGTATGGCAAAAACTATTCCAGCTCTCCCTGGGATCTTGGTAGGTGCCAGGAAAAACGCCTTGAGAACTGGGGACGGTACGTTGCCGCCAAATCACAGACGAGGGGGAAAAAGCCGTAATGACCAGCACGAGAAAAGAAAAAGGAAAATTTCGACGAAACGCGCTCATAGCTCGGGTCGCGGAAAAAAAATCAACCTGGAACCTGGCAGGGGGAGAACGAGCCCGCCAGAGCGGAAACTCACGACCGAAAGTGAGGGTCACCATACTACCGGCCTCGGGGTCTTCAGGGGGGAAGCGCGACCTCGAGAAAGGAGATGTAACGTGCCATCCTAAGTATGCCTGAGGACAAGATTAATCAGAAAACGCAAGAATCAGCACATTGCGAGTGAAAGGGTGAGAAGAGGGGCCCTCATCGGATCTGATAACTTGGGGTGCGCGCCAAAGAAGAGTGAGAGAATGGCGAGAAAGAAATCTCCGCCAACACCTGACACGCTGGTAACCTAGAAAGAGAGGGCACTATCAGAGAAGTAGGAACGGAAGAATCCTCACGAACCGCAAAAAAACGACCACTGAAGGCCATGCCTCTTGACAACTTCCGGGCGGGAGCTTGTTGGCGCGCAGGAGTGATAAATTAACTTCGTTATAGCAGGTTAAAGCCCAAAAGAAGTCGGAAAGCGCTCTGCGTAAAAAAAAAGCCTCGTCAACCACATAGGAGAGGGGTGGACAGAAAGAAATGAATCCGAGCGTGGAGGAGGATGGATGCCAAAAGTGCGAGCCGGGGATAAAAAAAGACCACGATGTATGATGTCCGAAGGAGTATACGATGAGGAGGGCCCTGATGATCCACAAGCCACGACTGAAGCACACGCTCTTTAGGAAAAAAGAGGGGGCGGCAACAAGAGGGAACGGAAAAGAAGGGGGGAGGGCCAGCGCGAAGGAAGTGGAAAAAAAGATGTAGCCAGAAAAGGAGGGAGGGATCTTTTCTTCAGCGGTCGGGCTCCCAGGATCAAAAAAGGAGAAAAATGGTCCAAAGGGGGCGATTGAGAGGGAAATTTGGCAAAAGAGGGGTTGAGAGAAAGCCCAACCCCTTGAGAAACAAAGCAGAGATTCCGGCCGAGCCATTGGTCAAAAGAAGTGCAGGACGAAAAAGGAGGGGTGCCCTGCCGACTGGGAAAGGGAAAAGGAGACCATTAACAGCCCGTAGTAAAAGGAGACCGTGAATGGATAGGCGAAAAAAAAGGGGACAGCTTAGATCCAGTATTCAAAAACGGAGATCGAGGTCATGAAAATTCGCCAAAGGGCGCAAAAAATCGAGAACGCCCGCGGGAAGCTTCACCCAGCGAGTGCGAGAGCCAGGAGTCGCAGGCGCACCTTAGGATCAAGGGGTAAGAAAAAGGGACTCCGCGAATGGAAAAAAAAAAACATATTTCACTTGGGCGAAACCGAATAGCGAACGCGAGCCGAGAAGTGGAACCTGGAAAAAAAAGGTGAGCCGAGACAGAAAGGGGAGGATTAAGGCGACGCGACGAAAGAGAGTACGACAAAAGAAAAGCCGCGCAATCGGAAAGAGGAAAAACTCGAAGACTAGCTTGTGAAAGCGATGCTGAAACTCCCTGGGGGAAAAAAAGGGTACCCTGAAAGAATGGGAAAAAAAAAAAGGCTATGCATGACAAAAGACATATAAGTAAAAATTTGGGTTTGGGGTTTTTTATAGATGCTCTTAAAAAAAAAAAGATGGGTGTCATTTATTGACACTTCTGCGCAAAGGCGGAGAGGAAAAAAAAAGTCTCGGGCTTGCCGGAGAGTCAGGCACCCCCGCTTGGGGGGGGGTCAACGTCTGGCAGGGGACAAGAGCTGGCCCACAGGGAGTTGGAACCATACCCCAGCCACTTTCAACTGAAAGAGGCGAGGGTGTTGAAAAAAATGGGAAGGGCGCTTCAGTGGGCGTCTGGCAGAGTCCCTCCGTCGTCTCGCTCGCGTCTCCAGGGCCTTCCCGACGAGGCTCAAAAAGCCCAGTGGAACCCGAGAAAAGAGTTGCGGGGAGGCGGGGCTCGGAATCAGACGCCGTCTGAGCCTTGCATCACTGAATTTCTCAGGACACCTGGGCGTCCCGATTCAAAAAAGGATCACGAGGCGATCGGGAGGACTCGCTACGAAGAAGCTCAACTGAAAGAGAGTTCTCGACGACGAAGGCTGGCGAGTTGTTGGGGGGGGTTGTTTGGACGGGGGGGGGGGGTGGGGGCGGGGGGGTTTGTTTTTTGTTGGGGCTCTGCGTTCCTGGGGCCCGGCTCCTACCCACCCAAACCTCGCTCTTCTGCCCGAAGACAGGCGCCTGTCAGGCGCCGAGAATTCCCAGCTCAATCTGGTCTCACGGCTGGAACTGGCTTCACCGGTGCACTCGTGGCGCCACGGAGAACCTCTGAACGGAAAATCTTCGAAAAGAGAATTCGGGAAGGAAGGGAATCGATAGGGTCGGGGACTCACGGCGGCTTGTGGAGGCGAGAAAGATACGTGGAGGCCAAGCACCACCACGAGCCTAAAGAGAAAGCCGTCTTCGGGGTTGCGAGAGAAGGGGACGGAATGAAGGAACAACGATGAAGACCCGTTTACGAAGGGGAAGGACATCGTCAAAACTTCATCGAGGCCTGGGACTGCCTTCATCGGAGATCGACCTCGAAGAGAAAAAGACCAGGGAAAAAAGATTGGGCTTCATGTAGGGCTGGAAGACCAGTCCTCCTCATCAGGGTCCTCTTCCTACGGAAAACGTCCTGGCGGAGAGCTCTGAGAAGGCCCGCACGAGGAGATCTCAGTCAACAAAAAGAAAGGGAATCTGGGCACACCCTCGATACGAGGGGGTAGTCGGGGGAGAAAAGTGCGCTCACGGGAAGGGGAAACCCTGTGGAAAAAGAGTCGTCTTGATGGTGAAAAAGGGGACTCATTATACGAACGACTTTTCCTTTCCTTCAACCCGAAATGCGAGAAAAAAAGAGCAAGAAGAGCCATTTTTTTGAAAATCGGCCGGCTCCCAGAGGTTGGAGGTTCTACGAGGCCGTCTAGTGAGATCGTTGAAAAATCTGCGTTAGAAAAGAAATTGCGTGTAGGGAAAAAATTTGCTCGATTCGTCTAGGAAATTTCCATAGACATAAATGGCATTTTTCAGGGGTCCTATCAGCCGAGATCAGTAGTATGAAACTGTCGTTTGGAATTGGACCTCAAGGTCCTCATGTTCGTTGGGGCTGAGCTCCTTAATTCACTTCTAAGAGAGAATACAAGGGGAAGACGCGCGACCGCCCGCAAAGAGAGCGCGCCAAACGTAAATACTCTGGTGACCCTCACTCTTAGGCTCGTGCTGGAAGGGCTCGGACAAAGTCCAAGAAAGGTCCACGCGCGGCCGCGATCGCCAAAAAAAAAAAGCCCGACCCCCGAGCGAGGATGCGCGTTCCGTCGGCAAAATTTCGGACGGGAGTCCTGAAGGGAAGGAAAACAGTGAAAATAGAGGGAAGAGGAGGGGGGTAGGGGAGGGGCTTGGGGGGGAAAAAAACCTCTCTCTGGGACAAGCGGAAAAAGAGAGGAGGGGGACAGCGCTAAAAAAGAAGGGGGGGGTCGGCAGACGTCACCTCGGAAAAGACGTTAGGACTAATAAATACAAATTGCAAGGGGGGTTCTAGTGAAAGTGCGCCGGAAAGGGGGGTATCTTCTCTGGGATGCCGTCAAGAATGATCGAGGAAAACAAAGGGTTCTTCAGCAAGCAAGGCTTCTTGGAAGGAAGGGGGCTATACCTCCGAGATTCCGTCCGTGGAGCCGCAGAGCTCGCACCGATGGTTCTCTGAGTCATTGGAGAAGAAGAAGGGGCACGGTGGAATGGAAACAGAGAAAGAGATCCCTGCCTCTTTGGGCGAATTTCTTCAGGCCTTCGATGAAGTCCCTGAGTTCCTTCCGTAGGAAAGGGTTCCCGGGAGGAAAACTTTCAAAATCAAAATTCTACATCCCGAGCTCCCTTTGTGAATGCCTTCTAATATCGAAATACTACATATCTACCAAAGGGGAAAGGTACTTGTGGACAAAGGGGAAACGCGGGAAAAAGTCAGGAGTCGTCACGAACTCATCTCCAAGACTTTTGATCGTGGAAACAAAAATTTCAGATCAAAAAAAAAAAGAAAAGAGAAAGGGTCTTGAAGGGCGGGAGAAAATGTGGTTCTGAGGGTGATCCTGCGCGTCGGCAACCGCCGGAGACGGGCGTACAAGCTCGGGATTCATGATCGTTTCCTAGGGGGAGGAATAGAAAGTGAGACTCTCTCACAATGGATTAGGAGGGAGATAAAGAGTGTCCGTCGGAGGACACGAATAAGAAACCGAAAAGATTATCTGACCATTTAGGGGGAGGATCCACTGCTTCCTTAGGAAAAAAAACGCAGCCAAGCACAGAGAAGCAATTCACTAACCTGAGAAAAGGGCTCATCGCGTCAATGAGAAGGAGTGAATGCCACGGGGACTCTCATTTTCGACTGAGGACTGAAAACATCACAAAGGAGTAAAGTGACACGTCCCCCGCAACTTCGGGGAGGAATCTTCTCATGAGTTGGGTCGGAGAGTTCTATGGATTTGGGAAAAGTCGAGAAGGAGGGGTCGCCTTCCCGGGGGTTACGCCAGGCAACGTGGGCCCTGCCCTTGAAAAGTCTTTAAAATAAAATTGGTGGCGAGAGGGGGGACTTCACCTTTAGCTCGCGCTCCTCTCCGCAGCTCCTCCCAATCCCCCCTAGGATTTAAGGGACGTCCGGAAATTGAAAAGCGACTCAGGGAAACTCCACCATCCACCACTCTGGGCGGAGCTGGCTCTGGGGGGACAGGGGGAGCATGGACGGCGTGTAGCCATAGACGACTAGGGCCGAAGATGAAAGTTAGAGGGCTCGAAGCCCGGGAAGTTCGTTATGTAGGTGCTCTTCGCGCGCGTCGCGAAATTATGGGAAGGTCCGGGATCTCGGCACGTGGTGTCTTGTAGATGTTGAGTCTCACGAGGGTGGTTGCCGGGGGACGGGGGTACGGCAGAGGGCAGGAGGAAAGCGGCGTTGAGAGATCTGGGAAAGCGTTGGGAATGAAAAAGGGCCAGCACTGGGGAAACCCGCCGGACGAAATGGAACTAAATCACAGAGCTCGGTTTCGCAAGACTCTAGAAAATGGCAGGGGGGCCCTCCGAAGAAGGGGGACTTCCGAGCAAATGAACTCAAGAAAAGAACGGAGGGGGACTCGGTGATGACGTTGGTCGAAAGCAAGACAGAAAGGGCTGTGCTGAGAAGATATCGCAAAACGTGCAAGTGCATGGAAAGAAAAGAGCGCTAATCCCTAAAAGAAACACGTGAAGAAAGAGCAATATAAGCCATACTAAGGTGCTCGTTGCGATCGGGACACTGAGACGCGGTGGTCCGAGAAGATCGGGGGAAGATGCAAGAGAGAAAAAAACCGCACGCCGGGGTAGACCGGAAGACAGGGCGACGATCCGCTGTATCCTTAGACGCAGAGGAACACTACCACGCAGGCCCCGGAAGGACTCCTAAGGGGAATTCAAAGGGTGGGAAACCGGCTGAGGGTTATCGGGGGCGCTCAGGTAGAGGATAAGGCGTCGTATGATCATGAGGGAAACGACGGGGGTTCTTTTCCGACATCACAAGAACACTGGGTGAATAAAAAAAAGTCGCTAGGAAGAAAAGAGAAAAAGGCACCACCATCGGAGAGGGGGGGCCAGCATGAAAGCGAGGGGGAGCATCGGCGTGACGTACTTGCGAGCTCCTGCCTGGATGCAGTCAAAGCAAGATCCACATAGTAGAGGGACGAGTAGTTATCAAAGCATGAAGCCAAAGGGAAGACGTTATTAACGTCTGGGGTGAATTCTTAGCTTTCGCGGAAAAGTAGACCGCGAACGGGCAAAAAGAGGTCTTCCATCGCGGGGACCGGTGCTGGCTTAACCGGGCTAGGGAAAGGGGGGAATTTCTCCCCGGAATCGAAACAGGGGCGTTAATCCGGCGACTTGTAACTCCAGAGACGGGTGTGGCGATGAGGCGGTGAATGGGGATGCAAATCTCCTCAAAAAAAAGGAAAGGGGCCTCCCCCAGAAAAGAGTCTAGATCAGGAGGTCCCAAAACGGTTTGGAGACAGGGGAAGGAAAGGTGCCGAAGAGGTGGGCTGGGACAGATCCCGACTGGATCCAAAACTAAGAACGGTGAGCAGTACCACACGGAGGAAGGTCTCGGAAAAATCGTAGCAAAGGGAAATAAAGATGAGGGGGAAAAAACTTTTGGGTATCCTAAAAGGAACAGAAAAAAGGGCGCCAGCAAGGGCGGGTCAGGAACTAACTCTGAACACTTCACCAGAAAAAAAGGCCTTACGAGCGAAGAAGGACCCCTTACGCCGCCGATAAACGATTATCACGGAGGCAACGCGCCAGGAGGAACGCCGCGAAAAAAGGCAAAGATGCATCTGGGCGCAAGGCCCAGAGGCTATACGCGAGCCGAAGAAACTTCCTCGGGGGAAAAATGTTAAGAAGGGGGACTCTCCTTGAAAGGGACTTCAGAAGCAAGAGGAAGGAGGACGAGGCATCCAGACGCCACGCAAAAGGCAACGATGGAAAACCCTCGCGAAAAGAGCAGGGGTGAAAAAGTCACAGGGAGTGTTGGAGGAAAAAAAGGGGAAATCGATTTGTAAAGGGGGACACAAACCACAAAAAGGGAGAAAAGCCCGAGATCTCTCTAAAAAAAAAAAACGGGGGGAAAAACGAGAAAGGAAGGGCTAGCAAAAAAGCTGGGGTTGTTTCAATGAGGACAGGCAATCGATTGAAAACCAGGGAGGGGGGAAAAACAACAATCTCGACATAGGGAATTCGGGAACAAGACGGATTCGAGGGGTTTTTTTGTCAAAGCGGACGAGGGGGCTTCTGGATCGAATCGCTGCGAAAAAGGAAGAGCAGCGGAAAAGACGAGGCTCAGAAAGGGAAGCCCAGGCCGCCTCAAAGGGAAAGGGCGCGTTTTCCCCCAAGAACGGGCGAGAAACGCGTCTGGGCGTGAGACATCTGAAAAAATCATAAGGAAAAGAGGAGCCGGGAGAATCGAGGAGGGGCTGGACGGACGACACGAAGCTACGAACTGGATCTCGCCACGAGCTGGTGAAGCTTCAAAAGGAGCGGGTCTGGTCGGGGAAGTTCTTGCTGAAAAACTCTTTCCCCATGTGCAGCTGCTACTACCAGGGGAAACCTAGATAAAGAAAAAAATACTGGAATCGACGCGGGGGAAAGGTCTTCAGCCGAGACCTTCAAGGCTACCGGGTTACACGGAAGGAACCGTAAAAAGCTTCTGAAAAAAAAGAAAGGAAGGGGGCACCGAAAATAAGGAAAGGAAAAAAAACACTCGTGGGGGAAGGGCAGATCTCGCCGGCGGCATCGGAGGGGCGCTTCAAGGGCGAGGGTTTGGGGCTCATCACAAAAAGAGGAAAAAAAAAAATCCTCGCAACAGAGGGGAAAAAAGGGACCATTTGGGGGGAGACGGCGTACGTTTTTCGATTACCGAGACAGACTCGGGGGGGGGGAAGAAGAGCCCGTTACGAGTCCGACTTCAACTTCATGCAGCGGTCCGCGAAGTATCTTTTCAGCGGAGGGAAGAGAAGGAAATACAAGGACAAAATGGTGGCTGGGAAAGGCGTTGCTGGGAATCCAGGCCATCCAAATCGTCTCTGACTAGGGAAGAGGGGGGATGTAGGCGAAAAAAAAAGCGTAGCTCGAAATCATTACGTCAGTCCCGCCGATGCATACATCAGAAAACATCCGACACGCTAGGGGGTGTTCCAAAACTCGATGGGGGGGGGGACGCATCGAAAGAAGAAAAAAGCTCGCTGGGAAAACGGCATCATCAAAACCCGTTTCCATTTGCTGGGGGGAAAGTTAAACCGTAGGGGGGGAAAGCATTCTATCAAGACTGGGACCTGTCCTTCTCAGATACCGGGCGCCAACATATCCCGGACGAAGCAGTAAGACTGGCATTTCCCTGCCGGAGCCTTCTAAGGAGGGGGTTTCTAAAAATAACTTCTACGGGAGGAGGGGGAAGAGGTCCGCAAGAGGCCTTCTCCTACCGGAAAGGGGGAAGGCGGGGCGCGAAAGGAGCAAAGCATGGCCAATCGCTCAATGGTCAGGGTGGCGCGGACACACAGGGGGCATCCGCTGGGGAAAAGGAAAACTCCCTAGACATATGTGCTGAAAGCTTGCTGGCTGAGGACGTGCTGAAGGGGGAAAAGTCTGGCTTCGCGCGCTCCGAACCGCCAGAGCACGTTACGGGCGTCTAGAAGAGAATCTGCGAAAAAGGGAAAGAGCTCGGCTGAAAGACAATCAATCACGCTGTGGGACCCTCACGGGTCTTAGGGGAGGTAAAAGGAGGGAAGGCGGTCGAGGAGGAGTCCATGCGAGGGCCAAAGGAAAGAAAACGGCTCAGGGGGAAAAGAGCCTTCCGGGACGCGACCCAACGCGCTGAAACTATACCAAAGAAAGGTTCGGAAGGAAAGGGGAGGTTCAGGGCGCTAATGAAGGGGCTTCGCCAACTCGAGAAAACAGATCGATTCCAGCCCGCAGCTCCTAGGAGAAAATCACGCCGCAGAAGAGGGAAAGGGCGGGAAGAAGAAGCTACACTACCAAGGAAGATATGTCAGCTGGATCGGCCAGAAGGGAAACGCGCGCCAACTAACTGGTCTTGGGTCTCGGAGCAATGAAAAGGCCCTTGGGAAAGAAGGAAAATCCTCGAGTCAAGGCCTCCCAAAGGACCTAAGAAAGGAAGTTCTCCCGCCGATCAAGAACCGGCCGTTACAAGCCGGCGGGGGCTCAGCTGAAACCGCAAGGTTTTTCGTCCTCGTGAGGAGAAAAAAAAGGG
>Ga0179593_1647739_pt1 | contig 21834 bp, 21 predicted proteins | sample CZODoug2_1_08_16_FD_185931 | JGI IMG/M metagenome (GOLD analysis project Ga0179593, IMG submission 185931) | Vadose zone soil fungal communities from Angelo Coast Range Reserve, California, USA - CZODoug2_1_08_16fungal (PacBio error correction) | ecosystem: Environmental > Terrestrial > Soil >...
AGTCCGCCGCGCACTGAAAATCAAACAAAAACAAAAGTAGTATTAGGAAAAGAGGAAGAGAGTGTGAAGGGAGCGCGTCATCCAAATGGGTAGAGTGACACGGGCCAGAACAGGGGGGGAAGGGGGGGTATCGTAACTTCTATTGAAGAATATACCAGACAAACTCCTCTGAACGGGAGGGAGTTGCACGCAAAAATCCGGACGTGAGGAAAGGACAAAGCATTATGACTGTGCGGGGTCTTAAAGCCGGAAGGACAAAGGGCTATCGTGAGAGAAAGGAAAATGGCCGCTTATAGTCACATTGAGGGACGCGCCGATAGGCAAGGGAGTACTGGCGATGGAGCGCGGAAAGAAATGGAGGGAAGAAAATAAGGGGTGAACCGACAGGCCTGGAAACCACGAAACATCCAAACCTACGAGGGGCCAGAACGAACGGGAGCCGCTGCGAAGAAAAGAGCCGGTAGGTCTTGCCCAGGAAAACGAATGACGATGCCCGTGCGTGTGGGAGAGGCGAAGTCGCAGAAAGGAAAAAAAGCTCCGTCAGAAGGGGGAGATGGTTGGATAAGGGCAAAGGACGGTATATATCAAAGGGGGGTTTGGGGGGTTCACAAAAAGGGGATGCAGACCGATTGGGAGGGAAGCGAGGGAGCAAATAACAGAGGACGCAGGAAGGCTTCCTGGCAAGAACGGCCTTATTCGGTTGAAAAACCGAGCTTAACAGGGCTGACGTCTGGGCAAAGGGGGACGACGGGGGGGGGGTGGGGGGGGGGAAAAAAAGGCGATGAAAAGAAACTTCAGTCGATAAGGAATCGATTAGAGAAGGGGGGAAAAATCGGCTCAAAGTGCATAGATAGGATCTGGGCAAAGACGCGATGGAGGCGGTTGACCTGGAAAAAGGGAAGGAATCGGATCCTTATCAAACGGACCGATGGGCGGCGTGAGTTGAACGAGGCCAAGCTGCGCTCGTAAGGAAGTAACGCTCTTGAGAAGGGGGGCCGGCAGCGAGGGTTGAAAAGCCCTCGAAGATGGAGGCTCAGGACCAGGGATCGCTGAGCCGACTGAGGGGGTGAGCGGGCCTTAAAGGTGAGAGGTAGATAGGGAAACCGTTCATAAACATGCCTTTAATAGACTGGTCGACAGTATAACACATCAAGATGTGGGTGTGCAGGAAGAGGCGTGTGCTCAGTCAGGGGGACACAAATAGCATCAGCCCATTCCTCGCCAGGGGCCATTGGCCAGGAGAAGGAATTGTAGGCACGGGGTTGCCTTCCTGAAGAAAAAGGGGAAACGCTAAACCTCAAAGAACCCGACAGGACAAAGAGTCCGGGGAGCCGCCTTGAAGAAATACTCGAGCGGGCGGGTCAAACTGCGGCACAAGCTAGAAATGGGTGATGCCTTAGCTAGATGCCGATCATAGGGAAAGGGGGTTGAACGTCCCTTCATGGGGGAGAATCACACAAAGGGGCCCGGGGGGCCAAGGGGGGGGTTAACCTCCAAAGTCCAGGATAAATTCGAGTCCTATCGGGCTTCGAATGCCCGCTGGGCCTGGGCACGTCAAAAAATGTCGGGAGGGGCCCGTCAAAGTCCTCTCGCTGCTAGGGGAGAGGGGGAGGCATTAGTCAAAGGAAGGGAACGACACTCTCATAAAAGAGGTACATAAGAAACAAATGGTGGCCTGAGTCGGAGGAGTCGACCTGGCGCCCGGGGAATGGGAGACTATATCTAACCTTGGAAAAAGGGAAGGACGAGGCCGGCTGCTTAAATACAAAAAGAGAAAAAGATTAAATTAAGGAATCCGGGACTCATCGTCATCGGAAAAACAGAATCCCGCGGTATGACAGGAGACTGGTCTTCCTAATCTGCCTCCTGTCTATCATGGGTGAGGCCGTCATAGGCCAGGAAAGGCGGGAAAACCCTACCTAGTTGAACAATGAAAAGGCCAGCCACCGCGCACCTTTATAAGGGAAAATATGAATCTTCATGATGGAGAAGCGAAAGGAGAAATGGTTCCCAAGGCTTCTGGGGATAAACGCTTCGGCAAGTTCTCGGAGGGACTCCGGCTTGCATGGGAAAAGGTTTCGCTGGGTCTTAGAAGAAAATTTGCAGGGAGAAGCAGGTCGAAGGAAAAAAAAAGGGGGGGGAAGATAGCCCACGCGACACTCAGCCGGCAGCAGGAACAAAAGCCCGCAACTAGAAAGTTCTCGTCGCAGTTAAGGAAACCTGGGAGCATCTCTCATCAACAAAGTAAGGAAAAGATGATATTCCCGGAAAAGAAATAGGGAGAAAGGCGGCCAGGTAGTTCATGCTGCAGCTGATGAGGTTAGAGGTTCATATCACCATTGTGAGGACCCCGAAAAAACGGGCTGAGAGACTGAAAGGAAAAATCGCCAGGAGACCCGCAACCGGCGGCCTGCGAACTAAACTGGGAAGAAACAACGACAATCTGGAACAAGGGGGAGAAAAATGAGGGGCCGCAAGGCGCAATGAGTAAAGACCGTTCTACCTGCAAGTCACACCGGTGGCCAGGGGGAAGAGCAGTGCCCGGGAACTGGCCGTAGCGTTAAATGATGAAGGTTCCAGGAGGCGAAGGGGCATGGGGAGAGTCAAAGGACTAGGGGCTCCGGACTCGGGACATTTCGGAGAGAAGATGAAATTTGTTCGAGACGGAAAAGGAAGGGGGCTTCCGAGCCTAGGGAAGTCCAAAAAAAAAAAAGGCGGTCACGCAAAAAGGGGGGCAAGCTTCGCTGCGAAAATAAACGTCTCTAAATCGTAAAGGCCAGGCCGAAGCTGGGAGGGAAGGAATTATCTTAACAAAAATCGGTACGAAGAACGTTGGACTTCTACCACGAAAAAGAAAAGATCTTCATGGTCACCAAGCTTAGGAAGGAGCTCGGTGCCGGCAAGGCTTCCTCGACCGGATCTGCGTGTCAGTACAGCTTGCTTCATGGCCTTCGAGGAGGAGGTGGGTACCTGAAAAAAAAAAAGACTAGGGTGGGTGGGCACCGCAAAAAAGGGCAATCTGTCCCCGGCAAAAACATAGAACCCAAACAAAATGGGAAGATTATGCGGCAGAAAATATAATGGTAGCATCGTGAATCAAAGAGCGGATGTCACAGTGGGCGGAGCATGCGAAGATGGGCCGGGGACCTCCTCCTACCCCTCCCATGAGAGCGAAGAATTTAAACAAGGAGAATGCAAGCAAAAGCGACCAGATTATACGGGAAGACTGGAAGTGTGCCGAGAGAGTCAACTGGTTCAACTACGGTGAAAAGGCATGCTCCGAAAAAGGCGTAACGCGAACAGAAGGCTGAAGGGGAACAATGAACCTGTAAGAGACCCATGGAGGGATAGACCAAATTATCAGGCTAAAGTAGGAGCCGCAAAAAAAAGCATAGATGCTGGCGGGTTCAGCCAAGGAATAGATCCTCCGGCAATCGGGTGCATGCTTACTGAAATATAAGCGATCTCAGCACGACAAAGGAAAATCCGTCGCGTGAAGTGAAGCTGCAGACAAAAGGGGAAACCAGGTTCCTTCTAAGAGAACGAATCTGAGAAGAAATCGAGGATCACAACCTGCTTTACACGAGCGCTACGGAAGTCTTCGCGGTATGACGAGGGCCTCAATGGGGAGGGGAGTGCCCGGCTGGCGACTGGAAGAAGGGTCAAATCACGCCAATCAGGACATCAGGGTTAGTGGAAGGAGAATTTCACTCGCAACAGGAAGTCGAAAGCGACATCGGCGAAAAAAGACAGAGAAAGGGACTAGAGGGGAAGAACAGGCTAGGAACAAGGAGATCGATGTCTCGCATCAAGGGGAAGGGGGCCTTCGAATCAAGAAATCGAATCAAAAGAGAAGAAAAAACTCACCTTAAGCAAAGTTAAAAAGGGGAATGTTAGAAAAGGTCAGTTCCAGAATAGGGAAAAAGGGGAACCTCTCCCGGCCAGAAGTCAAGACCTGAAGCCTCGGGAGAAAAGGGCAAAAAACGTACCCAACAAGGAGAAACTCGACCCGCGGCTGAAGGGTGAAAGACTTCACGAGATGGAAAAATAAGAGTCCTTCCTAAACGTCCTAGAAACAACAAACACGTCCGAGGCCGTTGAAAAGTAGTGGAAGGGCATTTAAGAGGAGAAAAAACCGAACCAAAAAAAAGAAACGGGAGAGAAATCATCGAAAACGGTCTCCCCAGGGGGAAAGACTGTACCTCGAAAAAGAAAGCTCGAAGATTGCAAGAGGGAGGAGGTCTTCTCGAGGACCGGGTTCCACCTATACCGGAGAGGGGAGAGGTAGGAAGGTGAAGCAATAGAAAAGGGCCAGGCAGTAGGAAAAGGAAAACCTCGACGAAAGGTCAACCTTACAGGAGGGTAGGTAATAAACGAAAAGCGTCAACTGGCCTGCATTACCCTGGATCCCGATACATCGACTAAAGGGAAAACCTACCTGGGGGGTGAAAAAAGGAAAAAACGGATATAAAAAAGTCGGGAGGTACGAAAGAAGGGGAAGTAGCCACGGGCCGGAAAGAGACGCAAGCCGTAATCATAAGGCTCGGCGGAGAGGGAATTCCTTGGGGAAGGGGAGTGCTTAACGGCAAAAGAACCGGAAGGGCGGGCAAACAGGGGAAGGGGTCAAAAAGCCGGTCCGCACTAACCTTGACTCTAGTGAGGGGTTTTCACTTGGGGATCGGAGAAGAGTCAGCCTGCACATCTCTCTCAAAACCCAAAAAACGGATTAGGGAAAGGGGGGAAGGGGCGCAATCAGAAAGGAAGCACCCCCTACCGGGGGAAAGGAACATGGAAATGCTTGTGACCGGAGAGTGGAACTTCCGCTCATCCAAGGAGATAGGTCCAGCACCCGAATCCCTACAGGGGAAGAAGTAATTCCATCACGAGAAAAACCTCAATTCTATTTCCAGGTCGATAGGAAGGAGTGCAAATTAATCAGCGAGACGCCTTAAGGTCCTTCAACCAGGGAGGAAATTCAGGGGGGAGATCCAGCCGCGGGGGGACCTTGACGGAACAAGGGTTTAGATTAAGGAATCGCCGACAAGGAAGGGGGAGGAGGCGGGTTTGAACCACTGCCGGAAGAAGCCGAAAATCGAAAATCCGAAGGAGCATAGCAAACTCGGTGCCATTAAAGAGGAAAAAAAAAGGAAGCACGGTACCCGAGGTGGGAACAAGGGGGCTGTACGCACCTGTCGCGCGCAGCTGAAGGAAGGGTGGGGGCCTGACGTGGGACGTGGGTAGGAAGAACTCTCCATCCCTTCAACAATAAAGAAGGAAAACGCTTGTGTACTAAAGGACAGGGTTGGGCATAATACTTAGAATACATGAGGAGTGAAGAGGTATTGTTCACCACCGAGGGGTAGGAGGAGAGGATGGGGGGAGGCGATGGCGCAATAAGGGAAAAAAGGGGGATAGTAAGAGTTCCCTGCCCGGACGCTTCGGTAGTGGGGGAAGGGCAAAAAGTCTTTGGAAAGGGGAGCCGTAATTAGGCAAGGTGTCGAGGGTGAAGGGGAGAGGCAAGAAATGCCCATGATTCTAAGGGACGGCCGCTAACACACAGTCAGATCGCGTTGGTGTCACGTCGACTAGAAAAAAGGAAGTCGGAGACGCCGGGAGGGCCGAATGCTCGGGGGGGGGGAGGGAAGGCTGCGTTTGACGTGGCACAGGAAAGCCACCTCACCCTAGGAACTGGGGCCTCTGAACAAATTATTGGGGGGGGGGGCGAACTCCTACGGAAAAGGGGAACCGAGTCTGATAAGAATAAAAAACGGGCATCTTTTAAAAAAGCTCATACTGGCCAGCTAGAAAGGCAAAAACCTCAAAAGCTGGGAAGGTCCATTACAGGCAAAAAGAAGGAAGGCCGGAGAGCGCTTCACGGTAAGTCCTTTGCTACTGGATCGAGAAAAAGAGCAAAAACGCTTTCCGGACCGGGCAAGCGATTGCCAAACTGGGCGGCAGAAACTAACGAAAGCACGAGGGAGGGGTCTGATGGAAGCGGGGGATGAAAGGTACTGCAGGGCGCCCAAGCCCTTCTCATCCCCCAGAGGGGCGCCCGAAAGTTCCAAAGGGCATTAAAAGGGCGCGTTCCGATCAAAGGGGGGGGAGGCGCCTGGTTAACCGTCTTAAACACCGAAACCGACCGAAAGCGACCTATCGCGGGAAGCTCGGAGGAAGGGGAAGCCAGACTGTCTTGCAAGAAAGAAACTCCGGCCGAGAATCGGGTCAGAGGAGAGCTGGGGAGCAAAGGCTATTCCTTTTGACAAGGAAGCTTGGGTCTACGGGCCTTGGGGACGTCAAGAGCGGTGACGGTGGCGAAACCCGGGGGTGGGGCCAAAGTCAATTCCGTGGTAGTGGGTAACTACAAGGGTCAGGGTCGACAAAGGATAACGGCCTGGGGGGAATAAAACCCTTAAAGATAAAAATAAGGGCCACTAAGAAATGGAAAGATACCTTGAGGAAAGCCCTCGCGCTAGAGCGCTTTGAGGAAGGGGTTTACACATTAGAGAGGGAAGCCTGCGGCCTCATCAGGACCCGCGGAAAAACTCACCCGAATGGAGCAAAAGGAAAATCGGACTTCGCAATAGGGGAAGGGCGGGGAGGGGCCGCTCGGGACGAGATAGACCGGGGGGAAAAAAAAAAATTCTGATACACTAGCATGAGAACAGTAAAGCCGGACTTAACTTTTCACAGAAGGAGAGAGCAAATCTCGAAAAAAAACCACACAGGGGTCTATGAAAAAGCCTATTAACCAGGAACAAAAAAAAACAATCCCCCCCTCCTTCGGATTCATACCGGGAGGAAACATCATCAATTCGGCCAAAAGAAAAAGTTACAGGCGGGCGGCCAGAACAGCAACAAGGTGACTGAGATATTTCCTAAGATAGTCGTCGAAAGTGCTCCCTTATAAAAAAGGAGTAACCCAGTGAGAACCGTCTGGAAAAAGCGGTCTTTTTCAGGGAGGGGAGAATAAAAAAAAAGTCCATGGACCGTACCATCAGAACTGATTTTCTTTCAAGAAGATGGCCGCCTGCTAGGTATACCAGCGGGGACGGGAGAAGGGGGGCGAGGCAACTGGGGTAACAGCCGCCTCATCCAGCTTCAATCAAGGAAAACAAAAAAAAACTCCTGATCGAGCAGGAAGGGGAGGAAGTTAGAGGATATCAGATCAACAAAAAGGGGGATGAAGGAAGAAGAGTGCCACCTGACCAAAATTCTCTAGTCCAAAGGGGGCGATGGTTCTTTTTCCGCTAGATGGGGGTGCGCGGCTGGGGGGCAGGCAAAAAAGAGGACGAAGAAAGGCGAGAAAGACAGACTCCCGCGACGCTCTGAAAGGAAGCCTGGGTAAGACAACGGGTACGAAGACTCCATAGGAAAATCCATATCCGCACGTAGATGAAAAAAAGGGAAATTCATCGAGGAGCACTTCGAAGACGCGAGGAGGTCCCCTTGGACGACAGGGATGGGAACCTAGTCCCGAAAGGTAGAGCGTTCACGAAGAAAAGGTGCGCGGGCCCGGATAAGCACTGAAAAAATTAAAATGGGATGAAGGCAAGAGGCACCTGTACTCAGAAGATGGAGGTATGACTAAAGTCGATTTTTTGACCGGGTGAAATACTAGCCTGCTGTGAAAACGTTCAGGCGAAACATCTAAAAGGAGTGGAAGCGCTATCTTGTTCTCGGAAAGAAACCACTGTCTAAGGGGACAGGAGGTTCTGGCGCGGAAGAGATTGAGAGAAGCGATCTCGGCACAAATGGGGTGACTCAGTTCATGTCAGAGGCAGATTGCCGGAGGCGGGGAAATTCGGTCCCCTCCAAAGGACCGATAGGGCAAAGTCGAGGGAGAGACTCCGCCTGGTATAAAGGGGGGAAAACATTGAAGGTCCATTAAGACTTGAGTGAGATAAATCTCCGTAGGAAAGTGGGGAAAAGGGAAGAGAGTGACCTGACAAACCCTAATGATCAAATCTGATTGTCAGAAAAAAATGTCCGCACCGGATAACAGAGGAAAAAAATGACAGCGCGCAGAACAGATCACAAACTTCATCGAGGGGACGTACACAAAACGGAACGCCGATATAAAGCCTTGATCCGAAGCAGGTTTAAATGGAAAAATCCCTTGGAAGACTGATAGGGCACGTCGGTCGGCTAACAAAAACTAATGCTTCAAAAAACAAACACTGGGACCTCCCGTCGGAGGGCACCAGTGTAATGTCGTTCTTATGCCCGAGAAAGAAGGAGGGTCTAAGGATGACCACAAGCAAAAAAGAACACTGCTGCGTGGCAACGTAAGACATCCCAGGGAGAGAGACAGGGGGACCGTGAATCTTTCTTCTCTAATGTTGGAGAATTCTCAGCAGAGAAACGGAATAGAATAGGAACTGCATAGAAAGGGGTTCTAGCCCGTTGAAATCGAAGCCTCTTCCGCTCGGCGTTGCGACGCATCTGGACGTCCCTAAACCAACCAAAACGGCTACGGTCAGGGCTTCAAATTTCCCGAAGGAGGGTCGGAATGCTCCGGGAAATAAGAGAAGAATCCTAAACGGACGACCTTTTGAAAAGAACAGATCGGCTACCTGTCCGGCAAACCGGGGAATGACGACAAGGAGAGGACCGAAGGTCAGTCCCAGATCACCTTGCTGAATAAGGCGGAGACTTCAAGGGCATCTAGGAGACTGCACAAAAAAAAGGAGAAGAATAGGTGCAAACACACTCAATCACGGGAAGAAAATTTCAGAGGAACGGAAGGCGGACAGTAGAACGCTACAACTTTAATACACTTAAAGGGGTAGATTCAATCGTCGGTGTAGGGAACCAAGTCAAAGCCGTCGCCCGGGCTGAAAACTCAGGGCAGCCTACTCGGAGAAAAGCTCAACTCAACTCGTCGAGGCAAAAACCTTGGTTTGAACATAATGAAATGAAGTTAGTCAAAGGGAGAAACTTCAGTAAGTATGAAAACTAACGTAAGGGAATCTGCCGGTGCGGGCGTGGAGGAGATGGGAACGGCCAAACACAGAGGCAAACCCTTGGAATAGTCCTTGCGGAACCGAGGCCAGGGGGGGGAAAGAAAAATAAGACTCCGGTCGCGAAATTGGTACCGGGGTAGCTCTGGAAAGGAGAGGAAGAGGAAAAATTCCGATTCGCTGCGGTATGGAGAGAGACAAGGGTCAAACCCTATATTTGACAGACAAGGGGGGGGTTAATCAGAGTCGTCACCAGTCCGAGGGTGCTTGAGAAGCAGCGCAGTTTCAAGACCGTGGGTCGATACGACTCTTTAGGAGGACGTGAGCGTAAGGCCATGGCAAGAGGGAATTGCTGGCTGAGCCGTGGGAGAAGGGCATCCTTCAGGGGCCCAGTGTCCGTGATGTCGTCTTGATTGGGTGGGGGAACGCGTTCGCGGGGGGGCCGTGGATTTGACATAAGCCTTAGTACGCGGCTTCTTTTCGGAAAGGGCGCGCGCCTGAACATCTCTCCACACCGATTATTCGAGAGTAGATTGCAGGCGAACAAGCACCCCCCAGAACAGGGACCGAGTCCCTCAAGGTGGGTTCCATGGCGGCTTCCCAAGGCAAGGGGAGGATTTGGAAAATCGCAGACACTCCAGCACTTACTTGCCGAGATAATACAGGGGATGCGCGTGCAACTGTTGGACTGGGCTATTGGACGTGGGAGAGCTAAGAGCGCTCCTTCCAGCGAGTCAGCGCGGGGAAGTCAACCAGGTATTTAACTCGTGAGGGACGGGAAACCGTGTCCTGCAGGGAAAGGAGAGAGGGAGTCCTCCAGCCGTGGGATAAAGCGGTTTAAACCCTGCCATGAAAGGCCGCGCCGACTCTCGAAAAGCCGTCAGTTGGCCTAGGCCGAAAATCGGAAGAAGACCTCCTGAAGCCGGAGGAAACGGGGAAAGGTAGGTCTGGTAACCCGTCCTGGAAAATGCCCGGGGGGGAGTGTCTGCGGGAGAAAAGTCTACACTCGCTCCCTACCGAAGAGGGGGGGGTTACTAGAATGGAGAAGTATATATCACGGAAAAAGACTGGAGTGAGACCGTTCCAGGAAGGAGAAGGGCAGTTTTTTCAGGGAGGAATACTCCATTAGACGCGTGCAGGGGGAGCAGGGGGAGGGACCTAGCCCGGAAGGAGTTCGTGCGGGGAGTTGGTCCGCAAACAGGGGAGCGAGTGGGAAACAAGCTTACGGTGGGGCGGGCAACAAAGGGTGGGGTACGTGTTACGAAAAAGGAACGTGAGAGAAGGACCGAGGAGGAGGTAAAAATCCTTGCCGGCCGACAAGGGAAGAAGACACCAGTCCCGGTGGGGAAGAAGTGGATAGTAAGGATAAGCCCGGGGAATGTCTTCGGGAGGAATGGGGGGGGCGCCGTGAGTCGAGCGTCGCATGGTTGTAGTTAGCGGGGGAAGACAGGCCGCAAAGGGGGGGAGAGCACAAATCATCAAACAGGAAACAGCGAAACCTGACCGAGACCGGGGAAGAGTTGTAACGAGGGCGGGGAAGGGGGGAAAGGCGAAGCGGGCCTCGGAAAAACCGGAGAGGCTGGTCCAGGGGATAAAGGGCCGGCCATCGCAGGTACAAGGGTCGGGCTCCGCTTTCGGCAGGGCCAGGAGATCATCTCCGCCTCGGGAGGGCTAACAAGGTCCGTCTCTTTGCGCGGGATGGGGGGAGGTACAAATCCTAGGTCCGGAAACAGGAAGAAATGGTCTGATGAATTACGCGCAGGGAAATCATCGGGTAGGATTCGTGTCGCGAAGACAACAGGAGAAAAAAACTCAAAACGCCCATCGGGTCCGCCCTCATCATCCAGTATCAGCCTAAAGACTTGCGTCACGGGGGGGGGATCATGAAGGTCAAACGCGGACCGGGGGGGGACTTTCTAAAACAACACGGCCAGGAAAAGCCTAAGAAAATCTGGAACGACCTTGTTACGAGAGAAGAGTGCCGGAAAATTCCATGTTGAAAACAATTGAAAAGCATGCGTATCTTTTTGAGACGAGCTTGTGCTAATTACGTGGGACGTTCACAGTAATAGAATCTAGGCGAGCAGACGAGGTAGGCGTCCGGGCGAGGTGGCTTGGAGTCAGGCCAAAAAAGCGCGGCAAGGAACCACGTAAGGGTGGAAAACGGCAAAGGTTGGGGGGGGAGGTCACAAGAAGGAAGGCTTCTAGGTCAAAGGGAAAAAACTGACCTCGGATAATATTAGCAATCTTGGCGTCACCTGACATGAGACGGGAGGAGAAAGACATCGCCTTAGGAATGTGTTTAGGGGAAATGCATAAATTTGCGTCAAGGGAAGGTTCAGGTTCCTTATTCCTCGGGAGAAGACTGGGGGCGTACCATGACCTCTTACCAAACAGAGACAGTAGTACATCCTGAGTCCGGCATGGTCCCGGGACATATGAACTATTGACTTCAGCCGGTAGACGGGCTCGCATAAAAAAGGGAAGGAAGCCGAAATGGCGTGAGCCAAGGGCCCCGTTGATAGTGAAAGTCTCGAAAAAGCACTAAGAAGCGGAACAATCATCGTACATCTTCCGAGGGCAAGGAAAGCAGAAGAGAAGAGGCCAAAAGAAGGAGAAGATGCTGACTCAAGTCCGTCCGATCTAGGGTCCCCCTCTCAGAAAGACAGATGTGAGTGCGAAGGAGAGAGACCTTAAGAGGGGTAGCAAAGTCCCGATCCGGAGAAAAGTGGAAAAAAAGCAGAAGGCGCAGAAAAGTGGATGAATCCGTGCAGTGGTAGTATCATAAAGAAAATGGTCGGGGTCTATTCTCCCTTTCGGTGCCAAAGGAATTGGCATCCCACGGCTGCAAAGCGGGGACATGGAGGGGGGGACTCGAGGTCATTCCATTTCCAGAGTTTACTGGTAACAGGACAGGGGAGTAGAGGTGTCAAGCTTCGCGGGTGACGTAACGGTCGAAGCTGAGTATTCGAGGAAGGGGGGAGGAACAAGCGCGGATCCATGGAGGGGAGCGAACACCTTAGGTGAGGTCTGGAAAAAACCGGGCGCAACAAAAGAAATGCAATGAAGGCTGATAGAAAGGAACAGCCCGTAACCTGGGTGAAGCCGCTATCCAACGACAGGTCCGTCATCAGCAAGAACACAACGGATGAGTATGAAAAATATAACAGAGCAGGCCCAGACAGTGCAAAGAAAGAGAAAGGGTCCTGTGATGTTAACTGAAAACTAGGAGAGAAAAATTGAGGTGTATTGTTGGGAACGAAGGGAGGCAGGAGTTGTGCAGAATGTAATTAAAGGCTACGAGGGACGACATGATTTTTCAAGACGGGGGACAATCTCTCCACGGTGCAGGGGGAGGGGCATCAAGGAACTGGGCATGCCTGAAAGGGAATCAGTCTGGCACAACAGAGCGATACGGCCTTTTACGAGCATGAAAAGATGTGACTAGGGCTACGGGAGGCGGGAAGGGACGGCCGGGCACGCGCGGGGAAGGCGCTGATTAAAGGTCCTCAGGGAAAAGGTTGCAGTCACGACGAGCGGCTTCTAAACTTCAAGGAGAGGTCAGGGTCATTTCCAAAAGAAGAGCGGGGGCCAGGTCGCTCTGGTAACGCCTGACTGAGGGCAAAGGGCCCCTGCAGTGCGACGGGAGAAGGGACCGGTATTACCCTAGGAACGGAGATCGGGAATGGGAACAGAGTGTTCGGAAGAGGCCGAGGAGAAAAAAAGGGGTTGGCAATTCCCGCCGAGTGGAGGGAGCCGGGGAAGGTGAGGTGCAGGCGGCGATGAGACTCCTGCGGTTTAAAAGGGGCTAGCTTTCGCGGCGAGGCCGAGAACTAACAGGGGGGGGGGATCATACGTTCTACGCGTGAGAACTCGAAGGGCTATCTTTATTCTAGCAGGAGAGCACGGAAATTTGGTATCGGACGAAATGTCCGAAGTGGGCTGCGAGCCAGGCCTGACCAACAGAGAGGGAAGGCAGGACCGGGTGGGAGAGAATGGAAATCAAAAAAAAGTCGGCGAGCTATTAGTTCGGAGGAGGGGGATCTGCCATAGGGCCTGGGCAATCCGCAGAGTCAGGGAAGCGAATAGAACGCTTGGGAACGGGCCACACGTCTTACAAGTCGAAGTACGGAATTGTGAGGCCACCATTAATCCTTACGTCCGGCCGGGCTGGAAAGGGGAAGAAAATCCCTTACCACGCGGGTGAAAGCCTAAAAAAACTACCATCTCAAAGAGCAGGCAGGAAGAAATCAGTAGAGGGATCCTTCAGTCACACGAAAAAAGCTAAAAACCTTGTGGGGCAAAGCGAGAAACTCAAAGACCCCTCGCTTCCGCCTGTCCCTTTCCTTACCAGGCAAGGGCACGTCAGAAGAAGGACAGATAAAAGGGAAACAGGGAAAGGCTGGACAAAACGAGGGGGGGAAGAAGAGGAGGTTCGCACCCGGGGAAGGAGTTTAAATCCTGCTAAAGGAACACATGACCTTCTGAACTCGAAATCCTGGCCATGGGACCGGCGGTGCAGAGGGCGGCGGATAAGGACTGCCGTCCGGGGACCCAAGCTAGGGAAAGCCTAAACCGAAAGCTCTAGCAGGCTGGGAGAGCAAAAGATCTTTCCTTTAACGGCAAAGGATAGGACCCAGTTTGTACAAGCACCCCACGGCAGGGACCGACCACCTCCAGGGGGTGCCGGATCTGAGTGCCATAGACCCGGTCCGGGGCAAAATCGTCCGAGGCGGAAACAAACACCGCTCGGGGGAGGGCCTGAGAAACTTGCTACAAAAAAGGGGTGGATGATCCAGTCAGGCCTGACGAGTTCCAGAAATAAAAAATCGCTGCGAAAATACGCATCGAAAGGCGCCCAAACTGACCGTCAGATACCCCCTGGGATCAGGGAAAGTGTTCCCTGCTACAGAAGAAAATAATGAGTCGAAAGTGTCATTAAATACGAGAGTAGGGGGGGCAGGCGGAGACGCACGAGCAAAGGAATCTTAGCCGTGTGGGGGAGGAGGCGGCCTATGTTCCCAGGCAAAGCGGGAACAGCCTTCGAATGCAGTGGAGCAAGACAAAAGCGAGTAAAAAAGTCCGTGGCGTCAAAAGTCTACACGAGGGGCGGAGGGGGTAAGTGGAGAGTTCATACAAAACTTGGGAAGGACAAAGGAATTGTCTTACCAAAGAAAGGAGAACCTGTAAAGTAACGCCCTTGTCCAGTGGAGGCGTGGAGACAAAAAAGAACAAGAGAAAAGACACGTCGTCTACATGTAAAAAAAGGGGCAGGACATGCGGAACTACCACAGGGGCGTCCTCGCCCCTTGACCGGTAGGGGGACCTCCGTGAACATACATATCAAGGAGTGAAGGGGGTCCCATGGATATACTTGAACATGAGAAAAATGCGAACAGGGATGGGAACCCCCGCAGACGTAGGAGGATCGGCGGGGGATGAAAGGCGCTGAGCCAAGAAGGAGGACCGCGACCCACGCCACTATGAAAAAGAGGAGGAAAGGGGCATCTTCAGCGGCGTCGGGGGGACTAAAAAAGAAAAACCATACGGGGAAGAGCAAAGAGGGATAGCCTCAGTAAGGTGAAAGGCGTATGGAGAAAGGGGGGGACCAAGTCGAAAACCACCTGGAGAGCTTGTGCGTACGCGGTCGATGGACACGGTTAAGTTTCACTGAAAGAATTTCTCGCTTCTGCTGCGGGGGGCGAAAAGGGTGTAGAAGTGCCGTGCCAGGAGACCAGGAGATCAATGATACATACATCGCGAGGGCCCGAACCGTGAAAGAGGACAATCACGGGAGAGACAGGAGAAATAAGAAGCAAGAAGGGGTGTCGGGAGGCGAGGATCTAGGAGGACTCATTGTCGAGAGGAAGCCTAAAAAAACTGGAGAAGTTCTCGGCTGCTTCCATGGCTGATTAGCAATAGGAAGTCAACGGAGTCGGGGTCTCTCTGGCCTAAGAGTTCATCAATAACGGTAGACCGCTGCAAGTTGAGGGGGTGGAATGATCCCTGGCGCTCTCGGACCTCACAGATCTAAAAAAAAAATGAGGACTAAGGGGAAAAAGGAAAAGGGGAGCTATAAAGGGATCACATTCACCAAAGAACTGTTCCTCGGAAGTAGCCGAATCGTCTGACCAAAATAAAGCATGCACGTCCGCAAAGAAGAGGCGGAGTGAAGAAGCCCTCCTAAACGGGGAATGATCCGCGATCAGGAGGAAAACTAAGGGCTTCCGCTCCCGATGAAACAAACTCTGGGCATCGAGGGCCAAAGTGGCAGTAAAAGGTGGAAAACGGAGATGAGAAAGGTACCGGTCCGAACTTTACGAGTACAAGGGAGAGGGCCCTCCAGCCGGGGAATGAAACGAATGTGAGCTCCCAAGCTCAGACTCAAACGACGTACTCGACCTTGGAAACGGCCGCAGAGATAATAATGCGCAGTGAGCAGAATCGGAGAGAAAACGGATCAGGGCAAAGTCAAACGGGGCGTCGCCCGCTGAAAGATGACCCGTGGGGAGTGTCAGGCGGTAGAGGGGGCCATCCTTCCAAAAAAAAAACCCGAAAACGTGGGCGGGGGTTTAATGAAGAAATACTGGAGTATAAAGTCCGGAAAGACTCATTAGTTGTTGAAACCGAAGGGAAGAAAGAAGAAAGTTGTCGGTAAAGGGCGGCGCAAAACGGTCAGGGGATGAGAGGTCAGGCCAAGGGCGAAAAGAGGGTGGCCGCACGGCCAGACTAAGAGAGCGGGGGGAGAGGGGTGGACGACGAACTGGAACGATGCCCCTACTGGCACAGAAGGTCATGGAGCACCTAGTCTCGGGTCCGATCTCTACTCGGCAAGGGGGAAAGGCGGCTATGGACAGGGGGAAAAGGCCTGACGGTCACGGTGGGGTCGCGGTTGAAAGCCAGTAGCCGGGATCCTTCCCTACCTAAAACTCTGGGCTGCAGATGGGCAAGAAAGCAGCTCCCCACGGCGGGCACGTCGGCGAAGCCCGGAGCGAATTCCTCCATTTGGAGCGTAAGGACCAGTTGGGAGGCGGGTCCTCCTGCAGCGGAGAAAAAAAGCAAAGGCTCCGGCCAGTTGAAACGGTACGGTCCTTTCGGAAAAAGGGGCGCTCGCGGAGGTTCGAGCATCAGAAAGGCCGTAAAGGAAGAGTGGCGATGCATTTGACACTCGGCACAGTAAGGGGGTGGGCTTATTGGTAGCTTTTGCTGCGAAAGAACTGAACATGAAAGCAGAACGGGGGGGAAGGCTCCCTCAGGAAAACAAACCCTTCACTTTTCGCGTGGAAAAAAAAAAACGGGGGGAGCTGCGGTTCAAAAAGGTTTAAAGAACCTAAGGAATCCCCGAGAGTCCAAAAAAGGACTGGGTCCGCCGATTGCCGAACGGCCATTTTTGGACAATCGCATCGACAGTATTCGAGCTGAAAAAGTAAAAGCTTGGTGACATGAAAAAAAAATGAGTCGAGGCGAAATTGTCGCTGGTAACTTCCTCGCCAGGGCGGACACAACTCTTAACGTGTCAAAACGCTTCGTGGCTGTTGAACTCCAGCGTCGGCTGAGGTCCGCCGAAGGAGGAATAGCCTGACATTTAAGACCGCGGGGTAAGGCGATCCAGCTTCGAGACCCGCCGAAAGAGCGCTGGCCGAAAGAACAGACTAAATTCAGGCAAGCGAAAGGAAGAAGCCAATCAGGCCCGGCACCTGATGATGGAAGCAAGCTCGCCCTCGCGGACATGGAGGACTAAGAAGAAGAGAAAGGTGGGGCTCACCGCCCGCTCGTGCAGGATACACGCATAGCGGGGGACCGAGCCTTAAACGGAAAGGCTCGTACTCCCTCGGACGGATCAGAACCCAATCGGAAGACCTGCCCACGATTCAAGGAATCGCGGACTCTCCAGGCTCGAGAGGGCAGAAAAAAACCCAGCATGCGGTCCAAAAGCTATAACGGCCAGGCTCAGGACAGCATGCGGGATACTTCTCCTTTCATGTGAACGAGAGCAAAGTGAGAATCGATTAACTGCGGCCCGGGCAAGAACGGCGTAAGGCGTGTATTCGGAACGTTCAGGGTCCGGGCGTCGCATCTCGTTGGGCGGGGGCAGATCTTCGGTCCTGCGCCAGGAGGTTTCTCTCAAATTTCACTTTTATAGAGGCCAGCAGCGCTACTCAATCCGCAGAAACAGCCAGCCCGCTCTAAAAACGGGCTCGAGCAACTCCGGGAATCTCTCAACAACACAACGGGTGGTGAAGTGCCCGGACAGACCGTCGGGAACATGGGAGGCTGCCGGGCTGATTCTTTCAAAAGTTATGAGGGGCTTTGTCTTATCAAAAACAAGTTGGCTCGAGAACTGCAGGCGCCCGGACCGGAAAACATCATTCAGTTCTTGCGCGCCTGACAAGCGGTCTGCCTTTACGCAACTGACACCGCCATGCCCAAATTAGCCGCCAGGGGGGATGTGGGAAAAGTATCATAGGAGTACACACTATCGCGTTAGAAGGAAACTTAAAGTATCCACGGGCCAATTGGGGTTCCCACGCCGTAACTTTGGGCTCTAGCGCCTTCTGCTGGCGCGGTTCGGCTGCCTGCAAAGGGAAAAATTGGAGTAGAGAAAGGCTAAAGAGGATGCTCAGCGGCCGTATGAGGGAAAAAATCACGTCCGCCGGGAGGAGTCGGAAAAGTGACGTGACTGCGGGGGGTCCAAAAACCTGAAAAGCGTGTCTAGCGCTTCTACTAACAGGACGGTCGGAAAAAAAGCGGGCCATGGCCGCATTGAGAAGCAGCTGTCTCGGACCATACATCGTGGGGCGGGAAGATAAGCACGAACCGGACGTAAAAAAGCAATAAATGCCCGGCCGTCGAAACAGAGATCGACCCACAGTGAGAATCCAGGCCAAAACTTGGCAGCCCAGGGCACACAGCTGGACCGGAAGGACGGACTATCACCGCCCGAGCGAGAAAAACCCGCCCATTTTGGTGAGGGAATTAAACCCGGTAAGAGGCTCCTATAAATCGAAAAAAGACAGAGAACGTCAATTTCCCAAGAAGAAAACGCAACGGTTCAAGCTCGCCTAAAACCATTAGCTTCCAGGGGCACAGGGGAAATCCTTAACGCCTTGCAGGAGACCACGGAAACAAGGGAAAAACATAGGGGTATGCTCGGTTCGCAAAAAGGGGGTTAGCGTGAACGGCCCTGAATCAATTCCGGCGGGGAGCTCGCAATCTGAGTGGTTACCTTGAGGGCGCGGGGGGCGAGGAGAAAAGGAATGTTCGCCGTTCTACAAGCTAAAAACCACAGCTTCAGAAAGAACAAGAAACAGACTGACTTAGGCGCGTACTGCTCGAAAATTATGTGGAAGGGGGACCCTCTTTATTCTCTAACGTTTGGACTCTAAAACAGAGAAAAAGGGAAAGGCATCTGTCATAGATCCCGGAGCCTGTCCGGCCGCAAAAAAGGCGAAATCTAAAAGGGGGCAGTGCCGGAACCAGACCCTCGAGGAGAAGTCAAGGGGCGGACAAAAGGAGCTGTCCAAAGGGGAGGGTCTTAATGCTCGGTAAAGGAAGCTACTCCTCAGCTTACTCCTTTTGAGGTCATTCCCGGGCGCCTTTCCTCTCAACAGCGGAACGAAAAGCGATTCAATACAGGCGAGGGGCAGCCGACGGCACAGGGCGTGCCACCGCGAGAGCGAGGGCGCAGCAAGGGAGGAAGAGTCAGTGCATAGAATTTCCGTGAGACCCCAAGAAAACCCGGGGAGATGGGGACTCCGGCACTGCCAAAGCACCGCGGAAAAGAAAAGTCGGCCTCAAAAAACACGGCTCGTCTAAAGGGTCACGCCTCACCGACAAACTCGGAACGCAGATTCACCTCGCGGGTGAAAGTAAATAGGAAATGGAAGATATACTTCGTAGGGCTAACAGTCCTGAAACCACGCACGTCTGACGGGAAAAGGAGGTGGAAGGCCCTGGCGGCCGAAACGCCACGATGCAACCGGGGGGAGTCATCGTGCCCCAGCCGAGGGAAAAAGACTAAAATGCTCAGACGCCTACGGCTACCGGCGGCTGGTTCGAGGGGGGAGGGAGGAACCGACCGAGGTCGGGCGGATGGTGGCAACTTCCGTCCGGTAGTTCACCAGGACACGAGGATTTCTAACTTGCGGGATTTAGGACTCTAGGGACTGTACATGAAGCAAACCCGAAAACTCTGATCATCGAACTGATTTCCCAGGAAAGGGGGAGAAAAAATGCGCTTCCAGTAGATCGAAGAATCGAATGGAAATAGAGGGGAGAGGGGTAAGCCGGTGGGAATCCTTCTCATGCGGCTGGGAAAAATAATGTACTTAGGAAGGGGGATTAGGAAACCTTTGACAGACGGGCGTCCGGGGGAACTGTGGTAGAAGTCAAAAGTTCGGCTACCGGGACGCGTGCCCTGGCATGGAGATCCCGGGAGCGAAGAGCTCCTTCACAGATCAAACCAACAAAGTGAAAATAGAGAGGAGGGGGTCCTCGCGCGGAACGTATAATTCAACCCCCAGAGCCGAAAATATGGTGGTGGGGGGGGGGGTGGTGGGGGCACATTCTTTGGACAATCTCAAAAAAGGGGGGAATCCGCTCTCAACTGCGCTTGGCTTCCATCCAAAACTCCAGGTACCAGTTCCTCACTGCATAGGCAGTATCGCGCACGGCTGAAGACCGAAACAGGGGGGGGATAAAAAGCGATCTACGCGCAAACGTAGGCAGGCACGCCGGGCTGTCCTGGAACACCAGTAGGGGAAACTCGTCATGGATGGGGGGTTTCACCGGGTCCAACAATTTGAAACGATGAAGAAAGAGTCAGCAAAGCCGGTAAGAAATGTTTGGGAAAATGCTGCCTGCCAGACAAAAGGAAATACATCACTCGTCCTCGGGATAGGCCGCAAAAAGGAAACAAGAAGGGGTAGAAGCGTCGAGCGACTCGAGGCCGCTGCTTCGCCAAAAGGTCCAAAGGTGCCCGCGTGCGTGGGGCTGCGGCGAAGAAAAAAGAGCCCACCCCTCTCCCGTCCACAATAGGAGGGTAATACTTTAGTACACTAATACTGGAAAAAAAAAAACAACGGAACGGACTTATTTTAAAAAAAAAAAAAAAAAGGCAGGTAAGGAGGCGAGAAGAGTGGGAGGGGGAAGGGGAGAAAAAAACGCCAGTAGAGCTAGGCAATGAGGCGAAATTAAAGGGTAGAGTCTTGTCGGTTAAAAAATTGCAAGAACATGGCTGACGTCTTCGAAGGGCGAGGGAAAGACGAACTGGGCCGGAACGTTATCCGGCTGCCGCTTAGGGAGAACCCCTCTTCCTCGTGGCTATACGATGGCAAGGGGGGGGGGAACGTGGCGCGCTGAAAAGCCTGGATCTGGGATGGAATGCGCGAACGGATCAAGGAGACAGATCATCTTCAACTAAAAAACCCTGTGCGCACACCGGGGAGTTTCCCTCGCAGCACCGCTTCGCAAAGACGTCGGGTAAGAAGCGGCTGGTCTCCCGTGGGTGGCCCAAAGAGATTAGCAGATCTCGCGCCGTAAAGAAAAAGGGAGCAAGGCTTCCGGCCTCGGGGGGGAGTACGGGGTCCGGTCAGGGGGGACGCAAAAAAGGGTCGAGGGGAAGGCTCGAAAGGGCGAAGGCAAATCGCTAGTATCGCGCGCCAGCATGCAGATGGGGGGGTCTTGTCGGATGGATAGCGGTCTCTTCAGGTCAAATCACGCAAGGATGCACTCCATGTCCCCGCTGGAAGGGAAGAAGCCAACAGAAGGGGGTGGGAAAGCAGGCCGTCGCAAGGACAAAAATGGCGGCCGGTCTCCCCAATCGCGTCAAAGTTTCGTCCAAACGGGGATGGTCGCCGCCGGCTTAGAAAAGCAGGGGGGGGGGGGGGGGGGGGGGGGGGGGGGGGGGGGGGGGTGGGGGGGGGGGGGGGGGGGGTGGACATTCCGGCCGCGAGTGCTGAGAAGAGGCGTAAGTGCGATGCCCGTGGGTTGACAGGAAGGGAGCAGGGCAGGAGGGGGGGAGACTGGTAGGCGTTCGGCAGTTGACGGGAAAACGGCCGGGGAAATAAGTCCGCCGGCAGTTATAGGTGACCGAAAAAGAACCCGGCATGGAGCGACGGGGGGCGGGACTATCCGAAAGTAAAGTATTTTTCCTTGGGGCACATGACAATTCAACTTCGAGGACAAAAGAACTCAGGCCGCCCTCAAGAGATTACCGGGGGAAAGGAAGGAGAATGAGGGGTTGGCAGTGTGGCCGCAGTCGAAACTCTGGCATTCCCGAAATGTTGAGTCATCGCGGAGGAACGCCTCGCCTTGAGAGAAAGGGCGAAGGGAACGTGCAGAGGGGCAGTAGACCCGAGTAGCGCGCAGAGAGGGACTTTCGACATTGAAAACTCCTGGTCGAATACCTCCTCGGAGGAACGCTCGACCCTTGCATGCGAAGGGAAGAAATTCGTCCAGCTTTAATATCGATGCGGCAACTCAAAGTCTAGCCAGAATTCAGCCTCCTGGCCTAAGGACCAAGGGAAGAAGCGGGCCCCGAGGCAAGGGGAAAGTGCACAGCAATCAGGGCACGCCGGCGGGGGAAGGGGTGTATCTTCTCCGTCAAGGGAGATCCGTTCGAAAATGAGAGCGGCCTCAGGTCATCTCCGAAACTATGGGCGAAATCGGTACGGCGTGGGCATGGCGGCGTCCGTCCGGAATTAGCGAGCCGCTTTGCTGTTTTGGTCAGCACGTGCGGCGGAGGGGGGACCGGCTGAGGGGGAGGAATGGAAGGCCGGCGGACTGGTGATATTCGCCACCCAGACTTAAAATCTCATCAGGCGGCAGGAAAAGATGAAAAAGTTCTAGGCTGGGGAGGCTCGGAAACAGAGAG
>Ga0179593_1558445_pt1 | contig 21833 bp, 18 predicted proteins | sample CZODoug2_1_08_16_FD_185931 | JGI IMG/M metagenome (GOLD analysis project Ga0179593, IMG submission 185931) | Vadose zone soil fungal communities from Angelo Coast Range Reserve, California, USA - CZODoug2_1_08_16fungal (PacBio error correction) | ecosystem: Environmental > Terrestrial > Soil >...
TCCTGCATACCCAAGGGAGGGCAGGCCGGCGAAGGGTCCGACGGAGCGCGTGGTCAACTTATCGAAAAGAGGGGGGCATCGCGAGTCCGGTCGACTATCTGGTGGGGACGAAGGGGGGGGATTACCGTCCGGAACGCGGAGCTTCCGGGTGGGTGGCATGGCGAAGCGCCCATAATAAAGGGAGCAGAACCGGACAAAAGGGTACAGGGGTGCGAAGAGCCGCGCAAAGGCAATAAAAAGAGCCGTAAGAAATAAAAAAACGGTGAGTGGAGACGACGGCAAAGGCCCGCAAGAACGCCTGGCCGCCTCAGGAAAGGGGAGAAGGATAAATGAAAGGAGTAGAGTCAACCGCACTCATTTCCATACGCTTCAGAAACCAAAAACGACGAACCTGAACCCGACTAGACGAGTGGGTCCAACTCCAGTGGCCTCGGTGGGATCTCAAAAAGTTGTGGCCGGGCAGGGAACAAAAAGGGGAAAAAAGGGTTTTATGACTCGTTTGGCAGTACCCAGAGGCAGTGAAGAATGTCCAGAGGGTTACAACTGTCAATTCGGGTAGATTTCAAGGAAGAAATCTTGGGGCAAGGTGAACGGTCTACCCAAGGGGAGCGGTGACCCGAGGCCCTACATCTCCAGACGTTACACACCAAAAAAAACAAGTCGGGGGATCGAGGGAAAGTCTGAAAACACTGAGGCCCCGCAGTCTCGAAGCCCCACTAGATCGCAGGCCTTTGGAACTTCGGGAAGAAGCGACACGCACGGGGGAGAGAGGGAAGGGGTGAAGTGTGCCCGCAGGCACTAAGGGAATCGAGTAGACATAAGTGCCACTGGCTCTCCCAAGTTCGCGCGACATCTGAGAATAAAAGAACGGCAACGCGAACTTCAAGACAACGAGCACAAAGGGAACAGTTCCCAGGCGAACAACAGGGGGAAGAGAAAGGGAGTAAGGATCAAACCGCGAGAGGAATCGGAATCGTGCCAGGGAGGGTCGATTGCAGAGAAATCGGGGTCGGCTACCGAAGAAAGGGGAGTTGGGGGCAGTGGTGAGGGCCGCCTAAGAAAACGAACTGCATAATATGCGTGACAAGCAAAATCTATGATGCGAAGGGCGACTGACGTCGAGGGTAGCGTACGCGTACCGCGGCAGCGCTTCTCAACGCGGCTTAACGAGATAACAACGCACCTAGAAATGGGATCAAAGATGAAACTCGAGAGATTCGGGACGACTAATCGAGGCAGGACCCGTCAAGTCGGGTAATGTGACGCCTGTACCAGAGGGGCGTTGTTCTACTCTCCCGACACTAAAAGAAAGGCAGAACGAGATACAGGGCTAGCATCGGAGGTCCTAGGGGATGACATCTGGTCACGAACAGCCAAGGTGAGACTGGGCGGGGCAACCGGTATACTTAGTTGTGTTAATGGCGACGAGAGACTGTATTGATAATAGTCATCCACGTCTCTGAAAAAATCCAGGAAATGCGTAAGGAAGCGCAGTGGCGGTCGATATCGTGCTGAGGAGACAGGTGGGGTCCTGCTGACAGGTGAGGCCCACTAACCAGGCTTAAACCGCTTATTCCGCAAAGAAACTAAAACCGCTGAAATAAATCTTGAAGCTCAGCAAGGAAAGAGCGCATCTACTCCCATCGTAAGTGCATCGATAGAATAGTGGTGTGGGAGTGCTTCGTGGAAACACGGGGGTGAAGTCTGGGAAAAGAAACAGCACCCCACCCTGCCCGGAAGTCAGGATCAGGTCATGATACCCGTCGCCTGCGACCCCGAAAAAAAGAGTTCGAAGGATCCGGTCGGAGTTGCAAGCGTGATCGCAGAAGTTGGAAACAAAGGGGGAAAAGGCCTGCGAGAGGATCTGCTGACCCACGTTTTAGGGGAAGCTGTCTGGGGCTTCCATCGGAGGGGAGGGCCGCGCTCTGAGGGAAGGAAATTCGCCCGTCGTGGCAGGGTTGGAGGAGAAAAAAACTAGAACTTTTGACAGGGAGGCTAAATCGTTGGATATTCCGTAGAAAGCGACGCAGGACAGGAAGTGGACGCCGGAAGGCAGATGATTAGCAGGGATTGTCGAGAAACGGGGATTAGTAAGGGGTCATTTGCGGTGGCAGAGGAACGCAAGCGCTTCTGGGTTTCGTCGGAGGGTGTGCCGCCGGTAAAAAAAAAACGCCAGGCCATCGCGGGGGGGGTGCCCATTCCTTGATAGGCCGCCATTGCGCAGGGTTGACCGGAGGGTGGGGAACTTCCCGCAAGGGACCTCTGCGTCCGGGGGGAAGCATGATCAGCACACGCGGCGTCGCTGAGGGAAGCGAAGGGTTCTGGGCGTGGACGGCTGCCCGGAAAGAAAAGGCAGGGGGGGGGGAGAGATGCCGGGAGTACTATCTAGGGCAGCGCATCCCTTGCGGGAATCGAGGTGATGGGCGCTCGGGGTGGGCCCGTCGCGGCGAAACCGAGTTCTGAAACGATCACGAAAGGAATGTTGTTCGGACGCTTCCGCGGGCGGAACTTCGATGAGAGCGCACCTATAAGAACAGGGTGACGACGAGAACCGTTTCATCAAGGAAAGGGAGCTGGCCTGAAGCGGTAAGCGCTGGTAGACGAGCGGTGGGACTTGGGTCTCCTTATGCGTGCAAGCGAACCGGGGAGGGCGCACTCGCGTCGTGGTGGGCATGCAAGCAGAGAAAGGTGAAAGGGGCTCCTTAACTGGAATTGGGGGGGCGTTCTATTTTAGAGCCGAAAAGGGGGCGAGAGGTCTCGAGTGGGAAAAAAAACCGATGTGGTCTTGCCAGGTGAAGAGGGGGTGCTGCGTAGGTCCTAGACTACTACCACATTTGGCGGGCCGTAATGTACTTCCGCCGGACAAAACCGGGAAAGGAAATCCGGCCGCTTAGAAACGAGCGGCTATCACGGGCTGGGGGGGAGCTATCTCAAAAACACAACGGGTTAAATTATAACACTAAAGAAAAAAGGGTGCAGCTCCAGGACGAGAGCCTCCTAAGATGGGACCGGTCTATGGGGGGACCCTTCTTCTACGACACTCAGCCCTTGCGAACCGTAGGATCGCCCTACTCAGCATAAAAAAGCCGGCGTAAAAAACAAAGGGAAGTACTAAACCTGCGAGGCAAAGTAAACCTACCTGCGGAGACACAAACTCCAATTCTCAAAACCTTCAAGTACTTAAGCCAACTGTAATCGAGGAAGGGACCAGATCGAATACGACCTCAAAGGGGGCGAGAACATAATTAAAAGACAAGGACGAAAAAGCTTGGGAAATGTCCCAGCACGGTCTCCATCAGCCGTTGAGAGAAGGTCGTGTCTAAACGGGCCGGTCACTTTGCTTGGGGCCTCGCTCGGGGGAGCTCTCTGGCCGGCGGCGGCCGCGAGGACCGTCCCTAGGTCAAAACGCTTCGTGATACTGCTCTAGGGAGATTTCGGAATGTAAAAAAGACCGATCCTAAAAGGCTCTCCTCGCAGTACGAGGAAAAAAACGATCTCGACAAGGGGGCAAGGACGGGGGAGAAAAAAGACGCAGAACTCAAAGGAGAGTGAGGAAACAAAAAGAACCAATACGGCCTCCTTTCTACGAAGGTCATACGGGCGATATCTGGAGGGAACGGGGGCGGGGAATCCTCGAAGTTAAACATCGTCAACCGAACTGAAAAAAAAGGTAAGGGAATAGAAGGGGAGGTGATGACACCGCAGGTAGATTGAGGAACCCGATGAACACGACCGGAAACAGAAATGAGGACCGGCGCCGGGGGATACAAAAACAAAAGGAGACTATACATGCGGGGGATTTGGAAAATCAACCTCGAAAAGCAGTGTGGTTTCTATCTTCTCTGCCGTCTCCAGAAAGAGGCACTGGGAGGTGAGACCGGCCTCACACCTCTTATGAAAAGGCTAAGGGAACACGCCCAACTTGGCAACTAAAAAAACTTAAAGTGAAGACATCCTATCTGAGAATAGAGCTTGCCAACTCGAAGGGAAGGGAAGAATTCACTTCCTCGATAAAAGGAAAAGTGGAAAAGATCTTAAAAAATGAAAAAGAAGGGGGAAAACGCGAATCCTGATGCGAAAGAATGACCGCCTGTTCACGGAGCACGGTCCGTGAGCAGGATTTTTGGCTTTCCGCTCAAATAGAATGGGAGAACCCTGGCAAAGAGGGAAAAACAACCTAACAACCGAGTAAGCTCGCCAGGGTACCAGGCTGGAAAAAGGATAGCCTACGCTGATCGGTGCCGGCGTGGTCAAGACGGGGTCCATCTGGTTAGGGGAAGACGCCGGAAACCGAGTACGCTCATGAGGCTACCCCCATGGAATGCCGAAGAGCCGGGGGACACAAGAGAGGTGGCTCCAACACGGAAAAGCTGGCAGGACGGGGGCCTTCCTTTCTGAATACCATCATACATCCTGTCAAATCAAAAAGACCTGATAAAGACATGGAAAAAGCGAGCCTCCCAGATGCGAATAAAAAGGAATCAAACTGGGCGGGGCGGTTTCTTTGGGTCGAACTTCCGTAAGGAACCGAGGGTCATCAGGGCGGAGGAAATCCTCTACAAGGAGAGCTCCTAGGGCGAAAGACAAGACGAGCGACAGGGGGAGACCTCTTCCTCTGAATGCTCCAAAAACACGCAAAGTAGCTTGCCGGCCAGCTCGCGCGCAGTCGAAGTCGCAAGGGAACTCTCGATCTCGTCAACGTCCTGCCCATGGAAGCTGTGTCTCAGCCTTCGTGTCCTCTCACTGACCTCCCGCCAACTTGAAGAAGACGCTATGGAGAAGAGGAGAGAACGATCCCTCGGAGATGCCCGCGCGACTGGAGGGTGAGGGACGCGTCCCGCTCGGCAAAGCTCGAGTTATGCCTCTGATTGCTCCATGGAAGGGATGTGGCGACCTAGGGCAGTCGTGTCCGGCCTGAAAGCGCGCTAAAAAAAAAAAAGCCATTCCAGGGAGACGCTAAGATGCCTTGAAAATTTCATCCATCAGCCGAGAGAAGACATTGCAGAAAGCTTAAGAAAAGTGACGGAAAGGAAGGGTGAGACCGAGAAACGCTAAGGAAAAGGGAAGAAGAAAAATCAAAAAAGCGGGGGGGGGGGGACAAGCGCCTGCTCACGCATGCGGGTCGGGCAGGTACTTACTTGAACGGAGGGCGATGCTCTGGCCCATCTGTCTCTCCCGTCGGGGACCCTGTAAGAAAAAAGTGGGAACGAATTGACCTCACACTTGACAGTGGAAGAAGAAAATACTTTAAAAAGGGGAAACGGGAGGGGAATTTTCAAACCAGGGTTGGTACTGACCGCCGCAAAGGGAAGTAAACGCTATTCTAGTAAGTCTGCGCGATCTCGGGAGAGAGCGGAAAGAGTGCGGATCACAGAATGCAAACTGGGGGTAGGTTTTCTGAAAAAGGAGACGGAGCCGGCCGCCGGAGGCAAGCGGCCACCCTGCCGGGGAATGCTCAAGACTTGCGGACTTCCTGCGTCGAGCCTCTTCAAACGAGCGCGAAAAAGAAGCGTTGAAAATCTCTCAACGCGCGGTGAAAAGGAAGTGTCGCCAGACGAAAAAACGAGAGTCCTAGGCCTGGGAAAACTCCACTTCACGCACCAACAGCAACGGCGCGGAAGACAGGGGCGGCCGGATCAAGAGACGATCACCGACACTCGATAAAAGCGGCCCCTTGCTCAGGGGGTAGGGAACATATCTCTCACAACAACACCAGATGAAAGATGCATAAAAAATCTGAGAAAAGGTCCGCAGAGAGGGGGCGGTTGGTCGGTGACGCGGCCGATCAGGAAAGGGGCTTTCCCGCGGACGGGTTGGTGCCTACTTTCGGGGGCTTGAAGGCCCGAGACGTTTGGGCTCATGGTCGGCGCCGGACGAAAGCAGTTGAAGACGAACCTTAACCGATGAGGGGGGAGCAGGGTCACGGCGAAAGCGCTTTCTCCTAAAAGTCACGTGAAGACTACCAAGGGGCAGGGTGGCCACCTGTTGCGCCTCAACATCTCGATGTCACGAGCGGATGACCCCACAAAGAACGAGGGCAAGGGAACCAGCACTCCTTGACCGAGAAAGCTGCACCCTCGAGAGCGCCGAGACAGGTTGAAAGGAAAAAATAGTGGCCGTGTCTCTGCTGGGCATTTGAAGGGTTGGGGGGGGGGGTTGGGGGGTGGGGGTGTGTGGTATGACTCCGGGGTTGGGAAAGAACAACCTCGCCCGAACTCGGAACAGTAGGGCCAAAAAAAGGGGAAAAGGGTCCCAAGGAAGAGTGCGCAAAACAGACCAACCACAGGCGGTGTTGACGGTGTACCGACCCGGACAAGCAAGAGAAGTGACCGACGCTCACGGAAAACGAAGACAAGGAAAAGCGGCTCAGTTCCCAGATTCAAGACTCAGCAAAGGGGAGACCCCGAGATATCGCGGGCGGCGCTCCGGCTGTCACATTCGCCTAGGAAGGCCGGCAGCCGGCGGGACCGGAGGCGAGAGAAAGGCCAGACAAGGAATCATACAGTCTCCCCTCACCGGGACCACATGGGAATAATGTAAGCCGCAGCCGGTAGAAGGCAAAGCTCGTCGCCTTGCTCAATATATGGAGCTCTGAACGCGAGCAGAGGCTGGCAGAGAGTGACGGAAAGGATAACCGAGGGACGAGCATCGCCGGAGGGGATCGTTCGAATTGCAGATCATCGTCTCTGGTAGGACGACAGAGTGGAGGCTGGCACACGTGGTCGAACTCGGAGAAAAAGGCAGCAAAAGGAGGACGCGCACAGGAGAAGAAGGCGCAGTCGCCGCTCGGAAGTCGTCTAGAAGATGTCAGGAAGGCTGCAGGTCATAACGCACCGAGAAGAGGGCAAGAGCGCTGGAAGCGCCCTCAAAAGGAGTAATTCGCCGTCTCACAATTTACGCCATGCTGCGGAGTTCTGGGGGAAAATGGAAAGATCTGGGAGACCGCTCCCAACACCGCAAGGTTCAAAACATGAAAAAAACAAAGACTGAGAAGAAACCCTATAGAATGCAGCATAGCTTTTGGCACGACCTCTGTGCAGAAGAAAGGAGGGGCTTAGAAGCGACGATCACTCGAGTATAGAACACTCGGGGGATCCAGAAGTCGGGAGAGGTCTTAGGGTTGGTCGGCGCGCCCGCAATCTGCTCTTTCCCACGGGGAAAGAGACAAAGGTCTTGATAAAAAAATGCAAACAAAAAAAAAAGGGACCAAACAAAAGTCGGGAAGAAAATCTAGGCAACGAGCCGCCGAGCCTGGGAATCTGTCTAGCTACTCCCAGCGAGGTGTAGGGCGTCTGCACGTTTCGTTGATAAAACAGGGAACACAAACACCCGAGACAGGATAACAGAACATAGGATGGGCAAAGAAACGTCCTAGGAGGAAGACAGGAGGTCGGGGGGTATGGTGGCGCCTCGCCAAGACAGGGGACATGGGACTGCCTGCGAGGAACGTTAGAGCGGGCCACCCCGTTTCGATCGGGAAAACGGAGGCGCACTCTCTTCTTCTGCCTCACAAGGAAAAAGTGAGGGCAGGGTCTACAGGCGTTTGTTGGGGGAGGGAACTGTACATACTCTGAGTGAAAGAGATTGGAGAGGTGGAGAAGGGAAGTATCACCACCGGGCCGCTGAGCCTCCTGTTGTTCCCGATCACACATGTGGACGCAGGGGGGAAAAGGAAAAATTCAACAGACTGGAATAACAGGGGTGCGGGTGGGGAGGGGGACAATATAGAAGGGTCCGGCGGAACAAGGCGGATGGTTCTTCATGGTGAGGTCCGTGGTCGCGAATATGAACGGGGGAGGAATCGCTTTTGGGGAAAAAAGGGCCAACAGGTGTCCTCAATAGGAAGCTCCAAGGTGAAGGAGTGGCCTGGGTCGGTGTTGTCAGCGGTGATACACATCACGGGTCGAGTCTAAAGGGGGAGGGGTGGGTAGGTGGGGGGGAAGGGCACGTAAGGTGAATATACAACACGCGCGGGGGTCTTGGTACTGGGGGCAAAAGGTGGGGGGCAGGGCTGCCCACGGACGATCTGGTGGAGGGTGCTAGTATCCTCGCTTCCGGGAGGTGAGCTAATGATTTAGAGACGCAAAAAAGGAATCTAAGGGGAGCATAATTGGACCGGAGACACTGGGGGGGTTGCAACCGGTCGCGTTATCCCAGGGGACTCAAGGCACAAAAAAGAAAAAGGGGTGGAACTTATTAGGCTAACTCCGGGAAAAAATCCATAAACGGGATAGAGCGCAAGGAAAGGACGACGCACGTCCCGTTAGAGTTGCCTGCAGACACCCAGAAGTGTCGGGGGGGACGCTCCGAGATCGGGGTACCTGGGGAAAAGAGTTGCGCCAAACTGGGGATGGTGGCAGCCTGGGTGTCGTGCAGCGGGAATCTGGCCTGAAGCTGTTCTTTACTGAGTCGTGTTTGCAGGACGCGCTTCACAGGCTATAAGGGGGGGAACATGGGCGTCCCGTTAGGTGGCTCCTTGTTTCCACTTTGCCGAGTAACGAGGAAGTGGGGGGTCGTTCAAAAAGAAAAGTGGGGGGGACGGCGGGAAAAGCGGCTATAAATGCGGGGGCACGCACAAAGGTCGAGTAAAAAAACTAGACAACAAAGCGGAAAAGGAATGAACTTCGGCGGAGTTAGGTCAAGCCAAGATCGGCGGCAAGGCGTAACGTGGTCTCTCTCTCACACAAAAATTACTTAGGAGGATACCCAAACCGGGTATCGCGAGACTCGACCCGATCTCGAGCGAAGCACGTCTACTGCCCGCTGAAGAAGTTGCAGGATCTGCAAGACTCAAAAAGGTGCACCGACACGGTCAGACGTAAACGAACCACACACTTTCCTAAAGGGAACAGCACGAGTCGTGCGTCGAGGCATACCTGCCTGTCCCACCTACCTGACTCCAAGGGCCCGAATACCGTGAACGGGAAGCGAAAAGCCTTCCTCAACAATACAACACCGATCCCGGTCGGGCAAGGGAGAAAAGGGAAAAAGACCAGGGAAAACGATCAAGACCATTTGGCGCCCAAAAGTGCGCAGGACTTCAGCCTGGCTGAGGGACGGGGACAGCGTCCGGGTTGCCGCAGCCGCCACTAAGCACGGAAATGAGAAATGTAAAAGGGCGGCCTAAAAAGTGAGGGTCGGCTCGCCGCTCATCGGACGGGAAAGGACGTAGGGAATTCTCAAAGGGCGAACACAAGGACGGAATCGTGTGCAATCGAGAAGGGGCGCGGGAAGGCCGCGAAAGGGTCGGCACACCTAAGACGGCTATAAAGGGCCCAGTGAGGAAGTCGTACACCTGATAAGGGGAGGCAATGATCGAATGTTACGCCAAGGACGAAAAAAAGAGAGCTGAGGGAATCCAAAGCAAAACAACCCGACGCGGTCAACGAAAAATGTCGACTACTTCAGGCGAGCGATCTGGTCTTGTCAAACGGTGGGAGTCATGAAGACAAGGTGGGGAGGAGAAGTTCGCAAAGTCGGCAACGCTCAGAAGGAAAAAGGGGAGTAAAGAAACGACCCCAACCGCGAGGAACGTCGGGGAAATGGGGGGAACACGAATGGGTACAACGACCGAGAAACCCCATCAGCCAGTAAGGGGGCGAAAAACAAGCAAACAGAAAAGCTGTGGAAAAAAAAGAAGGAAAATAATTGAACTGGATCAGACCGGGGCAGACACTCAAATGCTCTCGGTCCGGCCGCAACCGTGCGCAAACTGTCGGGTCTGGAGAAGGGGGAACCTTTAAGAAAGAGAAAAAACGATGGGGGGGAACAGCTCTTCTAAAAAAAGAGAAATTCAAAGAGTGGGGAAAAACTCAGGGGCACTACTGCCCGTGCCGACAAAAGGGGAGGACGCAAAGCTGGCCGACATACGCTTCTCGAAAAAGTTGGGGGTGGGCCTCATAAGTGCAGAAGTGAAAGACGGCCTGCTTGGATTCTCAAAACGCCAAAAAACCAAAAAGGAGAAAGGAAGGGGTCGCCGGCGATTGGGAACGTGACCTGGAGCGGGGGGACGGTCCTGCTAGATCATACAAACCCGGGAACGGAAAGCAGGAAGAACGCACTATCCTGCTACTGCAAAAGGGGTAAAGACGGGGGGCTTGGAGTGACCAAGCAGCTGCCTACTCGCTGTCGGGGCACCTAAGAGGGGGGAAACGAGTGGGCTAGACGGAATCGTGGCGAAACTACGACCAGAGCGAGAGGAGACAGCGGAAAAACAAAGTCAGCGATGCTGCGAGAGTCCTTCTTGCAGCGGAAAAACGCTGCTCGGAAAGGCGTCTTAGTAATCCTGGCACCCAAAAAAGGCATAAAAAACGGGAAGAACGAGAGATGGAAAAACCCTTAGCCTCATAGGATTCATAACATATTCAGCTCGACAGCGTGGCGGCTGAGGTTGGTAACCGCGAAGCCTTAAAGGTGAAGGTCAAGGGAGTAATCAGTCGCTAAAGGGAAATCTCGCAGCGCTCCAGGCGCGCGACACTAAGATCTTTAGAAGCTTTCTCTGTGGAGGAATAAGGCACCGGGGAAAGCGAACCGTCCATCGAAAAAGAGATAAAGAAGGAAAAAATCGAGGAGGGGGGAGCGTCCGCAACTGGAGTACAGGCGCGTTCGTGGAGAGGGGCGACCTCCGCCCGACTTCTTCAAGGGAGAAATACCCGAGATCGAGACCGACGCTGCGATAAGCAGCGATCTGCGCGGTTTGACCTAAAAAACGAGGATAGGGAGCAAGCTCCAGGGGAAGGGGGGTATAAGTCGGCGACGAGCAGTGGGCGCTGGACGCGCGAGCGCGAAGTCACCGAATCCTTTGAAAAAGGGGGGTATGAAGAGGAACCCTTGAGCAAGGATCCGAGCGCCGCCAAGACTCGCGAAAAGTGGAACATAAGGAAACGCAGTCTCGGGTCGGCGCGAATCCGGGCAGGGTCGGAACTGCAGAGCTCCCGATCGAGTGCGGGTCACTTTATTCGTTATCTGAAAGGCGGATTCAAAGAGAAAACCTGGGAAAAAGAAAGAAAAAAAAAGGGGGGGGGGGTAAACAAATGACCTCAAATGACAAAAAGGAGGGGAAAGGTTGGGAAACTCGGCTTGACCGCGCAGGGGAGGATGCATAAAACCGGGGTAAAAGCTTAACAGGCGGCCGCAGTGTGTTTTTAAAGGGAAGGAGTGACCAAGGGGGAAGCGGCGGCTGAAGCAGGAGGACTCGCGAAGGGGGATTAAAAAACCTTTGAGGGGGGTAGGTCGGGGAGAAGTCAAAGAAAGGTCGAGCGGCCCAGGGTAAAACCTGAACGGGCGGCGCGAAAGACTGGAAGACCGGGGAGTCCGAATCTCTTCTCCGTGAAAAGGCCGCAGAAAAAGAAATCGGTTGAAGTGTCTCGAACGGCGCGCGTGCCCGGGCTAGGTTCCACAAAGAAAAGGAAGGAGAAGAACACACTTCACGTCCGGCAAACCACTCTGTCGGAGGCAAAAGCCAGGCGACGGGCAGCAGCTATCGGCGGGAAAAGGGGCTCGAGAGATCAGACGGAGTAAGGAACCATCTCTAGGACAAAACAACCACTTGAGAGAGTGAAAGGGAGGGTCTGCGGGAGGAGGACAATGGTTCCCCGAGAAACGGGAAAAATTTGAAGGCGCCTGGAGATCCTTCCAAAAAAGGGCTGCTAAAAGGGACGAAAAACTGGTTGTGAACGGGGATGACCAGTCAACACGTAGCGGCAACCAGATGGAAGAGAAAGAAGGGGCCGACCTTCACCTATAGGGGGGTAGCCGCGCAGTCAACAAGAGCCGGAAGGTTCAACCTTCGGAGAGCTACTTTCCAAAGGGGTTGGAACAAACGACAACGGCACGCCCGATTGAACAGGGAAACCCAAAAAGGGGAACGCGGGTACGCTTTGCATAAGCAATAACTTTAAGCGGAACTAAAAAAGAGCCATAAGTCTCAGGGTAATCCTCGTGGAGAATGGGGGGAAAAACAAAAAAACACCTTTGGTGGGAAAAAGGGTCTCAGAGAAAAGAACACACGGTGAAAAAAGACCGAGAACTTAACCCGTGGTTAGGATAAAAGGAGGGCGGAGATGTTCACGGCGTGTTGGAACAACGCCAGGCCCAAGCCGGAGCGCCGATGAGCAGAAAATCGCGACCTTAAAACGCCACTCTGCTATTAAAAGGGAAGAGAGTGGCCAAGAGCAGGTGAAAAAGAAGATCTCTCCAACGGAGATCGCGATCTTTGCAAAACAATGGTCAGGGAGACTGCGAGAGGAGGGCGAAAAATGGAGGCTCGGCGATGAAAAAAAAAGGTCAAAAGAACCTCACCGAACTGAGCTCGTTGCGTGTCGAGCATCGAAGAAAAGATCCTCGTCGTACCAACTCTCCTACAAAACGATGGAGCGAAGAGCAAAGAAATCGGGTGGGCCGAGCGGGCGAGATCAAACAAGCGAGTCCTCGAAGATTCCTGGGGAAGAAGAGCCATCGCGGTCTGGGGCGGTAAACCGGAAAAAAGGTCGCGGAGGTCTCCTTCCAGACCCAACAGTCGGGGGCTGTAGCCAATAATAGGTAGCAGGACTAAAAGCTCGAAAAAGATCTGGGAAGGGCGGATGCGCTATCAGGAGCACGAGAGAAATAGAGAGCAGAACGTGAGCGCCTCTCTGTACGCCCTCAGGTTCGGAAGAAAGAAACTGAAGGACGCAGGGCTGACCCTCGAAGGGGGCGAACAAAGGGTAGGCCGCTAAAAACGACACAGTCCTTCCAAACTTGACTCTGGATCGGAAAGTCGGGGAAAAGGAGATGTAGAGGAATCCTATTATCTTCAAGAGGGAACGCAAGGCAGACGGGGAGAAGCATAAAAGGCTGAAAAAAAAACAACTAGCACGTGTAATGCCAACTCTGCTCACATCTCGACTACGCGAGCCTGGAAAGGGAAAATCAGAAGAAGGCTCTGGAAAAGGCCAAGAAGTGAGGAAACAAACAACAGGAGAGTTGAGAGGGTCCGACACTCTCAGTTCAAACGGATCGAGGTCTAGCCGGGAGAATCCCCATCCTCTATAAAAAACTCTGAGGAATAAAGCTGTGGTGTATTGGAGATCTGTTGTAGGAGGAGCGAATTAAACACGGGTGCAGCTTGTGACCATGAAACAACACGTCAAGAGGACCCAGCCAATTCTACTGGCGAACCCGGGATGCAAACGAGGGGGAGGGAGTGGTTGGGGGGCGGCATCTTCTAAAGATCTCCAGCAACGTTTTCAGGAGGCCGTTAGAAAAGGAGAAAAACCGTTTCAGAAGGAGTAGGGGGTATACCCCTTAAGGCGGGGAGGATGGCCACTCGTGCCCTCGTGCAAAGGAAGGGATGAAGAGAAGCTCTTCGTTTCTACAACGATCGGTGGCGAGGCAGGGTCCTACACCTGCAAAAGCCAGTAAGGGAAGTAGAAGGAGCCCACCACGGGCTTGTCGCAGTAGTTTGAGAGGGAGAAAAGAAGGGGAAAAAAGGACGGGTAGTGAGAGAGAGAAAAGGGCTCGTCTGGTAGGGTTTCTTCTAAAAAGGAAGACACTCCACCGAGGACTCAGTTGGGGGGGGGCGTTTGCCCAATGATAAAAAAATATAGTTTCTGCGCGCGGGGGTGAGGTGAGGAAGGGGGAAGAACAAACCGGGAAGAAGGGGGGAAGCGAGAGCCAAAGGGAAGGGTCTTCGTAACTGAAAGGGCATATTAGGTAGAAGGGGCACTTCTTCCGGATCAACGTAGTTGAGGGGGGAAAAGAATAAGGAGAGGTCTAGCATCTCATCTTAGAGGAAAAGAGCCGTTAGGAGAGAAGACGGGGTTTCCTAACGTCAGGGGAGTGAGAAACGGAAGAAAAACGTGGGTTTACATTTCAGAAAGGCTGAAAAGCGTTGGGAGGAGACGTCTCCATCTCTCCACAGGTGACTACGAAAGGCCCCCGTGAGGGAACGGCTGCGAGGGCGCATGCAAGACGAGCCAGAGGCCTTTTAAAAGGGGAACTGACCAAAAAAGGGGAATCAAAAAGGAGGAAAGAGCGGGCGCCATTGCGGGGCATTCAAGAGTGGTTGGGGCGGAACGATGCCCCAGGTTGGTCCTTTGACTTTCTTGAGGGGCGGAAAAATTCAAAACCCGGGGAGGAAGCGAACGAGGTGTGGAAACTACGGGGGGGGGCGAAGAGGGCAAACTACGGGAGTCACGACTTGCCAGTGAGAAATGGAAGCCCTTTAAGCGCTTGGCCGGAGATAACAAGGGTACGTCCACGGGGGTTTGAGAGAGCCAAAAAAAAGGAGTAAAGAAGAGTCTACCCGTAAGCCTCGTTGAAGAAAGCGAAAAAAAAGCCTAATCGAGGAAAAATGTACCCAAACTACAAGATACGGTCGCGGTCCCAAAGGCAGAGGAAGAATCTAAGGGAAAACGAATTCAAACAACTTAAAAGGAAGGGGTACCACCTGAAGAGGAAGTCGAACCAATTTTAACATGAAAAAAAACGTCTACGCAGGGGGGGACAGTAAGGAACAGTGCTAGCTTGAAAGCAACCACAAAGAAACCGAAAGTTAGGATCAACCAGAGGGGAAAACAATAGGTACAAAATCAAGGCGAAACGAGGAAGGGGAAAAAACACAGATCTCGACGTACGGGGTTCATCTCGGGGGGGCCTGAAGGAAGCAAGAAAATGGCAGGGTGGGGGGGCCTGTGCAAAATCGGAAAAAGGAATAAGGAAAAAAGGCAGTCAAAAACTCCTTAAAGTAAATCCGTCTTCGTGGTGAAAGAGGGCTAAAAAACGTGCGGCAACACCGATCAAGATCCTATGAGAGAGAAGGCTGCAAAAGCTATTGCGCAACCTGACGAGCAACGACCTACCAAGGCAGAAAAAAACCAGGAACACTCATGCCTACTCCATTTCCAGAAGAGGGGATGATTAGGAGAAACAGAAAAGGCTGAGGGTCCGACTGAAGTGTACCAACAGAACCCAGACCAGAGAAAAGGCAGGAAACATGGGCAACGACCACACCTCTAGGGAAAAAAAAACGAAAGGGAAAAAAGAAAAAAAGAAAAACCCATAAGTCCGGAGGCCTGCGAAAGGAAAGACACCCAAAAACGTTCACGGAAAATGGTGGAGCCTACGAAATCAACTACTGTAGGGACAACGTGGGAATAGGCCACACCGGCGCCAGGAAATGCGGCGTCAGAGGAGGGGGGGATAGACCAAGAAAAAGGGGGGGGGAAGGGAAAAAAAAGAGAGCTTCTCGGACTCCCAAACTGTGAAAAAGCACAGACTTCCGTTCTCAAAAACATCCGAGCTCTCCTCAAGGAGACTGCAGAGAGTCAGAGAAAGTGGGTCCTGATCACGTGTGAAAAGGGAACTCCTTTAAAAATATTCAAAGGCAGAGGCCGGCAAGAAGAAATGCGCGATTGCCATCAAGGTTAAGGGATCAGCGTCAAAGAGCAAAGGGGGTTGTCTGTGAAACCGGGCAAAAGCCAAGAACAAACCCGACAACACGTAGCTCAGAAGAAAGCTCAGAGGGGCTGCCCAGGCAGAGACTACAAAGCCTTCGGTGGAAGAGTGGTCGGGAACAGAAATCACGGCATCGTTTGAAAGAAAGAAGCGTCTGGCCCAGGAGAGAGGGCAGGAAACACACGCAAGTCACGATATCTAGAAGGAAAGAAGTAAAAGAAAACGCAGGAGACGAGGAGTGAAATGACCTTATTCACATAGAAAACAAAGGAGAGCGTGGGGCTTAAACAAACGACGACAGGAGCACGAAAAAGCGGGAAAAGACTCAAAGTAAGAACGTGCAGCTTGGAAGGAAGGAGGTTAAAAAAAGAGAGTCCATGAAACTCCAGACAGGGGTCAGAATGCGGGATGCAAATTCTAATTAAGAGCCGGAGGGGCTCCAGGCTCGTGCGGCCACTAACTCTCTCACGGGGAGGGAGAGGAGAGAAGTACAAAAATCTGGGTAAAGAAAAACAAAAAAGCTCGAGCAGGCTGAACGAGGAAAATCGCATCGCTGGTTCAAAAGGAAGAAGAAAGAAGCGGATATGAAATAGGGAGAGAAAAAAGCCAGAAGGGTGAGAAAGGGCGCGGTCGACTAAAACGAAGGAGAGAACAGACTGAGGCGAAGAAAAGAGGGGTTTGATCTTCCTGAGGAATCGCGGGGCACGGATATTCTCTGGTTATGAAAAATCCAGGGCTCGTAGAATACAATGGAGACGGCTTTTCCGTCGTCAAAGCGAGGAAGAGCAAAGCCTCTTGCCTTAGGGAAGACGGACGGAAGGAAAAGACCCTGAAGAAGCTCCGAGAAAGAAGCGCTCTCGCACAATTAAAGGGCCTCCGCCCAGAAGAAAGAGGAAGCGAGGGTCGCGCGAGCAGAGGAAGGAAGGGTGGACACTGCATAGGGGGGATAAGTCATGGAATAAGGAAGGGATCAGAAGCGCGAGATGAGACGGTATCCCAAGACGGTCTGAAAGAGGCAAAACAAAGACACCAGGCCAAGGGAGATACACGTCCTTGAGGAACCTGTGAACAGTTTTGGTCAAAAAAAGATTTAAATACGTTCACGCGAGGGGTCGAAATGGAGGAGGGAATACAAACTTTTTACCTGGAAAAAAAAGAGGTTGTGGGGTAAACGAGTAAAACAGGAGGAATGAAGAAAGCTAGCAAGGCCACTAAGGATTGAGGAGCGGAGGGGAAAACGGAGGGGGGGGGTTTGGGCGTTTCTCTAGGGGAATGCTCTGAAGTGGGGGGGACACACAAAAACTTGGAGTGAACGCTCCGAAAGTGCGTAAGTCTCCAGGCGGGAAACCTGAAAGGAGAACGAAAAACTGCCCCCTCAGTCGTCCGTAACGAAAGCGCGGATGTACAGTTAGACGAAACAAAAGAAAATCGGGGGTCCTTGTCACGCCAAAAAGGCAGGAGGCGAAGGAAAAAAAAAAAAACCTGATAACGGGGGGAAAGGAGACTATAAAAAGGGACCACTCAATAAAAAAGAGAAACTCATAGAGAAAAAACAGATCTCTGACAAAAAAACTGAGAGGGGGAGTCGAGACGTTTCCTGTGACCCCCAGAAAGGGACACACAAAAGAGACGGACGGAGCTGGGTCCGGTAAATCTTGGAAAAGAAACCGAAAGGGGTTGGAAGGAGAGCAGTAGTGGCGGGAAAGGGGAAAGAGGAGGGGCAACGGTTGGGGGATGAAAGAACTAGAAGGGAAAGACTTCCCCTCTACTTTTAGAATAGGGGAATTGCAAAAGCCAGCGGAGAAAAGGGGAACTTGAACTAGCGTAGGGAAGAAGAGAAGAAAAACAGGAGGAAAAAAAAATAGTTCACCGTCATGGTGTGCAAGAAAACGTCTCAACAAACGATGAGAACAGCAAAACAGCAACTAGGGCCTTCGGGAAGAACAAAAGGAAAAAACCTAAAGAGCGGCAAATCCATGTAAGCCAAAAGAAACCTTAACAAAAAACAGCGGGCGCCTTTTTCAGGCAAAGTGAAAATCCTCCCGTGGGGGGCAACCCTCGCCAGGCTTGAACATGGGGGGGAAAAGGTTCAAGGGCAAGCGGGTTTTAGACCCCGTTGGTTGATTAAAAGGTTGGAAGAAAAAATATGGGACCCAGAAGCAGCAGCAGCAAAACGAAGAAAGAAGAGAGCAGGAAGAAGCTGCTTACAAGATAGGGACCGCCAAAGACCAGGTAGCGGCTGCTTTAAGGCGCCTGTAATAGAAAAAAAGGGCTGTGTATCCCTCGGCAGGAGCGAGGAAGCTAGGCTGGGGAGGTGACCATTCTCTCGTCGTTCCAGAAAGGAATCGGTGAAATGACAGAAGAAACAAAAAAGAAAGAGCCCTTCAAACACCAGGGGAGACTACATAGATAGGAAAAAAAAAGGACAGAGCTCTGAGGGGGGCCTATGCTTGAATCAGGAAGATCAAAAACGAAAGAAAAAAGAAGGAGCGTATGCAGAAGGTCGCCTCGGATGTGAAGGGAAAGAATAGAGGGGGGAGGGGAAGTACGCATCTATTACAGGAACTAAAAAAGAACCAAGTACATGTGAGGGAGGAGCACGCTAATCGTATTCTCAGGAGGCTCAAAAAAAAGAGAAGAAGAATAAGCTATTTCGGTAGGAAAACAAAGGATCACTAGGCGTATGCCAAAGATCTTTCTCCCATAAAACAGGGGGAACTGGGGGAAAGGGACCCATTCTTGAACGATTATGAGTTCAAAGGAACGAAAACAACCTACAAATGCACAAATTTCTGACGCGAGAAATGTAGATCTCCTCAGGAAGGGGCGGCAGAACTGGAGTGGAGGGGGAGGGCATACTTTGTACTTCTCTTCGTCGCTCAAAGAGACTATCAGCAGAACGGAAAAAAATCCTTCTCAAAGCATAGCCAGAGAGAAAGGATCATGGTGTAAAAAACGAAGAGGCTCTTGCCAGCCTTCTCCCCAAACAAAAGAAAAGAAAAAAGAGTCTGAAAACAGAAACCGGGAAAAAGTAGGGAGAGCCGTTTGATCCCAAATAAAAACGACTCATCGAGCAAGGGGGTGTTGTAAGGGGCGGGGGAAGGGGTTGATGACGGCAGCAAGTAAAAACAAAAAAAAGAGGCCGAAAGTAAAGGATTACCAGATCCAGGTAGGGAAAAAAAAGTCATCGTAGGGAAAAGACAGCAGTCTTCGGTTGGGCTTATGAAAAGAGTCGAAGAATCCAAAAGTTTTCACTTTAAAAGGAAGGAGAAGGCCGGGGGAATCGGGACCACCCAGGAAGCATTGATGTTCGGATAGGGGAAAAAATAGACTAAAGGCCGAAGTAAGGTCTTTCCCGGCGTGGGAGGGGAACGGGGGAAAAAGAGATCGATAGTTTTACTACGCGAAAGCGGGGTAGGTCCTGGAGACACCAGAGTCCTGCAAAGGGAAGAATCCTTTGTCCTATCATCTCTCCAAAAGGGGGGATTAAAATGGGGTGGGTTCGTCGAGCACAGGAAGGAGCCGAAAATGTCCTTTTAGTGTCGTAGGGAAATCAGGGGGGGAAAAAGGGGAGGTGGGGGGAAGGTCGGGGGGAAAATTTGGGAAAGTCAGGAATCGTCTTGGTACATGAAAAAACTCCTGATCTTCTTCATGATATTTTCTGCTGCTGAGAGTTTCAGAGGGGAGTACGTAAAAAGCGGAACTCAGCGACCCGTTTACACTAAAAAGGGAGCGGTAGTAGGGTTTCTGGTCGGGGGAGAACCTTGCACCTGGGGAAAAAAGCGAGATGTATGAGTTGCGAGGAAAGGAAGGGGATAGCGTTCGAGGCTCGAGCACCAAAAAGGGAAAGAGAGGAGCGCTCGGTGGGACCGAACGTCAAAAAGCAAAGAACGAGTGAATTAAACGATCACTAAAACGTTTTGAGACGGCAGAAAAAAAAAAGCACGATCTATCGAAAGAAGCAAAGCCAACATGGGGGGGAGAAAAGGAAAGGGGAAAAAGAGCGCGGCTCAACAAGGAGGAAGAGAAGAGATCAGGCTTTTAGAACTTGAAACTGAGGGAGAAGAGACGATTGGTGCAAAAAGGAAAAGCTTGGAGGGCACGACAGGTGTGGAAAAGATGGGTTTCAGAGAGTCCAGGTGAGGAAGTCCTTGACGTTAGGTGGAAAAAAAGTGAGGAGCGTTCCCGGGGGCATCGAAGAAAAGCCGGGGGGTTCGGGGGAATACGTTTTAGCGGGGCTTCCTAGGGAGAGAAACGTCTGGCACGCGCGGAAAAGTCGAAAAAAGAAGGAACCGAGCCGAAAAAGAGAGAGGAATAAAACGGAGGACCGGCTCTATCAAGGGGGCTGGTAGATTCACTGGGTGGAGAGCAAAAAACAATTATTAGGAGGGGGAGCGAATCCCGAGATCGGTAAAAAGATCAAAAAAAAGCTCATTCAAAAAGGGGGACGGAGGAAAAAAACACGAGGGGGGAAAGACCTCTGACACTCTCGTTCCAGAAGGGGACTTAAGGCAAAAAACCCCCTTCACCCGTAGTGCACTACACACCTCTGCCCTAAAAAAAATAGAGGAAAGGGACAAGAAAACCCCGCGAACACTACCTTCGAGGCCACAAAAACAAATTCCTTCCTCAAAGGGTCAGAGCCACAGGCAAAACCAGAAGAAAGCACTAAAGAGAGACGGAAGCAACATAAGTACCATGCTCAACGGGGTCACTTTACGGCAACCAGACTCAAGAAGGAAAAAAAAGAACGCTAGAAAGCAGCAAACCGAAAGGTCAGGCGGAAAAATGGAGGCTGAACTTGAGCCAAGTCAGCGAGGAAGCGAGGAAACTGAGGGGAAGGACTTCTCCTCGAAAGGCAAAACAGAGTGGGCTAGGGGATAACAGGGCGACGAAAGGACATGAACAAGAAGGGATCCTATCTCTCAGGACAGACCTCCATTGAAAACTTCTAGGCTTTACTCTACCGGACGAACAATGAAAACGCTCTGACACGGCATCCGCCCCAACGAACAGAAAAAGAAGAAGGGGATCAGGGAAGAAAGGAAAGAGGGACTAGAAAGTCGAGGCGGAGAAAGGAACCTGTCTGAGGGGGGGGGAGCCGTAAAAAAAACAGGAAAAAAAAAGCATCATCTCCAGAAAGAAGTCCTGGTAAGAACTAATGGGGGAAAAACGAAACCGCAGGAGCCGTCGGATGAGGGGAAGCGCTTGAAACTAAAAACAGAAAAAGAGGGCGACGGGCGACGCCACACAAAGAAACCTCAGGGAAATCGGCGAAAGCAAGGACTTCTACAACTGGGTCACTAAGAGGGGACCACCCGTGCGACGGACTTGAAGATGCTCGGTGGGAAATGCCTCGCCACCTGGTGGAAGGAGACTGAGGGGATTTCGTAACGCCACGGGAACTCAGGGAAAACCAGGGAGAAAACATCCTAATCGGAAGCGATTTAGCCAGCAAGATGAGTGTTTTAAGAAGCAACCAAAAGAAAACCTGCTGTATAGGGGACTTCGACTAGGAAAAGAAAACCTCAAAAAAAAAAATTCGAAGAGAGGACCGAGGTCGACGGGCGCCGGATCAATTTCGGTGGGAATCAGGTGGAGAACAGGAAGCCGGAAAAACCCTTCCCCTGTCAAGGCACGAAGAAGAAAAACTAGCTCCGCCAGCACTTTCGCGGGCGGGGCTGAACCTCGAAAAGAAAGGACGTGAGGGAAAGAGAGTGTCAACGCTGTTCACGGTCAACGGGTTGGGTCCTCACCCGCTAAAGGCGCAGGAAAAAGAAGAGGAGAGAAAGAACACTTAAAAACAGCGATGACGTCTAGCCTAGGGAATGAAAAAGGAATGCCTCTCTCTTGAGGTTAACTTGACCATCCGAAAAGCAGAAAAGCGCGGTCGTAAACACGAAGAAAGAATAGGGAACTAGCTAAAAGGGGCTCAAGAGAATAAGGGAAAGCGCCGCGTTAGGGAGAACGTCCAGTCAAAAACTCGGGTCGACATGGCTTCCTCAGCTGAGGAAGGAAAGGAAATAGGGAAAGAAGGGGGAAACCGAAGCGTCGTGAAGATTTAGAAAAGAAGAGGGAAATGCAGGGAAGAATGCAGGCCAGCTCGCGCTCCTAGATCATGTCTGAAAGCGAAAAAAAAAGGACTGGGAAAAGCTGGTCGGGAAGAGGAACTACCTCAGAAGAGAGGGAGAGGGGTAAAAAAAAAACCAAAAGGCGATCTACAGAAAGCGCTCCGGGACGAGGCCTAAAGTGATCGTCCGCGGCCAAAGCAAAAGATCGAGGAGAGAGGGGGGGAGGGCAAGCATAACATGGTGAGAGAAAGTGTGAGAATTCCAGGAAGGGAAAGCGAGGAAGGCCCTTAGGGGACGACGAGATCCTTGCAGAAAAAATAGGCCTCC
>Ga0179593_1327366_pt1 | contig 21830 bp, 20 predicted proteins | sample CZODoug2_1_08_16_FD_185931 | JGI IMG/M metagenome (GOLD analysis project Ga0179593, IMG submission 185931) | Vadose zone soil fungal communities from Angelo Coast Range Reserve, California, USA - CZODoug2_1_08_16fungal (PacBio error correction) | ecosystem: Environmental > Terrestrial > Soil >...
AGAGGGCACAGTGCCAAGGGTTCACACCGCTGGGGTGGTGCCAGGGGAGCTTATCAAAAACTTGCCCATGACCAAAAAGTCAGGCCTCCGCGGGACCAAATGAAGACGGAGGTGTTTCAAGGAACATCTGGAAGCAGGCGCGGAAGGGGTAGAGGGGAAACACAAGAATTCCCGGACAACGCGCCAGCAAGGGGTGGGGGAAACGGGGGACGGCACAGGAGGTCCGATAAGGGGTAAAACAAGGGCACAACAACGAGCGAAAGGGGGGGGTTTACTGGCTACACCCAGGGAAGTCACGTCGTGAAAGCACACCACGGGGAGTAAAGACCCTGCAACTTGGGGATACAAAGGCCCGCCGACGGGAAGGGGAGCAGAAATAAAAGGGTCAAAAAAAAAAACAAACAGGAGGGTGTGCAAAGGGAACCTGGGGGGAATGAGTGCCACCGATAAGAATTAGCCAAGTCAAAGGCACAGGAAGACCGAAAGGACGCAGCTCAGCGAGCCTGCGAAACTGAGACCCCCAAAGTGAAAAAAGGAGGACCTGTTCCATTGGTGTCATGAAGAAAGTAAAAGGTCCAGCGGGAAAAGGGGTGCCAAAAGGGGGGGAACAGGCGACTGGAAAGTAGTCGTAATTGGGCGGAGTGTCCGAGAAAAGGGTTCGGGGCAAAAAAAAAAACGCGACAAAAAGAAAAGGATCGAGAGGTGGAGGGGGGGGGCGCGGGAACGTAAACTAAAAAAAAAAAAAAAATCAAACGGCTTCAAACGGGGGGTGGTGGGAATACGGTTCTCGAAGGAAGTGAAGGACACACTCAGGCCTGTGTCAATTTTTCAAAAAACGTAGGCCAATCTTTAATGGAAAAATCAAACAAAAAAATAAAATGACTAACTTGGTCCGTTGTGTTTTTGTGGGGCTTGGGGGAACAGGGAAGAGAAAAAACAAGGGGCAAATAAAATAAAAATCTTCACCCCAGTCAACCACTACCGACGTAAAAAGCCAATCAAATGGTATTGGGATCTGGAAAAATTGTTTTGGGGGGAAGGCTCGTGAACCGACCCAGGGGATGAAAAAGGGGAAAGGGTTGGTCGTCCCGAACACCCAAAACGCTTGGATACGGACGTGCAGTGTTCAATCGCTGAGATCGAGCTCAGCAGAAGGAAAAAAAAAAACCCGCAGCCAACGGAGAGGAATGTTATGAGGGGGGGCCGGTTATCCCCAATAGAGTAAAAAAGCAAGGTGCCGAGGAGTCGGGGCGTTGGGACCTAAAAAAAAAAAAAAAAAAATGGGAAAAGGCACGTAAAACGCTTGAGGAAGAAGAAAAAAACGTCAAAAGCTTAAATGAGGGCCGGAGACCATAAAAAGATCAAATGAACATGCTGCAACCGATCGAACCTGGTAGGGGGCTGGAGGTGTTCTTAATAGGAGCGGCGCCTGACAGAAAGAAAATAAACAAAAAATCGAAAACTTCACGATGGACGAGACTCCGGAACCACCCGCGGAACAATGCCAGTGTCCACAACAACCGGCCAGCCGTTGGACGAAAAAACCTTTTGGGGGGGGGGGAGGATTGGCGGGAAATCAAAAATGAAGACGTCTTGAAGGAAAAAACAATAAAAAAAATAATTGCAGAGTCCTGGAACGAAAACCTTTGAAAAAATCTGTAGGTGACTTCCGTGGACCGCGGGGATAAACGCGGCCGCAAAAGGGGGGGGAAGGAGGACCAGGCATAATGGTGGGGGGTGTTAGGGTGGGGAATAAAAAGTGGGTGACAAGGTATGCCTATCCGGAAACAAAAATGGGAGGGAAAAACTGCCCACGAAAAACCGCCCAATTTTCAAATGATGTTGATAGTACTGGACCCGCCCAGGAGCTGAAAGGAAAAAAAGCAGAGGCGATCGGGGGGAAAAATGTGTCAAGCCATATAAAGATAAACGTCCACGCCCAATCCCGCAAAAACCACCAAGAGTTGAGACCGATCAAGATCGCGCCTGCTAATAACAAGGAAAAACCCCCTGAGGGGGGGGGGGGGGGGGGGGGGATCTGTTTTCAAAAAGAGTGAAGAAAGGAAGACACTGGGGAAAGGACTGGGTTGAAAAATCTTTTAAAGTGACGGATTGGGGGGAAAAAGGGGGGGGAAGGGTGGCGTTACGGCCTGTGAGAAGACAGGGAGAAGGTCAGGGGAACTGGGCTTTAAGTGTTGGGGGGGACGGGGGATTAGCCCGGGGCAAAAGTGGATGACCGTTACCCACCACAAGCAGAAGGGTGGCCGGTTGGATTTCGCGGAAGGACGTTCCGGGGAACTCGACCAACGGCACAGTGGAAAGAAAAATCTAACTCCCTGGGAACGGGGTTATCGTATGGGAATGTACCCCAAATCAGGAAAGGGGGCTTGGGTGGGGGGCCCGGTAAATAGTGACAAACGGGATGGGAACGGGAACCCTCGAAAAAGAAAGTTGGGACCGATCGAACACGTTTACCACCCGATGTGCTGACCCGTGTGGGGACACGGTCCAAACTCAAAGGCCAACCAAACCGAGGACGGAAAGACATGGGGGGGGTAGCAAGGCTGGGGGCAAGGGGGGGGTGCAAAAAGCGGGACGTACATGGTCGCTTGGGGGGTGGACGGGCCAAGGGAGGGAGGGGAGAAGACTAAGGCAAGGGGCGCCGAAAACAAGTTTTCCACTCACATCAGGAGGGTCAGGGAAGCTAACTGTGTGGGGTTGGGTCTTAGGTGGTGCAAGGGTGGTGGGGCCACGGAGAAGAAGGGAGGGGGTCAACGCAACTGAACTCAACTCCAAGCCAGGGAATGCCTAACCAATCACCTGTGAAGGGGAACACTTTCACGGACAAAACTATACTGAAATAAGGGTCCCAACTATGGGGGAGGGTTCAGAACTGCAAAAACAGAGGCCTGGGGTTACGTGACCCTGATTGTAAGGGGGAGGATGGGGGATCAAAGAAGGCCCTGGATCGATGTAGGTTTTCCCGAACATGCAAAAAACCCGGAAAATAGAGAGAAAATGGGGGGAGGGTACTTTGAACTGGGACCCGTCGAGGAAACACCAAAAAACGGAGGGGAAGACCAAAAGATAGAGAGGGAGGGCAAATCAAAAAAGAGGTAAAAAATGCCAGGGGGACCGGAAGACAGAGGCGAAAGCAAAAAAAAGTCCTCCGGGCCGTAGAGAGTAAGCACAAGAAAAGCACAACCGACATGGCAAAACGAAGGAGGGGATAAAAGAAAAAAGGGGAAAAGGAAAAAAAGTCACGCTCCGAACTTTTGTTAGGGAGATCGGGGGAAAAGGCAAAAACTCAGGTCGAAAAAAAAGAAAGAGGAAATGTCGTGAAAAAAACCGGTCGTCGGGGGGGCTTCAAAGGGCGAAAAAACAAGGAGGGGACGAGCGGGACAGGACGAACAGGACGAGAAGTCAAGGGTGCTCCACCCATTTTCGAGGACATGCAAGTCTTGGGGAACTTAAAAAAACTAACGGGAAAAAAAAAAAACCTAGAGGCCAGCCGGACAAACATACCTAGTCGGCGGACTGGGACCGCAGTCTTAACTACAACGGAACGCCTAAAATTAGTTTGAGGAAGTGGGGTGCTGCCCGTAAGTTCAGCAACCATCGGGGGGTTAACGCGAATCGGGCGGGAAAAATCGGCGATGGTGAAGGGGGGGGGGCAACTCCGTTGTCAGGGATTTCAGGGCATTATCGAAATTCAACAGACAGCACCAACATGGAAAAAAAAAAAAAGGAGATTCAAAGGCTAACGTCGGAGGGAACGAAAAAGGAGCACAGCACCAGAACGGCTCTCGCCAAAAACTGTGGAAAGGACGCCAACAAGGTTTAACAAGCCCACTAACCAAAAGAGGGAACGAGACACTAGAGTGAGGAAATTAAACGGTAAAAACCAACTTGACAATGGCGTCAACAATGAAAAAGTAAGGGGGGCATAAAGAGTGGGAAAAAGGTCCTGTTGAAAGGGGGGGAGCCCAGTCTCAAGAATGGGTAACCCGCGCCAACAAACAAAAGGGACTGTTCTCGAAGAGCGAAACTAGGAGCGGTTTATCCACAGCCTGAATTTTGTAGGCTAAAACGGCGGGAGTTGGCTAAGTACTCCGGCGTGGGTATTGAACATGCCGAGAGACAGCAAGGCATCGCGCATCTGGGTATGGGGGGGGGTCAAAAAAAAGAATCCACATCCATTACACCCTGGGCGGGTGGAGTGGGGGGGCATCGGGAACATAAGAGGGGGGGAGAACGGGTCCAAAGAGGATAAAAAAAATCCAACCTCGGCCTAGGGTACGCTACCTTGCCGATAATCAATAAAAAGGGTCCCGCCACAGTATCAGACTCCCGGCAAACAGGGGGGATGGCCATTCTCTGGAAGGAGGGGGAGTTGGGTCATTCCCGGCTAAAAGGCAAGAACCAAAATAAAGAAAATGCACCCAAAACACCTTTGAGGAACGAGGGTTGAAGCCTTAAAAGTTCGTGGTGGGGGGTACCTGGGTAAAAGAGGCGTTCAAGTCGTGGGTTCAACGGGAGGCACGGGGACGTGGGGCTGAAAACATCCGAAAGTAAGCAAGACCGCAAAAGAAAGACGTTTTGAAGGACGCTGAAGAAAGGTCGTTCAGCGAAACAGCGCAAAAATAAAAAGTTAAAAAAACGCAAGAGACATGGGGGGGCAAAAACGTACAAAAATAGAATAATAATCGTCAGCAAATACTGGTTCTAGGAAGACCCTACCGCTCAAAATGGCCAAAAAAAAAAAAAGATTTGACGCTAGGTAACAAGCCAAAGTAAACCATGCAATATACGGCCTCCTGCGGGTGCGCGCAAAAGTAGGGGAAGAAAACCGAGCAGAAAATCGTCAGGGGGGATGAACCACTCAAGAGAAAAAGCAGGCGAGGAGGGTCGGGCCAGGGGAATAAACGGTAAATCATCAAAACTGGGTTTTGGGCGGGCATCAAGAACCCATGCAATGAAGTTTTGTAAAGAGAGGGGATAATACGAGGAAGAGGGGTGATTGCAAAGGTGAAAAGCAAAAAAAAAAAAAAAACAAGGATCACGGGTGAGGATTGGGAAAGGGGGGGGGAAATGGGATAACGGCAACTTGCCCCCAGGAAAGGCCGGGGGGTTGGAAAGAAGAAAAGAAGAAGGTCCATCGTACAGCCGGTGGGGAGAGAGGTCTGCGAACCGAAAAAAAAGGAGAAAGTGGCGGGAGCCCCACAACCCTCAAAAGAGCGACCGCCAAGACCAACAGAATAGCGCAGTAAGAAAAAATTTCCACAGGAACGACAGACGAGGAAACACTGGGGACTGTCGAAGAAACGTTAAAGCAGCGTAAAGGGGGGTCATGTAAAGGAGGGAAAAAAGGAGCTGCGTTTGCAAACTGGCGGTTACGGCTGGGAACCAATGCGAATAGCCAGGCACGTCATCAAGTCGCTAAAACCCCAAAAAGCAAGATTATTGGCCTGATCCCCAAAGAGCAGACTGTGGGGGCTACCAAGTGTGTCAGGTTAAAGGAAAGGAATTAAAAAACAAAGAATGCCAAGGGGGATGTGAAAAAAAGGGAAAAAAAAAACTACAAAAACACAAAAAGGGCTAGCCGATCCGGGGACGGACAAGAATAAAAAACGCGTGTTCCCAGGGGCCTACACGGGAAGGGGAAAACTCTGCGGATATGACTACAAACATGGGGGAACCCGAGACAATTCTTACACTGAGCGAAAAAAACTCAGAGGAGTGAGCGCACGTTGGGCAAGCAGGAGAAAAAGTACAAAAAATCGATACGGAAAAATAAAAGAAAGAGTGGGGTTTAGGTGCAGACGAAGGAACGCAGGCAACAAACAAAAAAAAGGAGGGAAAAAGGGATTAGTAGATATCCCAAGTGTAAAGTTCAAAAAACCTGAGAGGGGTTGGGTGGTTGATACACTGATAGGAAAGTCAAGGTGACAAACCGGCTGGCCCACGCATCACCCAAAGACCGAACCCGGGGGGGTAGCGGAGAAAAGGGTTCAAGCATGCGCTGGGCAAGGGGTTGGGTTTGGGGCACATGGAGTTCGAGAGAGACGGGGACCAGGTGAACGCCACGAAAAAGGGGCGGGGGGTCCTATCTGTCCGCCCCGAGGAGACGGGTTGTAGCTTCAACTGCAAGAAAAAAACGGGGACCAACAATCTGCATACGGGGGGTAAAAATCTCAAACCAAACGGGGGGGGGGGAGAACAAAATGGCAGGCCAGGTCATGTGTTTATCAGACCCAAAGTATCGCCGAGTTGTAGAAAGGGGAAAGACTTGACAAGCCGAACGAGCGGATTGGCTCACAACGTCAAGGGAGCCGGAGCCAGCAACCCCGACCAGAGCGGTCACTAACATTGACAATTTACACGTGTGAAAGCGAAAGTCAAGGGGACGAAAATAGAAAACCCAAAAGGTCGAGCAAGACGGACGTCAAAAAGGGGGGCAGTCGGAGGCGGGGGGGAAACTTATATCGGCGGGGGAAAATGGGAAGGCTGAGGGCGAGGGTGTTTACAGCCAGCCATAACCGCCGAAAAAAAAATGCGGTGGTGGGGCGGGGGGGCGCCGAACCAGCACCCAGCAAACCAAACACCCCACACAACCAAAGGGGGGAAAAGGGCAAACGCCCCCGCAAGGAGTAGCGGGAAACCCCGGCAAGGACAAAAACATGGCATTCCAACTGGGGCCAACGAGATGAAGCCCGCTCCTAAAAAAAGACAGGGGAGAAAAAAAGGAAAGAAACTAATTGCCACTTGTTCTGCAGACGTGGAGGAGGCAAGAACCGGAAGGCACCGCCTTTCAAATACGGAAAGGCCGGACTCCGTTGGTAAGGTTCTTTGGAGGGGGGGTCGGGAGAAACTTTCGACAAAACCGATTAAAAGGGACCATTTGGCAAGGCCAAAAAAGATTGATGCGCTTCGAGGGGCAAGAGGGCGTATCGGGGGATCTGTTCGCCATCGAAGAGTATGACCCGGCAGTCCGCCCGGGGAGATGAATTTTAGGTTGACCTGGGGGCACGAGAACGTGTCGGAACGGGCCGGAGAGCTGAAAAAAAAATGAGGACGACTCTAAGGAAAAGAAAATAAGCAACGAAAGAGGTGGAAAGGACCGGGTCGTTTCAAGCATGAAATGGAAACGGGGCGCGATGAGAGTAAAAAGGAAGCACGAAGAGAAAAAAACGTCCCGTACTTGCCGTGCTCGTGGGGGGGGACTTGGGGGGACATGGCTCAATAAAAAACAAAAATCAAAAATGGAAACCAAAAAGGACCTGGAAAGCAGATGAATCACGACCATCTATAATAAAAGCCCAAAAAACTCCCAGCGGGAAAATGGAAAATTGGTGGGGGGGGGGCGAAAGCGCCAGGTTCCTTAGAAAAAATAGCAAACACGAGTTAATAAAGCTGGCGTAAACTGGTGGTACAAGTCTGTCGTAAAAAGGGAAGTGTTTGCAAAACATAAACTCCGGAGAACGGCAAGGGCGCAGAGACAAAGGCCGAAACATCGAAGAATGGTGGGTGTATTCCGAGGGAGGGGGGTTAACCGTCGCCTCCGGGAGAACCTGGGACGAACGAAAAAACCGCCAACACACCGACCAAGGGTTTTTGAAACGGAGGGACACACCGAGCAGAGCCGGACACGACAGAGGAATCGCAGCGGGAAGGGTAAGAACACCGAAACGATACGAACAGGCAGCCAAAAAAAGATCCCGCAGGAAGACAAACGCAAACCATCAGGCAGAAAAGGAAAAAAAAAAAAAAAAGCAACAACGCCCCTTCCGAAAGAAAGGAACCTGTATGGAGAGGGTGGTCACTTACTGGAACGGGCCAGTGTAACTTACTGAACAGCTTAGGGGTGGCAAGTAGATTGGAAAGGCGGGGGGGGAAAAGGGCCAGGGGGGGGGGACAAGGCATGGAAAACATCGGGGAATGTTCTAGGCGTCTAGGGCCTACACCGGGGGGGGTTAATTTTTGTAGACCGTGAAGGGCTGTCCCCTTCAACACCCAGACGAGCCGGTATTGTGAGTTCGGGCAGAAGGTCCTCGACCGAGTCAGACGCTATGAAAACTGCTGGGCCCCCGGTAGGGGAATGAAAATGTCGCGAACAGTGCATAGCACCAGAAATACCTGGGACAAACGGGGGACGCCATCGGAAAGGGAGGAAGGAATTGCGGACGTTAACCACTATGGCGACCAGGGGGTGGGTCCGCAGCCCAAAACGAAGTTCAGAAAAAACCTCGGTCCGGTCGGCGACAATTTGGGGGGGAAGTCAAGAAAATCAAAAAGTTGGGCTGGGGCAAAACCACACTCGGGGAACCGAGGAATGGGATATGGCTCGAAGCAACCCTAAAAAATTGGGCCTTTTGAAGTACAAACAATAATGTCCACCCTACGAAAAAAATCTACATGGAAAAAGGTCCTACATCCTAGTTCCTGGGATGCTAAACCGGACCTTCGGTCATGCTGGACCAACAGGAGAAAGGTCTCACGACCGGAACCTGAAGAAAAAAACACCAATGTAGAAGAAAAACTGAAACCCACACTAAAACTGCGGGAATCAACGGTTAGAGAATAAAATGCAAGTGGGGGCCGTCTGTCAAATGCTGAAAAAAAACTTCACACCTAGGACCACATAGTCTTGGGCCATGAGGTAAAGAATCGTTGACTGTGGGAGACTTGTTAAGAACGCCGAGTCGGGGTAAGGGCATCTCGGCAATGTGTTCAAAAAAAACTGCCGCAGCTTAGCCGGTGATATAGAGGAATGGGGAAAATCTTGAAAGAGAAACTTTCGCGCGAAAAAAAAAAACAAAAGGAGGCGGGCGGCAAAAAAGAAGAGAGAGGGGAAAAAAAAGTCAATACGATACCATGGGGTCCTAGATATAACAGGCATCGAGAACAGGACAGGGAAGCAAATCGATCGGCGTAGCACCTGAGAAAGTCCAAGCAAACCATACAATAAATGGTCCCATGCGTGGGGACAATACACGCAGCTACGTGGGGGGACAGGGGAGGGACAACAGCGACGACTTTAGGAAGGAAGCGGGGACCGGTTTTTTCTCCCAGGGTAGGGGGGCCAGTTATCTGCCGTTGACAGGGGGGGGTTCGCGAAAAAAGCAGCCAAACTAAAAAAGTAGACACTTCAAGGCGCGAATTCCAAAGGTGCGGAAAAAAAGTGTCGCAGGTGTCCAGTCACGGGTGTAGGCAACTCCACCCTTCGGGAAAAGGATCGCCGAAGACCTCAGACGGAAAAAAGCGTAACAGGCCAAGACTGGGGCTGGGGGCCTGACAACATGTCAAAAAATCCCAGTATCGGGGGTGCATCTGTTTGGGGGGGAGGCCGGGAAACCCACAGGTCCGCCCACGGGGTAAAAAAAAATGGAAGAAGGGCTACCCTTGTGGGGGGCCGGTACAGCATCCAAGGGGATTTACAAGGGCAATAGCGAACAGGTAACCCTAAAAGGGAAAAGAAAAAACCGAATCCGTAAAAAACGAAAATACTGTTACGGATCTGGCCAGGGGATTCAAAGCGCCACAGCAAGGAACGGGGGCAACGAGGTGGAAGGAAAAAAAAGGACCGACGTTTCAATCAACCTAACAGTGCGGGGAAAGAAAAAAAAGAGACACTCAGCCAGGCACCGCCGTCCACAAAGAAAAAAGGTTTACACTCTCAAAGAGGATGGAAGAACGAAGGGGAAGTCAGGTTTTTGAAAATTCGGAAAAAAACAGCCACTTTACGTGACACCCAGAACAAGAAGACCCCGGCCTGGTTGGAAAGTCGAAGAAGGCAGGCCTCCGGCAAGGTCACGCAGGAAATGGGGCCTGGCAAAGGGGAACGATGGGGAGGGGAAGTGGGGTTTACACCAGCACGGGCATGTAACAAAAAACGAGCGCGATCCTCGAAGGGGGAAGGGGGAAACGGCGAAAAACCGTCGGGGGATCGGGTCAAGAGAAAAGAAAAACAAAAATGAACCTCGTTTTGTTAGGGGGCGCGCCAGGGCAAGACGGTTTTCGACGAGGGGAAGACTTGAACAGGAAACATCCCACAAAAAGCAGGGCCCGATTGGGGCACGCGTCCTTTGCCGCCCCTGCGAGCGGAAGGAAGGGGACCCTAGACCGAACGAAAACTGACCGGGAACTGTCAGGAGGCGGTGGGTTCAACAACGACAGTATGTTCATGACGGAGCTGACGAAACAGACGGTGTCACGGGGCTGGAAATTGGCCGCGGCTCTCAGAAAGGGGGGGGTGTTTTCACTTAGCGCTGGGAATTGGTGTTGGCAACCGGGTCTTTGGGGGAGTTAATGGTATTAGAAGCCGGAGTGCAAAAAGGAAAGCAATTACTTGCCATTCGAATTGAGAAACAGACGGTTCGAGCCAAAAGACATAACGAAACGGACGTGCCATCGTCTGTGTGACAGATTCGGACCACCAAGCACAAAGGCTGGAAATTTGTTTCATAAACTGGACCCAAGACGAACGACGGCACCGAGAGGTGGGAATCGTGGATACACAACATCAAAAGGGCAGCTGGCGCACCGGGAGGGGGGGGGGGAGCAACAGATACGAGCAAAAGCGAGCAGACGCGCAGGCAATACACTCGACCCGGGAATCAAGCCGCCCCGAAGGGCGGAGGGTAACCTTAACAGACAAGGGGGGGGGGGGGCGCAACGGCAGCCGCACCCAATCAAGAGAAAAGAAATTGGGTGGGTTCAGGCTACCTAAAGAGGGCGGGGAGGGGAAGGGGGGAATCCTCAAGCGCCATCAAAAAAAAAAAAAAAAAACCCAAAAGGCATAGAGGGAATTTTGGAAGAGGGCGAAAGTAGGAAAGTTGACACCCAGGGAAGGCCGCTGAAGAAGGGAAGAAAAAGCGCTCGGGTCCATCCGGATTGAGGGAGCGAGCGAAAAAACCCGACAAACGATCGAAGGGCGGGGGGGCGGGGGGAACTAACCTCACGCGACAGGCAGCAATACGAAAAACCTTACCTCACCCAAGAAAAGGGTGAAAAACAGTGGGGACCGACCGCAGGAGAAAAAAATCGACAGATAACAAGAAAGGGTAAACGTGAAGGTAAGAAACCGAATCGGGGGAAGGGCTTGGGACGGAAGCGAAGGACGGACTAAGAAAAAATTCCCGGGGAAAACGTCCAACGCCAGTCGCTACACCCGCGATTAAAAGGGGTTACTGAAGAACCCAGAGCGGCATTGGCTAACCAAGGGCACGGGAAAGATGTCAAACAAGAAGCACGAATGAAGGAACCCCGGTAGTTGAGTACCCCCCAGGCTGACGACCGAGCGGGGGAGGAAATAAGCAAAGACCCTCCTGAAATGGGGGAAAAGGGGTGGGTACAACGGGCACGGGGCGCTCGGGAGTATTGGACCAGGAGGGCAAAACAACAATGACATCGATTGACACGTGGAAGCAGCATAAAAATCAGGAGAGGAAAGCCTGGGAGGAGAAAGCAAAACAAACCGCGGCAGGCAGGTCAGCTATCGTTAACCAACAAAAAAACAAAGAGAGGGGTCGTGAAACCTCCCGATTCGCAAGAAAACACCAAAATGAGGAGTAAAGAAGAGAAATCGGGGAAAAAACTTCCACGTTTGAAAAAAAACTAATCGGGGGGGTTTCACTTTCGCTGGGATCACTGCAAGGACAAAAAAGGGCGGAAGCGCGACAAAAACAATCTTCGCACGGAGGGCGTCGCAATAAAAAACGTCAAGCATGGCCAAGGGAAAAGGTTTTTTGTAGCACGGGAAGATGAGGACGAAGATGCCGGGAAGCGGGGAATCCTGGAACAAAAAAGAAGGGCGGATTCGGTTAGGAGCTGTAAAAACGGGGACCCGATGGTATATTTGGGAGGTGAATTGGCAACGCCCATCCAGGGGAGTTAACGTCGGGAGAGGAAAACTACTTCAGACTGCACGGGGGGGTAACAAATAACTCGGGGAAATCATACAGAATTCGCGAGTTAGCGCTTATGAAAGGGAAAGTCCGGAGCGGGTAACCCCACGATCGCCGTTAACTCAAACCTCGCAAAAGCCTCGCAAGCCAAATCGGGAGGCCGAAATGACCCTAGGTCGGGGGGAAGCGAAAGGTGTTCCCGCGGGAATCACAGTAAAAAGCAAAAATATCCCACGGGCACCCAGTCCGCCGGAAAAAATATCGAAGTTTGGGGGTCGAGGGTCGTCGAGTGGGTTTCTGTCACGCTCCCCATCCCGCTGTGTAAGGGAAGGGTGCTGTTAAAAAGACAAAGAGAAAAACTCAACGAAACGCACCCAGCTGAAAAAGTGGTCGCGGGGAAATACTTAGTCAGACACCCGCCCAAGACACCTTGGCCAATTACAAGAAGATAGCCGCGCCCGGACAATGAATCTCGGCAAACCATCTTGGTGGGGAGGGCAGCTTGAAGGCTACACTGAAGCAAGGATTCCTCACGGAACCGGGCACCTAAGATAATGGGGGTGTCCAGGGGAAAGTGGGCGGCTGCGTGGCTGACAAAAAAAAAACCATTGATGGGGGGAAAAAAGGTTAAGAAAAACACCTAACCCCGACTCCTTTTAAGTAAATTCGTCGGCAAGAAGCAAAAACGCGGTCGGGTTGACATGAAGAGGGACCTAAAAACGGGGCCAAAAATCTCGCCCACTTAAAAAGGCAAATGAGGCTGGGCCGGTAAGACAAAAAAGGGAAAAAATTCTGAGGGGGGGGAAATCGGAGGGAACGTTGAAAAAAACATCACAATGGTTGGACAGCCGCGGATGGACAATATTAAAGGAAAAAAAGGAGATGCGAAAGGCGGGGCTTTCCATGATGTCCAGGCAAGAGAGAAAAAGATCAGTAAACTGGGAGCCACACTATCATGAAGCGCAAACTGAAACCGGCCCTGGGTGTTACCTCTAATCAGAGCAAAGCATAAGACAAGACAAAAACGACCAAAACGTGTCCTACAAGGAAACCACCAAAAAAAGAGGAGAAGCCCGAACAGTGAAAACAGCACAAGAAAGGTACAACATTGGGGGGGAGAAAGTGCAAAGTAATGAATAATGGACTTTAATTAACAGACACGCCAGAACACCTGACCAAGAGAAAAGAAAGCAGTGATCCATGGGAAACCCCCTACGGGCCAAGACCGTTACCGTCAAAGTAAGGGCAAGCGCGAGGCGCGGCGCACAAGGGGGGGACAACCGGGAAAAATAATGGGGGGGGGGGATGTGATCGGTTGAAAAGGGGACCTGAATCGTCGGCACAGGGAGTCGACAGGTAAAAAAAAAATCAACCTCCCCTGGTGCATGGAGGGGGGCCTGGAAACCGACAAAACAAAGAAAAGAAAACTAACTTGAAAAAAGGATCAGTCGGAAAGGTTACACAAGAACACAATCTAGCTAACTTGCTCCAATCACACCAGACAGAAAAAACCAAATACAGAAAAAAGTTCACCAAAGCCAGAAAATCCAATCCGTGCCACTTTAGAAACAAAGGGAAAAACCTTGTGTGGCGAGGGGTGGACCCAAATGAGAATTGGGTCACGAAACTGGTAAACCTGGTAAAAAAAGGGAAGGGGTGCATAACTTATTTGAAACGTGGGGGGGGGCTAAGTTGGGTGGGGCTGGGACGGCACCACTGCACCGCCGAAGGGGGGCTAAAGGCGGAAGGTTAGCCCCGGTGGGTTGTTGGGGGATGGAAAAAAATTTCAAAATCCGCCCCACCACGCGTGACGGGGGGCAGGGGGAAAGTCCGGACGTGGGGCAGGTCTGGGGGTCGAAGAATCCAAAATCGCTGGGGCTTCCTAAAGGAGCGTCTGCCCCGTTCCTGGAGCAAAGGAAAAAGGGAAATCGCTCATCAACGGGGGGGAAAAAACCGGAGTTGAAACTGCCCAAACTAAACAAGATTCCCGATCAGGTAAAGATGGGAAAACAAAAACGGGGGTCCAAATCACAACGAATTGGGAAAAAAAAACCCTCTCCGGCACAGGGGGTGGGGAAAAGCAATGCCGGGGTGTGCAGAAGCGGGGATGCGACGGGGAAGACGTATCACTAAGTGCGGGGCGGTGGCCGAAGAAAAAAAAAACCCTGGGACAAGGGAAAAGGAGGAAAAAAAAACAAGTCCACCTGAACATCACCACGGGTCCTCAGCAAGACTCCGTTTGGCAGGAGGGGACCTGAAAGAGCCAGAAAGGGACCATTAAAAAAAAACCAACCTTAAGAGGGGAAAAAAAAACGGACCAAAACCAAGGTCTGGGTGACAAGGGTTCATGCCATAAGTCGGAGCATTGAACAGCAAAAACGTTGTCCCAATTATCAAAAAAATGAGGTGCTCAATGCCAGCCCTGGGGGGGGGGGAAAAAAAAGTGGGAACTGGTCATGGGGGTGGGAATGGAGGGTAGCTTGATAAGCCGTAAAAGCTGGAGAAAAGTGGGGGTTGATTTTAGACATGGTCGTCGAGGGTCCAAGGTAATATGAGGAATAGAATTAAGGAAATAAAAAATGGGGGGGAAAACGATGAAAAGCTCTTGCCCTCACCACAAAGGAAAAGGAAGGAAAATGAGATGATAAGGGGGGGTTATAGGGCAAAAAAGAATACCAGGAAAGGAAACTTATCTTAAATCTCGAGCATGTCAAGGAAAGTCAAGAGATCCGGCCGGTAGAGGATGAAAAGCAAACCATTCCCATCCCCGGACCCGACATGGGGCCAGAAAAATGCCTCTACCCAGGCTATACGTTACCACACCCAAAGGCCGACTTTAGGAGGGACGGGAAAAACATACTAAGGGTCGTGGTTCCTTCGGAGTGGGGAAAAAGGGTGGGGGGAAAGTGTCACAAGGGGCCCGGCTAAAAATCGGGAGGGGAAGAAAGAAACGCCTAACCCAGGGCGCAAAGACCTTCATGGAAAGGGCGCCTTCAAAAAATGGGGGGACCCCACATGGTTCGCGAACCTTGGGGGGGCCAAGGAGTGTCACGGGATCCGCCACTTCAGGGAGAAGAGACAAAAGAAGGAGGCCCGTATAAAAAAAAAACTCGCTTGAAACTGTCCTAAGCACAAGGGGTGAAGGAAGGACGAAGGTTGCAAGCTTGGCTTAAACGGAAAAAAAAGGGGGGAATCACCCTAGAACGTCCGCTCGCGACCAGCGTACGATGGGCGTTCACTCCGGGGGGGGGAAAAGGGGTGTAAATTTTAAGGGCAAGGACAGCGAATGCAATCCCCTCAAACAAAGGGAACGAAGCGATCTTTCATAAGAAAAAAAATTATGGGGAGCATGAAGAAAGCCGAACAGACCCAGTAAAACAACCCTGGGGGGTGGACGGGGGAAAAGAAAGCAAAGGTCCAGAAAAAAAACTTTCCAAAGGGAGCCCTCGAGGGAACGGTAACAATTCGGTAAAAAGCCAAGTGGACCAAAAACCTTCAAAGGAACCGGTACTGCACCATGTTCGGGATGTAAAAAGGGGGAGACCATCTCCGTAGGGGAAAAAACACCGCCGCCCATGCACAGGGAACGGGGTCTAAGGGAGGAGAGGCTCATTGGAAAAAAAAATAACCGGCCCGGAGGTGGGGGGCGGGCAGTGGAGGTGGAAAGGGGGGGGGGGCAGAGTTCGAACGGGAAAGTCGGTGGCTGGACAGTCCGCGCGCGATCCTCGGAGGAGGGAAAGGGCCGCCCGTCTGGTGGGTATAGGGGTGTCATAAAAGGTTTTTTTTTCGCCCAAATTACAATGGGGGTTGGGGCGGGGGGGGGGGGACGGTCGCATGGCCAGGCCTCTTATAACAGGGGAAAAAAAAACCCCACCTAGTAACAGCACACCCAGTGTAAACGAATGGCACGCGCCTTGGGGGGGGAGGAAACGGACAGAAGGATGACTTCCAACTAGAGACATACCTGCTGCCCAGGTTTTCGGGGCCATGCGCAGGGGGGAGGGGTAAATGGGCGGTGTTCATGACAAAGGGAATTGAGGAACTGAACCCCCCAAGGAAGGAATAAACAACCTTTTGTGCGTGACCGATGCGGGGGGTTCAGGAAGACCCCACTCATCGAGGGGGGGGGTGGAACGGGGAAAGACTTCTTTCCATACGGGGGGGGGGGAATTTAAAGGTGGGTGGGTCGGGAAAAACTGGATGCACCATACGATTAAGAAAAAGAATCCCCAAGAGACTGGGGGTGCAGGGAAGTCAGGCTGCAGGGAAAGTGGCGTTGGTCAAAATGCGCCCATCATAAAAACAACGTGAAAATGGCGTGCTGAAGAAAGAGGCCGTAATCACGCAAAAAAAGCAGGGGGGGGGGAAATTTTCGTAAAAAAAAAAGGTCTCCCCAAAGAAAGTGGGGGGGGGACGAATAGGGGGATACAGGACAAGAATAAAATTCTAGAAAAAAAAAAAAAACCACCCCCCCCCCCACCAAAAAATGGGAACCGCCAATCGCACCGAGAAAAAAAGCAGGAGGATGGCAGAAACATTCGACGCTAAAAGAAGAGGGGAGAAGGGCATAACAGGATCATACTTTTTTGGAGGGGGGCACATCAACACAAGGACACCTACCATGGGAGAAGGGGATTTCCACTCAAGGAAGCGGTTGCAGAGTTGAAGGAAAAAATCGCACACCAAAAAAAATAGGAAAGAAGGAGGAGGGGAGGACAGTCGGGAAAGTTTGCAAACATTAAGGGCCTGTTGTTGTAAAATACAGTCAAAGAGAAACCTACAGGCGGAAAGACCCGGTGATGAGCTGAGGGGCGCAAAGGGGAAAAACTATCATAGGTCGTGACGTGAAAGAAAGGTAACTCCATACCAACCAAAACGCACGATAAGCTTTAATGGGGAGAAGTGGGAAAAACGTGCCGACGGATCAGAAAAAAGGGGGGGGATGAGTAAGAGAGGGAACCCTACCTTAAAGTTCAAAGTCTAGACGCAGGAGCCGGGCTTGGGATTAAGGGAGGGAAGGTGGAGAAATCGCGCGTCAGGAGGGGGGAAGGAATAACAGTCCTCCACGCGAAGTAGGGAAAGGAAAAAACCAATATCTTCACTAAAGGGAAAGGGTCGAGATCCCCGAAGCAGGATGAAGGAAACCATTTGGGGAGGAAAGAACCCCCATCGCCGCGAGAGAAAAAAAGCACAATGCTAAAAAAAAGTGGGGGCCGGCGTTTTACAACCTGCGAGGGACCAGGGGAGAAGGGGGAAATATGGCCGCAAAACAGCAACGCAGGGCGAAACTGAGCGGAAACACCAAAAAAAGATCCTGGGCCTCAAAAAAAAAACGGGTTAAGCAGGCCGATAGGCCAAATGGGAAAACACCCAAAAAATCGTGGGGAAAAGACCGTGCAGAGAATGATCGAAATCACAACGGGGGGGGGGGGCAATATAAGAATAACGACGGCCCCGTACGTTTCAAACAAAAGAGGGGTGGGGGTTTTCCCAGGGAAGACCGGAGTGTAACGGCACTGCAACAAAAACTGACCGCGATCAACCAACACCGAGCAAAACGGCACGAGGTGCGCGGAACCAAGTGGTAAGAGGGCAAAAAAAACTGCATTTAGGACGGGGAAAAAGATTCAGTAAAGCGACACGCCCGTTTGTACGGGCAGAATTCTCCTTAAGGGGGAGGGGGGAAGGACCAGACAGGGGTCGGCGATTGGAAGGGGGTTAAAAAAAAAAAGACGTGAATGCATCTGGTGCAAGGGGAAAGATAAACCTGAACATTGGGAAAAGGCCGATTGGGGGGGGGTGCAGGCAAAGAAAAGAGGGAGTAGTAGCGTGAAGGGAACCGCAGAACTAGGGTATCAACTTGTCAAAAAGCAAAGTCAAGCGCCATAAAAGCCCAGAAAGAAGCCTACAGATTCAGCTGGAACCGAAAGAACCAGTATGAACCACGGGGGAATCAAAGTTCAATAAGGGGAAAAAAGGGAGTGGACGTCACAATTTTCAAAAATGGTTTGCAGAGCAGGAGGAAGCGGCCGTTGGGCTTGTCATGCTGGGGGAGGGGGGGAAGATCACCCCAAACAAATCCCACTAAAGAGTAGATCCCGATCAAATTTAAGGGAAAACGAAACCAAAGAAACAAAAATCATCAAAAAGAAAACCTTCGGGTCCTTGGGTAAAAGTTGCGAAAATGAGTGACAACCGGAGTGGAAGGGGCAATTTTCCGAACGGAAGAAGCCGTCAAACTTGCAAAAATCAAAGCGGGGATGGACCGATCGTGTAGACGCGGTAAGGTGGGAAAAAAGGGGCACAGGGAAAGCAAACCGCTTTACAAGAGTTGACGGCCTCCAGAATAAATGTTAGTAGCAGGGGTAGGGGTAAACTTTGTGTCCGAAACAGAACAGGAGGTGGTTTGAACGGTTTACCGGACCACAGAGCGCCTTGAAAGAGGGCCAGGGTAAGGGGGGGGTCTAAGCGCGATCTGACAGAGGGAGGAAATCTACTTCTCTGGCAACGAAGGCCGCAAGGGGGACAGATTCAGGTTGGGGGGGGGGGGATAAGGCCGTATCAAAACGGAGCGAGTGCCGAGAGACGGACTACCAAGTTGGGGTTGAAAGAAAATTAAGGGGGAAGCACGAAGAGGGCTACAAACTTGGGAAGGGGGGGGAAAAAAGAAATGAGGGGCGCGACGAGAAACCGATACGGAAAGGGGGAGGAACTATCACCTAACTTCCAAACAAGTGCGGCCTCGGGAGGTGTCGAAGAAGCCAGCATCTACACAGACCGAACAGGAAAAACAGGGCCAAAAAAGGGGGGAAGGGGGGAAAGAAATAATAAAAGAAACCGAAAAAACCATCGGGGTATAAACCGAATGAAAAACGGTCATCTGGTTAACGAAAAAGGTTTGGAAAGCGAAGGGAACTGCCCCGGGAGGTGGCAACTACACACACAAAACGCAAAGACCTGCAGAGCATGGAAACTGGCACCCCTTGTTAGGTATCCCCTCCGCGGGGCCACTCGAGAGGGGGGGTCCAAACGCCTCCACAAGGAAAGCCCAGACTTCGCAAGATGGGGTGTTGATGGGCTCGGATTGTGAACCGTCCGCCGAGGCGACCCATGAAGCCATCCAAACGAAAGACAACCTGACCCCAGGTGGTGATTTTGGCGTCCACGTCTGAACCGAGACATCGAAGGTAAATCCGGCAGACGTCTCAGGAAAGGGAAGGGGGGTCAATCAACCGGAACGAGCGACTGCTCACAAGAAAAAAAGGGACAAGCAAAAAATCAACAACCCTGCAAGAGGGCCGTGGAGAAGCCAGCCAAAAAAAACAGCGGCCTGTGAGGGAAAAAGGAAAAAAACAGCAAACCCGTTTGGCCGGTAAAGGAGCATTTGGGTCCTAACGTCAAAACGGCGTGAACGAGGAAAAGGGGAGGAAACGGATTCGTGGCAAGGTAAAGGGGTAGTTCACCGGAAAACTGGAACGACGCGGGGGGGGGGGGCGAAGAGCCGCCCGTTGGGGGTGGAGGGATGTGCAGGGCGTCCCAAAAAGGTCCCCCCCAAAAAAAAAACGCCGGGGAAAGAGGAGGAAACCGGTTGAGGGGGGGGAAGATCAAGGAGGGTCGGAGGGGAAGGAATCTTCTTAAAAGGGGGGTGCCGATGGGAAAGAACACAGTACAGGGAAATCCCTGAAAACGAGTGGAGAAAAAAAAATCGGGGCAAGAAGGGTCGTCCAGCTTGAAAAAGGGTACCACGAGGGGAGGGACAGGGGGGGAAAAAGCCAGCACCAGTGGACCAAAATAGGGCCGGCAAGGTGTTTGGGGGTGGAAAGAAGCCTTTGCCGTCGACGAGGGGAATAAGGAAGGTGCCGCCCCTGAAAAAAGGGACGACAGGAGGAGGGGGGACTAAAACGCCTGGCATGTACAGAAGGTGGACCGCCCCGACCTCCTCACTGAGTCCTGGCAAAGGCGACTTTTGGTCAGGGGGAGTGGGGGCCAAGGAGAAGACGAGTTCGCAAATCCAATCGACCACACACCCCACTCAGACACGAACACGAACGGCGGGCGGTCCACTGGGAGGGGAAGAAAAAAAAGTAGCGCTCAAAAAAGGGGGGGAAAAACATAGCTGACGGTCCATCAAAAAAGATCACCTTTTCCAAACATTGTAAAGGTACCGGAGGGAGGGGTTGGGGGGGGAAGCGGGGGAACGCTACGCCCTGATACCGAGTGGGGAGGGACTAAACAGAATCGAGCCTCCTATAAGGAAGGTAATCGTATAGTGTGGAACCCCGAGCGACCAGCATGAAAAAAAGGGAAAAACAAAAAAGGGGGGGAGGAAAGAGGGGGGTTTCAATATGAAAGGAGGGAAAAGATACCATTTCCTCTTATATTACTGCAAGAGGGGGGAAACAAAGGGAAAATGATCAGGGAGTCGGGCGGAGAAGGGTACAAGGAACCAAAGAGGGGGAAAACACCCAGCGAGTGGCAAAAAAGTTAACATTGGACCGAGGAGGGAAAAAAAAAGCAAGGTCGTAACGACCGGGACTACAAAGAAGCGGTCCCGGTTCGGATGAAAGGGGTGGCGTGGACGGGGGTCGCGAACAACGGTCTTACCACCACTAGCCCGCAAAAAAGCCAGAGAGAAAGAACGCTACTCTTCTCAAAACAGTGCGCCGCATTGTCAGAGGAATGGGGAACGGGACGTGTCGGCAAAACCCCTGACGGCAAGGGGGAGTCGCCATCCAACAAAAAAAAAACATACTAGGAAGACAAGCTGAGGGTTCGAGACAAACCCGCCGGACTATTGTGGGGGGAAGGAAGGGGGGCAACCGTCGGTGGAAAAAAAAACCATATTACGTGAAAAGCCAAAAAGGGCGACAATGGCTGAAGGTGGGGGAAAGGCACTCCGTTGTAAGTGGGACAAAAAGGGAACTAATCCCATCGCCACAAGGGAAAAAACAGTACAAAAAAAGATGCGCGGAACGCCAAAAAATCAGTGAGAGAAACCGCCGCAGAACGAAAGGGCTAACAGATGGTGCGCAGGAAAAAATCCTGGAAAAAGACCGGAAACAAACGTACGGAGCCTCGACAACGCAGAGGGGGCGGTCCAGCCCGGAACAAAAATGACAACATTAACGCGGAAGGCCTTAACTAAAAATCACGATTTTCAAGGCAGGTGTTAAAAGTTGTGTCGACCAGTCCCAAAGTAAGTGGAAAAGCGAAAAAATCCGTGTCCGGAAAAACGTCTCCACCGCTAGGGTTCTCAAAGGCAAGGAGGGCCTGGGTTTACATAGGAGGTGGCGCAGTGGTCGGGGAGCAGAGGGGGGGGGAAGGGCTTCCCCTCGACAGGAAGGGAATCCGACGGGAGGTCAAGGACCGAATGGGTCAAAGGGGTTCCGAATCAACCTCATGGACAAGTCGGGGGGGGGTGCTGTTTTGGAAGCGGGCAATGGGTAGGAAAAAAGGTACTGTCACCAATAGAGAACGAAACAAAAACCATCACTTGGAAAGGAAGGGCCGTTGCCACCCAGAGCAGCGACAGGCAGACAGGACTAACAGGAGGTGGCCCCGGTCGTGCCAGCCTCTGGGGGAAGGTCGAGGTGCATAAAAGGTTCTCAGCCGGCAGCGGACGCACAAACCTGTTGAGTACCGCTGGGGCGGGTTGAAGCCTGACGAGAAGGGTTTGGGGCGTCTGGCAAGGGCAAAATTAACTTGGGGGGGACACGGTGGTCTGTCGTCCAGGGATTGCGGCAAGGGCAGAGGGTAAAAAACTATCAGGCAATATATGGCTCAGATCGGCCTGCGAGAAGGAATACGGGGTGGAGAGCGCGCCCAGCAAAAAAGGAAAAAACGGGGCGCCAATCGGAGGGAAAAAGGTTCCTAATCGAGAAACTCAGCCCGGAGGGATCATGGGTGGAATGGGCGCAGGAAACG
>Ga0179593_1360163_pt1 | contig 21830 bp, 30 predicted proteins | sample CZODoug2_1_08_16_FD_185931 | JGI IMG/M metagenome (GOLD analysis project Ga0179593, IMG submission 185931) | Vadose zone soil fungal communities from Angelo Coast Range Reserve, California, USA - CZODoug2_1_08_16fungal (PacBio error correction) | ecosystem: Environmental > Terrestrial > Soil >...
ACTCCTGAGGTACAACAGACCAAAACCAGGGTGAGGGTAGGTGGCTCGAAACTTGACTAGGAAAAAGTAAATCTCATCAAAAACCTTAATTCAACAATGGTGTCCGGAAGAATGAGGCGTAAGTGGGAACAAAAAGTATTGGGATGAGCCTTAAATTTTCAGAGTTTTCCGCGGACCAGGGCGGGGGCAGTCATGCCAAACGTCAAGATTTACATTAAAACTAAGGCAAGGATACCATCAAAACTTATCAGACAGCCAAATGAGAGTGTTTTTCAGGCAGGTGGGTTGACGAAAGCCAGGCAAAAGAGAAAGGGCGCTCCAGCCTCTCCAAAAGGGTCATAGCATGCAGGTTCCCAGGAAAACAACGTACAGCAAAAAAGCGGGAGAAAGAAACAGGTCAAAGGGGGGTGGAAATAAAGAGAGGGGAAGAGAGGAGTGTCGGGAACCAGAATGGCCAGGCAAAGCTTGTAAGTCAGCGGGGAATTCGGCAAACTTGCGCACGAGGCAGCCAAAAAGAGGAGGGGGTGATGCATGGGAGAGACGCCGGGAAAAAGGCGGCCCGTGCTAATTTATCCTGAACAGAGGGACACAAAATGGTGGTAGGGTCTGAGAAGGAGTAGGCGTGTGGTCTGGGTGAAGAGGTACCAATGCCGGGGTGGGAGAGCCCGCCTTAAAAACATCACTTATGTTCGAGGGAACGAACTCGTACGAGCCGGCGAAACTTGCCCCACCATCGGGAAAAGAAACTCGGAACCACTAATCAATGCTAAACTGGCGGGTCGTCCTGCCAACATCAGCCACAAAGGGTAATGCAGGGCAATCAAAAGAAGAAAATCAGCTTGGGGGTGCCATGGGGCAATGATGTAGGACCAGAAAAGGTTTTTTGGGACAGAGCAGCGGAAAATGAAAAAATACAGGGAGAAGCTAAACCTCCGAAGACCCTGAAGGAAGACACGCCACCAAACTGAGTGTTGTAATGTAAAAAGCCTGCGCGCCCAAAGGGTGAAAGACGAGGGAGGAGGGTGCGAACAGGAGATACACGCGTCGTTTGAAGGCAGAGGAGCCAAAGACGGGAAGGGAGGACAGGGAAAAGATGGGCCGACAACTGAATGAATTTCCGTTTTCGGTAGGGGAAGTGGGGGAACAAGGCAAACTGTCGCAGTCGAAGTGCACAAATAGACAACATGGCGAAAACGAAAAAAAGAGCACCGAAGAAAAAACAAAAGAAAACAATGGTTTGGAGCCCAAGTTAATAAAGGGAGCAAATCAAAGAATGCTGAAAAACGGAGGGGGGCCACGCGAGCAGTGTGGGGGTGGGGCTGAGTCCGGACAGAGACCTCGTGGACTAACAAACCCTACCACAATAAGAAGGGACAAAGGAAGGGGAAAGGAGGAAAGAGGGAAGTCGGGGGAGGGAAAAGGAAGATCCGCAGAGAAGGAAGCAGGGAGGAAGGGGGGAGAGGCCAGAAAAGGGGGGGGAAGGAAAGAAGATAAGGGGAGGGAAAGGGGAAAGTCCAAAGGAAGAAATGCCTTAGAAATGTGGCTGGGACTGCCAATCATGGAAAGTTAGGAAGTAAAAAAGGGGATTAGTTTGAACAAAGGGAAACGTAAGAGACCCCTGTTTTGTACGAAAAAAAGGTTTGATAAAAAGGAACTCGTATCTAACGGTTGCAAAATAAGGGTAGGGGGAATGGAGGATAGTGTTGTCTGGGAATGACTGTGATGGGAACGTAGAAGATGACGTTCAAGAGTTTCAAGAGGAGGACTAAAAAACCTGAACTCGGAAATTCGCCTGACAGTCGAGGTAGCATGCCAACCGTGGAGGAGGGGGAGGGGGGGGGGGGGGGGGGTAGGGGGGGAGTCAGTGCTAAAAAGAAAGGAGGGTGAGGTGACATCGGAGGGAAAAGGGTTGGTCAAAAAGGTGATATGTGTAAGAACTCCCACTATTACAGAGAAGACCTTCACTGGGAAGCACAGACCAGCCAAGGACTAGAGGGAAACCCAGAATAAGAGTGCTGGGACGGATACGACCGAAGGGAAAAGCTGCGCCTTGTATTGAACATCCGCCCAACCTTCGGGGTGGGAAAGAGAAAAAAAATGAAGATGCATCTAGATACTCATCGAAACAACAGCAAGTGAAAAAAAAAGAGATGTATACGGAGTGAAGCGGAAGTGTTGGCGACAGGGAGGCAGTTTGGACGATATGTTCGAAACCTTTGAGGGACTACCTATAAGGGGCACATAAAGGACTGGGAAAAAAAAAATTAAACGCATCACAGCAGTGAGAACGTAAAAAGGGAAAAAAGAACAAACGCCATGGGACAGGGGGGACCTACTGAATTCTGTGCATCACTGGCAAAAAAAAAAAGGCATCACGAAACGATGGGCAAAAAAGGAAAAAAGTGCCACCGGAGACTTACATAAAAACAGGAACCTGAAAAGAAACGGGGGACGTCAAAAAAGGTTCAAAGCATTCAGCAATGTGTATGCACGTGAGCGGAGGGGGGATGAAGGGGTGGAGAAAAAATCGTTAATGACCTTCCAAACATTTGGAGGGGGAAGGAAAGCGGAGGAAAAAACTGGCGGGGGAGGTGTGAAAAAAACACCCCGGAGAAATCAAAACGATTCGAAGCACAAGGGGGATACCAACGTCTGAGGAAAGAGAGAAAGTCCTAGAGCGTTGGCGTGAGGCAGCCGAGCTGGGAGACTCGCCTACCCGTCTGGTTCCAACTAAAAGAAGGGAAAGATCAAAAACTGAACCGCGGGGGAGTCCGCGTCGAAGTCTCTGAGATGCTCAGGAAGACAAGGGTCTCAACATCAAGAGGGAGGGGGAAAATTTAAGGGCGAGCCATAGAAACATTCAACAACGGTAAAAAAAAGAAGAAAATTTTAAAAAAAGTGCAGTCAGGGGATGTGCCTCCAAAACCAGTTTGGGGGAGGGGGGAAGAAAAGACGAGGGGACAGATTGCGCTAAACGGCAAGAGAACCGCGCCGTGTTTTGGGTTGAGGGTCTTGTAAGTTCACGCAACGTTGCAAAAAACGAGTGATTTGAAAGCTGCAAGCAAATAGCTGTGTGGTAGGGGGGAAGGATAGGGGAAGGTGTCAAAGCACGAGAACAGCGGGGATTTGGAAAAAACGGGGAAGCAGTAAATGGGGAGTTACGGCGAGGAAGGTGCAAAGGGGGGAAAATTTAGCCTCAAAAAAAAGCCGCCCAAAAAGGTAAAAGGGTGGTGGGTGTCAAGAAAGAATGGGATAAGGCTGAAAAGCGCAAGGGGGGAACGGTCATGGTCAGGTCGGGGCGAAATTGAGACGCTGGGACTCAGGGGAGGCTGTGCCAGGGAAGGAGGATGGACTGAAGAGCAGGGCTAAGACACTCGCACGGAGAGTCGTCGCAGGGGAAATGAAGAATGTCGACTTGAAAAGACTAAGCCTGTGGAGAGGCTGGAAGGTGAGCTACAGCCAGAAAGCCCAAAGGTTACGGCGCCAAAAAAGAAGAAACAAAAGCTCAATAGCGGAAGGGAGAAAATGGAAGTGCAAGAAACAACTTACTTGGGTAATGCTCAGAAAAACTAGAGACTGTAGGACCCCGGGGGAGAAACTCAAAAAAAGGGAAAAAAGTAGGGGGGGGAATGGGGTGAAGCGGCCCCCTCGGCCAGTGTTGGAAAAGTCCGTGGGTTGCGGTAAACAAAAAAAAAGGGAGTGGATGTCGAGGGGAAGGACCAAGAGCAAAAAGGGGTTGTGGCGGGGGGCCCACGGCTCAAGGACTTTGCTGGTTTGGGGGGGGGAGTGACCATTGGGAAAAAAAAACAACTTGCAAAAGCACCCCAAGGTAAGAAAATAGGGGGAAAGGCCGGAAAAAGGGGGGAAGTTTAGGAAATGACTTAAAGCAAGTTCAATCACGAAGAAACATAAACGCATGTATCTCAAGTTCAAAAAAAGAACAACAAACTAGGGGTGAGACAATAAACTATCTAGGGGGGGGGGCAAAGCATGCCAGGGAAAAAGCGGTGAAAGAGGGGGGTGAAACCTGGTTAGCGGGCGCCATGGACTGGGAAAATCCAATGAAAACAAGGTGTAAGGACACAGGGACGTAAAAAGAATGTTGTGCCTCAGGGTGAAGGGAACCACCGGGGGGTAGGGGGGAGTGGGGTAAGAAACGAACGAAAAAACAAAGGGGAAAAAAAGCCCGGAAGAGAGGAAAGGAGCAAACCCGACAAAAGTGTTGGGAAGGAGTGGGCACTAAGAGCTGACAAGGCGAATCACAAGAAAAAAAAGGAGAGAAAAGGGCACGGTGAAAAAAACCATGCGTACATGACAAAACCCGAAAGGCAGGAGTTTTTCAAGGGACAAAACCCAGGAGGGTGGCCAAACGTAACAGGATATGCACATGCAAAGAAGGGGATGACCAGAAAAGACGGAAACCAGCCAAAAGTAGGCAAAGGGGGGCAAAGGAGTTTTTCAAGAATGGGGGGGGGGGAAAAGCAATGCAGGGCATGGACCCAGGAAAAAAATAAAAGTCAAAATAATGCGAGCGGTTGTTCAGATTAGAAGCACAATACAGTCAGCGCAAAGAGGGGGAAAAAAAAGCGGGGCTCTGGAACACAAAAGGGGGGAGTCAGTTAGCGTATCAGGGGAAGTGCGCAAGAAAAGAAACGAGGAATAAAAGTCCGTCAGGGGTTTCTCCCTGTGGAAGAAAAGGAAAGGTGCTCAGGGGAAAAGGTGGGGGGGACCCAACATTTGGCCCTTGGTTGGTGGTGAGGGGGTTTGAGGCCCGGGATCATGCAATGGGGAGGCCGGCTAAGAGCTGAAGGAAAAACTGGGAGATAACAGGGAAGACAAGAAGAAGGTTCGGCGGGAACTTCAAAATCGGGACCAGGAAAATCTTGCCGAGGCTGTAGCTAGGAAGAAAACACAGAGCAATGTCGGGGAAATCAACCACAAGCCGGAAGGACCCAGGGGTGGGAGAGGGTGCAATACCTCAAAAGAAAAAATCACCGAGGCTGGACGTCCAGCCAATGAGAGAACACAAAGCTAGGGTGAGCAGAGCACCACCGTAGGTCGGACACAAGGGGTGGCAGGACAAAGAATGTTGATAGTTACGATTCAAATGACGAAACCGAGCAAACAAAGCGCGCGGAGAACGGAAAAAAAAAATGCTGGAAGACGAAAAAAGACGCCGATGGGAACTGGTAAGGTACACATGTCAAAAGGGGGTGGGAATGGTGTTCGGAAGAGAGTCAGTCCGACACACGGAAAGTTGATAGTGTTTTAGCGTGGGACGCAAGGGGTCGGAATGTTTTGGCTAAAGCCAAAGTCTGAACGACATAGCAGGAGACAGACCCAACCTGATGAGAAGACGGATCTAACTAGGGGTGTTAGGTCCAGGGGTGGAGGAACGGCGAATCCGAAGGGGAACAGGAGAGGGGGGAAGGGAGCACGTGGGAGGTGCGTACTGGGGCGCACGAAAAAAAACCTCGACCGGCTGGAAGAATACCCGAAAAGACAAATTCAGGTGGGGGGTTGGTCCTGTTTGCCTGAAGGGCGAACCCATATGGGCAGAAAATTATAAGCTTAAAAAGTGGACGGACGAGTTGGGGGGGGGGGGGTTCGGTGCATGTTTGTTGTGGTTGTGTGGGGGGGTGTGGTGGAGGTGTGGGCCCCGTGACACCACAATACAAAAAAGGAGTAGTAACGTAGCACTGCGCAAAAGGGGATTGGGGAAACAGGGTGGGGGGGGGGCCACAGTCCAGAGGTTCTTGTGGGTCCCGAGGGTGGGGGAAAACAACGGCAACCGAATTAAAGAGAAACACAGGTTGCTCAACGGACGAGCAGGACACGGCCCACAGAAACCGTGATTGATGTTATGAGTAAAACTAATCTTGAGGGGACGAACTGACAAGTTTGTTGTTCACAGGTTCGCAACACAAAAAACGACAAGGCGCAAACAGAGGGGGACGGTGTGAAAAAAAATGAAAGGGATGGGGTGGGGGGAAGAGCAAAGGGAGATGACAACCGATACAACAATCAGCGCACGGCCTTGAAGGGGGGTTTGGGAGGGAGAGAAGGGGGGGGGAGGAGGAAGGGGGGTGGGGGGGAAAGAGTGGTGGGGATGGAAGGGGGACCTCGTGGATCAAGGCAGTGAATTCGGGAGAAGAGGAAAACGGGGCAAAAAAACGGGGGGGAGGGCTGGAAGTGGGAAGAGGAGGGGGGGGAGAAGGGGAGGGGGAGAGGTGGCAGAGGAGGGGAGAGGGCTAGGGGGTGCCCCGTGGGTCCAGAGAAGGGGTGGTCACTCAATTGAGCAAAACTTTACATGGGCAAACCGGAAAGGGGGATTCTGAAAGCCACGCCGCACCACACCGGAGGGGGGACGGATAAGACAGCAGGGTCGGACGGGGGGTGAGGGGAACTAAGGCGAAGCCACATGGAAAATCACATGGAAAAAAAACTGTGGTTTGCCCCACACGCAAGACCTTAACTCTTCCCACGAACCGAAATACAAAAAAAAAACAGAATCCAAAAACAAACAATTCCGGGGGGGAATGAAGAGAGCTAAAAAACTGGAGTGGGTTCCGGCAAAAGGGCCGTGGCGGTAAAAGTGCACGGAGGACCGCAGGGCTTGGGTTTAAGGCCAAAGACGACGCACCGGCAAGCGGCCTGCCAAAACCAGGTCACCGCCGGCCTCGCGGTAGCCGACGAAGAAGAAAGGCCCGGGGAATGGCCGGGAGAACTAGGAAAAAAGGTCTTGCGCACGGGGAAGTCAAAAAACGAGCACCCGGATGCGCTAGGAGGTGAGAAAGGGGGCGCCGAAACTGGGGGGTAAAAAAAAAAAAAACGTGGCAACCAGAGCTGGCGAGCACGGCCAGTCCATGACCTAAAAAAAAAAAAGAGTTTAACGTTGGTGGGACAAATGGACGAAAGGAAACTCGCTGGTATGACACAGCGGAATAATGGGGGGGAAAAAGAGAAGGTTTTTGCACAAGAACGACAGCGGACTTGAGAAAAGGGGTCGACACCCAGTTGACAAGTTCTGGCCCTTGGGAAAGAAAGTTGCGGGCGGGGTTGGGGTAGGCGAGGGACCCCCCGGAGAGGTCGCCCGTCCATGGCAAAGGATGCGCGAAGCCGGATTACAGAGGAAAACAAGAAACAGAGGGAGTAGGGTGAAAGGTGGTTCTTTGGGCCCAAAAAGGGCCAATACGTAGTAGGGGGGGGCTTGAGAAAGTGCTGATGGCGGTTGCAAGGGGGTGGGGGGGAGGGGGCATGACAGGAGGGGGGACGTGGAGCGACAGTACAGTCAGCGATGGGTCGACCGACCGTGTAGTGTCCAGATCAGCCGGAGATCGCTCCGGAGAAAAAGCCCGGAACGAGAACAAAATATAGAAAGGGCGGGGAAAAGAGTGGTCGGAGTCTAAAAGCAACAGGCCGGTCCCCACACTAAAGGGTGGACTCGTCCCCAAAAAAGTGAAGAAGGGGGAACGGCTAGTTAGTGGTGGAATTACTGGGAACCGTAGGGGAAGAAATGTAGAGGTTCGGAGAAAGTAATTAAGGGGCTAAATGCAGGAGAAAGCTTACAACAGAATAGGGTTTCCGTTGTCGGGGGACAACGAGACACAAAATAGTGACATTCTCAAGGTGCAGTCGGAACCAGAACAAGGAAAACTTGGCGGGTCAAAAACCGTGGGGCGCTTTTAGCGGGCTCAAGGCTGCTAGTGGTGGCGGTGTGGAAGGCGAAAATCAAGCCAGTACGACTTGAAAGAAGAGGCTGGGGAAGGAGTTGTAAGTTACCAAGAGAAGGGAAACACCGTTTATGTTGAAAGATACATGTAGAGGGGGAGCACGTGCCCGAAAGGTGTGGGAGTGGCACCCGAAAACAGGACCTGCCCTACCAATACGGGGGCCTGGGGGTCAAGTGTGACGAAAAGGAAAAAATAGGAAGGGGGAGATGCACAGGCGTTGGAGCCGCAGTGGAGGGGAAGAGGGCGAGCAAAAGTGAAGGACGGAGAACGTAGGATGATTTGCTTGGGGTCCAGGGAGACAGAGGGCAGATACAAATATCTTGATAAATAAATTCTCCGCCGGGGAAGAAGGGGGGGAACCATTAAAGGGGGGAAAAAAATATGAACCATTTGCGCAGCTTGTCCTAGGGCAGATTCCCTGGCCTTTTATGTGACCACAAAAGGCTGGGGTAAAAATATCACGAATTGCGAAAGGGACGTCAGTTGGGGGGAGGTTTCATCAACCCAGGGTTGGGTGGGAATTACTGTCCAGACGACTCGGAGAACTTGTTAAAAAAGGACTAGACTGTAAATAGAGTGGCATAAAAGACTAGACATCACTTCTGGAAGGGAATGGTTGTTGCCGGTTTGGGGGCTCATAGGTCCCCCAGAGGCAAAAAAGGCTGGGGCAAGGAACCGGGGTGTGTTGGGGCGGGGACGGGTAAGAAGAGGTACCGGGAAGGGTACCGGAGCCGAGAACTCACATGGTTTTGGGGGGGGAACGGCGAGGGACGAGCGCTTTTTCCGGAGCTGGGGTTGGGGGGGAGGAGAGGAGGACAAAAGTTTCTCAGGGCTCGGGCCTAGGAAAATAGAAAGAGTTGGCGGAATGGTTAAAATGAGGGGAAGTTTGTTACAAAAAAAAAAATACTTTATGGGGGCGAAGAAGATCTAAGGGACAGGGTGGAAATAAAGAGCATCACGCCGCAACTTGGCACCTCAGTGTGGGTACAGGACAGTTGAATATCATAACAACCACAAAAGGGGAAGGCGGGTAAGGGGGCGAGGGAATAAGAGAAGGAAGAAGAGTTGGATTTCCGAGTGAATGGCCACTGATTGGTACCTGGGAAATGGGGGGGAAAGAAGGGAACAAAGCCGGAGTGATGAGGGAGTGGAGTTCAGGGGGAGGACTTTACTCTCGATGCATAGTGAAGGAAAAAGGAAGAGAACGAAAGCCAAGGGCGAAACGGGCAGAGAGCATTCGGTTAATCAAAGACAGGGAAAAAAAACAAATGGTTTATACGATTGACCAGGGCTGGAGCGTGTGGAGAAGAGAATTTGTGGGGGGTGGTGTAATCACCAAAGGAACTACGAATAGGAGATGGACAACGGCCAAACAGCCGGAACTGGTTCGGTGGCTCTGCCAGAACACGCGAGAAAAGAGAGACTTGCAGCAGGCTGATCTGAAGGACCTCAGTCATTGATTTCGCGATATATGGTCTCGAAAGGAAAGGGGAGAAAAGAAAACTGAAAACAACGGGGGACCAAGCCAATCATCGACAACCAAAAAAAAAAAACAAAAATCGAGTCAAGTGCAACAGGGCGGAATAAGGGGGGCAGACCGGTTCTCGTAAAATGAGAGCCGACCAGGGTGTGAGGTTACAGAATATACCAAACAAACAAAATGGGTTCCAAGGGCACAACTTCGAGTCAGGGAAAGGGGGGGCGGTGTGAATAGTGGGGGGTCCGGGCGTAACGTCCAATGGAAGAATTCAAGGAGTGACAATGAACGAAAAACCGGGGAGGGGAAAAGACCCAAAAGAACACATACGAGCAAGCCGCACAAGGAACGATGTTGTTGAGGAGAAGTGGTAGGTGGACAAAAGGGGTAACCCGATCCAAGTAAAACAAGGAAATTGGAGGGTACAAACAGAAAGAAAGTGGCCCCGATATCTTTTTCATTAAACGAGCTTTTTGCCGCGTGATAGAACGGAACAGCAGGCCGGGGACCGGAGAAAAAATGGGAGCGAGTGTGGCTGGAGGAGAAGCAATGGGAAGACGCTTAGAGGGGGCGGGCTATCCAAGGAAAAAGGAAAAGCGAGTATAAGGGGGAAAGCACAAGCCGACAGGAACGAGAGGGAGGTATGTCGCAGGGCCACCTCTCGGGCGGAGCATGCAGCATGGGGGTCAGACAGAAGAATAAAATGGTCTAGGGGTGGAAACAAACCTAAAGCTGGTCTAGAGGAAGTAGTTATCTTTCGGCGCGGGCGGTTTGCAGGGGGGCGAGGGGACAAAGGTGAAGACTAAAGTGAGGGGGAACCCTGTAACGGGGACCTAACGGACCGCGTGAGTCAGGTACCGCGGGTTCATTCAGCCCGAGGGACGAGCGACTATCAGGAACAATATGAGGCGGAAGGCGATCCGAGGTACGGGGGGAACAGAACGGATGCGATTGTGGGGGCGCAAAGAACGATATCAAGAACATGTAGCGTTCGAGTGAGGTTTCGCTAGCCCGGGTGGGCAAAATGGGGGACTGGGACCCAGAAAGAAAAAATACGGAAGGGGAAAAGGTTGAGGGGTGTCCGAGAAGGTGTACGACCGGGGGAAAAAAAGCAGAAAAAAAACAGTCAAAAGGGGGAAGAAAAAAACTTCACTCTTATGGGGGAATGGTAAGATGGGGGGGGGTAAGATAGATGAGAAACAACAATGGTGCTAGTGCCAAAGACAACAAGAGGGGTGGGGCGGAACAACTAAGCACCTAGAACGGAGTAAATAGGTAAAGAACAACTTGCTCACAGCAAGGCCGGAATCAGGGGCCTTATGTGGCGTAGGAGAGGTGGGGACGAAAGGATGGAACGAGGCGGAAAAGAAACACGACATCCAAACCGGCAGCAGCATCCTCGTTACTGCAAAGAGACGCCAAATCCAAAGGGGCTACAGGATAAAATCAAGAAGAAAGGAAGGGGGGGGGCTTAATGCGCCGAGATCAGATATCACGTCGCAACTAAACCTATGGTCCTAGATCTCGTCAGAGGAAAACATAGTAAGAATTCATGAAAGGGGGTGAGGAGCCCAAATCTGGTAAACGGACAAAATATCATGTCATCATTGGGATCTGCGAAAGAAGAGCAGGGGACACTGCGTGTAATTTAGCGGGGCGGGGAGAAATAGACGCCCGACTTGGTGCGTCGCAGTGCAAACGGCAACAAAGGACAAAAAGCGCGCGGGCAGGAATGAAAGGGGGGGTGGTCCTGCGTAATCAGTGACCCGGTAGGGTGGCCTCAAGGTTCGCACACCAAAGTGGTGAAGAAGGAAACGGGGAACTGAAATAGGATCGGGCTGGGCAAGCATAAAAGCAGGGCTTTCACTACGAAAAACGTGAGCGCGGGAAAAAAAATAGAGTAAATGAGCGTGCGGACACTTCGATATTGCGTTGAGAAAGTTCCGGCCATAAAGGGAGTGGAGGGGAAGTAAAGAACCGGGACACAAGCGGTCGGGTGGCAGGACGTGGGGTTTGAACGGCCGGGGAAAAATGGTGACCCCCCCGGCAAGAGAAAAAGGGGACTCCGAACCTTAACAAGGAGTCGGAGGAGAAGGAGTGGGCAAAAGAGTTCACATGAGGCTATGAGATCCCGACAAGTTGGTATCTCAGAAGTGTAACCCGAAAGAGGGTGGGATGGGAGAAATAGGGACGGAGGAAAAACGTGTCACGTGCGGAACACACAGACCAAATGACGTAATCCTGCCACCGAGGCAGGGGCATGACTAATTATAGTTGCGTGTGATTATATAGAGAGGACTGAAACGTACCTGGAAGAGTACTCGACGAGTTATCAGGGGGGGGAACCCTCGGGGCGTGAACAAGACGAGAACGGGGATTGGGAGGCCGATCATATCGGGGCCTCGCTGACTTCCACTGCAGCGGTTCTACAACGTCCTCCGCATGAGGCCAGCATCGCCGGTTTTTTCGTTTATGCGCGTTATCATGTCTGGGGGGTGTAGGGTGCAATAGGCCCTACCTTCCGGACAGACAGGAGAAAACGCGGGGGCCCAACGAAGAAGACCACCACAACGAACTAAGAAGGACAAAGAGGCTCCGTAAACAGCCCAAATGCTCAGCCTTAGGCTGTAGGGGGGGGTGGAATGAAAGTGAAAGGGAAAGAGTACTGGCGCCCCGAAGTAAAAGAAATGTGTTAAAAATGGTTAGGACACGGGAGGAAGGGAGACCAAGAAACTAAGTACCTGGTTTAATATCAAGTTGGGCGGTGGCAGGAGCCAAAAAGAGTTTGCTCAAAGAGGTTCGTGGAAAAACCCCGAAGGGGTGCAAAACACACAAACGAGTCCAACCGATTTCAACGCGGGTGGAAGGAACAACAGGGGGCGCTCTAACTCCCAACAGTAATCCTATCATGGGGGGAAGGTACGCGGAAGTCTGGCGCAGGGTGTCTGGTAATATCTCGTGTAGGACACTGATCGGGTTGGGCACAGCGTGTTAGGGTGGAGGGTGGGTTTTTGACCCGTAGGGGAACTTCCAATCGCAAGGAGGGGGGGGGGACAGGAAGAAGGGGTGCGGGGGGGTGGGGGGGGACGGGGGGGGGGGATTGGGGACAAAGACGTGGGCTTCTGGTATACACAGTGAAGAGGGAGTGGGAGGCGCTTAAAATGAGGGGAGGGTTTTGCTATAGGGGGCGCACACGAGAAACTTTAACGTGGGGGGTGGTCGGAGATGGGGGGGGGGAAAGGGGGGGTAGGTAGCGTGACGCCCAGTGAAAGGCAATCTTATACATTTTTTGTGGTGGGGTGTTAGTCGGTGGGCCGGTTTCTGTCTAGATTTACCTCGCCGAGGCATGGGCGAGAAACTGGAGGAGACATGCTGTAAGGAGATACACGCGGGGGGATGACAGGGATCATCCTTCGGGTACCATTACACCCAGCGCAATCCCGTGCCACTTATGGGGGAAGAGGGAGCTCCTGCCGGCATAAAGGGAGGTGACCTAACGGGAAGGGAGAGGAGGGAAGCCGGGGGGGGAGACTGTCAGGGGGTGTGCGAGAAACGGGGGTAGGGTGGGGGGGGGGGGGGGGGGGGGCAAAAGGAGTGCCGGCTGGAAATTTCAAAAACCGACATTGGGTTTCGGAAGCCTGCGTTCCTTTAGCATGGTCTTGGTTCATTAAGTGGGACAAACCGGGCTTTGTTTGGCCAATACAACCCCTGGAAAACTGAAAGCGGACTACAAACACAACACGCCAACAGAGACTTAAATAGTGGAAATTTAGGGAAAGGAGGAAGGGGGGGTCCTGAATTCAATTTGGAGGAGATGACTTGCGCCGGGTAGCATAAGACCTGCCTGTTCTAAAAATTCTGTTTCTCAGCCTAGCTGAGGGAACCTTTGCCTGGATGGCTACCGATCCCAGTCCAAAAATTGCTCGAAACTTTGCAAAGTCTCCTGAAATTCCTCCACGGGTGTTGTGAACAAGGTTACGACCAAACGAGAGGGGACAAAGATGAGAATGAAGGGGGGTTCCAGAGGGGGGGCTCCGTGACAGGCGGGCCGGCCAAATAAAGAAGCGCAACTGGGCGAGAGAATTGCGGAGTTGGTGGGTCCGGACAAAGTTGACCAAACCAGAAGTGCAGGGGTATCGGCTAAAAGTACATCAAAGGACTTCAGGTCCCCGCAACTGTGGGGGTGGGAGTGGGGGATGGTACGCACAAAGGGTGTGACGAACCGTGAGCAATGGGTTAAAAACGGTAGGGCGGGGTAAACAAAAGGGTACGTTACGAACAAGCGAAACAAAGTGAGGAACTTCTCGACCACCAGTTGGTATGCGCAGGTGAGCGGCGGCCCTTGGGCAGGAAGAGGTGGGTTGTTTGGGTGGTCGGAGGGCAGAAAGCCTGGCGGGACTCTTACCAATGAAGCAGGGACAGGGAGTCGGGAGGCTCGGGCCAAGGTTGGGAATGGCGAGGTGGAATGAGGAAAAGGTTCTGCCTGGGGGGGGGGCTGTGGGGGCTGTCGCGCCTGGGGTGGTGGCAAGTGAAAAGGGGTCGGTGACTTCTAAGGCCAGGATCCTCCTGTGGGGGGTCGCGGGAGGGGAGTGGGAGAAACGATGACGGGGGAGGGCTCGGGGGGACGTGAGCGGGCGCTTATAGAACATAAGACTCGTAGAGAGCCTGCGGGGGCAGGCTGTTGGGCTGCGCATGCGGGAGAGGGGGAAGGGGAGGGAGTTCTAGCGTGCTCACCGAGCTCATTGAGAGGTACATCGGGAAGAGAACAGAATATCCTTTGGCGGAATCTCCTGGTCACAAAAATATAAAAAAAAGCGGTCTCAAGGGCTGAGAAAAGGGGAGAGAAGGAAAAAGTTACGGCAAGGGGTCAAACGTGTCCAAAAAGTAATTGTGCCGGACGGCCGTAGAGAGAGGGATGAAAGGTGAAACCTTAGGGGAGGGGAAAAATGGTCCGCCGTCCTGCAAAACTCCGGGCAGAGTGGCCAGACAGCGAGGTCGATTGCACAAAGGGGTCGACCAAAGACACAAGCGACGTTGTCGGTGGAAAAAAAAAAAAGGAAAAAAAGGGGGGGTAAGGTACGTAATCGGAGGTCGGATGTGGGGCGGCGACAAAGAAAACACCGCCGAAACCTGGAGACGTAGAATTTAAAAGGGGAGGTATTCACCTGTAATAGGTGTGTACATTCACAGACACGATCCCGGACGAGGCAGGTTGGAACGGAAGCATTTTAATTCGGAAATGGGGCGGCGGAGTGAAGGGGCCCGAAAACGAGGGAAGCAGCCCGATAAGAGAAAGGTGGGACATGTTAAGAGAAGTTTAACAGTGTGGGCGGAGGGCCGTCAGGAGTTATGAGGCCCCGCACAGCTGGGGATGACGCTGGGGACACGATTCATGGACGAAAGGGTAAACAACGAGTGGCGGTTCCAAAAACAAATTTCTCCAGGCTCGGCAGATGGGCTGCGAGGAAGTCGAAAACACCTAGGCGAAGAACGTGCGAAAAAGATGGGGCGAGGCCAAGTTCCGGGGGGGGCCGGGGGCCGGCAACAGGGGGGGAACGGAAAAGAAATCTCCTTTGTGGGTGACACCGGGCGCGTCGGGCCGGGTGGGGTAATGTCGCCAGTGAATGGAGGGTCCTGGAAACTTCAACCTGTTAGAAGGACGAACCCACTGAATCAAGAAAACGACAAGTTCCCGAAGAGGTGGTCCAGTTGGTAACGAGGGGTGCCCGGTCAACCAAGAGGCCGTTGCGGACGGTGGTTTTGGTTGCCGGGATGGATTTCGGGTGCAGGGGTCGACGCAAGAGAAGAGAAAAAAAGGGTTTGGGGGGGCGGGCGAAAACGTAGCACAGAAAAAGCATTGTGTGCACGCAATGGCCGGTGGTTGTCAGACGGTACGAAGGGTTCGGGAAACCCTCACAAGTACCAGCAGATGCTGCAAGCCACGGAAGAGTAAATAGGGGACGTCGGGATAAATTGGGGGGGTTAGTGGCTAAAGAGAAGCTTATTCAAGGGTGGCAAGGGTTAAAGAAAACAGGCATGCCCAAGACGCAGTGGGGATATAGGGAAAGCGAAAAACACAGAAAAAAAAAAAAAAAAGAAAAAAACGACAAACGAGGAAATTAAATAGGTCGAAAAGAAACACTTGCTTGGGATTGGGCACCAATGGTCGCCTCTTTGGAGTGTTAACTGCCACAAACCTGAGAAGGGGGAATCAACCTTTTATTGGGTGATTTCGCAATCGAAAAGACACATTGATCCAGACATAACAACGTTTGTTTGTAGCTAACAGGGTTCTTGAGGAAAGGGTGGTGGAAATATTTCTTGTAAATCGACTAATCAAGAACCTGCACCAGAAGGAAAAAAGCCACGGCAGCCGGCTCAACGAACAACGGGGGGGAGGGTCACAGGTGGCCCTCAGCGAACAGCACTCCAAAAACCGAAACAAGTCCTACAAAAAAAAAAAAAAGGAATTCGCAGACAACTGGCCAGAGGGACGACAAGCTTCTTACCAATAAACCAATTTGAAAAAGGGAACGAGTTTTTACTTCCAGGTCGGCGGCAAAAAAAAAGTCGTCAAATGAGAGTGACTGCTAGTCAACAGGAAAAGGGGGGATGACATCTAACACGGAAGGTACCGAGATCGTAGAATGGGAGGGAGGCTTGGGTGGACGCCCAGGAAAAATTAAGGGCAAAGTCGGACCAAGGGGGTCGCAGCAAGGGGTGTTCATGCTAGTCGGGGGTACGCTGCTTAAAACTTAACAGTTAACCCCGCAAAATATGAGGTGAGAGCGGAGTTCCCTGGGTAAAGCAGGGACTCTTTTAGTGTTCGCAGTCAAGCCCAGGGCGCAACAAGCAGGCGGAGTAAAGGAAGTAAGAACGTCGGCACAGGTAATTCTCACCACAACATGAACCAGGCGTGGGCAAAAGCAGGCAGTGGTAAGAGAATGGGGAGCTGGTAAGGGGTTTGTCGTAGGAATGGTAGACGGAAGCAACAGGACCCACCGGAAGCATTCGGAAATGGTTCAAAAAATAACCTCCAACGCATCGTTCAAGTAAAGGGCAGTGGAAATGTCCAACCGCTGCCATCCCTCAGACTCACTCTAGGGAAAGTAGACATACGGCGGGGCTGGTCTCCAGGGTAAGGCCTCCTTGGGAGTGCCAGGGTATCAAAAACGACAGAAAGAAAAAAAGTACCGTCTGGAGTTGCAGAGAAAGAGAAAAGGGGGTTCATCCATAAAGCAGGTGTGTCTGTGACGCCAGCCTTCGAAATTCGGGCGCAGAAAAACAAGGAGTGGAACGCGCATCAAGATCGAAAAAATGTCCGCAACGCACACCAGCTCGCTACTTAGGGAACTGCAATGTGGAAATGGAAGGCTCTAGTGCAAACTTATTGAAGATGCAGGAAGGAGAGAGGAAAAAGAAGGTATTCCGACGAGTGGGTTTTTTTGAGTGTTGCGGCGATCACCCAATTCTAGGCCCCGACAACGGAGAGAAGTCCCATCGGACAGCCGGGAAGTCGCCGTCGGTCATATTACTGGTTCGGGGAAAATCAGGGTTGGGAACGGGGCCGGGACGGCGTTCCCAAAAAGCGGGCCGGTCCCCCGAGGGTGACTAAATAACGCATCGGCGAAAATGGACTAACTCACTTCCACTGTCACTAAGAAGACTAAGGCTTCGCAAACAGCCCCAATTTCCATGAAAACAAAGCGTCCGAGGGGCGGGACTCAAGAATTCAAGTCGGGAAGTGCGCAACTTGCGCTGGTGGGTTTGTGGGGGGGGGTGACCCATCACTACAAAAAGACCGACACGGCGGGGCCGCGGCCCGCACGCGGCCACGGGGGGGGGCAAAAAAACTGGGGGGGGGACGAGGTTGGAGGGAGAAGGCCACCGTGGGCGCGGGGAACCAGATTTGGCACCACCGGACTTGTCAACCATTCGCACGGTGGAAAAAAAAATAAGAGGGAGGCGTAAAAAAACAAAAGAAAAAAACAAAACATGTAATCGGGGTGCGGCGTGGAAACTGGCGGAGGGGAAGGAAAACTGCTTGGCAAGTTGTTTTGTCCAGTGAACGAAAAACGCACATAGGGAATTCAAGGGAGATCGCCATTGCGTTAGAACGGTTGTACCTCCCACTTGCGTCCCCAAAACTTGCAAGATTCCTTATAGGTTTTGTCCACAGGCGGGGGGGACTGTTACTACCGGAAGTCACACTGAGAGGATGCGGAGGCAAGCACGATGGTACCCCCAACACGAGGGGGGCCTCTGACTGTATCCAAGCCATGCCTAGATTTCCGCAGAGGGCATCGAGGTACCCGGCTCAATTTCAAACGCGTCCCTTTCATGGGGGGTTAAAGCTACCCTCGAAAATCTCAAAAAAAACAACATAGTTAGGGAGGATATAGAGATTAGCGGGGAATGAGGTGGGGCCATGCGCCGGCGTTAGTAGGCTTGCGGCGACGGACGAAAAACTTTTCATTAGCATACCGACGACCGGCCGGGCAAACCAAAAAGGGATTGCCTTCCAACGCAGCCTCGCAGGTGTAAAGGGGTCGCAACACCGAGTGACAAATCAGCAGCCAATGCGAGGCGCAAACGCCGGGCCCAGACAAGAGCACCGCACACCCCCGGGACACAGCGGATAGGATTTTCGATGGGTGCGCGACTTTGAAAAAAAAAACGGGGGGGCACGAAAAAAGGAAGCCGCCACACGCCCGCAGCCAACCAATGTATGGGCGGGGGGGGCTGGACATATGGGAAAAAACGCGAAAAAAAAGGGGGTAGAACAGTGCGAATGGTGGACGAGCCCGTTGGCAAATCTAACTAAAAAAAGAGCCTTCGTTTCCGGCCGTACAGAGCTCAAGGGGGTAGACCAAGGGCCAGCGGGACAGAGGGCCTGGGGGGGAAAAGTGGGAGAGGGGTCGTTTGTACGGGAAAAAAAATCGCTTGGACATAGAAAGGGCCAGCACCAGTGCGAGGGGACCTACGGACGGACGAAATGACTTCCCCGGAAATCAAACCCCAGGGGCGGAATCTTGCTGTCCAGGTTAGGCAAAGGAAGCATGCCAAGGGATAACCCGAGCGCCGGTCGGTCACCAGGGCGAGAAAACGCTGAAAAAAGTTTTATATCGCAAGGGAAAGAATATCCGCCGGTACCGAGCCTAGCTGGCCGTCGCCAGCGAAGGCCCCCGAGCAAAAACTCCTGAACGGAACTTTCCAGCAAGCGGCCGTTGAAAAGAATTTAGCGAGAAAGCTTCCCCAGGTCAACCGTGAAATAGTTTTTTGCGGGGGGACCTTGACTTCGATTAGAGCGGGGGGAACGGTCGGGGGAAATGGAGACCGTACCTGAGCCAAAACCCGTTGCCTGGGGTCAAAGACTCGAGGGGGGATGTGCCCTCCGTCGCAAGAAATCGGAAGGTGTTTTTTTTCCGTTGGGTGAATGCCGGGGGCAAACAAGAGGGACGGATGTTGGAAACAACGCTAACAGCCCGCCGCTTCTACTTTAAGGGCATATGTATAAAATATTTGGGAAAAAAAAAAAAGTGACCCTATCCACGAGGGGGGGGGGGAAAAAAAAGAATGGTTTTTAAGGAAGCAGGGCCGCATTGATGAAATCGCAACCGACGGCCCTCGACAATAACTGCCGTTTTTGGAATGTTCAGAAAAAAATCCGTTGAAAAAGAGCAAAAAAAGAGAAAGGGGAATAACGCACCCGCGGGCATCGCCGCCGCAGGGGAATGCCTGACATGGTAGGAACCATTGCGTGATACCCCTCACGCTCAAGAATCGCGAAGGGATTACTCCGCTGGGAAAATAAAAAACCGAAACCGGTGGATCTCTATGAACTGTTCTCGACCGGGGCAGACAAAAACATTCCATGGGGTCATGGGGGAGCCACCAAAGGGCCTGTTAAAAAGCTCCTTGGGAAAACCAACACAACAAACCTGCAGGGGGAGGGGGGGACATCCGTGGGATGGTTAAGGAAACCTGGGAAGGGGAAGTCGCCAGTGGACAATCGTACATGGTTGCTAGACTGGCCGCAACGCCCGAAAGGCCTAAAAAATCGCCTTTCCGGGAGGGGGTGTTGGTCGGGGACCGAGAGGGTCCAGGCCCAGAGCAACGTGGAATCAGGTGTTTTGTTTTTGCAGTTCGTTTTAGAGGAGGAGTCACGACCATCAAAGGGGGTGGGCGGGCGCGGCAAAAAGCTCGCTTGGGTTGTCCACTGTCCGGTGTGTTAAAAGGGTCCAGGGTGATAAAAAATGGCTAAGTACCAGACAGGGCTACAAGAACTGAGAAAAAAAAAATAAGCAAGGGGAAGGATGAGTGACTAGGGCGGTATTACGGGGGGGAAAAAAGCACAGCAGGCATTGGAAAAATACGCAAGTTTACTCTCTACACACCACAATGAGGAGGAAGAAGGAAGAAAAAAGAAACTGGGGGGAGAGGGGGACAGAAGAAGTTGCGTGAACTTGAATTGTTATAGCATTGTCAACCTTTGAATGTGTGGGGCTTCTTTCTTTTCCCAAAAAAAAGCACTCAAAAGCAAGGTTAATCCCGCCCGTGCAACACTATTTGGATCTCAGGGGAGCACGGGGTGGGTAAGAGGAAAATGTTGGGTTATAAAGACGAACGAACAAACCGGGGGGGAAAAGCCCGACCAAGCGACACTTGGAGCCGGCCACCAAACCAGGGGGGGGAAGGGGGGGAGTCGAACGTCCTACTGAAAAAACGGAAAAACTCATCGCAAAAAAAAAAAAAAAAACACGGTTAATAAAAACGGGATTGGCCGGACCTCGTAAAAGGAAAAAACTTCACCGGAAAGGGGGGCGATTTTCCGAAAAGGTCGGGTCAGAATTTTTCGTCATCAAAAGACAAATGGGGCAAGAACCCTCCACGGGGGAAGAAAGGATTACCTCCCCCGGGAGCGCCACGCAAAGGAATTTTGTTAAGGAGGGGTGAACCGGAACCGAGGGGCTCAAGACCCGTCGACGCAATTTATAGGAGCTGTTCAGAAACGGAAAGGGGGGAGGGTGACCCCGCCAAAGATTGAGAGGGTCTATGGGGGACTGTGAACATAAAGGTGACCAACAAGTTTTTTAAGTCTGGAAAAAAAAATCACTGGGGCGGCGAGCGGGCCAGCGTGCGGATGCCATGGGCAAAACACCGGAAAAAAGGAGAAAAGGACTAATTTTAAACCGTGACTGGACCGCACGGGGGTCCAGTGGGAGGGGTAGTCTTCGGTTTGAGGGAATCATTGACGAAAGGGCAGAATGGAAAACAAGGCTTCTCCCAACGGGGTTTCCAAAACCTGTTAGTCAAGGGAACCAACCTTCCGGGAACAACCAAAAAAAAAAAAGAGAAAAGATACAAGTAGCAATAAGGACTGAGGACTCTCTCCCGGGCAAACACAAATGACACCTGTTGCCGTGCCTCCGTCCTGCAAAAAAGACAAAAAAAGTCCGCGGCGTTGGGTGGCTTTTGCGAGGAATCGCCATCGAAGGCCCAACAACTTTTGGGGCAGAATAGCGAAGCGGAGAAATGGTCGCTGAAGGGTATCAAATCATCCGTGGCGAAGGCCAGTCTCACAGGAGCCAAGAAAACGGCACTAGAAACACCTGGGGGGGAAGGAAACTAGGACGGCAAGATTAGATCGTTCAGGGGGTTGAATGGAAGACAAGGATACGCGAACCCCATGGATGGAGAACTTGGGGGGGGAGGGACGAAAGGGGCGGCCGGCAGGATTTGTGGGGGGAAAAACACCATCCGGGTCCTTACGAAGGACGAGTAGCAGAAGATCTACTCGGACGCCGGTGGTCTCTAGCTTGCGGAAGGCGTTGGGGAGACAAAGGGGGGCAGCGCACGCGTAGAGTTTATCCTTCCTTTCTAGAGGGGCTCACGCACGCCTCCAGAGGAGGCAGGTGAAAAAAGGAAGGAACATTCGTAAAAAGTCAGAGGCGCTAATGGTCCGCTGCCGTAATTCCTCAAATCGGGGGTTGGACACTGTCAAGTAACAAAGAACATCCTCCTCCAAAATGGGGTCCGCCGTCCGTGGGCAAAAGGGGGGAAGGAAAAACTGGTGTCGTGAAGAGTGGCGAAACAGGAAAGAGGGGCCCTTTTGGGTGGAAAAACGATTGTTTGTGCCCCAGGGAAAGCAGGGCCAAAAAAATGTACGCAAAGTGATAAAAACGGGAGGGCGCATCCAAAAAATCCTCAAACAAAGGAAACCGTAATCTGGGCGGGGCGGGGGAAAAAAAAACGGCGGTCTTGGGGCTGGCGGGAGGAAGGGGGACTCGCACGGGGGTTGGCAAAGTTTCCAAAAAACCGTCCCACCGGTGGGGGGGATACAGAAAGGTAGGCGCCAGGGGTGCGCGGTGATCGTTGCAGAACGACCGAACTGAAAGGGAATACCGGCACCAGGCGGCATTTTGTTGGGCACGGCCGGCTCAAATGATATGGAATGGGCGGGAAGCAAGCCGCGCAAACAGGTCGAAAACCTTTAAGCAAACATGCCACCAAAAAAGGCAGAGTGATTGCCACGAACGGAACAATAGAAAGCGGGGCGCAGGGTCCATGGCAAACGTTTTGGACTTGACGTCCTCAAAAGGGGCAAAAAACCGACTACA
>Ga0179593_1427575_pt1 | contig 21828 bp, 18 predicted proteins | sample CZODoug2_1_08_16_FD_185931 | JGI IMG/M metagenome (GOLD analysis project Ga0179593, IMG submission 185931) | Vadose zone soil fungal communities from Angelo Coast Range Reserve, California, USA - CZODoug2_1_08_16fungal (PacBio error correction) | ecosystem: Environmental > Terrestrial > Soil >...
CTGAAAAGCTTCGGGGAAACGGGTTCCATACCTGATACGGGCTACTTTCACCGGGGGGACAGTAGGGTGAGGGAGGCGTGGGGGGGTGGTGACCAAAAAGGGAAGTTTGGTTGGACAAGAACAGGTCAAAAGTCGAGGGTGATTGGAGGAGACTTCAGACTAGCTTCCTGGTGAAAAAAAATAACCGGGGCACGTACCTGGACCGGCTGGGGTGAGACATACTGCGGGGGATTTCTTGAAAGCACTAAGCAATTGGGGTGGTATAATTCCTTTCAGGCGGAACACTTTTAAAAAAGATGTCTCAGTTTTGTTTTTCAATAGGCCTTTAGGGTACTGTAGCAGAAATAATAACTGGCAATGGGGGGAAAAAAATCAAAAGAGAGGATTTTCCAGGAAGGCTAATTTCGGTGCTCGTCTAGGGGTCATTGAAGTGCGGAGAACAAGGATGGGATGGACTCTTTGGCAACTGGAGGGGTAGAGGCGTGTGGGATGCGATACTAATTGAGCAAGCTTTCGCAGGCGGATGTGGTCAAAGGGAGATAACTAATCTCGAACTGTAATGAGGCGAAGTAAAAAATCAAGAAAAAGCAGATTGGGGGTGGGGGGATAAGGCCCCTAGTCCCTCCATGCCTATCCTTCGAGCGGTGCACTCCGTACTATATACTATTTCCGATATGTTTAACTGACTTGGGGAAGAAAAAAATGCAAACGCTTGGAGTGCAGGGACCGTCTTGACACTTGGGCGGCGTTAAGACAATGGAAGACCGGGGCGACAACGCGCAAAGCGTGGTAGAAAGGAGAGGAAAATTTCTGGAAAGTACGGCAGCGCGGTCAGTAGATCGGTCAACATGGGGGGGGAAAAGAGGGGCGTCGGGTGTGGATACCTAGCAGCTCTAGCAGCGACTCGGACCGATTTGGCATCGCTTAAAGTGAACGTCAGGGATAAGCAGGACACATCGAAGTCACCATAAAATTCATTGCATCTATCTTTAAACGAAAAAACCCATGAATGGAAACGTGGGACGCCCCAGCTCTTATATCGCTAAAAAGGAACTGAGCGCGCTTTGGTTAATACCTTCTTACCGGGGTGGATAGGCCGGGTTCTTCTCTTTCATTGTCTGGTTATCGGGTCGGTGCTGACCTTCTAAAAACTTATGATTTTGGTCACAGGCCCATGGCTTTATCTTCTTTGGAACAAAGGTATAGGCGGGTTATGGGAAGGAGCACGATTTACAAACATCATACTGAAAGAGAGACGTTTCAGAGCAACCGGCTCAAGAGGAGATTTCAGGAGGACAAAAATTTTGAGACCTCTAAAGGTTGATAGGTGTGGTCTCCTTGCGACAATACAGGCAGATCAACCGGGGGGGGCGAAACCTTAAACGGAGAAGACGTGGAAGAAAAGGGAGGCTCGCGGAGAAGGGCAGGCGAGTGTTCTCAAAAAAAAAACGATCAAAACAAAACCAATGAAGCCCGTGTACACCGGGGTGCCCATTTGAACGGGACCTGAAAAAGGGAGGAAAGTTAAGGCAGGGACTGTTTCCTGGATAAAAGGTTTGCGGCTACAATGTGGAAGGCGACAGGCGCCAATGAGAAAATGACGGATCTAAGGACGGAAAATGGTACCCGAGTGGAGGTGGATAAAAAGGCCATTCTAGAGCCGCGAACAAAATATGGGGGGCTGGTCACGGCAGTAAACTGCCAGAAACAGGCATAGAGGGGTCTATAAGCAGCGCCAAAACCAGGACAAAAAACCCTGCTCGACCCTGCAAAAGCCGAGACGTGTTGGTCAAACCTGCAAGGAGAACTTGTCTTAGTACGGAACGTTAACCTTGAGGCCATGGAGGGGGGGACAGAATCGGGGGAACTGTTATCGGACATCATGTACAAGTGCCTCAGCCCAGTAGCCGACGCTTAAGAACCAAATGGACCACCGTAGAACAAACAACCCTAAGGAGACACTCGAGACTGTAAACAAATCGTCGGCCGTCGAAAGCCAACAAGGGCGGGTAGGCAACCATGAGGAGTGGATGGTACCTGCTGGCGTCGGAGGGTTGTGGGGGGATTCTGACTTTCGGTGTGGGGGGGGGGAGATTAAATAATCAATATTTGAGAAAACTACTGAGATAAAAAAAAGCCGCCGCTGAAGGACTTTCCCCCTAACTGACTCCTTCCAGAGAAGAAAGGGGGAAGAAAAGAAATCACGGCTGCTAGAAAAAGTGTAGCGGGTACCAATTTAGGGGACGAGTGGAACAAAGGACCGGAGACAGTAAGGGGTTGACGACGAGCTCGAAGTGGGGCAAGAGGCGTAATTAAGAAAACCGCTGGGGACGAAGGGCCCCCGAAGGGTCGCGCAAGAAGTGCTGCCGGGTGGTCAGGAGTCGGTAGTGGGGGCGGGGGAACCCTCCCGGCTGTTGCGAGTCTCCAAGACAGGTGGAGACCTAACAATTTGGGAAAACAAAAGGGGATGAAAGAGCTCATCAGTCACCATTGAAACGACCCAGCTCCCTGGTGTGGGACGGGTAAGGGGGGGAAAAAGCATCCGCCGTGCATCCCATGCTCAATTCACCCCCTAAAAGACCAAAGGCCTCGCGCAGTTGACGTTTTCCACTGAGCAGACTTGGTGGAAACTAAGTGAAAGAACAATTGCCGTCTGGGGGGGTTCTCGACTTCCCTAAAGAAAGTCGGGGGGGTCAGGTATCAGGTGAAACGGGGCAAATCTAACGGGGAAGACTCCAGTAAAGTCCTCAATGAAGATGGGGGGGTCAATCCGTCGCGGGATATAAGTCCCGGAGGGTTGTACCAGTAAGCCTTCGGTGAGCGTGGAGGTGGAGGGGGGTCAAATCTTGGGACAAGTTACTGGAATGGTACGAAAGAAAAGAAAACACCGAAGGAGGCGATCACATGTCAAGACGGAAGGGTTATGAAAAACTGCGCGAGGGGACATCCCTCCAGTACCAGTAGGTGGGAACTGGAAGGAAGGAAGCCGATGGGGAGAAAGGCAAGATTTGTAAGACGAGGGGGGTTTGAACGGTGTGGGGGGGGGAGGGGCCGTTCATGTACTTTTGCTTCTACATTAGGGGCAATGGTGGGGGCCGATAGTTCCAGAAAGATCCCCACCAGCAGACCGAGACGAAAAGGGCATCGAGCAGGGGGCCCAACACTCCAGTCCGTGAGGGGGGAAAGAAGAAGTGGTCAGCGGATTGCGGAGCCTGAAAAGGAGGGGGTCGATCATGAAGGACCTTCCTTTACCGAAAAATAAGAGTAATGTGGTGGGGGAGAGTGGAGAGTGACCTTTAAATACCTCGTCGTCGACACGGACACAACTGAACGATAGTACAGGACGGGTTAGCGAGTCGTTGGGACATAATCTAGGAGAAAGCATTAACACGGGTAGACCGCAATATTGACCATAACCTAACATAAAATTCAAAATGGGGAGAACATCCAAGAGCAAGTAGGGCAGGAAAAACCGAGGGGGAAGGCGGTGGGGAAAATAACAAATCGCGTCCTGAAAGAAGCAAAGAGCGGAAAAACTACAAGGCAGCCTTAGTGCTCCAATCAGGGGAGGAATAACAAGAGGAGAGGACGACGCCCGGGAAAAAGGAAAAAAAAACAAAATAAAAAAAAAAAAAAAAAAAAAAAAGAAATTAAAAACAAAAAAAAAAAAAAAAAAGAAAAAAGAAAAAAAAAAAAAAAAAAAGAACAAGGAAAAGGAAACCAAAAAAAAAAAAAATTGAGGAGAGAAGACTTAGTGAATGGGCTTTGGAACGAAGGGATCAGGACTTTGCAGTAATCCTTTTGTCCAAAGCCGGTCCCGGTCCATTAAGAAGAAAAACATGGGAGCCACGCTTCCCGCTGGCTGGCGGGAAAGAAAATAAATTCTCATAAAAGACCAACCGGGGGAACCAGACCAAAAGAGAAAAAATCAGAATCGCTCAAAAACAGTTGAAGGAAATACGAAAAGAAAGCAAGGAGAAACGCCTGCAAGTGGATATATAGTGGGCGGGGAAATGATATACGGTGAAAAAGGGAGGATATCCCTTGGATGAACCAAAAATGTCCGCTGGAGATTATAACTGAGAAAGGATCTTAAGCCTCTAACAAGCTACAGAACAAAAAAGGGACAGCAGATAAAGACGAATCACGAAAGTGATACGAAGAGAAACAATCTCATAGCATGTGGACCCAAAAGGAGGGGGGGATGCTGTTCTACAAGCGCCAAATGCGCCGACTGGAAAGATTAGGATGTCAACAGGGGCCTCCCCGGACCGAGGGATCAAAGTGAGTGAAGCGGCTAACTGGAAAAGGATTATGTGGGGAGAGGACAAAATAACCTCGGGAGGGGGGTTCAGGAGGGGTATTCAGAGAAGTAGGGAAAAGAGCGCAGTCGGAGGAACGCCTGTCCACATCGAGACGAACATCTTATAACTGCACCGGAACACAAAAAAGGAGACACCCAGAAAGAGTGAATGCCATAGGGTAGCCGCACGTCCCGTGTACAAGAGAAGCATAAAACAATCGGAGAGGATCCGGGTTGGGGCGGAAAAAACAAAAAAAACAAACCAAAAATACCCCCTTCAAGGAAGGGAGGAAAGACGTACCAGTCAGGGAAACTCCAACTGGTATTTGTGGGAAGACCGGACTTAAAGGAGGAATTATGTACAACCCGTGGGGGGCTGGCAGAAAGCCAATAGAAGTAGTCTCTAAATGTCAGGCAAAATAAGGGTACGAGCTGGGAACAAAAAATTCAGCCTGCTGAAAAAAGGCTCAGAAAGCAAGCAAAGACTGGACCTTGGACTAGCCTTGGAGGGGCAGGGAGGAGGAGACAATCAATAAAACCCGGCCGTAAAGGGGAGATGGAAGTGGGGAAACGAAAGGTGAAAAAGATCAGATCTCAGAGAAACAACACATATATGGGAAAGAGAAGGGAAAAGAGGAAAAAAGGGATTACTTCAAAACGGGGGGGAAGGCCAAAAAAATTTTAAAGGCTGCTGGAGCCCTTGCAAGGGGAAAGAGGGTTGGACATTAAAATTGTCGCATGAACTCAGGGGAGGGGGGGGGGGGAAAGGAGACTACAGCGGAAATGAGCCAGGGACGACCGTGAAGGGAGAGGGGAAAAAGGGAGTCGCTTGCTGGGAGGATCAGCCTTTGGGGATATCGGGAAGAAATGTCAGAGCCAATTTCCATGTTTGGCGTTGCAGACTGAGTTAGATGAGGAAACGAGGGAAGGTTAGAACGAAAACCTATGGGTGGGAAAGGAGAAGAAAGATCTTTTGTCAGAGGATATGCAGGGGGAATTTAGCGACAAGATGGAGTGGACGATGATAGGGTTATGGGTGGGGGGGGAGGAGAGAAAAAGGTCTCGTGGGGAGGAAACGTGGGCGAGAGCATAAGGAACGGAAATCTACGGAGAGAATCGGAGTACTAGAAAGTAAAAAAACAAAGAACGATCTTTGGTGGGTGGATTAACATGAGAAAGGGGACAGGAGCTACCTGAAGAATTACAGGGAAAGTAAACTATCGATACGGGGAGGAATGTGGGAACCGATAGAAAGACTTGTAGAAAATGGTCAAGTAGGGGGGAGCTGTTCCAGAATGGGCAAGAAATCAGGTGGGAGTACCCGCTAGGACTCGGGGGTCTTAAGGGGGGAGAGCGAAGATAGTCTCTGAAAGCAAGCTTTATAAAAGATTGGGCAAGGGTTGGTGGTCAGGCTGTCGGTTGTAGAGTGAAGAAGGGACTAAGAGATCTGAATTACATACAAAAGAATGGGATAATAGAAGTCAAGGTGGTACCTTCACTAAGAATGGTGGAAGGAAAGAAAAGAACCATCATATTCAGGAGCTATGGTGGCCCTCCCCTTTACTTAGCTCCTCATTAGAATCGATAGAAGGAGAAAATGCCACAAGCATATGTGGTAGAAATCACTGGTTGTCGGATGGGAGCAGGGTGCAGGGTCATTGTCAAGAGGTAGAAGGATAAAATGTTAACAGCCACATGCGGGGAGCTTATTGGGAGACCCCTGACTGGAGGGGGGGAGGGTTCAAAGTAATTTCAAAACTACGGGTACAACATCTACTGGACTCTTCTTACTAAGAGGAAAAGAAGTGTTTCGAAGATGTATGTAATTGAGCAAAAGGGGGGCACGTCTCGGAAAGTATGTCGCCTGGAACGTAGAGGGGAAAGATCACCTTGGATGGAGCCAATACCGATCCTTAAGTTTAGGAGAGAGAGGAAGGATGTCGAGGTTGGAATTCAAAACCCCCTCGGAGCAAGGAAAGTTTACCGAAAAAGTGTAGAAAATTGGTTCAAGTAATGATGGGGCGGTTTCATAGAAGTGGGGGACACGGAGGGATAAATGCAATATACGCAAGAAAGAGAAAGGCGGGAAAAGGAGACTAAAAAGAGGTAGAAAGCCTAAATGTAGGTAAGGACACTGCTGACGTCCTCGTCCCCCCTAGACTCAGGGGGGGGGTCACTTTGTTAAAACGATTTAGGATCTAGCCAGGTAGGGGACACTGGGCGACTCAATTTTGCTCTGACAAACAGAGGAGAAAAGGGGGTCGGAGGGAAAATTCAAAAAATTCCTTAAGTGTGGGGCAAGGAAAATTCAACAGGGGATGAGCTAGAAATACCGGGAAGTGAAATTGTGGATAGGCCGTTACTCCTCTGAAATTGAATTAAAAAAGAAATCGACCGAAGCAGGTCCGACTGCCAGCCTTTCAAAGACCTTATCCCGGAAAGTTGCTGAGAACCAGAAAGACTTAAGGGAAAAAAGACTTAATGGAAAGGAGGGCACAAAAAATCGCGGACATTAGTCAAGGACTAGAGTAAAAGAGGAGTCGGGTGGAGGTGGGTTCCATACGAGGGTGGGGGGGAAAGCTAACTCGGGTCACTAAACAAAGGGAACCAAACTCAACGAAAAGGAGGGGGTCACAAGCCAAACGTCTTGAGACTGGAAAAGAAGGTGCCTTCACCGGATACATCCTACTTGGAGGTGCCCGACCAAAAAGAGGGGGAGGGTATCCGGGGATAGTAGGACAGTTCCTCTGGAGAGGAAAAGTCAAAAAAAAAGAGGGGGGAAGGCGCGACACTAAGGGGCAAGTGGGGCTGGCCATATTTCAAAAAAAAGCATGGGTCCGCAGTAAACTTTTTAACGCAAAGGAGGAGGGGTGGGAGAGGAGGGTGACGTTGGGAGGGCATTGGAAAAGACAATTGTTATTTAGAAAACTCACAGATGGGGAAAGGAAACATTAGGAGGGGGGGCGTACCCATGGTAGAGAGAACAAACACCAACGGTGAAGGAAATGATAGATCGAAAACAGGTTCAAGAAAAAAGAGACCAGAAAGGGGGTTAAGCGAAATAGTTCTACGCGGAAGGAAAAGGAAAAGACACCCGGCACTAAGCCTCAATGGCGGAACTAACAAGTTACCTTTAAAAGGGAAGACACATGCGGGGGGGGAGGTTTAAAGATGGCAGAAAAGGTCACGGGTAGGTGGACGTATAAAAGAGGAAGTATAGGTGACTGTGAAATCGCAAGAGGACTGGGGGAATACGCCGCATCAGAAAGAAATATTTTTAAAGGAAATAATAGGAGTGGATCAAGGTAATGCTAACGCGTGTATCCAGAAGAAGTAACGGAGGATTGTTGACACGCGTCGGTTTGTAAGGGGGGTCAATAGGGGTACGGAAAAAAGGGTTGACTACCCTAAAAAAACCTCGGACATCAGAAAAACGAAGACAAGTTCAGTCGGGAAACAAAGAGCGCGAGGTGAACCAGGAAAAAAATGGACCCACAGGAGCTGGGGGGAAGGAGGAACCGCCGGGGGTATCAGACAAGTCGAGGGGGATATACGATGGAGGGGGGAAACTTTGGGAAAAAGTGCGTGAGGAACTTAAGGACTTTAGGACTTTTAAAAGTATGGCCGATGACAGGGAAAGAAATGATCCACAATCCGGAAAGAAGGGTAACTTGGACGGGAAAAGAAAAGCATCGACACAGGGGAACCCTGCAGGCCTGGGGAAGAGGTGGGGGAATAAAATAACTGCTAAAGCTGCGAGAAACACCTTTGCGATCTCACTCACTGGGAAGGAATCACGGGACCGACGAGGAAAAACTGAGCGTAGGGCGGAGGGGGAGCGGAGCCTGGTAAAAAAAAGAAAAAGATACGAAAAATCGGCGGACATGGCGTACCTCACGGGCCCCTTGTAAGAGGGATGGGGGGAGGGAATGAAACAACTGGGGACGACGATGAAAACAGAGCACGAGCAGACGGAAGGACAGGAACATTAGAAAAGGGGGACCAAAAGGGGACGGGATTGGGGGGTTGGTCTTCTGGAAGACAGAGGAAGACTGAAATAAAGGGAGACAGGGGTCCAGACCAAAGAAAGGACGTTAATGGGGCTCAAGAAAAGAGCGGACAACGAAATATAGCGAGCCAGGCAGAAGTACGGCAACTTAACAAAGGTGTCACCAGTGGAAGAAGAGTAGGGCCAAAGCGTTTCCCGCGAAGCGCTCTGTGCAGAAGGTACTATTGGGGGAACAGTAGAAGTCCTTCCCCATGTAACTTGGGGAAGGGAAAGCATGTTGGCTACAAACCACCTTAGCCAGAAGGTGGCGGGGAGAAAAAGATCAACGTCTAAACCGAAAAAGAACAATGGAAACCCATAACACCGGGTGGGAGACAAAAAATAAGTAATAAATAGGAAGGACAACAGATCCGGTGAAGGCGTTGAAGTGGAGGCCTAGACCCAGAAGGTGCGGAATGAGCACACAGAGAAGGAAAAAGTTTACAGGGAGGAGCGCATCTAAATAGTGAGGGTTCGTCGATCCTTTCACACTTTGTCGGAAGATTGACTGCAAAGGAGGAGAAACATCTGTCCGATGGGAAGGAAAAAAAAAGGGATCTAAATTTCCTCACCAAGAACTATAAACAAAGTGCCAGATCATCTCCTCTAAAGCGATATCGAGGAGACCGGTTGGGACCGCAAACGACCAAGCAAATGGGAGGACCGTCCAAAAGAACTGGGGGTCTAACCGCTCCAAGAGGGTCAAAGACTTCTCTAAAGGGAAATGCGCCATACATGGGGCAAAAAACTAACATAACCACGGGAGCCGGACCAAGGAGGTTCCCGACTCGATTCCCCAAAGGAAATCGGTTAATCTGCAACAACTCAATAGAAGAGGCGGGTGAGGATCGTTAATCGTCTCACATCGGAAAAAGAGTAGAAATACGCAGTAAAAAAAAAAGAAAATGGCATAAAAGGATGGGGGTGCTCACATGAATATGTACCGAGAGAAAAATAGTATAGCCGTACAAAAAAACCCAAGATGAGAAAGGAAAAGGGAAGTACGGAAAAAGCTGTGCTTTGGCGCATACCAAAAAATGCTCGCAAAAAAAGGCGTCGGGAGGGGGGGCAGAGATAAAAAGGGGGGGGCGCGGCAATAACCCTTAAGAGGTTGCGGGAAAAGGCCATCATCCTGGAGGAAAAAGGAAAATGTCAAGGGAAGAAACAGGGGGGAGGCAGGCTTCCCTACTGTCTACAACAATTGAGAAGAGCACCGCCAAAGAAGGACGCTGGGGAGCAGGATTAAAAGAAGGCGTAGGAGAAAAAAGTCCGCGGAGAATAAGTGCGACTCCAATAACCGCGAATGATGGGGAAAGTAAAGTCAAAATAAGGGGAGGAACAGTCTCGCCAAAACCCGTGAAAAGCCTCTCAAAGAATACTCTAAGGGGAATGGGAAAAGGGGGTGACGGAGCCCGGAAGAAAAAGAATCTCTAAGAACAAAACAACTGTATTACAAAGAGATATGAGAGGAGGCGTAGGCACCGGTTAAATCCTAGACTCAAGGGGACGGGGTTTGTAAGGGGGGAAGTTCGGGAGAAAAAGTGGGCCCAAGAAAAGAGTGTTTGAAGGAATGGGAAGGAAGGCTGGGGGAGCCCTCTACTCATCATTCTCAGGGGGCGGCCAGGAATCCGAAGTAAGGTCCGCGTCTGGGAAAAAAAGTAGAGCTTTGGCGGGAGAGGGGAGGAAGGGGGGTTGTGAAGACTGTCTCTTAAGAAGGGGAAGCCAAGGGGTGCCATTGGTGGGAGGGGCTCGACAGAAGCATATGTACAGGCAACCCCTTAAAGTGGTCCGGGCTACAGCTGTAGTGGAACCCTTCAGAAGGTATCGGGGGTCTAGAGAAAAGATAGAATACAGATGGGGGGAGGACGCTTTGAAAGTGGTGGGAAGTCACCGACCAGAAGGGGGGGACCTCTACGAAGTAAGCTAGTGGCTACTATGTTACGAAAGGTGGAATTCCATCTAGGTAAGGGGAGAGACATCCGGGGGAAAGAGGTGCGCCGTAAGAAAAATGGAAAAGATATCTTGAGTTTTGTACGACCTGTAAACGCCGACATGTTTGGGGAAACCTAGAGAGGCAACTTAAGGGAGGGGAGAACTAAGCCGAGGGGAAAGGTTGGGCCCGAGCAGGGGGGCAAACGCTCGTAAAAAAAGCGTTGGCAAGGCAAATGACAAAAAAGAATGGGGGGGGAGTTCAACGCTCTGAGAGGGGGGGTTTTCAGGGGAACAGGTCAGAGGAAGAATCTCCGAGGGATCACGGAGATCTGGCAAGGGGGTTGTTCTAGGGACTGAGGGGGTACGAGTGAAAGTCACCTAGGGCCTCGACGGAGGAAGGGAGAATCTATTGGCAGAGGGGGTCTCAGTGCCCGCAGAGAAAACAACGTGGGGGTAAAATCTAAAAGGAAACCGAAATCTGCATCAGATCTTTGACAAGCCAAGGAATATGAGAGCTTCGGATCGGGGAATGAGAACTTGGAACCTGCAAAGGATGTGGTGAGGGGGACCTAGTACTGTGGGGGTGGAGGGGTTGGAGAACGGGGGAGGGAATTATTTTAGGGTCCTTCTTACTTGGAGCGGGGGGGAAAGCAAATGAGGGAGACGCGGGTGATAAAACACTTCGGGGGCGCTTCGAAACCGACGCCACAGCGACGGGGCCTGAGTCAAATCGAGGGGGAAAACCGTGCTACACGGATGAAGGAGAGGGGATGGGGGGGTGAGGGGACGGGAATGTGAGGTGTGGAGGGGGGGAGTCGAACAAGGTTTGACGCAGCCGTGGGAAGTGTTAGGAAGGGCGCTCAGGTAAGGCCGCAGAACCTTGGATGTCCAAGACCTGAAACTCTCACGTGGGCACTCAGGGGGAACCGAAGGAAGGTGCAGGACATAAGGGGGACTTCACACAAGAAGAAAACCCCCGGCCAAGGCTACGGGGCCCTGGGACTGGAAAAAGGACATGATGGGAGAGGCTTGAGGATAGTGCGGCTAAAAGGTTCAGGATTACGCAGAACACGGAAGTCAAAGGAAGGAGACTATGGAGAAAGGAAAAATGACACGTGGAGTGTTACTACGCAGCCCGGCGGGGCTAAGGAGAACAATAGAGAGCTGGTAACGTACAATTTAGGGCCCATGAGGAAAACATCATTCATCAAGGGGGAGGTATCGCAAAAAAACAGCAGAGGAACCAGGGGTAGAAGGGCAACAGGATGACGGCCTTAATTTTTGGGAAACTTAAGGACCTGGGGAGCAGAAGAGAAAAGGAAAGGTCTTTCCAGGGTGGGAGAGAGGGAAGGAAAACTGCAAACTTGAAATTCACAAAAACCGCAAAAAGCAGAAAGACTACCGCAAAAAAAAACCGGAACGCCAAAGCGATAACCGCTATGTCTTAGAAAAAGCGGGGGGAGGCCAGCGCCGCCGGTAAGGGAAACGGGGAGGGAACACAGCGGAGGATGGCGGGTACTAAAAGCCTAGAGGGGGGAGGGGGGGGGGGGAGGGTGTTTGATGACGGGAAGGGAGGTTTGGTTGAGGGGGAGTAACATCGGAAAAAAAAAAAAAAAAAAAGACACTTAACGAAAGGACACAAGTCCACCGACGAGTCAGACAATGAACCGGACGGAGGCTGGAACTGACTGAGCTGGACAAGGGAAACCCGAAAGAGGGGGAAAGGGGACACCACGCATGAAGCAGGGCGAGTCCGGATAAGGTATCGTTTTCTGATAGTTAGTGTTCACACTTAAAGAGAGGTTTAAGGAAAGTAAGGGGCCTGTCACGTAGGGTTCAAACGAAAACATCGGACTGAGGGGCCCCCGACGGGGAGGGAGAAGAGACTTTCTGAGATTTGAAAGGGTTTCTTGGAGGGGAGGGTAAAAAAAGGGAGGGAGGGAAAAAAATGTGGAATATTCTCAACATCCTGGGAAGGGAGAGGGTGTCAACCTGTAGATCTAGAGAAAAAAAGGGGAGAGAGAAGGTATCCCGGGTCATCCCACCATAATATGAAATTGGGAAAAGAGGGGAAAAAAATCCGGGTGGGGTTTCTCCACAAATCACAGCCCGGGGGAAAGGACAAGAAAAAAACACTTCCAGAAAGATCCGGCTAAACTTTTCCGGGCCAATGGGGGGGGGAAAAAAGTGGGGTCCGAAAAGAACACTTTCCGGGGTAGTGGGTGGGGGGGGGAGAATCGGACTCAACGCTGTCAGGAAAAAGTTGAAGTACCATCGCAACGAATGGTTCCATCTAGCTCCCTGGGAGAAAGAAGAGTTTCAAGGGAAAAAGATGGATCGAGCGCCAAGGTTCGGGAAGGGACATTCAGGACAAAGTAGGGGGGATACGCGGCGGGGGAGGGTTTGTGGTCACTCATGGGTCAGTGGGGGAAAGGGGTTTCTAGACCAAACGCCGTCGGAAACTCAAGCCAAAAAAAACCCCGGAGATAAGAAGGGGAGAAACACCCGACGCGATGGTGCCATAAAGGGAAGAAGGGAAGGTAGACTGGCCGGGCATCTGGTGGATCATCAAGGATTTTAGGGGGGAAGGGGATAAAACGGTGTGCATTGGCTCTTTCTGGAAGGAGGAGCTGAAGGAAATGATGGGTAGAAAGGGGGTTGACTAGGAAGGGGAATCCTGATCAAAAAATGAAGGGAAATCCAGGGATCAGAAAAACCATGCAACAAACGGGGACCAAAAAAGAACCGCCGGAAGGGGACCCTACTTGGGGTAATTCTGGGAGAGAATCACAGATATCTTCTTCCTCATGGGAATACGAGGAAAGACAGAGGAGAAAGGAGCTTGTTCATCAAGAAAGAGGTAACACTTTCGAGGAGAATTCCCTAGGCAAGGTACCGAGTCTTCCGAGCTCGGGGAGAATTGACGAGGGGGTGGGGAGGGAGCGAAGCTGTCCGCAAGTCCCCTTAAATAAAGGAAATACATCATGAAAGCACGAAAAGACCCGGAGGTCAAAAGGGGGGGGACAAACGTAGGGGGGGGCGGTGGGGGGGGGCAAATACGACCAAGGCCTGCATCCAAAATCCTTCATAGACTTCAAAGGACTATTGCGCCACAAAATTTTGAGCTGGAAAGGCTAAAAAGGGGGCTCTTCCGGCGGGAAAGAAAAGACGCCCACAATGGTGACACAACTGGGCTACTAAAAGCTTCGGAAACTGCGTGTCCCGACGAAAGCGCCGGGCGTCGAGGGGAATCAGGAAAGAATTGGAGGTAAATCAGCCAAAAGCAGTTTGGATAACAAATAGTGAGAACCCGCCAAGGAGGGGGGGTAAACCAATAGGAAGGAATACCGAGAAGCAGGTTACAGAAAAACCTTCTAAACTGACCAAAAGTCTAGGGTAGGAACAAAGAAACCAAGTCGCCAGGTAAAAGCTACGAAGAGCTCTCTGAGACAATCAAAGGAGGGATTGGACCGATCAGGCTGCGATTGATTGGTTACTTCTGCTGGACAAAGGGAAGTCGAAGGAAGACTGCGGATTCAACCCATCGTCCGAGGAAGTCAGGAATGCTTCGAGGGACCGGCTACCAGAAAACCAAAAAAAAAACAAAGTTGAAAAGACTCCTCTCCAAAAATCTATACGAAAAGGGGATACCTCTCTGAAGGGGAAACTCAGGGGAGACGCAATACGAAGGGGAGGAGGGTGCACTCCCGACCAGGAAAAAAACGGGGGTACGGCCCAGGAACTTGAGAGAGGGCCCAAGTCCTAAAAAAGAGCTGAAAGAGCTAGTTCCTTCTGGAGCACCACTTGCAAAAATTCGGAGCCAACACGAAATAGAGGGGGAGGGCCATGTAAAAAAATTTAGGAAAAGTCATCAAGTATAACTGAGGGTGAGAGAGAATCAGAGCGGGGAATCGAATCCACACATATACAAGAGAAGTCTGGCCGCCGACCACACCAGCTATACTCCCCCCAAGGGAATGGAGAAACCATCGGATCTAAAACTTAACTGGGAGAACGCGGGAGAAGATGGGGAAGCTTTACAGCCATCCTGGTTTCTGAGGGACAAAAGGGAAGTAATTTGGATGGGAGGCAAGATCCTTAGAAGACACGAAAAAGGGAAAAAGTGGCGCAGGGAGGGGCACGGGGACTGCAAGATTCGAACACCCCTTTAGAGGGGAAGATCAACAAGAAAGAGAGGGAACTTCCGGAAGCGTTCATAGAAACGGGTCGGCAGGACAGCCAAAGAAACAAAAAATTATTCGTCCCGCCCGGAAAATCAAAAGAAATACGTACACGCTTTCAACACACGTCAGGGGAAGGTGGGAATGAACGAGGAACCCCTCCTCAAAAGAAAAACCGGGAAAAAAGTCGTCTCGGGGAACCGTGACGGGGCACAGTGGGAAGATAATAGAGCTAACAAAACACAAAAACGGAGGGAGGAAAAGAAAAGACTTAATCGTCAAAAAAACGGTTCTTCAGGAAAGGGGACCGTACCGAGACAAGGAACGGGGTGTAGCAAGAACTTTCTAAGGGAAAGGGCACACAGGAAAGGAGGGGGGGGGGACACAAGTAGAGGACGGGTGTGGAGGAGACTTCGAATCCAGAGGAAGGCTCCGGGAGACGAAAGGTATGGACGGACGAAAAAAGGAGGAGATTGGGCTTGAAGCGACGGGGGGGGGGGGGGGGGGTTGTCCAAGGGGGGGTGAAACTGGGGAAGTACTCATGGGTTCAATACACCGCCAAAATTTAACCCGGGAGGGACCATTAGAAGGGGAAAAGAGGGGGAAAACAACCAAGGTGAACGGGAAACACGGAAGATATTGTCGAGAAGTCGACGAAGGAAGGGGTTATCGTCGTATAGTGATGGGAGGGAGGGAACAAAAGGGAGGAAGACGCTGGCCGGGACTTGAGATCTGTGGCTTAGCGAACGTTTTCTCAAAGTCGAAAAGAGGAAAGGTCCAATCATCTGAAACAAAGCTCTATACGCGGGAGAGGAAGGGGGAGGGGGACCGGAGAACACGACCGAGACGGTGTTGGGGACTCAGTAAACGAGGCCCCTGTTGTTACCTAGCGCGGCACTACCGGACGAGCCGGCACGGGGCTGACGGGGGGGGCCGAGGGCAGGCAACGATCGGGGGAGGGAATGAGGTTGGGGGAGGCGGGGGGAAAAAGGGCAACGCCTCCTTTTTACAACCGGGGAGACGGAGGGGGGGTCTCTCAGGGGAAAAGGGAGCAGACTGAATCTAATGGAGGGCAAAGGGGGGGGGCTAGGAATGGGAGAGGAAATCAGAGCCTATAAAAAAACTCGACGATTGGGGGATAAAAAGCGGCTTCAGTAAGTTCATATACGACTTTCAAGGGAAGTGAACACCAATCAATCGGGTAATAACTCAGGATGGGGGGGAGAAATTCATGCTCGGTATCGGGAGACGAATTAAACAGGAGGCTTAGGGGGGGGGGGACCGGAGGCGGGGGGGTTCCGCCAGGGGGTCGGGTCAATGAGGGGAAAAGTGTGACGGCTTATAGTTACAAAAGAAAAGTTTTTTGGGTTTGGGTAGATTAGAGGTGGGGTTGTGTTTTTTTGTTTGTTTGGTTTTTTTTTTGGGGTGGGGGGGTTTGGGGGGTTTTTGGGGGTTTTTTTTGGTTGGTCTGGGATACTTGAGTGTATCACAAGGAGGTGCTGAGGGGTTGAGTTAAGTTCGAAAGAATGGAACAAACATAGAGGAACGCTCGTAGGAAAAAAAAAGTGGAACGACTCTGTTCGCTCAAAAGTGGTTCACCTCGGCGGGGGGCCAGTATTGCTGAAGGGACACGTAAAAAAAGAAAAGAGGTTCATATAACCTTAGTGGAGAAAAAGAATCGGAGGGGTACGCTCTGGGACGGCTCGCGGATTCGAACAGGCGGAATGTTTTCACACCCCCTCCAAAAAGAAAGGGACTGGTGACTTGATTTCATTCATGAGGGCAAGGGAAGACTAACAGGGGAGGTAGAAAAAGACACGGTTTGCAACTAAGATAAATCGTTCGAAGGAAGAAGAATTACTACTGGACAGCCGCAAAGTGATACAGAGACCTGCGAAAGGCCGACCTCGAGCAGTGGGGGTCGATCTTTTTAACGGGGAAGAAAGAATGAGTAAGAGAAGCAGAAGAACAGGGGGGAGCTAGAAAATCATAGGCCACCGTTTCTAAGGAGAAAACGTACAGGAAGGGGGGTTGTCACCTAACGAGTTCAAAGCGGATTACGATACATTCAAGGGAGGGGACTTAGGGGGGGTCTCGGACTCTCAAGAAAATTTCCGTCAAATGCCAAGGAGAATCATCATTGGGAGGGAAAAAACCGTTCAACAGCCCATCGTAGAGACCAAAACAGGGACGAAGAAAAGAGAGGACTACTGGCCATCTCAAACTAAATTTAGGGGAGAGTTCACCAAATCGCTCGTGGAATTGCAAGAAACAGAAGGAAGTCGGAGTTGGCTGCTGACGACGGGACCTGTGTGTTGAATGGAGGAAAAGAGTTGAACTTAAAGTACCACAAAAAAAAAACAGAAAGAGGAAAGAAAACAAGGAACCGGAAGGGCTACTGTCAGTACAGAGAACGCTACTGCAAACGGAGAAAGAAGGACGTGCAAACAGGAAATAAAAAGAGACACGGGGAGAGAGATCCTCGACTTGAGATAGGACAAGTTCAAACCTGAGACGGACGCGTTTAAAGAGAAGGAGAGGACTCACTCCGAAAGGTACTAGTCACGAAACCGGAGGGTGGCTCGGGGGACCCAGGAACGGTAAAGACGGAACGTGGGTATTATGATTTATTTGATTTTCCTTTGTCATGAACAAAGGGAGGGGAGGGGGGTGCACACCCTCCCGGCGTTCAGAAGATGCGATTGTGGGCAAACCTGGGAAAAAGAGATAACACAAAAAACGGGAGAGGAGAGAGAGATCGTACCAAGGCCTCCACAACCGGGCAAGAAGGGAGGGGGTCGGATGCAACAGAAGTCACATCCTTTTCAACGAAGGAAAAGCCCACGGTGAACTACAAAAATGCGTCAGCGAAAAAGGGCCGGCCACTTGAGTCAACAATTAACGTTTTAGGGTGAACTACGGGGAAAGAGAAACTGGGTCGTGGGACCAGGAGATCAACAAAGAGTGGCCCGGGGGGGGGGTAATGTTCCCTATTCGATCGGGGGGGAACGATGGGGGCAAGAGACGGGAGATAAATTTCTCAAGAAGAGTTGGTGAGGGACCGTCTGCGAGGATCCAGGTTAAGGGGATCCTTCTGGGAAAAGGAAAATCCAGGGGAAGTGAATTGAAAAGGTCGTTTTAGGGGTGGGGAAACACATCGTGGGCAAGGGAATTGCACGCAACAACCTCAAACCCCAAGCCGATCGGAGACGGCAGGTAGGGGAGGGAACCGGGGGGCAGGGAAATGGGAACCGAAAGGAAAGGGAAAAGATTGAGGGCTCGAGGCCCCGAGGTTTGATCCATCAAAAGGAGGATGGATAGGAAAATGGGGGGGAACTGTAAAAGGGTTTTTGCGCTTTAAGGGTCTTAAAGGAGGAGAGACTGGTGCTGGGGGTTCAGTGGGGAACGAGGACGGAAGACCATGGAGAAAAAAAAAGAACAAAAAGACGCATCCAGGGAACACTATCCTTATCCTACCAGGAAAAGAGGAAGTGAAAAAAAAGACCAACCGGATGAGTTGCCGAGAAGTGGCGCGTTGCGGAGAAAACGTGAGATCTTCTCTCATGTCCGAAAGGAATGTAAACAGGAAGCCAAAAGAGTCGGAAGAAACGAGCCGGGCACTCGGGGCGAAAGGATCCACTAAACTTCTGCGTCTTCGTAGAACTGAGGAAGGACAAAGTTACAGCGGGGGAGTCTGGCGCACACGAGCCCAGACCAGAAGACAGACAAGAAATAGGAAATTCCATGGGACCATGAGTCGCTTTTCCGGGAGGTGGTGGAGGGCAGGGGGGACATCCTGAAAGGCATCCTCGAGCGTCAGAAAAAGAAAAGGACTAATCCGATTGGAAGATCTTGGGAGCTGACCAAGATCTGAGAACAGCATAAGATCCCTTGAGGGAAAACAAGGAAAAAGAAAAAGCGTAGGAGGAAGTGCAAGGGTCAGGCTACGGAGACGCAGTTACGTCTTAAGGTGTTAAACTCTTCACATGTAAAAGCGGCCAAGAAGGGGGGGATCAACCCGCCAGGCGTGACACTCTAAAGGCTGAAAACCGGCACCTTCCAGGGAAAATACCAAAGGGAAGACCAAATAACTCGAGGTCGAAATCGGGGCATCCGAAGTTTTTCGCCGAATTATCCTATAGATCATGGAGAGGAAAGACTTCCGTATGACCTGAGGAGTGAGGTGGGCCATCTGAAACGGACAACGTGGCTTTCTATGCCTAATTGGCTGAAGGGAGGGACAAAATAGGAAGGATAATCGCTCCGGAGCTCTGTAAGGGCGGCGAAAGACCCACTCGAACAACACTACGCGAAAAAGAGAGAAAACCTGTGAGAAGGGGGGAGGGGAAGCAGACAGAGCCGAGACGGGCCTGCCCCAAGCGGAATTTGCTCAACGGCCAAAAGAGGGGTCTCCCCCGAGGTCGGGCCGGATTGCCACAAAGTCCAGCAAACTACGGCCGATCTGCTAAATCCTGAGTGCCCCGCTTTAACAACGGGGGGAGCCAGTTAAGGGGGGGGGGGGGGAAGGGGAGGGAACACACCAAAGGGGAGAATTTCTTACGGACGGACAAAAGCCATCACAGAGTAGAGAGGATCATGATGGGGACAAGGAGGTACAAAAATCCACCTAGCACATTAGGAAAGACGGAACGTGAACAAAAAACCGGGACGCACGGATCAATCCATAGGGGTCGCAATCAAAAAACGGAAAAAAGAACAGATCCTGCTACGAAATACTCTCCGGGGTCGGGAGGCTAAAAAAAGGAAGAAAAGGTTCGGAGAGCATCACCACGAAACATTGAAACAATTGGGAGGGGAAAGTAGGCCGACGGGCCCAAAGGTGAAAATTAGACAAACTTAGAGGCTCGATCTACCACAACGCCAGTCACTTCATGAGAAACCAATAAAAGAAAGGGCAAAGGCGGGAAAAAAAACTGCTGAGTTCAAGGAAGAAAGCATACAGCAAACGGCCGAAAACTGGAAAATGGAGTAGGGAGACTGGGAAGGGAACAGGCGGGGCCAGCAATCCTGATAACAGGGCTCCCGTCGGCGGGGGGGAAAAGTTGATTTTCATGTGTCCATTACGGACAGGAAGATAATATCAGAGAGAAAAAACAACTTATGGAGGAAAGCGGATAGAATATTAACACGGAGGGGAAAAAGTCAAATACAGAGAAAAAAAAAGGAGAAGGTAGTCAAGGCTTTTCGATCCTTTCCTCTCATAAAAGGAGTGGGTGCTGAAAAGGAAGGGAAAGTGTGGTCTTGGAGGAACTGGACTCAGAAGATGTAAAAACGTGGCGAAAGGACTTGGGACGAAAGTTCCTGGCTCGGGGAACATACTTACGGCTCTCTTGTGGGGTTGGGGGGGGGTCTTGAAGAAGAGGAGGAAAAAATGGTTGGGTCTTGGTCTTACTCCTTTTCATAAGGAATGGAATTTGGAGGGCAGAGAGGGGGGTCATAGTACAGCAACTAGGAAGGAAATGAACACGTAGCTCTTGGCCAAGTCTCGGAAGGAAGAGGGGGGAGCTATAATTGTAGGTTTGAGACGCGGGGGGGGGGAGAAGATGTGTGGGGGAGGGTCTAAACGATGGCGGGGGCTTGGGGGTGGGGGGGGGGGGGAACAATGATGCCACTCGATGCCGCTAGAAGGGAATAATACTGTCGAAATGCGTAAGAAAAAAAAAAAAAAAAAAAACAAAAAAAAAAAGAAAAGGGAAAACCCCCACTTTATTTGTGGGAATACTTAAAGAAGGCCTCAAGGGTGCTGTGCCAAGACGATAAGGAAGGAGGAAAAGGGGGGCAAAAAAGGAAAAATGGGACGTGAGACCAGTCGTGAATGGGGACTATCAAATACATTCCTCGTTTTTAGGATACCGGGCTCAGGAAGGGGCGTCGCAATCTCTCGCAAGGAGTCGGGAAAAAATGGGTGGGGAGAAGGGAGGGTGGCGGGATGAAGGAGGGGCGTCGAAGACGACTCTCCTATTTATCAGAGGACATTCCAAAGTCAGAAAGAGAAAGGTTGGCCAGAGGTGGGGGCAAAAACAAAATTACATTCTATGCGGTCACTCCACGAAATTCTGTGGAGGAGAAGGATAATATAGGGGGCACCTTAGTCAGTCAAAGCGCGGTGCGTTGTAGAATGTTGGATTCATAAGGTAATGAGGTCCTGGTGGTTCACAGCACGATGGAGGGAGGAAGGGGGTTAAACTTCGGTTTAATAGGAAGACGAGAAAAAAAAAAAGAACGACGGGCCACCGGCGCTGCATAGAGGGCACCCCTACCTTGGTCTTAAAAGGGGTGGCAACAAGAGGTATTATTTGGGGTTAATTGAGCGATATAGATCAGGTCAGCTAAACGGGTGGGGCGAGAATCCGGAACGCTCGGACTGTAAGAGGGTATGAGAATGAAGGAGATGTGGGGGGAGGAAAAAACTCCACCAACAAAAACCGGGTTACACCTTAGGCAAAATGTGACTTCCAGAAGGAAGATGGAAATAGGTCACGGATCGTGCGGAGAAAGGGTTTAGTGGGGTTACGGACAATCAAGTAAAAAAGGGCCAGAGTCTACTAAGAGGTAAAGGGCTTAAGGGGGAAGGAGAAACTGAAATCAAGGAGGACGACCACTAAAGTTGTAGGGGACGGAAGGCGGAACGAAGATAAATTTGAGGGCGGCTCCAATCGTGGATAAGGGGCAACCTGCATAAGAAAGTGGAAGATGTCCGGTCTCGATGCCCGGGTAGGCAGCGGAGAAAGGGACTGTCAGGGGTCCGAATTTGGACTCAATGCTCTTAAATTCTCTTAACAAACCATGCATCAAAGAATCGAAGACTCGTAAAGAAATTACCCTAAAAAAGACCCTATCGAATCGAAACTTTGATGATAAACCGAGTGGCACGGAAAAGACGACAAATTTTTACTGGAGGGAGTCAACACGCATTGGCTGGTCATGAAGAAGGGATCTGAAGGTTTGTCGTACTTCGGTGGTTCTGCAGTTAAACTCGGGCACGGGGAAAAAGTTGACCAGAATCCCACCAGATAACAAGTGCCGAACTTCTTAAGGGGCCTATACAAAGAAGGAGAATGAAAACTGGGAAAGTATGCATAGGGTAGAAAGTGAGCGGAGAGGCCCAGTGGGGAAAAGCCTTGGGAGACCAGTTCAAAAGAGAATCCTACAGTTTATCTACGAGCGAAAAGTCGGCAAGGGGGAATGGGATCTTTAACCCTTGGAGGGGCAAAAAAAAGGTAGCGCAGGAAACATTGAGGAGTAGGGAAGGTTTGGGCGTGATGTCAAGGGTGGGGGTTCTCAATAAAAATCCCCTCTGTTGCGAGTCAACGAAGAAAGGGAAGGGAGGATGGGTTCGAAAA
>Ga0179593_1419800_pt1 | contig 21827 bp, 23 predicted proteins | sample CZODoug2_1_08_16_FD_185931 | JGI IMG/M metagenome (GOLD analysis project Ga0179593, IMG submission 185931) | Vadose zone soil fungal communities from Angelo Coast Range Reserve, California, USA - CZODoug2_1_08_16fungal (PacBio error correction) | ecosystem: Environmental > Terrestrial > Soil >...
GGGAAGAGTCTCTTTCTGCTCGCTAACTCCTCAGAGCGATTGATACGGAAGGGTCTGTGGGATCGTTAACAGCAACTTCACCGGCAAGCGACTTGAACGGAGCATGCATGTGGTCCGTCAAGGGAATCGACGCACGAATGGGATCACCTGGGAGTTGTCCATAGTAAATCTAGGGGATAGGGTCCCAGGAGGGAGAGGAGCTGGAAAGTTCATTTCCTGGTAAACAAATCGGGTAGGGGGTGCATCTATCAAAAAACGTCAATCCGGCAACCGTGCCGAGTGCAATCCGCACAAGGGAGGAGAGGACCGCGAGAAAGAGGAAGGCAATATAACGTCCGAACGTGATTAAAAAAAAAAAAAAGCACGATACGTGAGTGCAACGTAGAAGATAGAGAAGGGAGCGATCGGAGCAGCGGAGAAGGCATCACTTGACAGGGAGGCCGATCGCACGGTTCAGAATCGACGATAAAAACCTCGGAGGGGGGGAACGACGGACAGTCGGCAAAAGATCACTCCAGAGAACGATCCGCGGGAACAAGTATTCTCAATCATCATACTCCGAGCTTGGCTACGAAGAAGAAGCAAAAGGGGGGGTCGAGCCATCGCCACAGGAAGGGAAAAGTCCAAGAGAAAGGCAAGGGGCCGAAAAAACTCCCTACTCTTATTTACACAGAAACCAAAAAAGAGGGAGTCGGGAAAAAAAGCCGAACACTAAAACGCAGACCAAACCGCTGGGAGGAAACCGAGGCCATCACCCATGCTAAACTGCCTACTAGACTAGACGATCAAAACAGGCGAAAAACGGAAACGCTTCGCGCCATAAACTGGGGTAAGACGTTCTCCGAAAAGAAAGGATCGAGAGCCCGAAGAAACGAAGATCGATTCCATAACCCGTTAAGGTTAACAACTGCGTAATAAAGGGGAGTCGAACATGACATCATCTGGGGGATGGTGTAAGAAGTGACGTAAACTATCGAGCTTGACCTTACACTGAAAGATGGAAAACAGAGGGAAAGCCGGACACTTTGACGTGAGAGAAGAGTCAAAGGGGAAAGAATGGTCTGTTAAAGCTCGCACCCTAAACGAGAACGAGGCAAATAGTCGACAAGTGTGGGGGGGAGGGATGTCAAGATCTCTGAAGCCAGGCCTTCTCTCCGTCGGTGAAAACAAAATGGGGGTTGAAAAAAGAGCCCGCGTGGCGCTCGCATCTGGGGGGGGAGTCAGTAAGATAGCGACGACCCGGCGCAAATGGGGACCATGTCCGGGCGAAGACCGAAGGGGAGGAAAAAGCCCTGCGATAGATCGGCTCGTCGAGACATCTGGATCGGGGGATACGAGCACGGGGGGAACTGGACTTGAGCCGTACAAAAAAAACGGATCGCAGGCGGGGGAGGACGAATAAAAAAAGGAACAACCGCGTGGGAAAAGCTGCGCCAGCGAGGGGGGGAGAAAACGGGGACGGGCCAAAGAAGATAGGTGTCTTCGGAGAGGCGACGAGCTGGCCAGGGGGGAATAGATCGGGAAAGGTCGGCGGAAAGTCAACATACTTCAGTGTCAAACGTCCGAAACGAAGGGGGGGGGAGCGTGAATCACTTACCACTGGGTCGGAGGCGAGGTGTCTCTACGGTCCCGCCAGCGGGGCGAAGAGCAACGTGTACGGGCCGAAAGTTTACGGGTTCTTTGTTCGACAGTGTACGTTGTCTGACACAGGAGAAAGGAAAACCCACTCCACAGCAGCCTTCGGAATGGAGCTCCCCACGTATGGTCCATGACCGGGCACCAAGAAGGACAGTCCGGGGTAGGGAGTTGAAAAGTCGACACCACTGCGAGTCTTATATGGACGGGCAGAACGTGATCGTGTCCCGCGGCTCGGCGGCGGAGACCCGATGAAGCGCAGTGAGGGAGCGATAGGAAAAGGCCTTCTTCCCGCGGGAACGGTCCGCATCGGCTGCCCAAGGACCCGACCACGGAAAGGGGGGGACTGACCCCATCATCGCAAACATCCACCGTGTATGAAGATATGTGGTCTCGGACCGAGGAACAAGGCGAGAAATCTCCTTTCCATGGAATGGAGGAAAAATCAGGAAAAAAATAGGCAAACGCGCCGCGTCGATTTCTTTGGGAAACGGGCGCCGGAAAAGTGCCGAACTCCCTTATAAAGACATCGGAGGTCATTCGTCAACGCGGAGAAGGAAACTCAGCAAAAATCGTCCTCCGGACAGGACGCCGCTATCCGAGAAACTATGAATTGGAGACAAGGAGCAACCGGAGGCTGACGACGGGACGCGCCGGACGAGCTCGCCATTAATAGGAAGAAGCGCAACGGCTCAAGCGGTCGACTTCGTCAGAGCAAGAAAACAAAGACACACATCACTCTCCTGGGAATCTCGAATTCAAAAAAACGGAGCACGTGGTCCTTCGACGGCGAACGTGAGAAAAACCAAAGAAGTGAGAAAAAAAGCCACGTGGGGAAATCAAGTAATACACAACAAACAGAAAGGGGGAAGACAAAACGAAGGGAGCTCTACACAGGGCGCACGTAAGGAATCAGTTGCTATCAGGCCAGAAGAAATAGAATTAAACTAGGCCGCGGGAAGACAAAAAACGGACCGCCGGCGCGTTAACCCTCCGCATGTTCGATCGCCACGACCTGACTGCTTCTGAACAGATAACGTAACGCTACCACCAAGACTCCAAAAAGAAAAAAGCACCAACCCGGGGTAAGGAAAGAGAATGAGATGTTCTGGGCTAGTGTCTAGTGAGACGGCAGGGCGGGGAGCCGCTTTAAGAAGGGGGATCAAACGCGGTGGATAAAAGCCTCGACAAAATCCCGGTCCGAGTCTTAGAGCTCTTGGTAAACTGCAGTTATAAGGATAGGGGAAAGGGATAATCGGAACTCTTGCGCTCTATACTACTGCTATGCTAGGGTAGGGTTTGGAGGGTGGTCTTCGAGAAGTCTACGGGGGGGGGTTCAGTCCTCAATTTAGAAAGTCACGAATTTAAGGTCGTCTAACTTTGTGATCACCTAGTAACCAAGGCCAGAAGAAGGAGACGAATAGCAATATTTTTTAAAGACTCGTTGCAAAGAAGAGATCACGGTGGGGGCTCATGGGGGGGGGGGGGGGGTGTATCGCGACTGTCTGCCTAGGATCGGCGAATGGTTAAACGAAAAAGAGGGAAGGAAACCTTAGACCGAATCGGAGAAAAAGTAGACCGAAAGGAATCCCAGTTCGCTGGATGGGGAGCGCCTTCATCAAGTGATCCAAAAAGGGAAGGGCAGGAGGAGGAAAGTGCGAATCTTCAAAGGCCCCCGGGAGGGGAACTTCAAGGGGTCTGAACACGGCGCATCGCGTATAAAGTTCCGAACTCCACTGTAAAAACACAAGGGAGAAGGAGGGTCCCTCAGATATACGAAAAGTGTAGCATGGATATGTGACGGAACAAGCTGCCTGGGCTCTCATCTAGACTTCACAGAGAAGAGGGAAAAAAGACCCAGCCGTTATTCGAAGAACTCCTCGATGGAAAGGGACTTCATTCCAATAAAGAAAGGGAGTGCAAGCGATCACGTTGGCCCTCCGGAACACAAGTTGCAAAAGGGAAATCGATTCACCAGTCTTGAAAAATTCCAAACGGGAAGAGGGTCCATTTGAGCCACGCGAGCAGCGGGTCCGGCCGTGATACGGTAGGGTGAAATTTCTTAAATGAAGGGAAGAAAAAAGAAACCTTCAAATCCCGGAAAAGAAACCAAGACAGGGTTTGCGGGAATCAGGGTTCTCTCACTCTATGGGAAGAAGACAGAAAATCGACCAGGGAACGAAGGGGGGAAATTCAGTTGATTGAGAAAAGACCGGCCGCCGAGAATGGTGTCATCTTCTCCGAAGCTAGGGGAAAACCCCGCGCGCTTCTAATCCCGCCAAAATCTCTGATTAGCATGTCGGAAGCTGGGGGGGAGAGAAAGTCCCCGGCTTAAAAGGGGTACGAAGATTAGGAGAATGCCAAAGCCATCGGCGAATAAGTCAAGAGACCCAGACGAACCCAGTGGAAAGAAAGTAGGTAACCCTAGCGGGCCAGCTATCCGCCTGAGGCTAGTAATAGGGTATATGCGACCTTGGGGTCGAGAAACTTGAGAGGACTTATCGTGACAGACAGTCTAAAGATGGAGAAATCGAGAGGGAAGAGGAAAAACTAAAAAGTTTGTCTTTAACAAAAAACCTGACGAGAAGGCGAAACAGCGCTGGCAAAACAATACCTCATGACGTAAGAAAATCGACAGGGGAGAAAGGCAAGAGAGAATGAATTCGGGACTAAACATACGGCCAGGGTCCCGGGGACGATGTGACGCTACGACCGGAGAATATTAAGAATTGGCATTGCGACTAAGTGACAAGATGAACGGAGAGAAAAAAAACCACAATATCTCTATTCTACCGGAAGTAGAAGAAGGGGGGGGAAATAAAACAGAATTATTCGAGTCAGTTGCAGAGGGAGAGAGTCAGCAGTTCCGGGAGGATACACTTATTCCAAAAAGAAGTGGAAGGGAGCCGGGAGTTCAGAGGGAATCGGAGAGTGTTTGTTGAAGCTTGTCAAGAAATGAGAGGGAGGCGGGGAGCGGGAAGGTAGGTGCTGTAAAAGATCAAAAAGCTTACATGGGTATGAGGAAATCCATGAGAAGTAGGTCATGTAGAAGGGGATATTAGAAGGGGGAAAGCTGGTTGAGTTCGGAGGAATAGTTCCATATCTCCGAGAGGGGTACAGAGGGATAGAGGATTAGATGACGGAAGTCGGGGAAGGTGGGAGAGGCGGGGGGGCCAGAAAATTGTCTTCAAAACTCCTAGTCGAAAGTAGATAGACCGGAGAGAATCGAAGAAAAAAAACAGCGGGGAAATATTAAGCAGAAGAGAAGACCGGAGAAAAAAGCAGGCTCGGCTTCTCAGCACCGGTGACATCACTAGGGGCAGCGTGGGAACAGGAAAGGTCAAAGTTCGATATGGGGCCGAGGGGGAGAGCGGTCGGAAAAAGTAAAAACTTACGTTGCTCGAAGGAGGAAGGGTCAAACGAGAGAAAAACCAGAAACCTAAAGCAAAAACAAGACAGTCATACTCATACTTGTACAGCGAAGGAAACGACGAGACCAAGGGGTACCCTTTACTCAGCACGATCAGGGATGGATCGATAACAAGGGAAAAGGAGAATAGGCCCGTGATTCCTAGAAAAAGACAAGACCGGACCCCTAGCGGGCGGGACGTCGACCTAGCGAGGTCAAGCAACGAGAGAAGGGAAACTAAACACCGGGGGAAAAGAAATAGATCAGATCACTCCGATGAAGGAACGAGACGAAGCCGCTGCTCGGGGAGACTAGTTATTTTGGAACAACGTCAACCGGGCTGCAACGCAGAAGCATTTTGTCGAAGAGGGGATCCAGGGTATGTTGGCCGCTGAGCAGGAAAGAGGGGCGGGGGAAACGTGAGGTCGAGGGAAGGAACTTTTCTCACAAGCGTGTCGGGGGGAACGGAATGTTTTCAGAGCGGAGGAAAGGAATAACACGTCCGAAGAAGAAAAATGGGGGACTCGGAAGCTACTATGCCGTCCCAACTAGATGGACGAAGGGATGGACAGGCAAGAAGGGATGTGGGACACTACAAAGAGACCGCAAGATTGGTCTGAAGACTGTAGTCTCAAAGGAGGCTGCAGTAGAAAATTCGAGAAGAATCTAAAGGAGAGGCGCAGAGGAAAGTTGTTTTTTTCGGGTTGAATGCACGACCAAAAAATTCACCGACGGATAACGAGGGAAGGACCTTTCAGATACACAAAAAAAAGACTGAGCCTCGATCAGGTCAACCAGGAGACCTAGGGGTAGGGGAAGATTCACATAAGATCACCCCCTTCGCAAGTACTCAAACAAAGGGTCCGGGCGAAACCGGACTATCCGAAGACTGTAAGAAAGAAAAATGAGGAATTTATCAAAAAATTCAAAAAAGAAAGGTGGACCAGCTCCCATCAAATAAATCAGAAGACACCGAGGAGACCAAGAAACTCCGAACCGCGCCGAGGAAGGACAGCAACGAGGGGAGATGAAAATGGCTCGTTAAAAGTGAGCCTAGACTAAACCTGACTCACGATCGAAAAAGAAACGACTTCCCTCAAAGAGTGAGCGAAAAGACTAATCTGTAGAAAAGAAAGAAAGATGTGACTGACTTTCAAGCAATAAACCCACGCTGGAATGAGAAAGGGGCGCCGGGCAGGGAGCAGAAGAAGGGGGGAATCCTCTGCCGAGAGCAAATTCCGGGTATGCATGTCTGGGTAGGGGAAAAGGAGTGGGTGAAGGCGGAACTAGTTCAAAAAAAATGGGAAGTAGAGTAAAAGATTGGAGGGAAATCCTCAACTTGTTCTCTATGAACGAGCGAGAATGCCTGCCGGTCGAGATGGGATATCCGTCAAACTCCCGGGGTCGTCCAAAGGGATCTTCAGACTCGCGAAATAGTACGAGCCTGAAGAAGGAAAAAATTCCACTCTCTACTTATCATAGGGGAGGGAGCTGGTAAGGAAAGGAAAGTTTATATGCGAGAATAGCCGGGGGAAGAGGGTAGGGGACAGTGACTAGCCAGAAATTCCCCATACCTGGTGCTCGGAGACCAACAAGCTGCTTCCTCGAAAAAGGGGCGACTCGGAGGAGTCCTCGACTCTTTTTTGAGAAGGAAGGGAAAGGGGGAAAAAAGGCTTCCGAGAAAGATATATCTTTCCTCTGGGGAAAAACAAAAGAAAGAGGGAAAAGAAGTGTCCATGAGGTTGTATTACAACCCTTGAGGAGGGAAGAGGGTAGGGAAGTCAAAAGCTAGTCAATAAAACAGTAAAGACGTCGAGACATTGAAACGGGCCCTGGGGAGGTTGTAGGGCGACCTTAGAAGGTGGTCCTGCTAACGGGAAACGGAAAAGGGACGAAACCTCCTCCTTACAGCGGCTAGGCCAAAAAGTAGGGGGAAGGGGGGGAGCAAAATCAAAGAGACCGGGGAATCAAGGATTGGGCCGTACTTTAATCAGGTTCCCGTCCGACACGAGAGCCGGAGAGAACAGGAAAACTGAGAGGGAAAAGGAAGCATTAGGGGCGGGGAAGGCGACAGTCTAGCGTCGCGGCGTTCGTTAAATGAAGATGAACTGGCACTTGATGGGATTACATACAGGAAGAGATAGCGGAAAAAAGTCATCAACAGTCCGGCTAGAAAGTCACCATTCCTCGGGTAAACCAGGGGGGGGAGTACTCGGAGTTCCAAAGGGGAAAGAAAGACGTCTCAGGAAGGGGAGATGAAGCCTTTATGTACGGAACGCGGAAAACGCTTAGGCCTCTTAAACTCGGCGAAAGGGGTCCGGAAATGAAACTGAGCACGGGGCAAAGATGGGAAACGTAAACTTCCGACTCGCCTCTTCGCGGGAAAGAGGTCTTGCAAAGAGGAGGCCGAGTACGAAGAAACGAGAAGGTCCTCGAGGGTCGAAGCAGCGAGACTCAGAGGAGGATTCTCCAAGGGGGAGATTGAGAAATGGACTAAGGGCCTTTCTACGAATTTCAAACGCGCCCTGGGGGACTCGAATAAAGAGAGGCGAAAAGAAGGGGCTCTAGGATATTCGTGACCTCCGGAAAGAAGAAAACCCATCGATGCCGTAGCGTCTTCTTCATAACTCTTTCACCACGTCGAGCAAAGAAAACGGGGCCTTACGAAGAGGAAGGTTCTCGGCACTCGGGACCTAAGTTAGGAAGCGGAGAGGAAGACAAAAGAACAGCGCCAGCCCTATGTAGAGTACACAGGGGGGATCGCAAAGAAAGGGGAGAAGAAGAAAGGTCAGAATCTCTACTGAGCCTCTAATCTGAGCTCGACAAGGACCGGGTCTCCTAAAGCTCAGCTAGGAAGGTCCCCCAACCCAGGGAGAAGAAGGGTTCGGACCTACAGGAAAAGGATTAATCCTGGGGGGGAAAGCTAACGACACAAAAGAGCATCGAACTCAAACAAACTGGAAGTGGAGGGGATGAGGGGTGACTTGTTAGCTAAAGTAAGCAATGGGAGGTCTATCGGGGTAAGGGAGTGCGGAAAGGGGGATACTTCCTAAATTCGGAGAGCAGCGTCCGAAAAAATTGGCCGATGGAAGAAATCTGGGGCGGCCGGTGCCGTATATATCTAAAGGGAAGGGATCTGACTGTCAGGGTTAGAGTTGACGGAGACCTCTAAAAGTCAGGTTCTAGTTTATTGAAAAAATCGACTCTGAGAATCTCTCCCATGGGAAAAGAGCTAGTTATGAGGTCACGAAGAGACTTTATCAAGAGAAAAAGGCCCGAAGACAGAGCGACGTAGATTTGGGTAAAGCTGTGTCCGAAAAAGAAAAAGCCTTGAGGGCCGAGTAGTAGGAAGGGGAGTGTCGGCCTCAACTTACCGGGGTCTCAAAAACCGGAAAGCGTCTAACGAGCCGAACGTCTAGAAGACCTCCAATAGACCTCTTGGAAAAAAAACGCAGTGAATGGGAGCCCGGTCTTCTTCGCTGGAGGGAGGCGTCTACAGATAAGCTCATAGACGAAAAAAAAACATGGATAGCCCGGCGAGGTCCTATGGGCATGGCGGGAAAAGACAGGAAAGCAAAGAATCCTACTCAAGGCGAAAATGATTAACCTCTAAAAGACGTACAAATCAATAGGGAACCTTTTGGAAGCCCTGCCCGGAAGGGGCCGAGGGAAACTCTATCTGCACCCCTGCCGGAGGAAGCACAGCACTCCGGTGAGAACACCGAAGGCGGAGTACGAGCACGTACAGAAACCGAGCTCGCGGGGGCACCTGATAAAAGTTCAGGCCCGAGGAGCGACTAAAAGGGGTAAACTTTGGCCAGGAGAAAAAACCACGGAAAGAAAAAGATCTAAAATTTCCGGAACGTCCGTAGAAATGTGAAAGGAAATTCACAATACAGACTGGATCTTCAAACTAATGACGGGAAGACGTGATAGGTCGGTGAAGTCATAACCGAGAAAACCGTCGATTGAACACAAAACTGGAAAAAACAAATACCTGAAACACGAGCGATTAGAAACAAGCCTTTTGCGTCTGAAAAAAGCGAGAGAGCCTCCATGTCAAAATATCTAAAAAATGGTCAGGCACTATTCAAAGGACTAGGGTACTGGGACCTGGGATAGACGACCAAGACTCTAAAAGCCGAAACAGACGCGGGATGAAAAGACCGCTCACGAGCGCTCGAAGAAATCTTTTGGAAAGACCTGAGGGTAGGGACGAGACGTAGGATCCCCGCTCAGGCCTCCGGGAAGGGGGGGAACCGTAAAGACAGTCCGTGCAACGGCTAGAGAATCCCGTCAAGGAAAAAACGGAGCGCACCGAAAATCGAAGGATAAATGCTAGAGAGGGAGGAGGGAATGGCACTCGGTCGCCAGGTACACCTTTCCAAAAATCGCTAAAAAACTAGGTCGAAACTCACGCGAGGAATCGAGAAAATTGAGCGGTAAAGCGAGTCTCAGAAGAAAAGAAGCATACGAAACAACCCGTGGTCACACGAAAGGTTTCTCGACAAATCATAGAAGAGAGTCCTGCCCACAGGAAGGGACCGTGCATCGACGAATTTCAACAAGAAAGGGCGAGAAAAGGGGCAATCAAGTGCAGGTGCGCAGTCGTTCGTGAGTGGCTTATTCAACAACGGAGGCGATGGCCGACCGAATTGCGACGCCTTCAAAAAGAAGTTGAGACACACCTGACACGTGGAATCGAATTTTTGAGAGGGGGGGTCAGCGAGGGGCGCTTGCCTCGTACGCCATTCGATCAAGGGATGATCAAAGGGGGGTGGCGTCAACTTCGTAAGCAGCCTGGGATGAGCGGGAAGAAATGACTCGGGATCGGTCGGGGGAAGTGTTTGAGACCAACTCACGAAGAGGATCCGTAGGGGAGTCAAGAAGGGGGAGGCGAGGCGACCCGGCCAAGGCGTCAGCGGGAGACCGCGGGAGGATGGATACAATTACCAACGGGCCATGCGGGGGCCGTAGACCATCGCTCAGATCAATGAAGACCTCAGTGCAACAGGCAGGGAGAAAGGTCGTATCATGGGGGAAAAAATAAGGGAGTCGTCATAAAAAAACGAGGCCGGACAAAACGATCGTACTTATCCGACAAAAAAAAAAAAAAAAAAAAAAAAAAAAAAAAAAAAAAAAAAAAAGAAAAAAAAAGAACACAACATCGGGCATCAAGTGGGGTCGACGCCGAGAAGAATCGGGAAGAGGAAAAAGTTGCGGGAGGGAACAGTGCAACGAAAAGGTCTGTCTCCGAAAAGATCAGGTTCCAAAGGGTCCGGCAAATAGGGGGAAGCTTCGAGAAGTCAAAAAACGTAGGGGGAAAAGTGAAATCCAAAATCCTATAGAAGGAGAAGAAAAACGCAACTCTAAGGTTCAGAATTCGCGGGACGGAATCCCGAGGAATCCAGTGGGACCCGAACGAGTACTAAAAGGAAAAGAATACATTCCGGACAAAACAAAACAACACAAATTAACAAAAGAGAAGCGGGCTGCGGTTAAAAAAAAAAAGTTTATCCCCAAGCGTCGGGAAAGGGAGAGCAACGAGTCAAGGAAAGGAAAAAGATTCCGCAAAAAAATGGAGGAAATGGGGGGAATCGACAGTCACTAGAGGGGGCCAGGGAGACTCGCACGCAGCCAGCTGGGTCCGGACAGGGAGAGGTATTATTGAACAAAAGGAAAAAGCTATTCCGTTTGTGGGTACCTACGGCATACAGGGGGGGCTTCGGAGGCTTATCAGGGGGAATCTTCGAAACGGGGGAATGGAGGGGGGTGGGGCCTCCTGGGGTACACTAGAGGGGATGCTAGAACCTCGAGGTAACTGGGAGGTGGGAATAATAAAGCAATATCACAAAAGAGAAGAAAAGAAAAAAGAGTGACACTCTAACGCAAAAGACTCCACTATAATGCAACCTCAGGACAAAACGAAGGGATGGAACTAAGTAAGAAGACTCCAAAACCGCCTAGGGACGGGGCAGGTAACGAAGATTGGGGGGGAAGGGATAAAAAATGACGGCTGAAGAAAACGGCCTAAAGGGAAGGACAAAAAGAATGGGTGGATGAAAACTACTAAGGTGAGAACAACCATGCCTCCTAACGATCCGGTGAAGCGGGTAAGAACTGCTCAGGATCCCTCAAAATCCCTAGGCAAAAACAGGGAAAAGCGTACTATTAAGAGCCTCAACCATAGGGGACGCCGCGAACCAGGAAAAAAGCCCCAGAACTTCGTTACTGGAGACCTACGAATACCGATCGGGAAAAAGTGATGAAGGAACCAACGGAAAACAATACCTCTATGAAAATTAAAGCAAAACCAAGCGCCGAACTAATAACTTCGAAAAAAACTATCGGCAAGGCTCTAACTGATCAGACTAACCTTGAGAGGACGCGCAACGCCATACCAAAGACAACGGTGGAAACAACGTAAAAAAAATTAGAAAGAGGGAAAGACCACGCGTCACAGATGGGTCAGATGTTCTCGACAAGAACAAGATCTGAAAAGGAAAAGGAACTGGAAAAGCGGCTCGTCATGAGAACTTACCGCACATCGGGGAGTTCCACTTCTACAAAGGTCAAGGAACTCAGAAAAACTGAAGAAAAGGCCACTTCTAGGAAAAAAATGGAGCAAAAAAAGTCGATGGGATCAATCTACAAGGTTTGGGGGGATTCAGGGAAGGAAAGCCTTGCCCGGTACCAAAAAATAACTTGTGGGGTTGGAAACGAGACGGGGAAGTTCATAGAAATCTGGGGGTGGTGAACGTCGCTAAAACAAAGCGCAAATTCCCAGGGCCAAAAGGACAGAATGCATATCTACCGAAATGGCAGGTATCGAGCTGCTCAGGGGGCGTCGAAAGGAATGATGCACGCTCCTTTGACGACAGGACGTGATATTCGGGGAAAGGGATAAAACTGAGAGTTTATAACAAGAAGCCGACAGTCAACCAGGGGAGAGCCCCCAGCAAGAAAAAAAAAAAAAGGAGGGAATCGTCTTGGGCGGGGGGAAGGTCACTCATACCATCTAGGGTAATGGCAAACGAATTCTCGAGACGAGGGGGGACTCTGCTCGGGGCCATGCAGTAGTGCAAGGCAAAAAAATTATGGAAAACGAAAGGCCCTGGTAGAGTAGACGTCGAACTGTTAGGTTTCGTGTCGGATCGCGAGCCCGCAACAACGGACGGCCAGAAGGCACTAAAAGGGGGACGCCTAGAATCGGTTACTCAGAAAAAATAGAAAGGGGGGATTCACGTTAAGGAGTTACAAGTAAAGATCCCGGCCGACACGCCTCCTCTCAAAGAAAGAGAATTCGGAAAAAACCATGCAGGTAAATTAAAAGGACTGAAACCAGTACCTTGGCCTCGATGGGAGTTGCCCCGGGAAGTAACTCACGCTCATCACGAAGGGCCCGACGGGTCCTATGGCCTCTGGAAAGAAAAGAGGAGGAAGTACTGCCTTAGTCAGAAATCTTCTGAGGGGGCGGTAATAGGGGACGAAATGGGCGATGGACGATACGTTGGGCCTCCTCGGCAGCCAAAATCCCAACGGCGGGTGCCCGGCACACGCTGCCCCTGCCAAGGAGGAAAATTTTTGGACTTTCCGATCCAATGGCGAGTGGAAAGGAATCGGTCCACTTATCGGGAAAAGCCACCTGGACCATTCTTCACGACCGGATTAAGGGGGTAAAACCTCGCGCAGACTAATGACACGGGGATGAATTGACCAACTTTGGGGCAGAGGCTCTTCACGAAACCTTTAAAAAGGGAACGCTGAGCATCTGGCTTCACCTAGGATCGCTCGCAGAAAAGTAGACGAACTGGAGGACTCTATTCGAAGCGGATAAGAATGCAGGAAAAAAAAGAAGTGCCAAAAGATCTAAAAAGGCTGGAAAAATCTTCTTCAGACGGGGACGTCAAAAGGGAAGAACTCTGAGCCAGTGCCGGGGAGGGCAATAAGGGAATTGCGTCTCTGAAAAGGACGTCCCCAGAACTCCAAAAAATCTGCAGGCGCTCGGGAGTAGGGGGTCATGAGACGAAGGGGAAAACGAGAGAACGGAATTCGGGAGACTGGATCCTGGAGACGAGACGTGTGTGACGGAAAGAAGACGCGAAAAAGGACCAATAAAATCGAACCGCCCGCTCGAGGGACAGAAAGGAAAAACGAGATCAAAAAATCACCCGTTAATCTATCACGGAAAAAGAAAGACGAAAGATAAAGCAAACGCCCAGAAGCCGCTTGGTCTAGGAAGGGGCGCCGAAGCCACAGCGGGGGAAAACAAACCCATGGGTTAAAAAAAGTGATCGAGACCTGAACCTGGAGCTAAGCTCACTCGACAACATCGAAGTAGAGACACCACCACAAGAAGTTGAAAAGAAAGAGAGCAATGGACTTAGCTGAAAACAGGAAACTCTCTAACCGGGAGGGGCGGCCGGGGAGGGGAACGAGAAAGCAAATTCTTCTCCGCGAACGACGACAAATACGGTCCGAGGAGAGAGCTCTTAGGTCTTCCGGTGCCGTAATCACCGGATGAGCGAAAGCGTGAGAGAGTTGGCTATCAGCCCCGTAGTTGAGGGGGTGACTGATCGCAAAGTCCTGCTAACGGGCCGCGCTCAGTGAAAATCCTTAAAAAGTGATCGACGTTTATACATAGTCAGAAAAGGAAATAAAAGCCGAGCGAGGGACGAGCGAGATTGGGAGTTGTGAACGAAAATAATCTCATCACTTGGCTGTCGAAAAGCTTGGGGGAACATTAAAGACACTCGGCTCGGAAGTTCAGGTAAATTAGGACAAAACTTTACTCATCTTCTCCTCTAGCGTTCGATCTCCGAAGACGGAGATCGGAAGGGAGGAACGAGGGAGAAAAGCATTGGAGCTCCGCCGCTGTGAAGAAGGGAGTTCAAAATCAGAGCGTCTGCCCTTTCGAAAGGACGCGAGTGGTGGGGGGGCTGGGGTGCAATACCACGGTGGATCAACCCCGGACCTTGCTTGAGAAAAAATTCTCGGATAAAAGTGAGAACATGGTTCATGCTCAACGAAAAAAGAGCCTTTGGGTCTTGCAAGGAGAGGAACCCATCAAAAAAAAACCAGTTCCGTGATTGGGACACGCCGGCCCGGCGGAAGGAGGTGGCCCTTTCAACCTACGTCCGGGGGGAGGAAAACAGCTCAAAAGGCATCTATCAATCCGCGATATGCTCAGCGGGAAATTGAAGACAGAAGAGCCGAAGGCGTAAAACAATCAGGCTTAACCCGCAGAACGGCATAGGGAGTTAATGCATTATTCGAGGAAAGAACGACACTGAGGGGGACGGACCTCTACTGGTGCCAAAAGGTCTCGCAAGACGTGGGCGAGGCACAACAAGAGGAAGAGGGGTGCCAAAGTCCGGGAAAAATCAGTGAAGTCAAAAAGGGCGAGGCACGAAACAAAAGTCACCTCGGCTTCAAGGATACCGAGCCAGGCGATTGGGGAGGAATAGAGGAGCAAATCGAGCGGGAAACAAGCGCCTAGAGCTCGAAAATTTCATGCCCTTCTGACCGGGAACGGAGGGAAGGACATGCCGAAGAGCTACGGGAAAAACAAATTTCAAACGGAGTCAGGACAAAAAAACGAAGCGGACGGGAGGCTCAACAAACTCCCTCCAGAGCCAGGAGCGCTGAAAAATTTTTCAAGCTAGCAAAGCTGAGGAATGTGAGATGAGGCAGTCCCCCATGCAGGATCCGCCTGACGAGCACAGGAAATAAAAGGAGCGATGGGGAAACCAGAGAACGAGAGAGACGACGATCAAGGACTCAGGGAGATCCCGGAATATGGAAGAAAGACGCCTGGGAACAAGGAAACTTGCCCAAAAGAAAAATCAACATCGGACGGGGGAAACGGGCCACGAAAAAAAAAGGAAAGTGTCGATACAGCGAGGGCCTCGGGAAACCAAGTGAGCTGGAAACACTAGACAGAATGGATTGGAAAAAGAGAGAAAAATCGCTCTCAATCCTGAGCGAGACAAAAAAAAACTCGCTGTTTAACTCGGAGGGCCAGATAGAAAGGAAGGAGAGCCTCAGCCGGGTATGTACAACACGTGCCTTTCTACGGTAGCCTGGACTTCGCGAGCGTCTCAGGGGGGTGGGGAAAGGTGAAAGCTCAGAGAGGGGGGGGAATAGCATGTTCGACCAAGCGTAGAGAGGTAACCGAACGAGTAGGAAGCAGTAACGACTATACCACCAAGGGGAATAGAATGAGGGGGGCTTCGTCGCTAGGGGTCCGATGGTCCGCTTCCGAGAGAAAGGAGAAAAAAGAAGGAGGCTATAAGGCCTCCGTGGGATCGTCAGAGCTAGGAGGCGGGGAATGGGTTGATTAATCAGCTCGCTGCGCGGGCCGTTGGTGGGGCCGCCTATAAAAAAAGTCGTCAGGTAGATTCTTCACACGAGTGGCGAGTCGGGAGACGGCAGGAGGAGAGGAGGGAACGGCAGAAAAAGCGGGTTTAAAGGATGTCCCCATCAGACGAATCAACAGTAATACCTGCTCTAAGAGAAATGGGGGGAAGGGGTCTCGCCACTGCGGGGAGCCATCGAGAGGAAAAGAGTTTTTTCCAGACGTGTCTCGTCCGAACTCCGAGAAAAATGCAAATGACTCTAGATGAGAGCGAACAGGAGGGTTAAAGTTCAATTCGACGAATTAATAACTATGACGAAGGGAGCTTAAGAAAGGTGTAAACCGGGGCACGGGGAAGAGAAGGAAACGTCGGGGCTACACAACGTAGGGCCACCTCGAGTGTGGACGAGGAGGCAGCGGGTAAAAAAGTCGAGTTGGGGGGGGGACACGAGGATGAGAAAAAAAGGTTCGAACACAGTAGTGAACCCGCACCGAAGGACACAAGAAAAAGGTTCATAATAGCTTTCTTCTTGGAAAGAGAGAAGCGACATTGGTAAAAAAAAAACAAGTACGGAAAAGAAACTCTTGCCGAAAGAGAAAAAATGAAGGCGACGGCGAAAAACCGTGGAGGCTTTCACTATCAGCAGGACCGGGACCCCGCAGCGCGGCGTCGAGCGCATACGAAGAGAGGGGATGAATCTAAAAAAAAAAAAAAAGGAAGGGGGGGAAAAGGAGAAAAGAAAAAAAAGAGGGATCTTTCTCTCGCCTCGTAGGATACAGCCCGCCGCCGCCGCGATCGGGAAGAGTATCTAGGGGTCAACGTAGGCCTAGAGGGGTCAGACGAGCAAATTGTTAAGGAATGTAAACTTTGGTATTTTGGGGAAGAGGAGTTACTAGTGGGTCCGGGGTGGCGGGTAAGATACAACGGATATAAAGAAGTTAGGTGTTGGAAAAAGGCGGGGAGGGGGACCTCTAACGACATCACAACTGCTAGATGAAACTCCGTAAGAATGTACGAAAACAGGGGAGAGAAAGCATAGGCCACCTTAACCTGAAGCTCCACGCGACTCGAGGGTTTGGAACGGAGAAACATGGACCTACTCGTCTGTAGTAAGAGTCGAGGCGAGTACGGAGAGTAAAAAGGCGGGCCAGAGTACGTCCTACTACGGACATCGAAAAGGGGCGCCTGCTTTTGAAGTGAACGAAGTAAACGTCGGACCAAAGAGACTCCTGAAAGAGAAGCGAACAGGAAAAAAGCTGCAAAACGCAAGCTAGAGAGCGAGGGTCTACGGGCAAAAGCCGAAGAAGAATTCCGATAAAAACACACTCAGCGTACGACAGACGAAGGCCGGTTGGGGGGGCCCGCCGAGGGTTAGCGACCTCGACCTCCTGCCGGAAGGGAGGCCGTAACAACTAGGCAGAGAAAGCCCAAAGAGAATCGCCAGCTTAAAAGCCAGACGAAGACCGCTTAAAAGAAAAAAACTACGCCACGGCGCGAATGGGACTCTACATGCTCCAAGAGGAAAAAGGGGGGGATCTATCGCTCGGGGAAGCCGACGTTCATCGCCGAAAGTTGAACTTTATCAAAAAAAAAAAAAGTGAAATCATCATGGTGGACGGACGGAAAATTTGGGATGGCTCGACACCAAAATAAGGAAAAGGGAAACTTAACGGGAAGGGAGGCCCGTGAGAAAATCTCCTTACAAGGGAACGATAGGAACGCACTTCCTGAAGGGCAAGAGAGAAAAAAAGAAAAAGCTGGGTAAAAGTAAAAAAGGGGGAAAAGGTGGGGTTTGGCAGACGATGACAGAGGAGAGAAGCAAGGGTATCAAAGTCCTAGTTGCGGCCAGAGCACAAAATGGTGTGGCTGGCCTAGGGTGCGAGCGACCTCTGGGTTGTAAGGAAGAGGTAACGCCGAGCAGTTCACCAACGCTGGAACAGGAAAGGCGATGCATACCTCTCTACCAAGCCAAAACTTAGAAGAGGGGGGAAGCAGAGGAGGAGGACGTTTCGAAGGGTCATCGCGCCGGGACTTTCCTTTTCTCAGGACCCTACGGCACGGGGTTAATAGTGTAGGGGGAAGTCTCCTCAGAATCGCGTCCCAGAACGCGTGCTCTACAGCCAATGCGAAAGCGAGGAAAGCCGCGTATGATGCTGCCGCCAGAAGCGCTCGGTGGTAAATTTGGGCGAAAATCTGCTAAAAAAAGAGCTCTTGGAGAGGGGGGGGCCTTAGGTGAACCTACCGGCAGGGCCAGAAGGGGCCTGGACCCTGTAGGACTAATAATGAGAGAGAGAGGGTGCGAGAAAGGTCAAAAACTCCTTCTTAATAAGTGGACGGGCAAGAGGTGGACGGTTGTGTTTATCCTTCGACTTTGATTGAAAACGGAGAGGGGAACGAAAGGGAACCATCGAGGTAAACACAAGGCCTGTAGGAGCAGGAATCTGCAAAATCTGCCTGAGAACATGTCGGGAAAGGGGAAAAGAGTTCCACATAATGGGCGCCCGGGAATCGTGAAAGAATGGAAGATTACCCTACGGGGAGCAAGGGGTGACGAAGGGGCCGAATAGGAAAACTATTGCCTCAAGGGCGCGGAGGGCGGCAAAATACGCGAGCGGTCCTTGGTTCGGAGTCTCAGTTACCGGAGGGGAGATGTAGGCGTACTCATTGCATCTACGATGCCTGAACAAGCAGGCCGGGCCACGGAAGGAACTGGGGCAACAAAATCTTCTCAAGAGTCTAACCGGGGTGGCCTGAGTCCATACATGGCGGAAAGTCAAAAGATCGCGTATGATCCCGAGGCCTACTTCCTTCACCACCGTCCTCGTCTGTGAAGCGGATAATAAAATCCTGTCCCGTAAAAAAAAACACCGCCACGGGACCGTAGGAGGGCGGAATACTCTTAGAACTCAGTAAGAGCTTCAACCGAGGATTCGAGGTAGTCAAAAAAGACTGTAGTGTCCAATATCGTGAAAAACTGCGACCGAAGCGAATCGACTCAGTCACTTCTGGGCGAGAAAGAGAGGGGGAAGACTCTTAAAAACAGCGAACTCCGATCAGCAACCATATAAAAAAAACTAGGAGGGGGCTCCAGGGAACGGTCCTCGTTTACGCGCTCACTCTCGCTCGGAGGCGGCTAGGAGGTCGGACTGGGGGGAAACAATCGATCACTTTTCACTTCGAAAGGGAGAAAGTATAGATGCTGACAGAAGTGTGTAGCAGACGTTACAGAGAAGACTAAATTACCAGCCAGCAGGAGGGGGGAGATCTCAAAGGGGAGAGGCAAGAAAATGCGTCGTCTATAGACGGGGACCGCCGGCACAGGATAAGACTCCAAGCACTCGTCAAGAGCAAGGGGGAGGCTATGCGCTCCGTCAGCTTGACCAACCCGGACAATATCTTGGAGATCCGAGGAAAGTAATGCTATCACTACACACCATAGGAAGCTAGACTAAAAAACAACGGAGGGAGGGGGGGGAAAATAAAGAAAGAAATATAAAGTTGAAAGGTCTGCTTAAAATAATCCTTTAAGGGAGACGAGCGGGGAAAAGATCGAATGCTTACCCTTGCGGGAAAGGGAGAAGCGTCCCTAGAAGCTTAGGCTGCGCAATCTTCGGGGTCTTCGGAAGGTGACGGGGTATAATATCTCCGGGTTAATCTAAGGAGGACTCGCTTGACGGAATCTCAAAGGACGGAAAATGGGGAAAGGGGGGATTTTTTGGAACACGGCAGAGAGACCGATTGGAGATCCGTTCGTCCAGGCGAAGGCCAAGTGAAAGGGAAGGTGTCAGAAAAAAATTCGTCCAAAGGACTACGCAGAAAAACTAGACATATTTGGGCAAAAAAATCGGAAGGGAAATATATACATCAGTGAGATAGTGGTTATTAGAGAATGCCGTACAAGAGAATAGGAGGATCTGTCAAGGCACCAGACGAAAAAAAAGCAGCTTCAGAAGAGAGATCGATAGAAGAAAGAGGAGAATCGGCACTATTTCAGGTTGCTTGGAGAGAGCTCAGGCTCCGCGTGTAAGCAAGTCGTCGATCTGGAAGAGTAACTAATATTCTCGCTCACAGGGGGGGGGGGAAAAAAAGGAAGGCACCCGTAGCTTGAGGATCCGGCTAGAAGAGGAGGTAAAGAAAAAAATTGGGGACCAGGAATGCAGACAATGGAAGCACTTGGAACCTAGAAGAATCCTAAATACTCCAGAAAGGGAGAGATCTTTGTCCCAGATGTATGTGACATGCGGTCTTAACGTATCTCACCCGGCTCCGCTGAAATCGAAAGGATTCAATAGATCCCTAGACGACGATGCGAGCTAGGCCGGGGCAAGTTCCTAAGTAACGAGAACGAAAAGCTAAAAAAGTGTAGTACGCCGGCCCTAGGCCCGTGTACAGGGCCATTCCTAAGATGCAGACTTCCACTCCTGTAAAGGGACACTGGAGGAGAGAGGGGCCCTCCTGGCTATCCATTGGTCTAGCACACCCGAAGGCAACGGAGGGTCGGACGGGGATCAGGGAAGCTATTTAATTCAAAATCTCCGGGAAGAAAAACCCAAACGGAAAAACTTTGGTGTGGGAGCTAGTCGAACCAGCGCCAGGAAGTTTCTTGAAGAAGGGAATTCAGCGACTATAACTACCGAAGGCAATTGAGACCGGAGGAAGAGAAAGGGGTCATGGGGGATGCCAGGTGGTTGCCGGAAACTAAGAGACAGCCCCGAGAGGAGGACGGAACTCAAGCCGACTCCTACTACCAAACGAGGCTAGCAAAAAACGGGCACCCCCTCAGACGAGGCCCAGCTAGCTTTTGGTCGCGATAAAAGCAGTCTGGGACGAGAGAGTCTTCCACGTCACCGGGACACGTGAGGAGCAATTCAAGGAGAAAGCTAAAACGGCCATCGTCCAGGCAGCGATGATCCCGTCCGATCAAGGAATCCCGAATCACGGGGGGATAAAGGAAAAGAACCGGTCTAGAAGGGGAGGCAGATAAGGGGAAGGCAACCCGTTCCTTTATCGCGTAGTCGACAAGACCCCAAGGGAGCTACGCGCTGGCCGACGATAACCAGGGGGAACGGAAGTCACGCGATTCCCTAGCGAGAAAATCGCTCTCCAAACATGCAAAGCTTAACCACGAGGAAAAAAGTTGGCTAATTAACCTAAAACGAAAGGACCGTGCGACCTGCCGCGCTTCGGTCGAAAGGATTTCAAACTAAGACCTCAAGAGGTCGTCGGAAAAAACGTCACCCATACATGGTGAAGGGGAAAGCTACGAAATGGAGGGACAGAAACGTCGAAAAACACTCTTACGAGAGGGGGAGAAAAAACTGAGATAGAAGCGGGTTAGGCGTAACCAACAGGCGAGGGCAATTCTGCAGGGGGATGTAATGCGATGACTTAGGTCCGCGGTCATAGAAGAAAGGTCATCGAGCGAGACTTGGCCGCCGTGACGGCAGAGGGATCAGGCGAACGTGTGGGAAAAAGGACCGCGAGGATTCTGGAGAGGGAATTATGTTGTGGAAAAAAAGAAGAAAGGAAATATCCAGTGCTTCCAAGAGGTGAGGGGCAGGCCCGGCCTGGAGGGAGAGGCGTAAGGAGAAAATTTTTTTAGCAGGAGAACTACAGTCATCAAGCGCGTCGTCTAGGGGGGGGAAAGGGGACCTCGAAAAATCTGAAGGAAAAAAGGGAGGAGGAATCTACAGTCACAACCGCGGGCGGAAGAAAAGGAGGAAAATCCGGGTGACATAGGGCTTTCTCACTAAAAAGAAGAAGGCGGCTGAGATTCAGGTCTGAGGTCGCTCGAAGAATCGTGAAGAAAGGTCAAAAACGATGAGAAGCGAGAAGGCGCGGAGGAGTCTAACGAGAGGAAGATCGGTAAACGTCGGCAGGGTAGCGGATTTGCCGACCTAGGGAGCGTCGACAAGTCACCTGGAAGGGAATCGAGAAAAGACCCGGGAAGGGAAAAAGGTCGCCGATACTCCAGCCTTGACCACAAACGAGGGAAGGCATCTTACGGCTGTACAAAGGTTACGCCTGGATAAACACATGTTACACAGAAAGGGTGAAATAACCGATAAGAAAAAAAAAAGAAAATTGAGGGAAGAGAAATTCTGCTACTATCTAACCCGGGGGAATGATGGGCAAAAGATAAAGAGACCAGCAGTAGAACCGGGATCTTCTGCTTATAGAACGGGCAAAAAGAACGTGACGAAGGAAACTATCGCGGAAAAACAACAAGGGAGAAAAGAAAAAAGTCAGGGATACACGCTCTCGGAAAAAAACGGCAAGCGACGACCGGGGGTCAAGGAAGATTGGGGGGGGGGTCGTTAGAACTGGTAGATCTAGGAGATCATGCAGGGGATCGTCCTCAGGAATAAGGGTAAGTTGCAGGGAGAGGGGGGGGAAGAGGGGGAGGTCACACATTTCAAGTGGGG